>Ga0067045_1028530_pt1 | contig 31672 bp, 32 predicted proteins | sample TerdegcTABiofilm_FD_59184 | JGI IMG/M metagenome (GOLD analysis project Ga0067045, IMG submission 59184) | Combined Assembly of (Gp0054472, Gp0054536) Wastewater bioreactor microbial communities from Singapore -Terephthalate degrading...
CTGCAGCATGATGCCCTCCAGGAATTTTTTTACGTTAATCTTGCCATGGTAGCAGGAATTATCCCGCAGAAAATCCATCTCCTGCTTTACTTCCTTGAAGTCGAACAGGCATGTAGAATACTTGGTAAATTTGGGGCTGTTCGGGTTTTCGATGCCCATTGTTGCAATATTCTGCAAGGCCTTGGCTACAGCCCTGCGGATTCTCTGCTCTATCGCCTTAACTCCTGAAGAGGACTGATAGGGCTCGCCTTCCTGCATGTAATGGTCACTTAGAATTTCATACATGCTGCTTAACTTGTAATTGTAATGCTCGCCCACCGAATTTTTCTTATCCCGTATCAGCTCCAGCATTTTCTTTATGTCCATGCTCCCTGCTTCACCGGTTATCCCCAAATCCGAAAGAATGGTGTCTATCGTCCTTGCACCGGTGTGGGATACCAATTCCCCGGAGGCATACTCCCTAGGGCTTATACTTTCCACCGTCCGGTGTATAATTGATAGAGACTTTTTAAGGTTTATCAGTTCTTTGACTCTGTCGATAACGGAAACAACTTCTATTATATTTATAGGCTTGTGTATATAAAACTCTATTCCGCACTGGTATGCAAGGGTTATCATGTCTTCAGCGTCGACCTGGGATATCATAATAAAATTACTGTAGGATTCCGCTTTTTTCAACTTTTTAATAGTTTCTATTCCGTCCATGCCCGGAATTAAAAGGTCCATTAGTACAATATCAGGTTTCAGCTCAAGTATCGCTTCGTACGCAGAATTACCGTTGTCCGTTTCCCCTACAACCCTACCAAGATCCTTTGAAGTAATAATATTTGACAATACCTTCCTTACGCTGATATCGTCATCAACTATATAAAAGGTAAGCATATGTTACTCTCCTTTTCCCGTTATTTTTATTTTGGGTATATAAACGGTAAAACTAGTACCTTTCCCCGGTGTAGAGTTTACTGTAATCTTACCATCCAGGTGTTCTACTATGGACTTGACATGGGTTAAACCAAGGCCTGTTGACATTGTACCGGTTTTTTCATCATATTTTGTAGAATAACCGGGCTCAAATATTACCTGCAAATCCTCCTCCGGAATGCCCGAACCGTTGTCGGAAACCTCAATAACAACGCTATTGTTCATAGTGTATTCCTTTACCTTGATTTCACCGGTTTTGTCCGCTGCATCGATAGCGTTAAAAATGAGGTTATTGAGAATTGATACCAGAGAATAATATTCCTTAGTATAATAATTATCCGAAGAGGAAAATTTCAGCTTTATCTTTTTACCTATGCTGTCAATATATCTCTTGCTGTTGTTTCTGATGATTTCAAAAATTTCTGAGATGTTCATTTTTTCATCCTTTATGGGATTTGGCAGAAGTTTCTCTATACCGGTAATTACCCTCTGGTAATCCTTCTTGATCTCGTGGATATCCCTGGCCACCGAAAGGGCTTGATTCTTATAAGACTGGTATTGGTCTTTACCAGTATCATCCTCTAAGTCATTTATGCTCATATACATGGAATAGCTGTCCCTCATAACCTTTTCTATATCTTTCATTGATTTTCGGAGGTAAAATAGTTCCGCCTTAAGGTTTGAAATGAACATGAGAAGTTCTATATACCTGCTGTAATGAGCTTTTTTCAGTATCAGAACATTATACAGTTTTATCGACCAATATCCCAATACGGCGATGAAGCTTCTCGACAGGCCAACGATCAATAAGCTGGATATCACTGCAGGTATATCCTTGAGTATCTGGTTTCTTATTACCAGTTCGATCACATTGGACAGGCTGTCCATGGTAGTAAGCAGCACTATTATAAGAAGAGGCTTTTCTGCATGGTTTCTGGCATCCAGAAGATAAAACAGCAAGCCGTAGAGCAGGTAATACATGCCTCCAGGATAGTGTTTTGTGATTATACTCATTACTTCCAGGTTTTGATTGAGATACTCCAGGATAAACCTTCCGAGGAATACAAAAAGGCTTACGGCACAGGCGGACAATACAATGGGCAGTTCTGAAAAATACAGCAGTGAAAATGAAAAGATAATTGGGCTTAACGCAAGCCTGAAATCGGTGCCAAAGGGGTAGAAATATATCTGTCCTGTGATAAAGGTGACCAAGCCGAACAACAACAGTTTTTTAATCATTGCAAATCTGCTCACTGTATTCTATCCTTTCCCGTTTCTATGCCTGCCGCCATTCTCCAGTGCAAGGGCAGAACCCGGGGAATACAACAAAACAATAGGGAAACCCTATTGTTTGCCAGATATTATTCTGCATGTCTGGTTTCAGGCTTTGCTCCGCTTGAGGCGGCTGCGGTTTTATTTCCCATTATGCATCTTCCTGTAAATACCGCACCTTCGTCAACTACAAAATTGCCTACCTCCACGTCTCCATCAACGGAAGACGAAGATGTGAGGTGAACCTGTCCCTTTACTTTCAGGTTTCCTTCCACTTTACCGCTTACATGGGCGTTGGTAGCATTGACGTTGCCTATTATTTTTCCTGTTTCACCAACTACAATATCACCTTCGATATTTAGTTCCCCTTCGAAGACCCCCTCAATTCTCACCGTACCGCTCGCATTCATATTGCCTTTGAAGTTTGAAGATTTTCCTATCAGAGTATCTACCTTGTCATATTTGGGAGCTGCATCATCTTTCCTGTTGCTGAACATAACTTACCTCCTTATTATTAAAATCGGGGACATTCCGCGGCAAGGAATACCCGCGATTAGCGGTGTGTCCCCATACCTTTAATCTTTTATTCCCACCAGTTTTTTGATCTTTGCTTCCAGTTCCTCCAAAGACTTGAGCTTTTCCCTGACCTCGGCGGTTATCATATTCAGTCTACTGATTTCAAGTTTCTGGCTATTGTTAGTCTCCTCCAGCGTATTAATGTCTTCAAGCTTAGCCTGATATGAGGAACTCAGGTTGGCAGTTGCGTATGTGATGAAGGATGTATATACGACGAATGTCAATATCAAACCCAGAAATACATTGACCATTAGCTTGGGGAATCTTATGGTTTTGGATTTTTCACCATTTCCTTTTACTATCATCAGGGTTATGTATTGACGCTTCTTCTTCATCCATGCCTTCTTCAAAGTAAATCCCTCCAAGATAAACGTTATTATTATTTCTACAAAGAAGCGGGAAATCCTCTTTAATTAGGCAAAAAGAATATACCCGGCCTCCTGTGCAAATATTATATTAGGGATTAAAGACGCGGGAGGTGAGCGGGATGAGCCAGAAGATAGGTGTCGAAGACACCCTTGGGCAGGTAAAACAGTATTTGACGGAGAAGGGATATGAGGTGAAGTCCTTACGGGATAATCCAAAGAGCTATGATGCGATTGTAGTCTCAGGGCAGGATGAGGATTTCATGGGCATTCAGGATACCATGACAAAGGTTCCTGTTATCGATGCCAGAGGCTTAACTTCGGAGCAGGTTTATGACAGACTTAAAATAAGCCTTGATAAAAAATAGACCGCAAGTTGCGGTCTATTTTTTATTGGGGACATTCCTAATAAATTGATATAATAGGATTGAGGTCTAACGATGTATGAAGGGGTGCACATATTGATAACGTTTATCGCTGTTGAACTGGAGGAAAATATAAAGAATAGGGTGTGGGCATATACCGAAAATGTATTGAAGCCTTGTTGTGAAGGAGGCAGGTGGGTAAGAAAAGATAACTATCATATTACCTTGAAATATCTCGGGGATACAAAAGAGAAGGATCTGGCCGCTGTTTTCAAGGCCCTTAAGCTTGTTGCACGAAACAAAGAAGGTTTTGTTCTATACACCGGCAGTCCTGGAACCTTTGGCATGCAGAAGGGGTTAACGGCGAGGGTTCTATGGCTGGGAGTCTCGGGAAATGTGGAGAAATTGAAATCGATTAAAGATGAAATTGAAGAAGAGATGGCAGGTTTGGGATTTGGTGTGGACAGGAGGTTCTCTCCCCATATAACCCTTTCCAGGGATGTGAAGTTTACCGGAGATATTGAAGCCGTACCGCCACTTCCGTCCCTAGGCATTTCCGTAAGAGCGATAAGCCTTATGGAGAGCAGGGTAGAAGGAGGGAAGCGGCTATACATTCCATTAGCAGTTTACAAGCTGGATAATTCCCAAGGTGCCGCACATAAGCAGCGATAAAATATTCCTTTTTGAGGATACTAAGGATGAAAATAATAACAAAAAGGAGAGGAAACGCGTTGGATTACTTAGACCACATGAGGAGGGACCCCTTTGCGGGCATTCGAAGGGATGCGGAGGCATTGAACATACTTTTCGACAGGATTCCGGGAGAGTATTATTATTACCATCTAAGACATCGCTGTCCGCCGGTCGATATGTATGAGACCGGAGGGAAAAAGAAGGAGAAAAACGAAATAAAGAGAAATAAACAGTATTAAGATGAACGATGGAGGTGCTGGTTATGGCCAGGCTTATTCAGTGTGTGCCAAATTTCAGCGAAGGCATAAATAAGGATATAGTTGAAGAAATAGTCGAGGAGATAAGTAAGGTAGACGGCGTAAAACTCCTGGATTATTCAATTGACAGAGACCACAACAGGTCGGTGGTGACCTTTGTGGGAGAACCTGAGGCAGTTGTGGAAGCGGCCTTTAACTGTACCAGGAAGGCAGCTGAACTTATCGATATGTCGGTACATAAGGGGGGACACCCCAGAATGGGGGCAACGGATGTAATACCCCTGGTGCCAATCTCCGAGGTTACAATGGAAGAATGCATAGAATTATCAAAGGTATTAGGCAGGAGGATAGGGGATGAGCTGGGAATACCGGTTTACCTGTATGAGGAATCTGCTTCCGTACAGGAAAGGAAGAACCTTGCAAACATACGGAAAGGCGAATATGAAGGTTTTTTTGAAAAGATGAAAAATAAGGAATGGTTACCGGACTTCGGACCCAGCACCATGAACAAGAAATCCGGAGTTACGGCGGTAGGCGCAAGGAATTTTCTGGTTGCTTTCAATGTTGAGCTTGATACCAACGATATGGGAATCGCCAATGCTATATCAAGAAAGGTAAGACATATTAACGGAGGCCTGCGGTATGTAAAGGCAATGGGGGTATTCCTGGAGGAGAAGAACAGGGTGCAGATATCCATGAACATGGTTAATTATGAAAAGACTTCCCTGTATACCGTTCTGGAATTGATAAAGATAGAGGCGAAAAGATATGGCGTCAATGTTGTTGGCAGTGAGGTGGTCGGTTTGGTCCCGATGCAGGCATTGCTGGAGTGCGCCGTTTACTATTTGCAGTTGAATGGGTTTGATATGGATCAGGTCCTCGAAAGGAGAATCTATGAGTAATAGTTGATAATTGTGGGGAGGGGTAAAATGGAGGTTGATGTTTTAATAAGAAATGCGGCTCAGCTTGCCACATGCGCAGGATGCAGCAAACCAAGACGGGGGAAGGAGATGTCGTACGATGTCTTTCTGGAGGACGGTTGGGTAGCCATTTCAGGGGACCGTATCGTGGGTATCGGAAAAGGAACAATTCCCAGGGAAATACAGACCGGCGAAGATACTGTTGAGATCGATGCAGGGGGCAAAACCGTATTGCCGGGTTTTGTGGATTCACACACCCATCTTGTCCATGGGGGATCAAGGGAGATGGAGCTTGCCTTGAAGCTGGAGGGTGTCTCCTACCTGGAGATTCTAAGCAGGGGAGGTGGAATCCTCAGCACCGTCAGGGCGACGCGGGCGGCTACAGAAGAGCAGTTGTACGATAAGGCGAAAAAAAGCCTGGATACGATGCTGTTGTTCGGAACTACTACCATAGAAGCAAAAAGTGGGTACGGATTGAACATGGAAGATGAGCTGAAGTGCCTGAGAGTAGCCGATAAGCTGAATAAAAGCCACCCCGTAGATATTGTTTCTACATTTATGGGAGCGCACGCCGTACCGGAAGAGTACAAAAACAGGAAGGAAGAATACATAGATTTCATGATCGAAGAAGTAATGCCCAGGGTGAAGAGAATGGGCCTTGCTGAATACTGTGATGTATTCTGTGAAAAAGGGGTTTTTTCGATAGATGACAGCAGGAAGATACTTACGAGGGCTAAAGAGATGGGATACCATATCAAGATTCATGCCGATGAGATTGAACCCCTTGGAGGAGCGGAGCTCGCCGGTGAGCTAAAAGCAGTTTCGGCAGAGCATCTCCTGGCGGCATCGGATAGCGGAATCCAGCGGATGAAGGAGGGCAAAGTAATAGCGGTGCTCCTGCCCGGGACATCCTTCAACCTCAACCACGGCAAATACGCCAGAGCCAGGGATATGATAGAGGCAGGGCTGCCCGTAGCAATAGCTACGGACTATAATCCCGGAAGCTGTCCTACCGAGAATATACAGCTGATAATGAGCCTTGCTTGCTTAAAGATGCGAATGACGCCTGAGGAAGTGGTTACAGCGGTTACAATCAACGGAGCGCACGCAATAGGGAGGGGTAAGGACATCGGCAGTTTGGAGGTCGGGAAAAAAGCCGACGTGGTGATTCTCGATGTCCCGAATGTCCAGTACATTCCCTACCATTTCGGTATAAACCATGTAGACAAGGTTATTAAGAATGGTAAGCTGGTGGTTGACGGGCAGAGGCTGGTTTACTAAACAGTTTTTTTCCGGAGCGGGGAATACAACCGGGGCGCCGATAGCTTAGACATAGTATGCAGGTGATGGTATAATACAATTAGACCGAAGAAAGGAGGGGGATAATGTGAAGGAAAACCAACTGGTAGTATTCAGGTTGGGAGAAGAGGAATACGGTATGGATATTCTCGGCGTGAAAGAGATTATCAGATACCAGAAAACGGTTAAAGTGCCTGATTCTCCGGACTTCATTGAAGGGATAATAAACTACAGGGACAGCGTGGTTCCGATAATGGACCTTAACAAAAGGTTCAGGCTGACCGGGAAGGGGCTGAGCGATACCACCAGGGTTATTATCGTCAATATGGGGGGAAAACAGGTTGGCCTTATGGTTGACCAGGTTGAAGAGGTTCTCAGGATCAACGAAAGCAGTATCGAGGCAACCCCGGAAGTAGTAGCAGGAGTTGACCGGCAGTATATCAGGGGGATAGGAAAGCTCGAGGGGAGACTGATTATTATCCTCGATGTGGAAAGGGTGCTGACAGAAGGGGAAAAGCAAGAGCTGCAGCAAATACAATAACTCTTTCAATATAAAGAGGATTAGGGGGTTAATAAATATGGATGTCATGCCATGGCAGGCGGTAGTTTTTGTCAGTATTCCCGAGGCTTTTCTTGTCAATCTTATGGGGCTGTCATTAGTAGGGGCAAGGCCGGAATTGAAGAGACTGGGGATGGCAGCAGCGGTTCAGGCCCTTGCTTCCTTTGCCATAAGGGCTTTGCCTATGGTCTATGGGATACATATACTAGTGCAGTTGATTACAACGATTATAATTATACGGTTTGTTGTGGGGATACAATGGAGGGTAGTAATACCCGGGAGTTTACTAGGATTAGTAATATTTGCAGGCGTTTTAGATCCGCTTTACATTCCATACGTTGTAAAGGTTATCCCATTAGAAAAGATTTTAACAAACCCGTGGATCAGGGTGGCGGTTTCCCTGCCGCAGCAGCTTGTAATGCTGCTTATTATACTCGTGTGCCGCAGGTACAATTTCAAGATTATAAGCATGTCATAAGGATTGATAAAGAAGGGATGTAAATGCTCGATACCAACGCCTTGTATATTATAATTATTATTCTTTTCCAGGCCATAGCACTGGTGGTGCTGTTCGAAAGCTTTCACTTCAGCTCTGCCACCGGATATATGCTGCCGGCAATAGAAAGGATAGTGCCATATCTTTCTTATATAGTCACAGCATTGACCCTCATAACTATTTTGTCGGTGAGCAAGCTGTCGCAGCTTGCCCAGAGAAAACAGGAGTTGGAGATAAAGGAAATTAACAGCCAGCATATCCGGCAGCTCAATGAAGCGCTCAGGGGACAGCGCCACGATTTCAACAACCACCTCCAGGTGCTCCATTCCCTGGTGAAAAACCGGCAGTTTCCGGATGCTGCCCGGTATATCGAGGATGTCATAGGCGAGGCCATAGAGACGAACGACCTTCTGAATATAAGCAACCCCGCGATTGCCGCTATAGTGACATCAAAGCTGCAGACTGCAAAGAGCAAGGGGGTGGCGCTGGAATACGACCTGAAGGGCGACCTGGATAAGGGCAGGATCAAGACCATCCACCTGTCCAGGGTATTGGGGAACCTCCTCGACAACGCCATAGAGGCCGTTGAGGACCTGGAAGAGGGCAGCAGGCGGGTCTACCTGCAGGTATACGGCGACGACAGCGGCGTATTCATCAGCGTCAAAAACCCCGGCCAGATAAGCCCGTCGGTGCTGGACAGGCTGTTTGAACCCGGAACATCTACAAAAAAAGGGAATAACAGGGGAATGGGACTAAATATTGTAAAGAGTATTGCCGATATGTATAATGGAAGGGTGGAAGCCACCAGCCATCCTGAAAACGGCGTCAGGGTATTGGTGGAGCTTCCCCGGTGAGGTGCGGACCATGAAGGCCATAAGCGACCGAATGGCGCGGTTGATAGTAAAGCAGTCGGGCAGGGAAGACGTGTATGCTGAAGTCGTAAGCTATGGGCTGCAGGCAGTCCTGGGTACCCTGGCTGAGTTTGCTGCGGTTGTGCTCGCGGGCTATCTTCTGGGCATGCTGAAGGAAATGGTATTGATGTCGGCAGTATTCGCTGCGATGCGAATGGTGGCGGGGGGAGTTCACCTTTCCACCTACCCCCGGTGTTTTATATCGAGCGTCGCCATGTTCACCTTTGGAGGGTGCCTTTCCCGGGCCATAAGCAAAGCGGCGTTTCCGGCCGGAGCTGTATTTCTTATATCGGCCTCCATCTTTATAACCTATTCGCTGTACAAATACTCTCCAAGGGACAACCCCAACCGGCTGATCAAGGAAGAGGAGCTCCCGGGGTTCCGGCGCCTTTCCTTCATACTGTGGATGGGAGCGGCAGCCTTTGCAGCCCTTTCATTCCTGGTGGAAGGCGGACTTCGCTGGTATCATTTCAGCATGATCACAGGGCTCGCGATCGAGAGCTTCACCCTTACCGATGCAGGCTACAGGCTATTCACAATACTGGATAGATTCATTAGTAAAGGAGGAGGTGTGAGAGATGAAAAAAGTCAGAATCTTTAGCGCGATAGCCACCCTACTGACCCTTGTTGCCGCAGCCTTTGCCGGCGGGGCAAGTTATACTTATCTCTATCAGCCTGAGATGCCGGAAATGCTGAGGAAGTAAGCGGAAGCCGATGAGGTGGACAGGGTCCACCTCATCGGCGTAAAGGGGCTGTAGCAATATTTAACAGGAGTGTAATAATTATGCTTAAGGTTTTGATATGCGAGGATCAGGAGCAAAACGCAAAGGACTTGGCGGATATCCTGGCCGAAATGCAGGACGTTCAGGTTGTGGGGCATGCAGGGGATGGCGCGAGCGCCGTCAGCATGGTAAAGAAGCTGTCCCCCGATGTGGTATTGATGGATATCGGCCTGCCCGGTATGGACGGGCTGAGCGCCACCGAGCTGATTAAGAGTATAGACCCCGACATATGCGTGGTGATTACAACCGCATATACGGGTTACGCCCTTGATGCATACAAGCTCTACGTCTACGATTACATACTTAAACCTTACGATAGGATCAGGATTTTCAAAACCCTCAACAATATTCTGAAGAACAGGAGCATAAAACAGCCGGAAACTAGACATTCTTACCCCAAACCGTCAGCCAAAATCGTGATTAAGACCAGGGATGAGATAATATTTGTCGACCAGATGGAAATTGTCATGGTAGAAAGGGATGAGACAAAGTCCTGCATATATACCCTGGGCGAGGTGCTGGAGACCTATGATTCCCTAAATACCCTCGAAGAGCGGCTGGACAAAAAAATGTTCTTCCGGTCCCATAGGGGATATCTGGTCAACATGTATTATGTGGACCGGGTTGTCAATTACGGCCGTAAGGTATACACAATAAGGTTGAAGAATATTGAAAAAGAGGCGCTTATTTCCTATACCAAGATAAATGAACTGGAGGATTTGATAAGCCAAAATGCCTGTTCATGAAGGTAAAGGTCGTTTTCACGAAGGTAAAGGTCGTTTTCACGAAATTTTACGTGAAACCGGCTTTTTTTCTGTTATAATAACTACATAGACAAAGTAGGTAAATCATTACCCCTATACTGCTTTATTAACCCCTTTATAATCCATTTTAAACCCCATCTGCCCCGGATGGGGTTTTATCTTTGTGTACAAGAATATTTTCCGGAATATGCCGGTTTGGGACCATAGCACTTTTGTTTATGGTATAATCTATTTTAACAGGATAAAAAGGAAGGTCGATATGGGCAGGATAGGATTTACTACGACAATACCGGTAGAGATAATATACGCGGCAGGGAAGGTGCCCGTTGACTTGAACAACGTATTCGTCACCCATCCGAACCCGGAGGAACTGTTGTGCCAGGCGGAGAAAAGGGGTTTTCCAAGGAACTCCTGCGCGTGGATCAAAGGGATATACTCTGCGTTGATGGGCTTGGGGGATGTGGATTGCATCATAGGAGTGGTGGAAGGAGACTGCTCCAACACCAGGGCGCTGCTGGAGGTCCTGGAGCTGGAAGGCATAGATTATGTTCCATTTTCCTATCCGAGGACAAGAAATGAAAAAAGGCTCAAGGAAGAAATCGACAGTCTTATGAGGGCTTTCGGCGTTGACTACAAACGGGTTATGGAGATCAAGGGTGAGATCGATATGGTCAGGAGGAAGGTTCAATACCTGGACGAACTTACCTATAAATATAATAAGGTCTCCGGTTTTGAGAACCATCTCTGGCAGGTAAGCTGTAGTGATTTTGAAGGCGATTACAGGGAATACGGCGCAAAGGTGGACGCCCTGACGGTTGAAGCGGAGAAAAGGGCGGAATTCACTCAACCGGTCAGGCTCGGCTACGTGGGAGTTCCGCCGGTATTTCCGGAGATATACCAGTTTATTGAAGAGCATGGCGCAAGGATAGTTTTCAACGAGGTTCAGAGACAGTTCACCCTGGCGCCGGGAGGTTTTGACAGGGATATTTACCAGGCGTATAGGGATTTTACATATCCGTATTCGCTGGAGGATAGGCTGCAGGATATAAGGGCTGAAATATCCAACAGAGGTATTGACGGGATAATCCACTATACACAGGCATTTTGTTTCAGGGGAATTGAGGACATCGTAGTTAAGGAAAGGATAGACACCCCTGTGCTGATGATTGAGGGGGACAGACCGGGAGGTTTGGACGCGAGAACAAAGTTGAGGATAGAGTCCTTTATTGAGATGCTACATGATTTGAAGTAGGTGATTTTTATGAAGGTTTTAGGTATAGACCTCGGGAGCCGGTTTGTCAAACTGGTGGTGTATGAAGGGGAAAGGTTGGTCTTCAGCGAGGTTTACGATACGGTCAGATTTTACAGGGAGTATTGCAAAAATGAGGCGGGCAGCATCTTGCTTCATTTAAATCGGCTGCTTCCTTTGAAGGTGGACAGGATGGTAAGCACCGGATACGGGCGGAATAATGTCCGTGTTTTGGGCGCGGAGGTTATTACCGAGCTTAAAGCCCATGCCCTTGGTGCGGCGCTGCAAACCGGTTTGGAGGACTTTGTCCTGCTTGACGTCGGAGGCCAGGACAGCAAGGTAATGCTGGTGGAAAAGGGCAGGCTCGTGGATATGCTGCTGAATGATAAGTGCGCCGCGTCGAGCGGCAGGTACCTGGAAAACATGGCGGCGCTTCTGGGCATCCCGTTGGATGAACTGACAGTTCATTATAAGAATCCCCTTGCCTTGAACTCAACCTGTGCGGTTTTTGCAGAATCCGAGTTGATCGGATATATTTCCGAAGGGGTCGAGGCGAGCAGGCTGTACGCCGGCGTGAATTACTCGCTCTACAAAAGGATCAAGCCCATGCTGGCCAGATTCACCGGTGAACGCATAGTGTTCGTGGGAGGCGTGGCGTACAACAAAGCTATGCAGCAGTATATCAGGGAAGGGGAGGCTTTCAAGGAGCTGATAGTGCCGGAGCACCCTCACCTGAACGGCGCAATCGGATGCTGCCGCCATGCATTTACCAGTGATCAGTGACCAGTGGCCAGTGATCAGACGTCAGTTATTAGTTGCCAGTTGTCAGAGCATAGGGTAGCGCTAAAGGGAAAAGACCTATAAGCTTTACCCTAGTAACTACCAACTACGAACTACCAACCAGCACCTAATACCTGCGAACTGTGATCTGTGATCCGTGAACTGTGATCTACGAACTACGAACTACCACCTAGCACCTGCGATCTGCGATCTGCCGACTGCGATCTATATTCTGCCAACTACAACATTTTCAAAGCAGGGAAGGATAAAGACAGAGGTTGAAGAATTATTACCATAAATATTATAGTGGAGGTATTCAGATGAGGATATCCAGAGTAAAGAAAGGCATACTGGTCGCAGCAATAATCATCCTATTTCAGATATCCCCTTTTCTTATTGCCAACGGGACGGGAACGGGGATGTGGTATTATCCTCCTACACCCCAGGGAAACGTGGGTGTAAAAAAACCGGCAATACTCTGGACCTTTACAGGATTATCGTCGGATGCTATCAAGGGAATCAATATGGTGCTGGATGGAAAGGATGTAAAAGCGGTATTCAGAGAAGATATAAACTCTGTTTACTACATGCCGGATATGAATCTGAGCGAAGGAAAGCATAATGCTTCAATAGTTGTCTCGCTTAAAAACGGTGTAAGAATCTCTTCGCCTCCTTTCAGCTTCAATATAGTAAAGGGTGCATTGGATGAGGCCCCTGACACTCCGGTTTATGAAGAGGTTAGGGACAGGATTAACATCTACAGGAGCATCGCCGGGCTTTCCCCGGTTACGGTCAACAAAAACATAAACGCTGCGGCGTATAACCATGCTCAGTATCTGACTGTCAACACCAATGACGGACATTATGAAAACGACAAGTCCAACAAGTTTTTTTCCGGTGAACTCCCCTGGGACAGGGCTGCGTATTTCGGTTACTTCAGTCCCATGACAGCGGAAAATCTTCATTTTGTCAGTTCCCATATTGCCGCTGTAGACGACTGGATGGATTCCGTTTATCACAGGTTCCCTATAATCAACCCAATATTCACCGATATCGGATACGGATATGCAAAAAAAGGTGAAAGGCATATAAATGTTCTGGATGTAGGGGCGCCGAAGTACAGCAACCTGGAACAGCAGATGGTTGTTTATCCCGCAGACGGGCAAAGAGGGGTTCCCCTTACATGGAGCGGCTTGGAAGACCCTGATCCTCTTAGGCTTTACCCCGAGGCCGATGGTCCGGGGGGCTATCCGATAACTTTAATGTTATCGGGGGATAGAGTGGAAAGCGTGGGCTTGGTAAAAAGCAGCGTTACCGGTCCCGATGGAAAAAATGAGCAGATCTATACCTTTGATTTTAAGAACGATCCGGCTATGACAGACAAGCTGGCCATTGCCATAATACCGAAGAAAAAGCTGGTGCCCAATGCGCAGTATAGGGTCAGTATAACCGGAGAGATAAAGTATAATGATGCTGCTGCGGAGACCTTCACGAAGGAGTGGTCATTTACTACCGGGAACGGAGTGCTGGAACTGCCGGGCGATAATACGGAACTGAGAATATACGTAGACGGCAGCCGCAAGTATTATGAACCAAAGCCGTTCATCAGGAACGGTAGGGTACTGGTTCCGGTGAGAAGTATTTGTGAGCAGTTAGGTGCGGTAGTAAAATGGCATGACCAGACCTATACCGTGGAAATCATCAAAGAGGACAGTGTAATAACCTTTAATATAGGCAGCAGGACAACACTGGTCAACAACAAAACTGTGGATATTGACGTGCCGGCTCAGATTTACTCAGACAGGACCTTTGTCCCCCTGAGGTTTATCTCGGAGGTGCTGGGATACAGGGTTGAGTGGGATAATGCAACCCGCACGGTTTTCGTCTACGGCAAATGATGGGGTGATGTACAGTGGCGGAGCAAAACAGCCAGACCAGGCAGATCGACGAAATCTTAAAAAAGACAATAACCATTATGGAGCAGGCGCAAAAGGACATATTTGATATTGCTGAGCATTCCCAGCATGAGTTGAAGGACATAGAGGCGGAGCTGGAAAAGCTGAGGGTAAAGGCCCTCAGCATTATTGAAGAGGTGGAGAAGCTTAAGAAAGAAGAGAACAATGCCCGCTACCGGCTTTTGGTTGTCAGTAAGAACTTCAACACCCACTCGGAAAAGGATATAAAGGAAGCCTACGAAAAGGCGGAAAACCTCAAGGTAATGCTATCACTTAAGGAGCAGGAAGAAAAACGCATCAGGGAAGACCGCAGCAGGCTGGAGGTTAAGATAAAAAACCAGCGGAAACTGATGAAGAAGGCGGAAAACATCATGTCCCATATGGGGGCGGTACTGGATTATCTGAGGGTAGGCGCTGAGGGAATAGAGGGGCTTTCGGAAGATGTCAGGAAAAAGCAGTACCTCGGTTATAGAGTTATAAAAGCTACCGAAGAGGAAAGGCGCAGAATCGTCCGGGAGATTCATGATGTTCCGATACAAGCTCTGGTCAATATGGGGATAAGACTGGAATTGTGCCTGCAAACTCTGGACAAGGATATGGATAAGGCAAGGAGCTTTATATTGGAGCTCAAAGAGCAGGTCAACGACAACATAAAGGAACTCCGAAGGATAATCTATAACCTGCGGCCAATGTCCCTGGACGATCTTGGCCTGACAGCGACCATTGAAAAGCACCTGGAGGGCTTTGAAGAAGCAACGGGGATTAGAACAAGCTTCAGAATGTTAGGACAGCCGGCTGAAATAAAAAGTCTGGTGCAGATTGCGCTTTTCAGGGTGGTCCAGGAGGCTCTGAACAACGTGAGAAGGCACGCATCGGCCGGAAGGGTCATGGTAAAGGTGGAATTTACGGATGATTATGTGTCCCTATTGATAGCCGATGACGGCACAGGCTTTGATGTTGAAGAATACCGGGCATTGCGGGATAATGAAGAACGGGGATTTGGCCTGGTAGGAATGAGAGAAAGGGTAGAACTGCTTCAGGGATACATGGAGGTTAGCTCTCAAAAAGGCAAAGGCACAAGCGTATTTGTCAAGATTCCCCTTGACTAATTCAGTTTACCTGGGGGTGTTATTATTATGGCGATTAAGATTTTACTGGCTGATGACCACTCAATTATGAGGCAGGGGCTAAAACAGCTCCTGGAATTGGAAGAGGATTTAACAGTCATCGGAGAAGCAGGGACCGGATATGAGACCATAGAAAAGGCCAGGGAACTGCAGCCGGATGTAATCCTGCTGGATATTAACCTTCCTGATATCAGCGGATTGAAGGTACTGCAGGAACTGAGGGAGGAGAAGTGTCTTTCAAAAATAATAATGCTGACCATTCATGACGACTGGGAGTACGTAAACCAGACTGTAAAACTGGGAGCCAGGGGATACCTTTTAAAAAACATAGAAGCCCAGAGCCTTTACAGGGCAATCAGAGATGTAAACTGTGGCAAAACTTACATACATCCCAACCTTGCGTGGGATATTATTACTCAGAGGGAGAAAACCCTCAGTATCGGTGAACTGACATCCAGGGAAAAAGAAATTTTATTGTTAATATCCCAGGGATGCAGCAACTTAGATATTGCCCAAAAGCTGGTTATAAGTGAAAAAACCGTGAGGAACCATGTCAGCAGCATATACAGGAAGCTCCAGGTCAAAGATAGAACTCAGGCTGCTCTTCTTGGGATGAAGAGCAACATTATGCAAAGGTTTGATAATTGAGAAATGAACAAATCAAGGGAAAGGAAGGAATTGAGTTATGAAGGAGATGCTTTTGAGGAAGGACAAAAATATCTGGCAGGAGATAGGGGACGACGAAAAGGTTGAGGTTTTCAGGTTCTGTGATGACTATATAGATTTCCTATCCGAATGCAAGACCGAAAGGGAATGTGTGGAGTATATGGAGGAGCTCGCAAGGGAGAATGGATTTAAGTCCCTTGATGCCTATATCAAAGGAGGGCAAAGGCTCACAAAAGGAGACAAAGTACTGGTCAACTACAGGAATAAGGTATTGATGCTGTTCATAATAGGAGAAAGAGGATTGGAAGAGGGACTTAATATAGTGGGTTCGCACATAGACGCCCCGAGAATCGATCTTAAACCATCGCCCCTGTATGAGGATGAGGGAATGGTTCTGCTCAAGACGCACTATTACGGGGGAATCAAGAAGTACCAGTGGACCGCAATACCGCTGGCTATACACGGCGTCATAATTGATGGAAAAGGAGAAAAAATAGAGGTGGTGCTGGGAGAGGATCCGGATGACGCTGTATTTACAATAACCGACCTCCTACCTCACCTGGCAAAGGAACAATCGGAAAAGAAGATTTCTGAAGCAATAACAGGAGAGGGCTTGAATATCCTGTTCGGAAGTATTCCCGAAAAAAACGCCGATGATAAAGAAAAGGACAAGAACCAGGTCAAGATGGAAATACTGAGACTTCTGAAGGAAAAGTACCATGTTGAGGAAGAGGACTTTATCAGCGCGGAACTCACCGCCGTCCCTGCAGGGAGAGCCAGAGATGTGGGCTTGGACCGCAGTATGTTGGGAGGCTACGGACAGGATGACAGGGTATGCGCATACACTTCTTTCAGGGCGCTGTTGGATTTAGGAGTTCCCGAAAAGACCTGTGCGGCAATCTTTGTCGATAAAGAGGAGGTGGGCAGCATGGGCAACACCGGGATGCAGTCCAGGACCCTTGAGAACATACTGGCGGAAATTCTCAACCTGGTAGAGGAAGGTGGCGTGGAGCTAAAACTGAGAAGGTCCATGGCAAACTCCAAGGTCCTTTCAGCCGATGTTACCACTGCCATTGACCCAAATTTCGAAGGCACCCATGATAAGCGTAATGCCTGCAGGCTGGGAAATGGTGTAGCCATATCGAAATACGGGGGTTCGAAGGGAAAATCGAATTCGAGCGATGCCAGCGCCGAGTTTATATCCCAAGTGAGGAATGTATTCAATAGCAATAACGTGGTATGGCAGTCCGGCGAGCTTGGGAAGGTAGACCTCGGAGGCGGCGGAACCATCGCTCAGTTCCTGGCAAACTATGGAATGGAGGTTCTCGATTGTGGAGTGCCCCTTTTGAGTATGCACGCACCCTTTGAAGTAGCAAGTAAAGCCGACATTTATATGACCTATAGGGCTTATAGGGCATTCTATACAGATATGAAATGATGGGAGAACGGATGATGCATTCATGGCCGGCAAGGATATAATCAACCACTTCACTAATTTTGTCTATGTTTTTAGCGTGAAAAAAGAAAAAGAATTCCTATCTTGGCTCCTCAAGGGAGAGCTGGGGTGGCGGTTAAGGCTGTACAACTCACGAAAGAGCAGGGACAAGCAGTTGGTGGGCTACTACCTGCCCTATATGAGGAAAATACTTTACCCCTCATCTCTGTGGGACAGGACAGGTTTCAGAAACTTTTTCAATGGAGGGAATGCCCAAAGGGTTAATACTCTATATGCCCTGGCCTGCAAAGACTTTGCAAACAAAGAATTCGAAGGGACCAAGGTAGCAATAAGCTTTGATGCGGGCAGCAGGTTTATTGAAGGAGAGGTTTACGAGATATCCCTCCGGATGTTTAAGAGGGGGGTAGTGTTCCTTGTGTTTAAGACCAGGCTGGTCGGGGATTCTATCGGAGTTGACGATCTGCTGGACTTTAACTGCTGCTGCCGGGTACTTGATGATGAAATCAACCTTCCCCATTTCCCTAATGTAAAGATTTATACGCAGAGAAGGGGAGCTTTCGGGAAAATGCAAAGCTTCATCGAGTTTTTGACAGGAGGGTTTACCTCCGGTTACGGAGAGGACCTTCCGGGAGGCAGGATGCTTGTATATTCCTACTGCTGTTTATCCCAAGACATGTGGCAGCAATCCTCCGACCATATTTTTCAAAAATATAAATACGTATGGCGGAACGATATGAACCAGCTTGTTGAGGGCAAGGTTTACAGGGAGGAAAGCGACTATGCGCCGTGGAAGTATTCCAGATACGGGTTCACGGTGGAAAGCGGTGTGGCGCTGTGTTGTGATAAAGATGTTTTCAACCTGGATATCCTGCCATTTTACTTCGGCGGAAACTTTTTCGACCTGTATCTTTTCAGCTTATACCAGAGGATAAGGCTCATGAGGTTTTCTCAGCATCTCGCCAATACCGAGATATTCCGTTCAAGCAAGAAAAAGGTAGCGGAACTCAGGGAAGATATATTGAACTTTTTTAATCAATATATCTTCAACCAGGTATCCAACTACTCCATAGGGAATGAAATCTGGCGGAAATGGCAGGATGTCCTGGAGATAGAGAGCATGTTCTTACAGGTTCATCAGGAACTGGCGGATATGGACGAATACCTGAAGAGTATAAGGCAGGAAAGCATGGACAGGTCCCTGGCTTACGCGACATTTTTGCTGATACCCGTCAGCGTAATATCCGGAGTCCTGGGAAGCAATATTACCGAACTGCAGGGGTTGTCCATTAAAAATCCATGGATATGGGGCACAACATTGTCTTTATACGTTGTACTGCTCATTTCCTATGCAAGGGCCTTGCTGAGAAGGAATAAGAGGGAGAGGGGTGATGGAAACATATGATGGGACGTAGGGTTATAGCGCTGCTGTTATTATTGCCGGTCCTGTTGTTTAGCGGCTGCAGCACGCTGCTGGATGGGCATCGGGTTGCCGTGCTTGAAGAAGGGCATCTGAGAGTACACTTCATTGACGTGGGACAGGGAGACAGCGCTCTGATCGAGTTCCCCAACAACATGACAATGCTTATAGATGGGGGAAACCGTCCGGACGGGAAAGCGGTTGTAAGTTATTTAAAAAGGGCGGGTATAGACAGCATCGATTTTCTTATTGCAACCCATCCCCATGAGGACCATATAGGAGGGCTGATTAAAGTAGTTGAAGATATTCCTGTAGGCAAGGTTTATATGCCCAGGATTACCCATACCAGCAATACCTTTATGCAATTTATAAGCCTTTTAAGGGATAAGGGACACAACCTTTACAGGGCGCGGAGCGGCGTAGTGATTTTGGATGAAGACGGCCTGAAAGTGGAGATGCTGGCTCCCAACAGGGATAGCTACGAAAAGCTGAACAACTATTCGGCAGTAGTGAAGGTCAGCTACAGGGATACAGGCATAATATTCATGGGAGATGCCGAGAAGGAATCCGAGATGGAAATTAATCCGCTCAAAGCTAAGGCCCAGATTATTAAGATTGGGCACCATGGCTCCGGTTCCTCCACCTCTCCGGAATTCCTCCAGGCTGTAAATCCGGGTTATGCAGTCATCAGTGTAGGAAGCAATAACGATTATGGCCATCCCCATGCCGAAACCCTGGAACTGTTGGAGAACCGCGGAATTAAGGTTTTAAGGACCGACGAGCTGGGTACAATAGTAATAACAACAGATGGCAGTACTATCAATATAGTAAACCTCAGATAGGGGAGGAATTCGCTAATGCTGGTAATAGACAGGATTGAGGGAGATTGGGCCGTGATTGAACATGGAGGAATCGAGCGCACCTTTAACATACCGAAGGACCTTCTGCCGGATGGGATAAAGGAAGGAGATGTTATAGAGCTTTCAATAACCATCAGGAACGATGAAACCGGCGAACGAAAGAAAGCGGTAAAGGATTTTCTTGACAGCAATATGTTGGATTGCTAAAGGGCGAACTTAAATTATCACACTTTTTCAGCAGAGGGAATAAATTTATAGTGCAAGAGAACAAAAGCAGAGTAGTCAAAGCACAGAAGAAGAATGGGAGCTGTCCTTCCCCCCTGGGATAGCTCCCTTTATTAATGATAATACTATTTAAAGTATTTTTTCATCACTTCTGTCAATTCATCCAGGACCTCTTCACCATGACCGCTGTCGATGGCCTTTTTCACGCATCTTTTTATGTGGGATTCCATCAGAAGCGCGCTGACACTGTTCAATGCGGATTTTGCAGCGGCGACCTGTATGAGCACATCGACACAGTATTTATCATCTTCGATCATATTTCTGATGCCCCTGATCTGGCCTTCAATACGGTTTAGCCTTGAGATTAATGAGCTTTTCGCATTAGAGATTTTATTATCGGGCACATAAATTCTCCTTTCACAGATAATCAGTATTAATATACCCTTACGGGGTAATTATAATTCCATTATATATCAAATAGTCAAATCTAATCAAACCAAACGTTAATAATCTTTTAGTATCATTGTGTTCACAAAAGTTGTTTTTAAACCATATCATATATTGCAAAGACAATTTGGAGGTGAGTATTAGTGGAAGGTAAAAGTTTCTTCGGAGGATTTGGGATAATGTTTCTTCTGTTGATAATTATCATAATATTCTTCGCCGGTGGGAATACCTGGTAAAAACTAGATATTACTAATGAGGAGCTCTGAAAAGGAGCTCCTTTAATATGTTACATAATTTTTCTCCGGTTCATATAATTGTAGTTGCATTAAGATTTTCTATGTGCTATTATATTTAATGAACTCAATTTGCCGAAGTGGTGGAATTGGCAGACGCGCTAGATTCAGGGTCTAGTGAGCGTTACGCTCGTGCAGGTTCAAGTCCTGTCTTCGGCACCAAATAAAAGTCCCAGAATCTTTAAAGATTCTGGGACTTTTATTTTTTAGTGCTCCCGATAAATACGGCTATTTTAATACGAATGCAGCCCGTTTGAATGAGGAATGTGTTAAAATAGGTTATAGGTACCAATAGAAAGGAGAACGGGGTATGAGAGAGGTGCATGTTGATACGGTTACCAAGACTATCGAAGAGCTGTGCATGGATGCCAATTATAATCTTCCTGAGGATGTCAAAGAAGCACTGGAACAAGCAGTACAAAAAGAAGCATCTCCTCTGGGAAAGGAGATACTTCAGGATATAATAAAGAACGCAGAGATTGCTTCGCGGGACAGGGTTCCCATATGCCAGGACACCGGTTTCACAGTGGTATTCCTCGAATTGGGACAGGACGTCAGAATCGTCGGTGGAGATATAAACGAAGCTATAAATGAAGGGGTAAGGCGCGGTTACAAAAAGGGATACCTGCGTAAATCCATCGTTGACGACCCGTTTCTGGCAAGGAAGAATACCGGAGATAATACTCCCGCGATAATCCACACCACAATAGTCTCCGGAGACAGGTTGAAGGTAACCGTCGCTCCTAAGGGTGGCGGAAGCGAAAACATGAGCGCACTGCGCATGTTAAAACCGTCTGATGGGGTTGAAGGCATTAAGAAATTTGTGTTAGAATCAGTAGATAATGCAGGTTCCAATCCCTGTCCACCGATCATAGTGGGAGTGGGTATCGGTGGAACGATAGAAATGACAGCACTGATTGCCAAGAAGGCACTCTTGCGTCAATTGGGCCGTTACAATCCAAATCCTGAGGTTGCCAAGCTGGAAAAACAGCTGTTGGAGGAGATAAACAAGCTCGGTATAGGTCCCCAGGGTTTTGGCGGCAGGATAACTGCGCTGGCAGTAAACATTGAAACTTTTCCTGCTCATATAGCAAGTATGCCGGTGGCAGTGAATATTCAGTGCCATGCTGCGAGGCATAAGGAAGCAATAATATAGTTATCAGTTGCTAGTTGTGAGAAATCAGTTGTCAGATATCAGTTCCCAGTTGTCAGATGACAGGCGTCAGGGAAGCTATTATGGGAAAAACCTGTAAGCCTTGCCTTGGTTACTGTGATTTGTGAGCTAGAATAATCTATGCCCTAGCAACTACGAACTACCAACTACGAACTACGAACTGGTATCTAATACCTGCGATCTGCGAACTGCGATCTGATGAAGGAATGAGGTGGAAGGATTGGAAAAGACGGTACATACTCCGTTGACCGGTGAGACGGTAAGAGAACTGAAGTCCGGGGACAGGGTGCTTTTAAACGGTACAATATATACAGGACGGGACGCCGCCCACAAGAGGCTGGTTGAAATGCTGGACAAGGGGGAGAACCTGCCCATGGATCTAAAGGGCCAGGTCATATACTACGTCGGTCCCTGCCCGGCTAAGCCGGGTGCCGTAATAGGGTCTGCAGGACCTACTACAAGCGGCCGGATGGACGCATATACACCGGCTCTCCTGGAAAGAGGGCTTAAGGGTATGATAGGCAAGGGAATACGGAATCAAAGGGTGATCGACGCGATAGTAAAGCATGGGGCGGTTTATCTTGGGGCCATAGGCGGCGCCGGCGCACTTCTGGCAGAAGCGATTAAAGAAGCAGAGGTGCTTGCCTTTGAAGACTTGGGTCCCGAGGCAATCTATAGACTGAGAGTGGAAAACTTTCCTGTTACCGTAATCATCGATAGCCAGGGGAACGACCTGTACACAGTTGGGAAAAAACAGTATAAAGAGTGAAAGGGAGGAGCCATAATGTCGCTAAAGGAAGATGCACTAAAACTTCACAGAGATAATAAAGGCAAGCTGGAAGTGAAAAGCAAGGTGGCTGTAAAAGACAAGGAAAGCCTTAGTCTGGCTTATACACCGGGCGTTGCCGAGCCCTGCAGGGAGATACATGCAAATCCCGATGCCATTTATGAATACACAGCTAAAGGCAATATGGTTGCAGTGGTATCGGACGGAACGGCCGTGCTTGGATTGGGCAACATAGGAGGTCCGGCTGCACTGCCCGTAATGGAAGGGAAATCAGTACTATTCAAGAGCTTCGCCGGTGTGGATGCCTTTCCTATTTGTCTAAATACAACGGATGTTGACAAGATTGTCGATGTCGTACAGCAGATAGAGCCGACCTTCGGCGGGATTAATCTGGAGGACATAGCTGCACCGGCCTGTTTTGAGATAGAAAGGCGGTTGAAGGAGAAGCTATCCATTCCGGTGTTTCATGATGACCAGCATGGTACTGCCATCATTGTGCTGGCCGGCCTGATAAATGCTTTAAAAATCACCGGTAAAGAGATGAAAGAGCTGTCAGCAGTAATTAACGGCGCAGGAGCGGCCGGGATCGCAATTACGAAAATTCTTCTTGAAGTAGGAGTCAGGAACATTATACTGTGCGACAGGGAAGGTATAATTTACAGGGGCAGAAAAGAAGGCATGAACTGGGCAAAGGAGGAAATTGCACAGGTCACAAATACGGGAAATATGAAAGGCAGCCTGTCCGACGCACTGGCCGGAGCGGACGTTTTCATAGGAGTATCGACAGCCAACGTAGTAACCCAGGAAATGGTAAGGAGCATGAACAAGGACCCGATTATCTTTGCTATGGCCAATCCAGTGCCAGAAATTGATCCGGACCTGGCAAAGGAAGCAGGAGCCCGGATAGTTGGCACAGGCAGGTCGGATTGTCCGAACCAGATTAACAACGTACTGGCATTTCCGGGGGTGTTCAGGGGAGCGCTGGACGTCAGGGCAACCGACATAAACGAAGAGATGAAGCTTGCTGCAGCGTATGCGCTGGCAGGGATAATACCGGAAGAAGAACTCACAGAGGATTACATAATCCCCGAAGCCTTTGACCCCAGGGTGGCGCCTGTAGTAGCAAGGGAGGTGGCCAGAGCGGCCATCGAAAGCGGGGCAGCCAGGATAAAAGTTGACCCTGACGAGATTGCTTTGAGGACTAGAGAACTGATCCGGAAAGCCAACGGTTAAGAAAAACGTTCCAACAGGCTCCGACGAAGATGGAAAACCACCATGTCCAAATGCAGGATGGGGTGGTTTTTTGTATTTGTTTGTATTATAATATACATATGAATATATGTTCATATGTAGGGGGTATTTTATGGAGAACGTGAAGGAAGAAAGGGATACGTGCAGATGTAATGTTATTCATAGTGACATTGTAGATAAGGTAAAGGCGGAGATGCCGGCCGAAGAAAGGCTTGCGCAAATGGCTGAACTGTTCAAGGTCTTCGGCGATTTTACAAGGGTTAAGATTATCTGCGCCCTGCTGGATGAGGAAATGTGCGTATGCGATATCGCTTCGCTCCTGGATATGAGCCAGTCGGCGATATCGCACCAGCTGCGGGTTCTGAGGCACGCAAGGCTTGTGAAATACAGGAGGGAAGGAAGGGTTGTCTACTATTCGCTGGATGATGAGCACGTAAAGAATATTTTTGGTCAGAGTTTACTGCACGTTAGCCATAGATAATAATTTACGGGGGTATATGATATGACAGACAGAGAGGATGGTATAAGGTTAATGAAGCTTGCTGTAGGGGCGGGCATATTCTTTTTTGCAGTAATTTTCCATATGACGCCGGTCGTGGAGTTGACGCTGTTCTTCACAAGCTATCTGCTGGCCGGAGGGGAGATAGTGGCGCGGGCAGCCGGCAATATCAGGAGGGGCCAGGTGTTTGACGAGAACTTCCTGATGAGCGTTTCCACGATAGGGGCCTTTGCCATCGGTGAATACCCTGAGGGCGCAGCCGTGATGCTGTTCTTCCAGTTTGGGGAACTCCTTCAGGATGCAGCTGTTGACAGGTCAAGAAGATCAATAGCCGGCCTGATGAAAATCAGGCCCGATTATGCAAATCTAAAACTGGAAGAAGGCATGGAGCGGGTATCTCCTGGGCAGGTGGACCCCGGCGATATAATAATAGTGAAGCCCGGAGAGCGGATTCCCCTTGACGGCATGGTTGCTGATGGAGCATCCTCTGTGGACACTTCTGCTCTCACCGGCGAATCTATTCCTAGAGAAATACGAGCCGGAGATGAGGTGCTGGCCGGCTTTGTAAACAAGAATGGCAGGATTGAGGTTAAGGTATCAAGGGTTTTTGCGGAATCCACCATATCGCGCATACTGAACCTGGTGGAGAATGCTGGGAGCAAAAAGGCAAAAACCGAGAAGTTCATAACCAGGTTTGCCCGCTATTATACACCGGCCGTTGTATTCGCCGCCATGGCAATAGCGCTGTTCCCGCCTCTGGTGATGAAAAATGCGAGTTTCTCCGAATGGTTCTACAGGGGGCTTATCTTTCTGGTCATATCCTGTCCGTGCGCTCTGGTCGTATCCATACCCCTTGGGTTCTTCGGGGGTATAGGAAATGCGTCCAGGAACGGCATACTGGTTAAAGGAGGCAACTACCTGGAGGCATTGAACAGCATAGATACGGTGGTTTTCGACAAGACCGGCACCCTTACAAAGGGTGTATTCAGGGTGGAAAGGGTGCTGCCCCGGGACGGCATAAGTGAAGATGAGCTTCTGGAATACGCCGCACTGGCGGAAAGCTATTCCAACCATCCCATTGCCCAGTCCATTATGAAGGCCTACGGAAAGGAGATTGACAGGGATAGGGTCGAGAGCTATAATGAGGCGCCGGGTTATGGGGTGGAGATAAAAACAGGCGGCAGGAGTATACTGGCCGGCAATGCAAGGATGATGGAAAGGGATAATATACCTTATGATAAATCGGAATACCCCGGTACTGTTGTGTACATGGCTGTGGACAGGGATTATGCCGGGTGCCTGGTAATAGGCGATGAAATAAAAGAAGATGCGGCGGCAGCCATTGCAGAGCTTAAGCTGATGGGAGTGAGAAAGGTCGTAATGCTGACTGGGGACAATGAGGCTGCAGCCGCGAAGGTTGCGGGTATAACAGGGATAGACGAGTTCTATTCCGGCCTCCTGCCCGACCGGAAGGTGGAAAAGGTTGAGGAACTGGAGAAGGGGTCCGGTTCAAAGGGCAAGCTGGTTTTCGTGGGTGACGGGATTAACGATGCACCGGTGTTGGCCCGTTCGGATATTGGGGTTGCCATGGGCGGTCTTGGTTCGGACGCCGCCATAGAGGCAGCGGATATTGTGCTGATGACCGACGAACCAGGGAAGCTTGCCGATGCAATCAGGATAGCCAGAAGAACAAGGTCGATAGTCTGGCAGAATATTGTGTTTGCTCTGGGGATGAAGGGTATAGTAATGGTACTTGGTGCGGCGGGGATGGCGACCATGTGGGCTGCGGTGTTCGCCGATGTGGGAGTTGCGGTGATAGCGGTACTAAACTCCCTGAGAGCTCTAAAGTAGAATATAGATTGCAGTCGGCAGGTAGTAGGTCCTAGGTCCTAGGTACTAGATATTAGTTCGTAGTTGACAACTGGCCAAAGGTACTCGATCTGGTACATCCGGATTACAGGGCTACTGTAAAGGAAAAGGTGCGAAAAATACTCAAAGATCTGACGGTAGCCTGATAGATGTTTCAATTCTCGGGTATCCGATAATGATTGATAATGAGCGGGTGGGGATTTACGGAATATATACGGACATCACCGCTAGAAAGCAGGTCGAAAGAGCTCTGGCGGAGAGCGAAGAACGCTATAGAAAGCTGGTTGAGTTTCTGCCCGATGCCATCATTGTTCACCGGGAGAGTAAGATAGAATACGGCAACATGGCAGCTCTCCAGCTCCTTGGCGGCAAGACACAGCAGGAAATCCAGGGACTTCATATTACGCGTCTGATTCATCCGGATTACGCTGAAACGGCAAGGGTCAGACTTACAGCAGTACTGCGGGACAAAGCGTATATGCCTATGACGGAATACAAGATTGTTCGCTTGGATGGAACTGTCGTTGACGTCGAAATTTCGGCAACATGGCTCTCATACAGGGGAGAGGATGCTGTGTTGAGCGTCATAAGGGATATTACCGAAAGGAAAAAGGCACAGGAAACCATAAATAACCTGGCATACTATGATACCCTTACCGGGCTGCCGAACCGCACCCTGTTCCAGGAATGCTTCGCCATTGAACTGGCCCATGCAAAAAGGAATAATGCCCCCCTGGCAGTAATGTTCCTTGATCTGGACAAGTTCAAGAACGTAAACGACACCCTCGGACACGGCGCCGGGGACAAACTGCTCAAGGCGATTGCCGAGCGTTTACAGAAGACGGTGAGGGTTACGGATACTGTTTCACGGATGAGCGGCGATGAGTTTATATTGGTCTTATCGGAGCTTAACATGGTGGAGGATGTCGTAAATGTGGCGCAGAAGGTCCTGGATGCCTTCCAGCAGCCCTTTATCGTTGATAACAACGAGTTTTATACCACCATCAGTATCGGAATCAGCTTGTTTCCCCAAGACGGAACGGAAGTAGAGGCCCTTGTAAAGAACGCGGATGCTGCAATGTACAAGGCAAAGGAAATCGGGGGAAATAACTACCAGTTTTTCACCCCCAATATAAACGAAACCATTATTGAGCGGCAGAACCTCTTTAACAGGCTGAGAAAGGCTCTTAACAACAAGGAGTTTGAGGTCCACTACCAACCCAGGGTAAACCTGAAAACAGGTAATATAACCGGAACCGAAGCCCTGCTTCGCTGGAGGCGCCCTGATAGGGGAATTATACTGCCGGCAGAGTTCATCCCCATTGCAGAAGAAACCGGCCTCATCGTTCCGATTGGAGAGTGGGTACTTCGGACCGCCTGCGCTAAGAACAAAAGCTGGCAGGAGCAGGGGCTGGTACCTTTACGGGTATCGGTCAACCTTTCCGCCAAACAGGTGCAGATGCAGAGCTTTGTTATGACGGTGGACAGGATATTGAAGGAAACGGGTTTGGATCCCATGTATCTGGAACTGGAGATTACAGAGAGCGCAGTCATACAGAACATGGACCTGACACTAAAAGTGCTGTCCCAGTTGAAGGACATGGGCGTCTATATTTCCATCGATGATTTTGGAACCGGATATTCCTGCCTCAGCCGTTTGAAGAGAATGAATGTGGATATGCTCAAGGTCGATCAGACCTTTATCAGAGAAGTTATGAACGATAAGAATGATTATGCCATAGTAAGCTCGATAATAACAATGGCACACAATATGGATATGGTTGTAACTGCAGAGGGAGTGGACAAGGAAGAACAGTTGAATATACTTAATAGCTTGAACTGTGATGACATGCAGGGATACCTGTACAGCAAACCGCTGACAGAGGAGGAATTTTTAAGGTTCATGGTTGAAACCGGCAAGTGAAGGGTACAAAGGTCCATGGCCATTCCTGACGATGGACCTTTGCCCAACTACGAACTACCAACTACGAACTAATACTTGCACCTGCGATCTGCGAACTGCTATCTAGTACCTGTGATCCGCATGAAAATTATCGGTTGCTAAGGTTTCCTCTCAGTACAGGAAGCTTTATGTGACTGGGGAACACGGCATCGTGATAAATTGTCTGTTCCGCTGTTACAAATCCGGTATCTAAGGCCGGGTCGCTGCCGGTATTATGGTTTGGAAAGGCAAGGTTTTTAGCCCCTGAGGTAACCTGTACCCTTATTCTGTGCCCCTTCTTGAACACGTTGGCAATTTTGGTCATTTTTATTTGATATTTTTCAACCTTACCAGGGGTTAAGAACTCAGGCTTTTTAAAGGAATTCCTGAATCTTGCCCTTAGAATCCCGTCGGATAGCCTGATTGAGTTACCTTCCTCATCCACATCGGTCAGCCTTACCACCCAGTCGGTATCCCTTGCGCTGCTTGATGCATAGAGCACGGCAAATACGTCTCCCGCAATTGCAAGGTCATCCGTAAGGGGCTCAGAGGTATATACAAGCACATCGCTGCGCTTTTCCACATCCCTGTAGTTCTCGGGTACGCTGAACTCGTTTTCCGAAACGTCAATCAGGTAGGGCGCAGAGTCCTCGGGGTCAAACCTGTAAATGTCCACGGGTTCTTTGCCCGGAATGTTGGTGCCAAGGGTACCGTTGCCCGCACTGGATACCGCCTTTCCACCGCTGTGCAGGTATAGGTCGGTATACTCAACCTCCTCTGGAGGCCATTTATCAGATTCCATCCATTGATTGCTGCCTACCATATAGTACTGAACACGGGATTCCCTTTCGACACCATTGTCCATTTTTTTAAGGAAGCGGTCAAACCAGCGAAGATACAGCAGATCCAGGTCATACCTGATGGCATTGTCCCCAAAGGGTACGTTGTGGATGTCCCTTGTTGAGTTTGCCTGGTGATACCAGGGACCCAGGATGAGCCTTTGGTTGTCCCGGTTGTTGTTTTGGTTCATTTCCCATGCCTCTGTGGTGCCCATACCATCGTCGTCGTACCATCCCGATATTATGAGAGCAGGCACATCAATCCTGTCACCGTGGAGAGTCCAGTCTGACCTCTCCCAAAACTCATCGTAATTTGGATGTTTCATCCACTCATCCCAAAATTCTATCGGCTTACCTAGGGTTTTTTGCGGTATGTTCTTGATTGGCCTGATCTTCAGAACCTTGTCCCAGTCATCCCGGACCATTGCATCTGTGTTCATCGTCTTATCGGCCATCATAAAGGCCCATGCAAGCATACCCGATACCACAGTACCCCCTTTTCGCGGTATGTCTACAAAGGGGCTTCCGGCTGTTACCAGGCTGATTATTGCTTTCAAATGGGGGTTGCCGCTGGCTGCAGCTGCCCACTGGACAAACCCGCCATAGGAACCGCCAATCATGCCAACCTTGCCGTCTGACCATGGCTGGGCTGCTATCCAGTTAAGGGTGTCGTCACCGTCGCTCATCTCATGCACCATAGGAATCCACTTGCCCTCGGAATCCTCACGGCCTCTCGTATCCTGGGTAACAAGGGCATATCCCCTCTGTACAAATCTCAGCTCCACCGCTCCAAACCTAAACCTGCCATAGGGAGTCCTTACAAGTATGGCTGGAACCTTTGCATCCATGGGTAGGCCTGCCGGAAGCCAGACTTCTGTAGCCAGATTAATCCCATCCCGCATTTTTACCATATGCTTTCCTATGTGTTTTATACAATGGCATGCATCCGATAGCATAGGGTCTTTCCATTCCTTCAGCGGTGTCAGGTCCTCATATCCCGGCTTGACCATGATTGTACAACCGTCCCGTTTTGTATAGATGAAGCCTATTACCCGGTTGTTTTCAACGATTATGTCCAGGGGAAACCTGGCTTCCCTCTGGGCCCAAATCCATGCCTCCCGGCCATTTGTTTTCACGCCGGTGTAACGATGATATACATGGCCCCATGGGAAGCGTGCAGAATCATTTCCGTCCCAATCGTACTCATTCATTTCCTTGAGGTTTTTATTTATCTCATAAAGGGGAATTTCATAGGACCGGTCCTGGGGGTCCAGGGCATCCTCAGGAGACCACTGGCCTGTAGATGTATTCAATTTGCTATGTTGGATCCGGTCCTGACCGAATACTATATCAGCCATATGAATACCAGAAATATAATACGCAAACCTGTTTTCTTTATCCGGTATACATTTCAAGCATAATCACTCCTTCACCAATAATAGGATGCCGTCCACTTTTACAACCCATCAACCTCCGATTATGGCCTTTAGAAGGTATGCAACTCCTATGCCCACATAATTGCCCAGGGCCATGCCTATCGCTCCCAGTACTACAGCTACACTGATTATTGACTTCCATTTTCCCGTCCCTGCCACTAGTGCTGCCGTTGTGCCATCGGCTATAGCTGCAACGATAGATATCAGTACATATTGATATTTGATTTTGAACAGCCGGCACAGAGCAATATGAAGTGCAAGGGAGCCTATGATTACGAAGAAGCAGAATACGGCAATCAGGGGCGCAGAGTTCATGAATTCATTGATATCCACAAGGAACCCTATAATAACCAGGAAGAACAGGGCGACAAAGTAGCCTACGTCCATGTTACCCTTGATTTCCCTTATTGGTTTGAACTGAGCCAGTATGAGCGCAAGGGTGGTTATCAGCAGGATGCGTACGGCGCCCGATGTGAGTGCGCTGAATCCCTGGGACAGGGCTGTAGCCACTTCGGCAACAATGAACCCGATCGCAAACAGGAGCGCGATATCGGTTATCGACCATTCCTTCTTGGAGAACAATTCCGTATCATCGTCCGTCGACAGCTCTTCCTCGGTCAGCGAATAGGGCCAAACCCTCTTGAACCATTTTGACCTCGCCAGTATACCGGGAATTGCGAAGAATAGGACTATTGTAGGAAGGCCGATTATATAATCCGCTGCGTTCGCACTGGCAAAGGTCGTGGGCGAGGCGTTGAGCCCCGTACCTATGGCGGTTAGGTTGCTGCTGCCTCCGGTATAGGTCCCGATAAACATCCCGGCAATTTTCCAGCCCTCCGGTATTCTGGGAGCAAAGTATAATCCGGCCAACAGGGTGACCGCGCACACGCTGATGACAGCAAATGCCATTGCTAGCAGAGGCTGTTTGGAAAGCTTTATCCATTCCTTAAGGTTGACATTCAGAAGAAACATGGTTAGTGCAACGGGAATGGCGTACTGGAAGAATACGCCGTATACGTCGTGCCAGTGGGGTACAATGTTGAGATTGGCAAGGATAATACCGATGATTATGCAGATTATTGCCGGACCAAAGGATTTAAAAAACTTCAGCCTTTGTAAAAGAAATGATACTGCCACTATGGAAGCCATAACAGCGAGTATGGCTCCCTGGCTCGTTATTAATGGTTGCATATATTTCCCTCCTTGTAATTTATGTAAAA
>Ga0067045_1003214_pt1 | contig 31657 bp, 24 predicted proteins | sample TerdegcTABiofilm_FD_59184 | JGI IMG/M metagenome (GOLD analysis project Ga0067045, IMG submission 59184) | Combined Assembly of (Gp0054472, Gp0054536) Wastewater bioreactor microbial communities from Singapore -Terephthalate degrading...
GACAGGGTGGTGCTGAATCTCATCAATTTAAGACAAATTTCAGAAAAAGATTTTGATACACGCGAAACAGGTGAAATTCGTATTGGTGATCAGGCGCGAAAAGCTGTTATAATTGCTTACCAAAAAAGGAAGGATGAAATCATTGAACACCCGTTTCTAAATGAAAAAACAACCATTGGATTGATCCCTCACATTCAGGGACGGCTTATGGCTCGCTATATCCGTGGAGATATAGAAGAGTATCCGCCATTTTATATGCGGTAGGAGGATTTATGTTAGTGCTGGTTACATATGATGTTTCAACGATTGATTCGGCAGGGAGAAAACGGCTGGCACGAGTGGCAAAAACATGTGTAAATTATGGAGTACGTGTTCAAAAGTCGGTATTTGAATGCAATGTAGATCCAGCTGGATGGGAGTGGCTTAAATCAGAGCTTTTGAAAATATATAATCCAAAAGAAGACAGCCTCCGTTTTTACTTTTTAGGAAGCAACTGGAAACGAAGAGTGGAGCACCACGGAGTAAGCACTGGTTATGAACATGAAGAGCCGTTAATAGTGTAGCGCTAACCTGAAGTGATGTTGAAAACTTAGGCAGGTTAGCGATGTGAAAAAATAGTATTTTCTTCATTAATTATGTTATACTACGGATTTTGTTTGTTCTTTGAAAACTATATTTTTTAGAAGGGTTTAGCGAAAATAGTGTCGTAATGCCTGATTTTTTCAGGCTTTTAGTATAATACAGTCGCGCCCCACGCGGGCGCGTGGATTGAAACAATGAAAGCAGAAACAAAGGCGAAACGCAGGGCGGTCGCGCCCCACGCGGGCGCGTGGATTGAAACTAATACAGCACGGTATAAAGCCACAGACCCATCGTCGCGCCCCACGCGGGCGCGTGGATTGAAACTTGTATGGAAATGAATATGCCGGGCCAGGACTTAGTCGCGCCCCACGCGGGCGCGTGGATTGAAACTGAGATAATGATATGCGGTAAGACTGCTATATTTGTCGCGCCCCACGCGGGCGCGTGGATTGAAACTTATGATGTCATTTTTTTCCAGGACATCGCTATAAGTCGCGCCCCACGCGGGCGCGTGGATTGAAACATGTTGTTGCCAACTATGCCTCTTCCCATACTCAAGTCGCGCCCCACGCGGGCGCGTGGATTGAAACAATTAAAAAAGAGTAGCGCCTTTACATTTTAACTGGGTCGCGCCCCACGCGGGCGCGTGGATTGAAACGCCGTGCTTCCTTTGCAGTAAACCACATTCACATGGTGTCGCGCCCCACGCGGGCGCGTGGATTGAAACATATGGGTGTGGGGGTATAGCTAGGAGTAGCTCATGTCGCGCCCCACGCGGGCGCGTGGATTGAAACGTTTTTCCCCTGATTTTTTTTACTAACATCTTTTTTGTCGCGCCCCACGCGGGCGCGTGGATTGAAACTCGTCTCATCAGTCCCGTAATAGACATCGCCGAAATCGTCGCGCCCCACGCGGGCGCGTGGATTGAAACGGTTAATATTGAGTTAGCACAATTGCCAAAACGTAGTCGCGCCCCACGCGGGCGCGTGGATTGAAACTGATGTTACGCATAAGCGATGTCCGGAACCTTTATGTCGCGCCCCACGCGGGCGCGTGGATTGAAACTTTACTAACATCTTTTTTAGTCATAATTATACCCCCGTCGCGCCCCACGCGGGCGCGTGGATTGAAACTAATTGCACCTTCATTTATTTTAACAAACTCTTCTGTCGCGCCCCACGCGGGCGCGTGGATTGAAACCGACTGGAAATATTCTTGTTATTGAAGGAGACAAAGTCGCGCCCCACGCGGGCGCGTGGATTGAAACGTCTCATTCTTGTTTTAATCTCATCAGGCAGTTTGTCGCGCCCCACGCGGGCGCGTGGATTGAAACAATCCAGATAAATGTATTGTTAAGCTTACACCTAGTCGCGCCCCACGCGGGCGCGTGGATTGAAACTTAGAATATTTCTTATTTCTCTTTCAGATATATTCATGTCGCGCCCCACGCGGGCGCGTGGATTGAAACTTCTTGTGGTGACAATTTAGACAGGTCTCCTGTAGGTCGCGCCCCACGCGGGCGCGTGGATTGAAACGTCATATTACTTTTTATTTCAATGACTGCTATATGTCGCGCCCCACGCGGGCGCGTGGATTGAAACAATAGTCGATAAGGACAAGGCGGAGCGTCTTGTCGTCGCGCCCCACGCGGGCGCGTGGATTGAAACTTGAAAAAGCGTTGACATTATAATAAAATATATTGTCGCGCCCCACGCGGGCGCGTGGATTGAAACTGTTAACAGATATGTTGCTATTCCTGCAATTCCGTCGCGCCCCACGCGGGCGCGTGGATTGAAACCCATTAAACATTTCGTTTCTTTCGTTTTCGTTTGGTCGCGCCCCACGCGGGCGCGTGGATTGAAACGTTTACTCTCCTTAAATATTCACTAATTAACATAGTCGCGCCCCACGCGGGCGCGTGGATTGAAACTAGTCATAATTATACCCCCTTTCTTTTTTAAATTGAGTCGCGCCCCACGCGGGCGCGTGGATTGAAACTGGAATATATGGTAGTTGGAATAAGAGAATATCGTAGGTCGCGCCCCACGCGGGCGCGTGGATTGAAACACCGCCGGAAAAAATTGTATTAATATCCGTGTTCGTCGCGCCCCACGCGGGCGCGTGGATTGAAACTCTAAATCTTCTTTTCTTTTCATTTTGTTGTCTAATGTCGCGCCCCACGCGGGCGCGTGGATTGAAACATTATCTTCCTGGCTCTTCTTTTACTTCTTTTGGGTCGCGCCCCACGCGGGCGCGTGGATTGAAACGTCACAGTACTTCGCTATTATTTCCTCAACCTGGTCGCGCCCCACGCGGGCGCGTGGATTGAAACTTTTGATGCCACATACTCTTGGGGACACATAATTGTCGCGCCCCACGCGGGCGCGTGGATTGAAACAGCAACAATCCACATATCAGCTAACTCCTTGTTATAGTCGCGCCCCACGCGGGCGCGTGGATTGAAACAATATATCGTGAAGTACTGTTTTAATTTTTGTATTGTGTCGCGCCCCACGCGGGCGCGTGGATTGAAACAAATCATCATATGTAGCATTTAATCCTCTTCCAACTTGTCGCGCCCCACGCGGGCGCGTGGATTGAAACTTGCATTCGATGATTATGGCTATATAAACATTATGTCGCGCCCCACGCGGGCGCGTGGATTGAAACAAAAGTATCGGTAGGTAAATTGCAGCAGACAATAGTCGCGCCCCACGCGGGCGCGTGGATTGAAACTGCATAGGTGTAAGCTTAACAATACATTTATCTGGTCGCGCCCCACGCGGGCGCGTGGATTGAAACGTTTATAAGCAACCTACAATTAGGATGGTCAGTGGTCGCGCCCCACGCGGGCGCGTGGATTGAAACGTGTTCAGAGCACGATGTGGAGGGCGATGGTATGGTCGCGCCCCACGCGGGCGCGTGGATTGAAACTAATTCAAGCAAAGCATCATATCGTTGATGGCCGGTCGCGCCCCACGCGGGCGCGTGGATTGAAACTTCTGCATCGATATTTGGCGATAAATCAACCATGTCGCGCCCCACGCGGGCGCGTGGATTGAAACGGTAGCTTGTCACAAAAATATAGCAACATTAATAAGTCGCGCCCCACGCGGGCGCGTGGATTGAAACCAATGGTGCAAAATAAAACACCCCCACTGCCGAAAGTCGCGCCCCACGCGGGCGCGTGGATTGAAACTATGAGGTCGAGTGTAAAAATTGCACTGACCATCGTCGCGCCCCACGCGGGCGCGTGGATTGAAACATGTACCACAAGCTGATGTTACAGATATAGCAGGAGTCGCGCCCCACGCGGGCGCGTGGATTGAAACATTTATAAAGACGGATGCTTGTATGTTGTAACAGATGTCGCGCCCCACGCGGGCGCGTGGATTGAAACTTTGTTGTACACTAAATCGTCAGTACATGCATTAAGTCGCGCCCCACGCGGGCGCGTGGATTGAAACATTATAACAATAACAGCAATAAGTACTAAATAGAACCGTCGCGCCCCACGCGGGCGCGTGGATTGAAACTTAGCAAAGTATAGTAAGCCAGTAAACATCGAACAAGGTCGCGCCCCACGCGGGCGCGTGGATTGAAACATACGTAAAAGATAACAAAATAGTGTATTACCAGCGTCGCGCCCCACGCGGGCGCGTGGATTGAAACTTGGTTATTTCTGTAACCAAAACCGGCTCGTTGCTGGTCGCGCCCCACGCGGGCGCGTGGATTGAAACCCTATAACAACTTTCTTTTTCATACACGCCTCCTTTGTCGCGCCCCACGCGGGCGCGTGGATTGAAACGGATATCAGCAGAGATATGATCAGTATAGATTCAGTCGCGCCCCACGCGGGCGCGTGGATTGAAACAAATCAGCAACACGTCTTTGAACAGCACTATCTTCGTCGCGCCCCACGCGGGCGCGTGGATTGAAACATGGGATGATTGGGAAGACTACATAACTATGAAAGGTCGCGCCCCACGCGGGCGCGTGGATTGAAACTAGAAGACAAAGTAATGATATTAGAACATGGAATTAGTCGCGCCCCACGCGGGCGCGTGGATTGAAACATTTTATCACTCCTAACTTTAATTAATTCATTACAGTCGCGCCCCACGCGGGCGCGTGGATTGAAACGTTATTAAATAAGGCATTGGTCTATTAGCAATAACGTCGCGCCCCACGCGGGCGCGTGGATTGAAACGTGTGCAGGCTTACAGTCCAACGCACATTCACTATTGTCGCGCCCCACGCGGGCGCGTGGATTGAAACGTTTTAATGGCTGCCGTTCGGGGAAGTTTTTGTTTGTCGCGCCCCACGCGGGCGCGTGGATTGAAACATTATCCTCACTATTATAAGTAATCTCAGGTAAAAGTCGCGCCCCACGCGGGCGCGTGGATTGAAACGTGAGTTGTTTTAGGTTCTTGGGGGTTGTAGGTATGTCGCGCCCCACGCGGGCGCGTGGATTGAAACTTTTTCATACACGCCTCCTTTTAGGTAGTATATTGTCGCGCCCCACGCGGGCGCGTGGATTGAAACGTGTATTAGATATTGGCATTTCTTTTCCGTCAATGTCGCGCCCCACGCGGGCGCGTGGATTGAAACTAACTTCTGGTAGTAACATAGCTTCTTCATCATATGTCGCGCCCCACGCGGGCGCGTGGATTGAAACTTGCGGTTCCTAGTGAACCGGCATGCATGGTTTTAGTCGCGCCCCACGCGGGCGCGTGGATTGAAACACTAAAACCTAGTTCCGCCACGTGTTAACTTGTGTCGCGCCCCACGCGGGCGCGTGGATTGAAACTCCCGAACCGGAACGTATAATTTATGACCGGTTCGGGTCGCGCCCCACGCGGGCGCGTGGATTGAAACTTGCGGTTCCTAGTGAACCGGCATGCATGGTTTTAGTCGCGCCCCACGCGGGCGCGTGGATTGAAACCACATTGCCAGATACCTTGCGGGATGCCCCACTAAGTCGCGCCCCACGCGGGCGCGTGGATTGAAACATGAATACAACAATATCAGTATCAGTATCTGTTAATGTCGCGCCCCACGCGGGCGCGTGGATTGAAACTTGCTGAATGGCTTAAGATGGCGCTGCTTACAAGGTCGCGCCCCACGCGGGCGCGTGGATTGAAACACCACCAGTACCGCTGCAACCGCTGTTGGTAACCGTCGCGCCCCACGCGGGCGCGTGGATTGAAACTCCTGCAGTTGGTTAATGTCGGTCGGGGTTATTGTGTCGCGCCCCACGCGGGCGCGTGGATTGAAACAGAGATTATAAAGTAACCGTGTTAAAAGCTGGAGATAGTCGCGCCCCACGCGGGCGCGTGGATTGAAACATCCCGTGTTGAGTAATGAGGATAAAACTCAGTGAGTCGCGCCCCACGCGGGCGCGTGGATTGAAACATCCTATCCCAACGCTGCGATCTGGGGTTGTGAAGTCGCGCCCCACGCGGGCGCGTGGATTGAAACAGTTATTACTATTCTTTCATAAGGTTAACATACGTGTCGCGCCCCACGCGGGCGCGTGGATTGAAACTAAAAAATCATAAGGATAGAATCCTACGGGACTGTCGCGCCCCACGCGGGCGCGTGGATTGAAACATAGACCAAAAAATAATAGCAACAGGGAACCTTGTCGCGCCCCACGCGGGCGCGTGGATTGAAACTGACACGGAAGGAATTTTCTTCCGTACTGAAGGAAGGTCGCGCCCCACGCGGGCGCGTGGATTGAAACGGATACCTCATACTCGAATGGTGCCCTGTCCCATGTCGCGCCCCACGCGGGCGCGTGGATTGAAACTTGTAAAATATAAAAAAAATGCTTGACGTTTTTAGGTCGCGCCCCACGCGGGCGCGTGGATTGAAACACAAGAGCAGAAACTATATTCTCAACTGGGGGTTGTCGCGCCCCACGCGGGCGCGTGGATTGAAACAAATTATGATTGACGATTTAAAAAACATTTTGCAGTCGCGCCCCACGCGGGCGCGTGGATTGAAACTACATTTCAAAATCCAGAATATAATAAAAATAAGTCGCGCCCCACGCGGGCGCGTGGATTGAAACTCCATTTATACTGTTCAGTAATGTCTTCATACTTTGGTCGCGCCCCACGCGGGCGCGTGGATTGAAACTCATCAATATATTCAAATGGCGCTACACGTGACAGTCGCGCCCCACGCGGGCGCGTGGATTGAAACAAAACAACACGTTTTGAAGGATAAAACCGTTTCGTCGCGCCCCACGCGGGCGCGTGGATTGAAACCTATCAACATTTGTTTTTTCTTGCACTTCTTTTTGTCGCGCCCCACGCGGGCGCGTGGATTGAAACTAAGATTGGTGCTCAGGCTGTTATAAGAATGCAGCGTCGCGCCCCACGCGGGCGCGTGGATTGAAACCTGGAGAGAAACGCAAGAGCTGGTAATAGATATGCGTCGCGCCCCACGCGGGCGCGTGGATTGAAACGTGTTCACAAGCTATGCGTTTGCACACTTCATACCTGGCATCGCACTCCATGAAATATTTGTTAATAAAAAAAAACATCATACCTTTTTATTATTAACTAGTTCAAAATTTGATTATATTTTCTCTTAGTTCATTTTTTCAAAGTTATATATTTAATTCCTTATTCAGAAGATTAAAATATACATTCAAAAACACGCAAATGCGCTTCTTTAACACATCAGAGGCAAATGCTATCTATATTTGAATAGTAATATATTTCTTGCATTATTATCTTATACTTACTAAAATTAGACAATTTTTCTATATAATAAGTAAGTTCTATGTGCAGTTTTAAAAACATTAAGGTAATATCATATGCCAGTTGATATCAAAATTGTTGAAAATTCTAAACACAAAGAAGCATACCATTTTATTAATCTCCTTCATACCATTTACAAAAATAACAATCAATGGGTTCCATGGTTTCATCATGAGATGAAACTTTTTATTGATAAAAAGCATCCGTTGTTTTTGCACTCTGATGGTGATTTTTTTGTAGCAATGCGTAATAACTCCCCGGCAGGAAGGATCTTTGTATTTGAAAATACAATGTATAATAAAACCCATAACATGAAGAGTGCACATTTTTATTTTATTGACTTTTATGATGACCGAGAAGTTGCTGATTGCTTATTCAGTGTCGCCATTGACTGGGCAAAACAAAGACAGTGTAACAGCCTGCTTGGTCCTATGGGATTTGGTGGAGTTACCGGCGGAGGTTTATTAATTGATGGGTTTGAACATCGTGCTTCCATGACCATGATGATGTATAACCATCCGTATTACCGTGAACACATTGAAGCGTTAGGCTTTACAAAATATTTAGATAATTTTTCTTTTTATCTTCCCACTACCGCCCAATTGCCTGAGGGTTTACGGCAATCCGCTGATGCCTTGCTTGCAAAAGGTGAATTTAAAGTTTTAAAATTTAAATCCAAAAAAGAATTACAAAAAGTTGCTGATGATGTCATCTATGTATTCATGAAAACTTTAAGTGACCATGCCGGAAATTATAAACTGACTAAACTTGAATGTGACTATATCGTAAAAAGTTTATTGCAGGTTGCCAATCCTGAACTTATAAAAATAATTACTTACAAAGATACAATTATTGGTTTTCTTTTTGGCTTTCATGATTTATCAGCTGCATTACAAAAAGCAAATGGTAAGCTTACCCCTTTATCCATCTATAGAATTGTACGAGAATATAAAAAAACCAACTGGATACTGGTTAACGGGATGGGCATACTTCCTGAATTTCAGGGACTTGGAGCCAATGCGGTATTGTATGCAGAGCTAGAAAAAACTATACGGCAATATTCTCAGTTTAAACATTTAGAAATGGTGCAGATTCAGGAAACTACCAGTAAAATGCTTAGTAATGTTAAAACATTAAATGGAAGGACATTCAAAACCCACCGGATGTATCAGTTGCCAATATAACCTGGTAACAAAATGAACATTCCACACTATATGAATATCAATTACTAATACAAAACCTATTTTGTAATTCATCATATTGTATTTTATTTGACAATCCATTATCGGTTGAAAATATTGCTTCAACACTAATATATACTATATCAGGTAATGGAGATCGGCATGAAAAAGTTAAAAGTATTTTGTACGATAGCTCTTCTTATTGTGGCAATGGCTATGCCACTGGTGTATGTAAGTGCTGGTTACGCTGAAGCAGCACACCCTACTATTACTGCAGAATCCGCTGAGGCACCACATGGCGGGCATGACATTGGCTCAGAATTGCCATTATGGTCAGTGCTACCGTTTGCAGGGATATTACTTTCAATAGCGCTTTTTCCTTTATTTGCCCCTCATTTCTGGCATCATCATTTTCCAAAGGTGTCAGCATTCTGGGCTTTGGTATTTGCAATCCCCTTTGTTATTTACTATAAAGGGATAGCTGCACATGAAATTCTGCATATTTACATCATCGACTATATCCCTTTTATTATTTTATTATGGGCATTATTTACCATTTCAGGTGGTATCCTGGTACGAGGTACATTAAAAGGCACCCCTTTAGTTAATTCCATCATACTGGTTATTGGCTCATTCCTTGCTTCCTGGATTGGGACTACCGGTGCATCAATGCTGTTAATACGGCCAATTTTGCGCTCCAACGCATGGCGTAAACATAAGGTTCATACTATTGTATTCTTTATATTCCTGGTAAGTAACATTGGCGGTTCATTAACACCACTTGGTGACCCACCCCTATTTTTAGGGTTTTTACATGGAGTGCCATTCTTCTGGACATTAACGCATCTTTTTACTGTCTGGGGGTTTGCAGTAATAATACTATTGTTGATTTATTTTATTATTGACACTTATTTCTATAGTAAAGAAGACAAATCCAAGGAAGAATATGGTGAAAAACAGGCGCTTAAAGTGGAAGGCTGGCACAATTTTATTTTCTTAGCTGGTGTGGTTGGTGGTGTTTTATTCAGTGGTCTGGTAAAATTGGGTGAAATCAACATATTAGGTGTGCATCAATCAATTGAAAACCTTATCAGGGATGCTGTACTCATCATCATGGGACTGTTATCACTTAAAACCACTTCTCAGCAAATACGGAAAGACAATGAATTTACATGGTTCCCCATTCAGGAAGTTGCCTACCTGTTTGCAGGAATATTTATGACCATTATTCCAGCCCTTGCAATATTAAAAGCCGGTGAACACGGTGCACTGGCGTTTTTAATTAATGCAGTAAAACAGCCTGCTCACTATTTTTGGGCAACGGGTTCCCTTTCCAGTTTTCTTGACAATGCCCCAACTTACCTTACTTTCTTTAATACAGCACTGGGCAGCTTCTATGCCGGCATGCCTGAAATTGAAGCTGTACACAGGCTGATAGCAGAACAAAATGTATATTTACAGGCAATAGCAGCAGGTGCGGTATTTATGGGTGCCAACACCTATATTGGCAACGCTCCTAACTTTATGGTAAAATCAATTTCAGAAGAAGCGGGAATACGAATGCCAAGTTTCTTTGGGTATATGTTTAAATATTCAATTCCCATTCTTATTCCTGTTTTTATACTTGTAACTTACGTATTCTTTAGATAACATAATATCCAAAGGATAAGGATATTCCATTGTCCTTATCCTTTGCCAATAACAATTAAAAGAGGTGCTAATATGGCAAAAACATTTTATGAAGTAGTACTGGAAGGTCATTATAACTTTGTTTATGGTATGCTTGAGGGATATAAATTAGCTGCAGGGAAAAATTTTACTTACTATTTAAGTCAGCAGGTTAATGTAAAAGCTACAACGCTTTCTGAGGTACTTAAAGAATTTCTTACCCTTAAAAGTAAGTTACAATATATTATTATTGAAGCTAATTCATGGAAAAAATTTGAAGCAGCTGTTAAAAAACAGCCTGAAAATTCACTTATTAATAAAAAATATATTAAGTCAGTTAAAAAGATTGAAAGTGCTTCATTTGAATTTAACTTTGAAGCCTATGCCAGAAAATATGGTGATGAAATAAAGAAAATACTTAAGTCATTACCTAAATCAATTAAGCTTGTTGACTATGCACCAAAAGAGGAAATTCAAAAAGATGCAAAAGGAACTGAACTGTATGCACCTGACCATGAATATTCATTCAAAGGTAAGGGTAAATTGGTGGGCGACATTGAAACAATTATTTCATTCAATAAAAAATTTGACGAACACCCCTTAATAGATGTATCTGCTATCAGTTTAAACCTGAAATAAAAAAGCATTCACTTCCCGGCTGTCTTAGGCTGCTGGGAAGTGAACATTATTACACATGTTGTTCATGGATTTTCATTCAGGAATGAATAGTATACTCCGATACTAATTATGTGTATCATCATATAGATTACATTTTTAATGAGATAGAAAAACAAGAACCATGAAAAAAACATTAGCAATTAGTATAATCAGTATTGTTTGCATTGCTTCAACTATTATATATTCAAAGTACAGGATGTCTTCTTTTGAACCCCAATATATAGGGTTTCTTACTGTTGAAAACAGCACCATTATAAAACAATTAGATTCATTATTACAAAAAACAAATATAGCAGGTATCAGGGGTAATAAAGAATTAGCAAAATGTTTAGAGGAACAGATTAAATCCTTGAAGCAATTATCACTTATTGCAATCGCTGATAATGAATACAGTGTTCTTATTGCAGCAAAAAAAGATAGAGTTATTAATCAAAAACTTTTTGATGCTATTATTACTGATATTTCCCAGAAAAAGCTATTGCCATCAACAACATTTCCACAAATCACACGGTACTATAGCAATAATAAATATTACTTTTTTATTTATAATGCTCCACAGTATACTATTATCACAACATATAGCTTTGTGCTGCCCAAAAATCTTATTATTAAATTAGCACTGGAAAACCTTCTCATTGTTATTATGTTTATCATCATTGGCACTGCTATCATTATCACACTTCAACAAAAAGCTAGCAAACCAACCTCAATGGATGAAGAAAAAACGAAAATAAAACCACATACGCCAAACCCCGTTGAAGCACTATGCCAGCAATTTTCAATTATTTCAGTAACTATCGCACAACAAAATAAAAAAGGTAACCTGCAAACCATTTACAGCCACCCTGATAAAAAACAAAATGTATACCTGCAACCAGAAATAATTAATGAATTGCTTAATGGCGTACATATACTTGCAGAAAAAAATACAGTATTAATTTTTTACAATGACACCACTCAACTTTTTTTCAGACTGGTTAAACATCAGGCTTTTAAAGGAAAAACAATACAGGATATTGAAACGTTTATAGACAATAACAGTGTCTTACTTCTTAAATTTTTGAAAATAAAGAAATAGATGTTTTTAATTTACCATTAGCGTTTTGTAGCCACAATAGCATAATGATATTGCCCGGCTTGAAGAATATTCACAATTTTAAATCCACGTTGATACAGTGTTGCGGTAGCCTGATCAACAGATAACTTGATATCCATAGATGGGCCAGGAATACCTTCCCTTTTATAAAAATCAATAATTATCAGTAACCCTTTATCATTCAGCGACTTTATTGTATTGCTCATTGCAGCATCAATTTCATTATTGTAGACAAGCCCATGCAGAACATTAATCATGATGATTGCGTCAGCTTTCACAGGAATATTTTTTGTTATATCACCAAGCATTGGCTGTATATTGGTAACTTGTTTATCTTTTACTATAATAGTTAGATTATCTATTGCCTGTTCATTATAATCCATAGCATAAATTATTGAATCAGGAAACTTTTCAGAAAGGGCAAATGAAAAATATCCATCACCACAACCAACATCCAGAATATGCATTCCATTTGTAAAAGGCAGTTTTGCAATGAGTTCATTTGCATTTATATATGCACTGCTTGATTTTCCTTTGTGTTCGTGTTTTTGCATTGGATCTCCTTATGGTATATTTTTTTGTAATTTCTAAAAACAGTAAAAAGAGTCGATTTAATAATTACCTCTTTATAATGAGCCACATTATAATGCAATTATAGCGGAAAATCATGTGTATATACATAAATATTTTACAGTAATCATAAAAATATTGCACTATAATGCGTAATACATACATGGTGTTAATAACATACTATAACGATATCACCATTATCATGAAAATCTATAAGAACATTCCCATTATTTACGAAGACAATCACATCATAGTAGTGGAAAAACCAGCAGGTATCTTAAGTCAGAAAGATTTTACCAACACTGATTCAGTGCTTGAAATTATTAAGGAATATATCAAAACTAAATATCATAAGCCAGGCAATGTGTTCCTTGGTCTTGTTCACAGGCTTGATAAGCAGGTCTCAGGAATCATGGTATATGCAAAGACATCCAAAGCTGCTTCACGGCTTTCGTCTCAATTCAGAAGCCATGATGTTATCAAGGTATACTGTGCGGCTGTACAAACTCCCACCAGCACTGATACAGCCTGGCATACGATACACGACACCATCATAAGGCACCATGACAAAACACTGATTTCAAGTGATAGCCATACTGCCATGCAAGCATCACTCAAATATAAAATCATCTATACTGAACCAACATATTCTCTGGTATTGATTCACCTGTATACGGGCAAAAAACATCAGATACGTGCACAGTTGTCGCATCTGGGCATGCCCATTGTTAATGACAGTAAATATGGTGCTACCACGCTATTACCCCAAACTGCAATTGCCCTGCATGCAGTGTACCTGCAATTTTTTCATCCTGTTACAAAGGAACAAATATCTTTTTATTCCAAACCAGGGGGCATTATAACATCAATATTTGCTACCATTGATGTTGACCATGTAATCAAAAACGCATTAACCCATGAAGGTTATTCATTATAACATTTTGGGCGATAGTTACCATGATAATTAGTGCCAGCCGACGAACCGACATCCCTGCCTTTTATTCACAGTGGTTTATGGATTGCATACAAAAAGGTCATTGCACTGTTACCAATCCATTTAATCCCAACCAGACAAAAGAAGTGTCGTTGCTACCATCAGATGTTGAAGCAATAATCTTCTGGACACGATACCCTGTAGGACTTATGAAACATTTAGACCAGTTGACTGATACGGGATATCGTTATATCTTTTTATACACCATTACTGGTTATCCCAGATGGCTTGAGCCTTGTTCACCGGAATTACAGCACACAATACAGGCTTTTAAAGATATAAGCAAAATGCTTGGACCACAAAAAATAATATGGCGCTATGATCCAGTAGTGTTTTCAAAAGAATTGGATTTTGATTTTCACATAAAAAATTTTACTGCAATAGCACAACAATTACAGGGCTACACACAAAGGGTTATTATTAGTATTATGGAACCATACAAAAAGGTCATACGCAGGATACAACTATTGCATGAAAAAGAAATTGTATTACACCCAATGAATGTTTTTGGAGAAGATGCGCTTTTCAACTTTTTTACCCGCATAGCCTGCATAGCTTCTGATTGTGGCTTGCTGATTCAAAGCTGCTGCAGTAATCTCACTGAATATGGAATAGCAAATGGAGCATGTATTGACGGCAACCTTATCAATTCTGTTTTTGGATTAGATTTATATCTTGGTAAAGACCCATATCAACGAAATAATTGCCTGTGCTCAAAAAGTGTTGACATAGGAAGCTATAACACATGTAAGTTTGGTTGCATATATTGCTATGCAAACAGGTAAAAATAATCATTCTACCTATCTTCTTCATTATTTTTTTTCAAAACGAAATGATCTCACTATCTTTAAAAACGTTTCTTCATAACGGTCAAATGTATGTGGCAGGGCAGTACAGGTAATAACATATGCTTTACCCTCATTAAGGCAATAATACTGCAATACCTTTAATTTAAGACCACTCATGGTATACGTAAAACCCAATATCATAGCAGGTTTTCTGGCAAGCCAGGTTGTATTTTTATACATCAATCTGTAATCTTTTGAATAGCTTTTTAAATTCTTTTGTGATAGTTCAAAATATTTTTCAAGGGTACTATCGTCGGTTACCTCTTCTACCGTTATTGCAATATTCTCCCTAAAATCATCCCTGCTTCCTTCTTCAGGGCTCAGTGCTATTACTGCTGCACCCATTTCCTGCTGCTGTATCTCCCAGTATTTTGGGAATACAATAGAAAAGTTATATTCATCACTGTAAAACCTGCCCTTTTCTTTCCGTGTACAACCAGGTAATAGCATTATACTTACTATAATAATTGATATATTTATTAAGTATTTTCTTTTCATACTTTTTGCTCCAGATTGAATAGAACATATCTGTATAATACTATATATTACGCTACATATATGGTGGCGGATTACATATTCTTATATTTATCATACTATATTTTTTAAGCATTATTAGCAATGCTTTTTTTTCTTTCATCCAGAATTCTTTTTATTTCATCAAACCCTTCACGAGTAATGGGAAGTATTGATACAAAATACACTGAAATCAAAAAGCATACACCCGGTGCAAATGCCATCATAGAGCGTATAGCCAAAACTGCAGATTGCGGTTGTGCTGTGACGCTGTTTTCAATATATCCAAAAATGCCTAAAAACGCTGAAGCAAGTGCAATAGCTGATGCAGAAGCAACCTTATATAAAAATGTTGTAATGCCATAAAAAGCGCCTTCACGTCGCAGCCCGTTTTTATATTCATCATATTCAATGACATCAGGTATCATGGAAAATGGTATTATCTGTGATGCTGATATGCCGACACCTGCAAGCACACCAATGATTATTACAAACTGCAAATTATGTACCGGAGCTATCAGACACAACAAAAGCGATAGTGTAAAATATACAGCGGCAACCATATATGCTCTTCTTTTGTCAAGTTTGTCCGAAACATAAATCCACAATGGAGCCGACAATACCGCAACAATAAGCGGGATACCCATAACAACAAAGGTCATATCCTCTTCAATGAGAATGACATCTTTGAGGAAAAAGATGAATAGTGCCTGAATTAAGTCAAAACCAATCATATTGAATAAAAACATACCTAATATTATTCGGAATTCCCGCAAACTCAGCACAGCTTTAAATGTTTTTAAAAGCCCATCATGTATAACCGCTTCAGAGTGAATTCTTTCTTTAGTTCCTACAAATGTTATGAAAATTAAAACCATAATTATAATACCAAAGATAACACCCATAACCGGATAGCTTGTAATGTAGTGTTCTTTGCCTTTAAAGACTACATCCACAATTACTGAAACACCAACTGCAGCTACCAGATTCCCAACAAATGAAAGAGACATCCTGAAGCCTGAAATACTTGTCCGCTCATCATAGTTTTGCGATAGTTCCGGCATCAGTGCATTGTAGGGAACTGCAACTACAGTGAAAGCAGTATTGAACAGTATGGTAATTGCAGTATAATAACCAAACAGTACTAAACTACTATGAGAGGGAACCAGCCATATTAACATAAACATAAGACCAAAAGGAATACAACCAAACAGAAAATAAACCCTTCGTCTTCCGTATTTAGATTTAGTCCTGTCTGAAATCATTCCCATGATAGGATCGGTTATGGCATCCCATGCACGGGCAATAAAAAAGATAACCCCTGCCCATTGTGCAGGTAACCCGGCAACATTAACAAGAAAAAATAAAAAGTAAAAACCAATAGTGGTATAGGCAATATTAATGGCTAAATCCCCTAACCCATACGCTATCTTTTCAATAGTGGGAACTACATATCCTTCTTTCATTGTCGTGTACCTCTTTTATAATTGCCTTCAATGCCTCCTTGGACAACGAAGCAATCCAACACAATGTCATTGCGAGCACCGCAGGTGCGTGGCAATCTCGCCGTTTATTACCTGGGATTGCTTCACTTCGACAAGTGGTTGCTGAGCTCGTCGAAGCACTCAGTGCAAGCACTTCGACATGCTTAGTGCAAGCACTTCGTTCGCAATAACATAATGTCAACCCATCATTGCGAGCACCACAAGTGCGTGGCAATCTCGCCATTTATTACCTGGGATTGCTTCACTTCGACATGCTCAGTGCAAGCACTTCGTTCGCAATGACACATCGGACAATTCCATCATTGCGAGGCACGCAGTGCCGAAGCAATTCAACACAATGTCATTGCGAGCGCCGCAGGTGCGTGGCAATCTCGCCGTTTATTACATAAAGATTTCTTCCCTTCAACAAGTAGTCAGTGAGTCCCATCGAAGCATGGTAACCGCGTACCACCCCTTTACTATGGGAACATTTTGAATACCAAACGACAATGGTGAGTAAAAATCAAGAAAAATAATTTATTTATTTCCAGGCAACCAGGCTAATACTTTTTACTATCTCATCATATTGTTCTTGACCATCATATAGAGTGCCCTCAGCGTTATCTTTATTACTTCCAAATATAGTGCCATAACCATATTCTTTCACAATTTCAACATTTGAAAAACCCGCTTTATGCAACAGGGCAATATACTCGCTTTTTTGAATTGCCCCCGCAACACAACTTACATACGCATCAATTGAGTCTTTAATATGCGGTGGCAAAGTCCCCTCCAATACTATATCCGATATTGCCATCCTTCCACCATTTTTTAATACTCTATACGCTTCTCTAAACACCTGTTCCTTATTTGGGGCTAAATTTATCACGCAATTTGATAGAATCACATCTATGCTGGTATCATCAACTGGCAGATGTTCTATATCACCCAAAATAAATTCTACATTTGTGATGTTTAATTTACGCGCATTTTCCCTTGCCAGGGCAATCATCTCAGGCGTCATATCAACACCAATAACTTTGCCAAGTGGTCCCACCTTTTTTGCTGCAAGAAAGCAGTCTATACCGGCACCGCTGCCTAAATCAAGAACCACTTCACCAACTTTTAGGGATGCTAACGCGTTTGGATTACCACAACCCAAACCTAAATTTGCTGAATCTAATGCTTCTATGTCTGAAGCACTATATCCCGCTTTTTTGGCAATATCCTGCGGAGCACAGCAACCACCCGAACAGAATGAAGTTTTTGACATGGCTATTGTGCCATAATTTTGTTTAACTATGTTTTTTATTTTAATGTTTTGATCCATGGACATTTCTCCCCTCAAATAAACTATTTACTAAATACTGGAGCTATTTGTTCTGCTATTACCGAATTCAATGCATCTGCTCTCACAAATGCAATACAACATAACGATGCATCACTCTTTAAAGCTGCCACAATAAACTTATCCCCTGCTCTGACCCCTAACTTTTCGCGCAGTTCCTTGGGCAACACCACCTGCCCGCGTTCATCAACAGTAACTATCGCCTCAATTGTGCAGGTTGATGACGAATTACAGCATTGTGTCCCACTCATACTATACCTCTGATTTTTCTATATTTTCTGAATTTTCTGATTATTCAGACATTCTAATACACGATGAATTATGTCAAGCAGTTTTTCACATTATGACATTTACATTTTTATTTGATATTATTTTTAGATAATATTATTATAAAAATAAACATTTAACACTACTACTCTGGAGGTTTGCTATGTTAAAAAAAATAATTATCACTATGACCTTTGTTTCTTTTTATTCGTACGCATTTTGTTTTCTTGAAAATTACAACAATTATCAATACCTCATTGGCGATAGGGCTGCCGGGCTTGCTGGTGCATATTGTGCGATAGCTAATGATAGCACCGCATTATGGTACAATCCAGCAGGTTTGGCACTGGTAAAGGATAATAAATTAAATATCTCGGCTAACACGTACAGCTATTTAACCCGAAATTCAAAACAATACTGGCAAATTGAAGAATCAGCCGGACAATATGAAAGCCTTGATTTAAAAGAAACTGATATTTCAGTTGTGCCAACCAGCGTTGCCTATGCTCGTAAAGTCAATTGGCTGGGAAGCGATGTTGTGGGATATGGTTTATTTGTTCCGGTTCAGGATTCAATACAGGCTACCATTGCAGGAAAAACTACGGGTAGTGTTTTAAATGTTGACTTAAATGCCGCATACAGAATCAACACAAAAGCATACTACGGAGTGGCAGGATATGGAATAAACGTAACACCTCACTGTAATTTTGGTATAACGGCAGGTGTTGGCTACTTTCAGGGAAAAGGGGGAGCAAATATTGCTGCATATTTAGATCCTGGTGGAACAAATCAAAATGAAATTGCAATAATTATTGATAATGAGCTTACTGCAGTTACTGCATACACTGGAGTTGGCTTGCAATATCTTGCTCATAATCATCACGTAGGGGTGTTTTACCATTCACCAATATACCGCCTGTATGCAGTACGAGAGGAAAAGGTGACTACTCAAGAAGTTGGCCCAATTACCTCCAATAGTTCGGCAACTCAAGTGACCAGCGATGATTTCCGCTTAAAGATTATTCCTGCATGTATTTCTTTTGGATATGGCTATTCCAGGGAAGGTGCATGGTCTATTGCCATTGAAGGTGTAGTTCATTATACCAATCCTGATTATCCACATAAAGTAATAAATGGTAAAATGGGATTGGAAGTATATATCCTGGATGATATTATTGTACGGACGGGGGTATTTACTGACTTCAGCCAGAAAGATACCGTAACCCAATCTTCAGAAAATGATGAAAAAAATGATTACTATGGTGCCACCATAAGCCTGTCATTTGGAAATGACCTTAATCCATTACAGAGTGATATCATAAAAGCAAAAAGCATGTGGACAACGATAGGGGTGGTATACCAGTTGGGGATTGGTAATATCAGGGGTTTTAGATATAATACTGTTTCACCAGAAGGTGATATGCCAATTGAAAAGCAATATACTCACAGAATCAGTGTGTACTTAGGGGAAAGCATAGCTTTTTGATGGTGATATGTGGTATGAGGTAAAAGCATCTATAAATTGATTTTATATTTTGCTTTACAGTTACTTTTATCATTGACAAAATTAATTTAGGATAAACAAAAACGGTCGGGATAGATGAAATATTACGAATATGAACGAGTTATGCGCAATAAAGCAGAAAAACTTTTTCTGGAGCAATATATGAAAAAATATTATTTTACAATATTATTCTTTAGCTTGCTATTTTTAATCGATTGTTCTACAAGAAATTTATCATATTCTCCTACATCCACTTATGTTGAGAATGATGAACGAAACATAACTGACGAAGATATCCGTAAGGCTTTTGATGCTCAACCTCAACTTAAAATACCAGTTAAAATTGCATGGTATAATTTAGGAAATGATACCTTATTGCAAAAATTATTTATTATTGATAAAAACATTACATTAAATTATGAAATTCCTAAAACATTAGTTGAAGGTTTTTCACAAAACTCAAACTATGACCGATCATATTATTATAATAAGCCAATAAATATAAACATAAAATCATTAAGATTATTATCCGCAAGAGCAAAATGTGATATTTTAATTTTGGTTAGTTCCAAATTCGAAGAAAAGCAAGAACCTAATTATTTATACACTTCAATAATTTTATTATTCCCTCCATTGTTTTTACCAGTTTTTGATGTTACATATGATTATGAAGCTGAATTATTTATTTTTGATGTTCGTAATGGCTATCTTTATAAACATTTAAAAAGTAAACCTGAAACTATTATTAAAAAGTATGAATATTTAAGTGAACTTGAAGAAACAGCAAAGAAAATGAATGATAAGTTTGAAGAAGAGGTGGCAAAATATTTTTGTAAAGAATTGAATATTTTTTTTCAAATATCTCAATGAAATCGGAATCACTGCACACTATAGCGAGTCAAGCACTTGCGCCTTGTCCTGCCAACTGCATTGCATTTTTAGGGAGGTTATTATGTGTTTTGCTTGACGGGGGAACTTGACAAATTTGGCTGGTGGAGTACTTTTGTTATGCTTAACGATGTGCGTAATGTAAAATGAACTTTTGAGGATAATTAAATTATGCTTGACATTATTGAAATTTTAATCCTTTCAGGAAAATCAGCACCAAAGCACGTTTAAAAGAATATTTGAATAAGAAAAATTTGGTTCAACTATATCATGCAATCTGAATTACAAAAAATATATCAGGAACTGTTCAAGAAATTTGAGATAGATGAAAATACAGGTTGTTTAAAAAATAGCCCCCATATTAAATTTCCGACTTTCCCATACATAGGTTCCAAGTATGGAATATCTAAGAAAGTATTAATTGTAGGATTAGATATTGGTTCAGATGAAAAAATAGGGGGAATACAATCTTTTGAAGAAAGAAGAAAAGCAATAGAAGATAAACCGGTATCTAAACACAATCCACATATTGCAGGAACATATTTTACTGCTCTATTTTTTCTAAAAGAGAATCTTAACTTACAGAATTATTGGAATAAACTCAAAAATACTTCCTCATGTCAAAGAGCATTGCAAAAACAAGAAGAATTGCCAGATGTAAATCCATTATCTTATATTGCTTTAACAAATTATTATAAATTTGTTTCAATAAATAGAAAAAATAAATCGGGTGGAGAAAATAGAAACCATCAGGATCCAAAGAATGAACTTAATTTTTTCATTGAAGAAATCAAAATATTCAATCCTGATATTATTGTTTTTCAAAGCAATTCTTTTAAATATAAAAGGGGATTGATTAAAAAATTAATTGCTATGGGAATATCGGTCTATGTAGGACCACATCCTGCATATAGAGGCAAAAGAGAGCCAGACCATTTTATAAAACAGATAATAAAAGTAACAACCACTTAAAACTTACTCTTCTGGATTTTTTTGTTTTGCAAAAACAGTACACTACCCCTCAATCTCCGCTACACTCCAACACACATAATAGAGCTAATAAAGTTACGCTTGGTCACATATAACTTCACCAAAATAAATTTATAACTGTGAAAAATGCTCCAGCTCTGTTCAATTGATTCCCTTTTGGTCGCTTTGGCTGAGACACATAGCTCTTACTTAATTTATCTTAAAAATGAGTTGCAAAAATATACAATCTACTCTAATATACCTAACCTGGGTATAGATATGTCTTATACGCTCAGGGCATCATCAGTAAGCACCTTTTAGGCATAAAGATGAATAAAAAGTATATAAAGACATTAATTGAAAAATCACTGAAAGAATTGGTTAAAAGAGATATAGAATTAATTCATCGTAAAGTAAAAGAAGAATGTATTAATCACAGATTGGCTTATTATCTCGAACAATTTTTGAACAAAGAATCTAACTCTTATCATAATTATACAGTAGATTTGGAATATGACAGGAATTATAATGAACCTAAAAAGATAATAATTGACGAGAATTATAATACAAAAGCTATTAGACCCGATATTATAGTTCATAAAAGAGGAACAAACGAACACAATTTAATTGCATTTGAAATAAAGAAAGGTTACACAGACCATCATGACTTAGAAAAGATTAAGGGCTTGCTTAAAAAGCCTTACAACTATGTTTATGGATGTTTAATATCATATTTACCTACAAAAAAATACATCAGAATCAAATTACTGTCAAATAAGGGTCAAAAAATGGAGGTCTTCAACCTTGTTAAAAACGGAATACACGGTGCCAGCATATGACTATCCGGTATTTAGCTTCATATTTTTGGCACTCCGCCAAAATCCTCGGTATGATTGGACTTCAGATAATTTCAAAACGTTAGCGTCAAGTAAGAACAACAAAAGATGATAAAAAGAGGTATTTATGGGACTTTTAAAAGATGCTGGTGAATCATTAGTAAATTTTAGCGAGCGGTTTTTAGATAAAACTGAAGAGTTAGCACAAATTGCCCGCATTACCATGGAAATAAAAAAGTTGGAACATTCCATAAAAGAGATATATTTAAATATTGGGATGTATGTCTATGACCAGGTTATCAGCAGTAAGCCCATTGCAAACACGGATGATTTTATTTCACAAGCTGTAACCACAATAAATGACTATAAAACAAAAATACAGGAAAAACAGAACGAAATACAAAAAGTCAAAGAACACTATGAATCCAAATACCATCGATATTAAAGCTAAAAATAATTATGTCTAAAACATCATCGCGTATTGTACAGGCAATTGAAAATCAAAAAGGTTTTTTTACTCCCAACGATATTATTGCATCGGTGCTGCTTGCCAAACCAAAAGGGAAAAAATTAAAAAAACATAAGGTTTCACAGCGTGAAGCACAGAAAACAATGCATCGAGTAGAGAATACAATCTCCATGCTTTACCGGTATGGATTCCTTACCCGCCAAAAGGGAAAGTATAAAATTATACAACCATTTCAATTTACAGGTACTTTTATTCATAATAAAAAAGGCAGTGGCGTTGTGTATTTAAATGAAGATATTGAAATACATATTTACCGTGAAGATGTAAATCACGCCCGCAACAAGGATTTGGTACAGATACAGCTAACTGATATACGCCGTGGAACGCTATTTGGCAGGGTTACGTCAATTGTGAATGCCAATAAACAGATGTTTTTTGCACGCTGCATAAAGCCCAATGGTAAATTATGGATTTTACAGCTTCTTGATGTACCAGGAAATATTCAGGTAATCACAAAAGATAAAATAAAGCCCGGTTTTTTGGCGATAGTTACTGTGAAAAATTCCTTTATACAGAATTACCAGGAATGCATCATAAATACAATAATAGAACATGAAGAACAATATGATGTACAGCGTATTGTGGGGAAGTATTCGTTACCAGGTGCGCATCCTGAGTATGAACACCTTGAGCACATTGAACAGTATGTACAGCCACACGAACTGAAAAATCGCAAAGATTACCGAAAGCTTTTAACAGTAACCATTGATGGGGAAACAGCAAAAGATTTTGATGATGCCATTTCATTAGAATACAAAAAAGGCGTTTACACCCTGTATGTCCATATTGCGGATGTTTCGGCATATGTATATAAAGATGACACCATTGACAAAGAAGCATATAATCGTGGAACAAGCTACTATTTAGGAAATACCGTAATACCAATGCTGCCCGAGAAGTTATCCAACGACCTGTGCTCACTCAAATCGGGCGTTGACAGGTTAACCCTTTCGGTAATGCTGCAGTTTGATGAAAACGGCAACTATAGAAAACATGAAATTCACCGCGGCATTATAAATGTAAAAGAACGCTTAACGTACACAATAGCTCAGGAGATATTGAACTCTAAAAAACGTGGTGCCATCAAAACAATGCTGGGACATGCAAAAGACCTGGCACAGAAACTTAAATCCAAACGATTATCCAACGGCAGGGTTGATTTAAACTTAGCTGATGCTGAGATGATATTTGATAACAACGCTTCTATTGCCGATATTGCGTTTGCCACACGACTTGATAGCCACATGATCATTGAAGAGTTTATGCTAAGCGCCAATGAAGTTGTTTCACGTGTTTTGCGTGAACACAATGTGCCAGCACTGTATCGCATACACGAACCAATTGCTATAGAAAAATTTATTGCATTGCAAAATTTTCTTAAAACATTAGGCATTACCCTTAAAGAAGAAGAAAACATAGGGCTTGCACTACAAAAAGTCATTGATTCTGTAGCTCAAAAAGAGTATCAGCAGGTGGTTAATTTTATAGTACTTAAATCACTGATGCAGGCATATTATGGGCCAACACCACTGGGCCATTTTGGATTGGGCTTTAAGGATTATACCCACTTTACTTCCCCAATACGACGGTACCCCGACTTAATAGTCCATAGATGTATTAAATCACTGATTGATAGGGATAAACCGCCATATTCTTCCGATGAATTAGCTATCATTGGTGAACAATCATCAAAATTAGAACGTGTGGCACAATCGGCAGAGCGTGACCTTTTGAAACTAAAAGCATGTAGATTGCTTGAAGACAAAATTGGCCAGGAATTTGAAGGCATCATAAGTGGTGTAACACGGTTTGGTTTTTATGTTAGTTTGCTTGACAAACCAATAGAGGGTATGGTTCCATTAAAATTCCTGACCGATGATTACTATCTGGTTAACGAAGATGATTATACAGTCATTGGCAGGCGTTTGGGAAGGCGCTTCCGTCTTGGTGACCTGGTAAAGGTAAGGCTTAAAAATGTTGATATTGATTTGATGCGTATTGATTTTGATGTAGTATAAACGGGTAAAACGTATGTTACAATTACAGGTAAAAACGTTTGATGCAATTTCAGCAGAAGCAACTATTGCATTGCTATGCACTCAGGAACAGATTGCAAGTAACACATTTATTCCCCATCAACTATCTGAAGTGTTTACCATTATCAACACCAAAACCTTCAAAGCAAAACCAAATACCTACTTTTTTGCAGCACTAAAAGATAAGCCTTCAATCCTTCTTGTAGGGCTTGGCAGCCACAAGGATATTACAGCTGAAACACTGCGCAATGCTGCAAGTGTTATTGTTGGTGCCTGTTCAGATAAATCTGTATCCCAGGTGTATATCGTTATTCCCAAATTATTTTCATTACTTGATACAGCACGGTATATCGCTGAAGGGGTTTATCTTGCTAACTACGCATTTAATCGTTACAAAACGCAAAAAGAAGAAACCAGCCCATTATTGGAAAAAGCTATCCTTTTGTGTGATACTCCCGGGCAACTATCGCCCATAGTAAAAGAAGTAAGCGTTGTATGCAACAATACACTTTTATGCAGAGATCTTGTCAATGAAACAACCGAGCATGCTAATCCAGTAACTATCGCACAACTTGCAAAAAAAATTGCTGCTCAATCTAAGATTAAATGCACCATATACTCTAAAAAAGATATTGCAAAAATGAAGATGGGACTGCTTTTAGCGGTAAGCCAGGGCAGTATGTATCCGCCACAACTTATTGTGATGCACTACAGGGGTGCACCTTCCAAAAAAGACTCAATTGCCCTTGTTGGGAAAGGCATTACCTTTGATACTGGCGGCATAAATCTTAAACCATCAGGACACATTGAAACTATGCGCACCGATATGGCTGGTGCTGCAGCATGCATCTACACCATAAACGCCATTGCACAGATGAAGTTGCCGGTCAATGTATATGCGGTTATACCACTTGCAGAAAATATGATTTCACACACCGCATATAAACCTGGCGACGTCTTTACTGCCTATAACGGCAAAACCGTTGAGATAGGCAACACTGATGCTGAAGGGCGTCTGATATTGGCTGATGCGCTATCTTTCACTGAGAAAATATTAAAACCTAAAGCCATCATTGACATTGCTACATTAACTGGCGCATGCATCGTAAGTTTTGGGGAGATAGTAGCTGCCTATTTAACCAATGATGAAAATCTTTCCACTGCGCTGTTTAATGCTTCAGAAACCACCGGTGAAAAGATTTGGCGTATGCCATTATATAAAGAATACAATGAAGAATTAAAATCGGATATAGCTGATATAGTCAACGTTCCCGCAGTGCGAAATGCGGGCACAATTATTGGCGCGACATTTTTAAAAAATTTTGTTGAAAAGGCACCATGGGCTCATATTGATATAGCAGGAACATCGTGGTACTCTAAAAAGCGTGGATATAATCCCAAGAATGCTACAGGTTTTGGCGTGCGTTTATTATATGAATTTGTAAAATATTATGGAGTTTAAATCTAAACCTAAAAAAGAAAGGAAAAAGCAATGTATTCAACAAAAGAACTCATTGATATAGCCATTGGCATTGAAGAAACAGGATTTTATTTTTATTCTACATTTAAAAACAAATTCAAAGATGAATCGTTTAAGCAAATATTTCAATTCCTTGCTGATGAAGAATTGCGCCATAAAGATGTATTTTCTAATATGCTAAAGGAATTAAAAGATACCACCGGTGTATTTACTGAGGAATACTATGCGTATCTTAAGGCGATAGGGACTACCAGGGTATTTGCAAATAAAGACGACATTGATAAAATTGCACCAAACCTTACACAGCCACTGGATATAATAAAGATAGCAATGGATGCTGAGCGCGACTCTATAGTGTGGTATTCGGAGTTAAAAGAAATTTATAGAAATGATACAAAATCAAAAGATATTTTAGATCGTCTTATTAATGAGGAACGAAAACATGTGCTGACATTACTTGATTTGAAAGAAAAGCTCAGCATGTAATTATACATTATGATAATTGAAAGTAAAAATAGAGCAAAATTTGTTGCTAACAATGTGGTGAAGATTTTGTAGGTAGTGAAACAACCAAAATAATTGAATCCTTAATACATAAATGAAAATCAAAAGACTTTAAAACCGCTATGGTGGCGATAGTTACTATGGAAATATATGCGGATGAAAACCTTATGGAGCAGATAGAGCCATATATTATGATTAGTGTAGAAATTCCATGATTCCCACCTATCATTGCAAGTTCTGCGAAGCAATCTAATAACATCTTTGTCATTGCGAGCATAGCGCCTGTGCTGAGCTTATCGAAGCAAATCAATCACAGTGCGACGGAAGTGGGGATTACCACGTCCCGATTACATTGGGGCTTGCAATGGCGAGATTGCCACGCACCTTCGGTGCTCGCAATGACGGAATTGGCCGATGTGTCATTGCGAACGAAGTGCTTGCACTGAGCTTGTCGAAGTAAAGCAACCCCAGGTCACAAAGGAAAAGATTGCCACGCACCTTCAGTGCTCGCAATGACGAGTTACCTTACACTTTTTTTGTAATACTACAGATATTTATCATTGACAAATAATTTCAGCAAAATAATTTGGTTGGCGACCAATATTTTATATCTAAAGCCAGAGTACTGGCCTGGGCAAATTAAACAAATAGTATTAAATCCATAGAAAGGGGGATTGGAAGCCTATGAGTTTGTATCAAAAAGTGTATGATGAATCTATTAATAATCCAGAAAAATTTTGGTCTGAGGCCGCAAAAAATATTCACTGGTATAAACCATATACCAAAGTACTGGATGAATCTAAAAAACCATTTTATCGCTGGTTTGTGGGTGGACAGATCAACACATGTTATAATGCACTTGACCGCCATGTTGAAAGTGGCCGCGGCAATCAGGTTGCACTTATATACGATAGCCCTGTCACAGATACTATCGCCAAATTTACGTATAAAGAAATGCTTGATAAAGTTTCACTATTTGCAGGTGCTTTGCAAAAATATGGGATTAAAAAAGGCGATAGAGTTATCATTTATATGCCCATGATACCTGAAGCACCTGTTGCAATGCTTGCCTGTGCACGAATAGGAGCAATTCACTCAGTAGTTTTTGGTGGATTTGCACCAAATGAATTAGCAATACGTATAGATGATGCCAAACCAAAACTCATTGTATCGGCATCATGTGGTATTGAAGGGAAAAAAGTTATAGAATATAAACCACTGCTTGATAAAGCCATAGAGATAGCCAATCACAAGCCCGAACATTGTATCATCTTCCAGCGTCCGCAGGTACAATCGTCACTTGTTGCAGGAAGAGATATAGATTGGAATGATGCCATTGAAGGTGTGAAGCCAGCTGAATGCGTGCCCGTTGAATCAACTGATCCCTTATATATACTGTACACTTCAGGGACTACTGGCATTCCTAAAGGTGTGGTGCGGGATAACGGTGGTCATGCTGTGGCACTATACTGGAGCATGAAAAATATCTACGGTATTGAACCTGGCGATGTGTGGTGGGCAGCTTCGGATGTTGGTTGGGTTGTGGGTCATTCATACATTGTGTATGGACCATTATTGTATGGTGCAACAACAATTTTGTATGAAGGTAAACCTGTTGGAACACCTGATGCAGGAGCATTCTGGCGGGTTATTTCCCAGCATAAGGTGAAAGCGTTGTTTACTGCACCCACAGCTTTCAGAGCAATTAAAAAAGAAGACTCCGGTGGAGAATTTTTCAAAAAGTATGATCTATCTCAGTTTAAATATTTATTTTTAGCAGGTGAACGTCTTGACCCGGATACCTACTACTGGGCATCTAATCTGTTACAAAAACCGGTCATTGACCACTGGTGGCAAACTGAAACCGGTTGGCCTATTGCTGCAAATTGTGTTGGCATAGAATTGTTACCAATCAAAGCTGGCTCTCCAACCAAACCCGTTCCTGGCTATCAGGTTCACATTATCAATGATGAAGGTAAACAACTGCCTAATGGCACTGAAGGAATTGTTGTAATAAAACTTCCACTGCCTCCAGGTACACTTCCAACATTATGGCAGAATGACGATAAGTACCGTGAATCATATCTGGATATATATGATGGATATTACTTCACAGGTGATGGCGGGTATTATGATGAAGACGGATACCTGTTTATAATGGGACGAATTGATGATGTAATCAATGTTGCCGGCCACAGACTTTCAACAGGTGCCATGGAAGAAGTTATTTCAAAACATCCAGATGTAGCCGAATGTGCTGTCATTGGTGTTGAAGATAGCTTTAAAGGACAACTGCCTGTTGGATTTGTTGTATTAAAAGAAGGTACAACAAAAAGTCATGATCAGATTAAGAATGATCTGGCACGGATGGTTCGTGAACAGATTGGCGCTGTTGCCTGCTATAAAACTACACTTATTGTGCAGCGATTGCCAAAAACTCGTTCAGGAAAAATTTTGCGTGGAACCATGCGTAAAATTGCTGATAAAAAGCCATACACCACCCCATCAACTATTGATGATCCGGCTATTCTGGATGAAATAAAGGACGCACTCTCTAAAATCACTGTTAGCGCATAGTAGATAAAAAGGGGGGGCAAAAATAGACTTCATTGCAATTACTTTTCACCCACGTCATTGCGATGAACGAAGTGACGAAGCAATCCCATAGTTGCGAGCGCCGCAGGCGCGTGGCAATCTCATCTTCTGCGGCATTGAGATTGCTTCCCTTCGACAAGCTCAGGGCAGGCGCTCCGACAAGAGGTTACTGAGCTTGTCGAAGCACTCAGCACAGGCGCTTCGCTCGCAATGACATTGCACTCCCGTCATTGCTGCCCCACGGTTTGTTTTACGACCACCCCTTTTTTTATTCAATTTTATTTGTATTAGTCCATATATTCATTTCATCAGCTTTTTTAATTAATTCATCCCTGAAATTGGGATGAGCAATGCTAATCAATGCTTCTGCTCGTTCCCATGTTGATTTCCCTTTAAGCTGCACTGCTCCATACTCAGTTACCACATATTGCACAATGGATCGGGGAACAGTTACAATTGAACCAGGAGGTAATGTGGGAACAATCCTTGATATCAAATTGCCATCTTTATCCTTATAGGTTGAAGACAGGCAAATAAACCCTTTACCACCATGTGAACCAAATGCACCAAATATAAAATCAAGCTGTCCGCCAGTACCGGATTTATGAGCCACTCCTGCTGACTCTGAACAAACCTGACTAAATAAATCCACAGCAATAGCATTATTAACCGCAACCACTTTATCATTGAGAGCTATAATTCTTGGGTCATTAATATAATTAACAGGATACGAAGCACATGTTGGGTTGTGATGCAGGAAATCATATAATTTATTGGTACCCATTGCAAATGTATAGCTCATTTTATATTTATCAATGTTTTTCTTAGCACCTGTAACTCTCCCTGCATGATATAAGTCAACATATGAATCAACAAGCATCTCCGTATGCACCCCCAAATCCTTGAGGTCACTTTCAGCAATCATTTTCCCAACAACATTGGGTAATCCACCAATACCAAGCTGCAAGCACGATCCATCTTCAATCTGCTCAAGCAAATGCTTTGCAATTTGTTTATCTATATCAGTTGGTTCTAATGCAGGTATTTGTGGTAACGGCAGGTTTTTGCCTTCAACTATGTGGTCCACCCGTGAAATATGTATTGACTCCTGGTTTCCTCCCAAACAGTATGGGACATGTTCATTAACTTCTACAACTATCTTTTTTGCCTTTGTTACAACTGCAGACGTTACAGAATTTGCAAGCCCATAATTGAAGTATCCCCTTGGGTCCATTGGACCAACCGTTAAAAATGCTACATCAAAATCCAGGTATTTTCTGATTACCCGTGGTCCCTGATGATAGGTAATAGGAATATAATTACAAAGATGCTGATCATATAATCTTCGTGAGATAGTTCCAAAATGGAAGTCATTCAAAATGAAATGTTTTCGCTGTGGATCAGCTTCTACTATTTTGGGTACGCGCATATAACAAACACTTCGAACATCCACATTGCGCAATTCTTCAGCACGTTTTGATAATGCTTCATCAATTGCTTCAGGGAATAATACAAATTCACCATAAAACACCCTGTCGCCTGATTTTACAAAATTAGCTGCTTCTTCTGCAGTGATTTTCTTCTTTTCATATTCCCATTTTTCAATATCACCCATTACTCTTCTCCTTTCTATAATGATGATTGCGTTGCCTTATCATCTTAGATTGCCAAGAGTTTAATTTTAATGTATGCTAATTTTATAGTATCAACATTACATCATCATTTTATTTGATTTATTTATACTATCAATACAACATAGATTACTTACATTGAATATAGCATATACAAATTTTACTTCTAAATTTTGTATATATATAAATAACATTATTACGATATTGAATACCATCTAGAAGGTTTGTAGTGAATTTATAGAAGCGAAGATTGGAGCTTTTGTGGTTAAATTGTATATATCATTAACCTCATTGCAATTACTTTACACCAACGTCATTGCGAGGAACGAAGTGACGAAGCAATCCCATAGTTGCGAGCCCCGCAGGCGCGTGGCAATCTCATCTTCTGCGGCATTGAGATTGCTTCCCTTCGACAAACTCAGCACAGGCGCTACTCTCGCAATGACATTGCACTCACATCATTGCAAGCACCGCAGTTTTATTTTGAGATGGCCTCTATTATTTATTTCTTTATATCTTGCAGTGTTTTAAAAATCCTTTTAGCTCTCCACTCATCCAATGAAAGAACATACTGGGGGTGTCCCAAAAGACACCTCTTTGCAATGACTTTTGCCTTCCTGTCATTGCGAGGAACGAAGTGACGAAGCAATCTTGCTTTTGAGGGGCATTGAGATTGCTTCACT
>Ga0067045_1028531_pt1 | contig 31653 bp, 21 predicted proteins | sample TerdegcTABiofilm_FD_59184 | JGI IMG/M metagenome (GOLD analysis project Ga0067045, IMG submission 59184) | Combined Assembly of (Gp0054472, Gp0054536) Wastewater bioreactor microbial communities from Singapore -Terephthalate degrading...
TGCGGGATCTGTCTGCGGACGGCTCGCCGCCGCCGGACGCGGCGCCCGCCGCTACCGCCTCACGGTGCGGCGCGTTGATGGCGGCGATGAAACCCTGGCCATCGGCTTTGCCAAACCCGGCGCTGCCCCGGACGCCGTGCTCCAGCAGTTCCGGAGACCGCTCAGCCAGCTGACCCTGGAATTCGGCGCCGATTTTTTTCGCCTCGCCGCCGAAAGTGTGGAGCCCCTGTATCCCCGCCAGGCCGGGTTCGACAACCGCAGCCGGCAGGAAGACGACCGCGCGGATCTCATCTCGACCCTTGGCAACCGGCTTGGTTTTGACCGGGTCCGTCTCTTCGCGCCGGGCGACAGTCATCTGCCCGAGCGGGAATTCATCTCTGTCGAAGCCATGCATGCGCCGGAAGAAACTGTCTGGCGCCCGTCACCGCGCCTGCGGCCCCTGCGGCTCTATCATCCGCCCGAGCGCGTGCGGGTCGACATCCCGGGCCGCCCGCCGCTCAGGTTTGAATGGCGCCGGCAAACCTATGAGACCGCGCGCGCGACCGGGCCTGAGCGCCTTGGCGGCGAATGGTGGCGTGAAACGGGCGGGTCGTTGCGCGACTATTGGCGCGTCGAGACCAAAGCAGGCCCGCGCCTCTGGCTTCTGACCTGGCCCGGGCAGGCAGCGGGTGACTGGTTTGTTGCGGGGCGGTTCCCATGAGCTATGCCGAGCTTTGCGTCACGAGTAATTTCACCTTCCTGACCGGCGCCTCGCACGCCGGAGAGCTCGCGGCGCGTGCCAGGGATCTCGGTCTTGCCGGCCTCGCCATAACCGACCGCAATACATTTGCGGGCATCGTGCGCGGGCATGCGGCCGCCAGGGCGCTCGGCCTGCGCTACATCCCCGGGCTGCGCCTTGGACTGGTCAACGGCCCCGACATTCTCGCGTATCCCAAAACCCATAAGGGCTATGGCCATCTCTGCCGGTTGCTGACAGAGGGCAAGCGCCGCGCCGCCAAAGGACAGTGCGCGCTGGCCTTCTCCGATGTGCTGAAATGGGGTGATGATTGCATCTTCATTGTCCTGGAGATGCCCGGCGAAAATGATTTGCCTGCACCTTCAGGCCGCTCCGGCGGGGATTCCATCCGGCAGAGACGGCCTCCTGGTTGCGCAGATGCCTCCCAGGGTGAGGCGGATGGGGCGCGTGGCCATCAGCCGCCGGTGCCCGCTGAATTCGATCCGCTGCCTGAAGATGCGTCCGAAACGGTCGATGTCCTCCCGGCGCTGGTACGGCTGAGAACGGCGTTCGGCGAGAACGTCTTTGCCGGGATCGCGCCGCGCTATGACGGCGACGATGAGGCCCGGTTTGCGGCGCGAGCAGAGCTGGCGGCAAGGGCGGCAACGCCGCTCGCCGCGGTCGGTGACGTTCTGATGCACGTGGCAAGCCGCCGCCAGGTTGCCGATATTCTCTCCTGCATCCGGGAGAAGACGACCATCGACCGGCTCGGGCGCCGGGCGCTCCCCAATGGCGAGCGGCGCCTCAAATCCGAATTTGAAATCCGCCGTCTTTTCCGTGACTATCCTCAGGCGGTACAGAATGCGGGCCTGATCGCTGAACGCTGCACCTTCTCGCTGGATGAACTGCGCTATGAATATCCTGACGAGGTTACCGGCGGCCAGGCGCCCGATGCCCGGCTCCGCCGGTTGACGGAAGAGGGTATGAAACGCCGCTATCCGGATGGCGAGACCCCGGCTGTGCGCGCGCTTGTCGAGAAGGAGCTCGCCCTGATCGCCGAGCTTGATTACGCCCGCTACTTTCTGACCGTGCATGACATCGTGGCCTTCGCCCGATCAAAAGGCATTCTCTGCCAAGGCCGGGGGTCAGCCGCCAATTCCGTCGTGTGTTACGCGCTCGGGATTACGGAAGCCTCGCCCGACACTATTTCCATGGTGTTCGAGCGCTTCATCTCGGCGGCGCGCAATGAGCCCCCGGACATTGATGTCGATTTTGAACATGAGCGCCGGGAAGAAGTGATCCAGCACATCTATGACAAATACGGCCGCCACCGGGCGGGTCTCTGTTCCACGGTGATCCATTTTCGCGCCCGCGCGGCCATCCGGGAAGTCGGCAAGGCGATGGGGCTGTCCGATGACGCGGTCGCCGCGCTGGCCAGCCAAGTCTGGGGCACGAGCAGCGAGAGCCTCGCCAGCGAGCGGGCGAAAGCGGCCGGGCTCGATCTGTCTGACCGGCGGCTCCGGCAAACCCTCGCCCTGACCAAAGAGATCATCGGCTTCCCGCGCCATCTCTCCCAGCATGTCGGCGGCTTCGTCATCACCCGCGGGCGGCTCGACGAGCTTTGCCCGGTCGAAAACGCCGCGATGGATGACCGCACGATCATCGAATGGGACAAGGACGACATCGATGTCATCGGTATGCTGAAGATCGACGTGCTCGCGCTCGGCATGCTGACCTGCATCCGCAAAGCCTTCGATCTGATCCGCACCTGGAAAGGGACGTCCTATACGCTCGCGACCTTGCCGAAGGAGGACGCCGCCGTCTATGACATGCTCTGCGTCGCCGACACGGTCGGGGTCTTCCAGGTCGAAAGCCGCGCGCAAATGAATTTCCTGCCGCGCATGCGCCCGCGCTGTTTCTATGACCTCGTCATTGAAGTGGCGATTATCCGGCCCGGGCCCATCCAGGGTGACATGGTCCACCCCTATCTCAAACGGCGCCGCAAGGAGGAGCCGGTCGTCTATCCTTCCGAGGCGCTTGAACCTGTCCTCGCCAAGACGCTGGGCGTGCCGCTCTTTCAGGAACAGGCGATGCAGATATCGATCATTGCGGCGGGATTTACCGCCACCGAAGCTGATCAGCTGCGCCGGGCGCTCGGAAGCTTCCGCGGGCCGGGCTCGGTCGAAGCCTTTCGGGAGCGCTTCATCGCCGGCTGTCTGATCAACGGGTATGATCAGGGTTTTGCCGAGCGTTGCTTCAAACAGCTCGAAGGCTTCTCCGGCTACGGATTTCCGGAAAGCCATGCGGCGAGCTTTGCGCTGCTGGTCTATGCGTCTTCCTGGATCAAATGCCACCATCCGGAGGTCTTCTGCTGCGCGCTGCTCAATTCTCAGCCGATGGGGTTTTACGCGCCGGCCCAGATCGTGCGGGACGCCCGCGCGCATGGCGTGACGGTCCTGCCGGTCTGCGTCGAGGCGAGTTTCTGGGACACTGTCCTGGAGCCAGCCGGGGACGGCACGCTCGCCGTTCGCCTGGGCTTTCGCCAGATCAAGGGCCTGCGGGAAGAAGACGGCCACTGGATCGCGGCCGCGCGTGGCAATGGCTATCGCGCGATTGACGCGGTCTGGCGCCGCGCAGGTCTTGCCCGCTCTGTCCTGGCCAGGCTTGCCGGCGCCGACGCTTTTGGCGTTTACGGCCTGACACGGCGCGAGGCGCTCTGGGAGGTTCAGGGGCTGGGCGGGGAGCGGCCCCTGCCGCTCTTTGCCCAGGCCGGCGAGGGGCTGCCCGATAGCGATCCGGGTCTCCCCGGACTCTCAGACCGCGAAGAAGTGTTTGAGGATTATGTCGCCACGCGCCTCAGTCTGCGCGCCCATCCCGTGACCCTGCTGCGACCGGATATCGGCGGGTTTGTCAGCGCAGACACGCTGCGTGAGGTGCCAGATGGCGGGAGAGTGACTGTTGCCGGCCTGGTCATCACCCGCCAGCGGCCGGGCACGGCAAGCGGGGTCATCTTCCTGACCCTCGAAGATGATACCGGCATCTCCAATATCGTGGTCTGGCCGAAAACCTTTGAGGCGCACCGTAAATCCGTGATGACGGGCCGGCTGCTCCGCATCACAGGCCGGCTGCAACGCGAAGGGATCGTCACGCATGTTATTGCCCGGCAGATTACAGACCTCTCGCCTCTGCTCGACACGTTGGGGGACGCCGCTGCTGCGGGAGACCGTATTGATCCGTCCCGGGACAATGCCGACGAGGCCCGGCGGCCGGGTCCCGGCGGGACCTATGGCCCGCGGCGTCCGGATCGAAAACCGCTCTCAGAGGACATCACCGCTGAGCTGCAGCACACCAGGATTTTGCGCTATGGTGGAGGTGCGCGCCACCCCCGCGAGCAGGCGAAGAAGCTCTTCTACAGCCGGGATTTTCATTAAGGGACAGTGTCCGTAGAACCGGCCTTGAGCTGACCGATCAAGGTGGTTAGCCTCCGAAAATGTGAAAGACACCATCTAGCTTGGCGTGCTGATATACGTTCGATTTTTGCTCTCACTTCGCAACGTCAGGACTTGCTCCATGAGCGTAGTATCGACATTTGCCACGAAAGCGTACGCCTCTGGGGCGACCGATTTGGAACCTTCTTTGCAAACAAGATCCGTAAGCGGAGATCAGAAGCGATACGTCAAGTACCCAATGGCGCTGGCATCTGGACGGGGTCTTCGTGAAGATCCGAGGCGACACACTACTTGTGGCGAGCAGTCGATCACGAGGGGGAGGTGCTTGAAGCCTAGGTGACAAAGAAGCGGGAAAGGCGGCTGCGCTAAAATTCCTAAGAAAAGCAATGAAGCGGTATGGAAATCCGGAAGTCATGGTGACTGACAGGTGCCCGTCCAATCGCGCAGTCATGAAGATGATAGGCTACGAGAAACGCCAGGAGACCGGTCGGCACATCAAGAACCGAGCTGAAAATTCACGTTTGCCGTTTCGAAGACGTGAGCGGCGATGTCTCGCTTCAGGGGAATCCGAAGTCTTCAGAAGTTCGCCTCAGTCCTTTCGTTGATACACAACCATTTCAATCGCCGCCGCTTGCTCGAGCCAATCGAAATTATCCTACCGGCAGAAGCCGAGGCCAACTACTTTGCGGCGCTGAAGGAGAACGCTATCGCTGCATGACTCCGGCCAAACAGCCTCCGGGGTTACTGGCACGGTTCAGATCGCATTGCGCCCATCTTTTCGTTCATAGGTCTCCCGCACCGCTCAGAAGGTATTCCATGCTGTCCATTCGCTACCCTCACGTCCTCGCGCATACGCAGCAGTTCCGTTATGGTCTCATGCCGGTTGAAGTGCCGGGCGAGGGGAGCTTCCTCGTCATCAAAGTCCCAAAGGAGGCGATCCTCGCCGCCCGGCTCAAGGGAAGTTTTCGAATTTATCTTATCTCGGACATCGGGGGTGCGACCAGTCACCTGGGACTGGTTACGGCCTTCTTCGATGACCACGACGAGCCGATTACGATAACGACGGCGCTTTTCGAGGGTGATGAGCTCACGATCGATATCTCTGCCCTGCTCATCCAGTCAGCGTTCGATGTCTACTTCATCGATGAGCACAACCGGGAGCTGCTGAGCGCACGCGTTGACAATCCGGGAGCCTTCCGGTTCGAGCACACCCTCCGATGCGCATCCTTCCCCCCGTTTGAACTGGATGGCTTTAAGCCAATCTTGAGGCGGATCAACGAACGCTTCAGCACACGCAAAGCCGAAGATGACGATGCGGCGTTTGAGCTTAAAATTGCCGACCTTCTCGCCCCAGAGGATCTTGCGATCCTGGACACACGCCCTTCTGCAGGAGCATTTCAATCGGCGGCTCCCGAACCTGTCATCGCGACACTTGAGCGGAAAGACCCCGGACCGCCGCAGGAGCGCGATATCGCCATAATGTTCGGGCGCGTCTTCCCTGCGGATGGCATCTACCTGAACCCAATCCGCGCCGACACGGGCAAGGAGCTGTGCGACGTCCTGGTCGTGACGGACACAGAAATGCTGTTCGTAGAGGCTAAGGACAGCCCCAATACTGAAGCATCTCTCGCCCGATCACTCGATCGCAAGCGGTTGACGATACAAAACCAGATCGAGAAAGCGACCAGGCAGCTCAGCGGGGCACTCCTTTACGCCCTTAAGGAGAACGGCGTCATCATCATGTGCGACGCGGGCCAGAAGGCGCTGTCACTAAAGGACCGGCAGCCCCTTGGTTTGATTGTTGTGAGGGAGATGTTTGACGACACCCAGGTCAAGAACAGCGAACCAATCCTCACCGCGGTCGGGGCAATCAAGGTCCCCCTGATGCTAATCGACTACCCCGGCCTGCATGTGGTGACTCTGAACGTCCGAACGCCGAACCATTTCATGGGGTGCTTGCACAGCATCTTCGACATGGCGCTAAAGCACGGCCAGTTCCCGCGGTCGGTTTGGAGCGCGCCGCCGTCTGATGCCTAGTATCAGTCAGATCCCGTGTGGACCATATGTGTCATGCCCCGATGTGCCAACGTATGTGGATGCGTGTTCCTGGGGCAGGATCGAACTCGCGGCGCTTGAATAGGGGAGCGCCGCCAGGCCCCTCAACCCGGCTTTGACTGCATCAACACTAGTACCTCGCTTGCCTCCGCTTCATTCTCGAAGAAGGCCGCACCAGGGGGCGGTCACAGGCAAGCCCTCAACAACAGGCATTTGTCATTCAAGGTTCGCCTTATCGTCCGTAGTGGAACGGGTATGACTTATTCCCCAACAAGAAAGAGCGGTGCTCTGAGACCCAAGTCTGGTCGGAAAAAGCTGCGATGTTTCTGGCGGAATTCCAAAATCTCGTCAGACAGCACAATGAGAGCCCGCTTCCGCAAATCCTTTATTATAAAGCAAGTGAAGCTAGACCGGCGCCCGCGCAGGCGATCACCACAAGGACGATGTTGGCCTTGAAGCGGATGAGGGCGATGGCGGCGGCTGCGGCAATGGCGATAGCCAGCAGGTCCGGGGTGGCAATATCCGGCAGGGCGAGCGCGCCGCCCCAGGGCAGGGGTGTGCTGGAGGTTTCCCGGAAAAGCACCGCAAAGCCGAAGACGGCGGCCACCTTGGCGATGATGCCGAACACGGCGGCCGTGATGGCGGCCAGCACGCCGCCGGCAAGACGGCTGCGGCGGAGGCCTTCGGAGAAGGGCGCCCCGGCGAAGATCCACACGAAAGAGGGCGCAAAGGTGCACCAGCTGGCCATCAGCGCCGCCGCTGCGGCCAGCGCGAGCCCGCCGCCATCTGCCTGCCAGCCGGCCATGAAGCCGACGAACTGGTTGACCAGTACCAATGGCCCGGGTGTGGTTTCGGCAAGGCCGAGGCCGTCGATCATCTGCGGCGCGGTGAGCCAGCCTTCAGCCTCCACCGCCTCCTGCTGGAGATAGGCGAGGACCGTGTAGGCGCCGCCGAAGGTGAGCACGGCGAGCTTGGAGAAGAAGGCGCCGACGCGCGTGAGCACATGGTCGGGGCCGAGAAGAAGAAAAGCGGCGGTCAGCGGCGCCATCCAGACTGCGCCCCAGCCGAGGGCGGCGGTAAACGCCTTGCGGGCGCTCGGCATTTTCTCGCGGGCGTCTTCCGGCAGGGGCGGCGGAGGAGGTTTCGAGAGGCTGCGCGCGAGGCCGATGGCAGCGGCTACGCCGATAACCAGCGGGAAGGGCAGCTGGAACAGGAAGAGCGCGAGGAAAGCGGCGGCGGCGAGGGCCACATCCTGCGGGCCCTTGAGCGCCCGGCGGCCGACCTTGACCAGCGCCTCAAGGATGAAACCGATCACGGCGGCCTTCACGCCATAGAAGAGCGCGGCGACCACCGGCAGCGTGCCCCAGGCGGCATAAAGCCAGGTGAGGCCGAAGACGATCAGCGCGCCGGGCAGCACGAACAATAGCCCGGCGATCACCCCGCCGGCGAGGCCGTTGAGGCGCCATCCGGCATAGGTCGCCAGCTGCTGCGCCTCCGGGCCGGGAAGGAGCATGCAATAGTTAAGGGCGTGGAGGTATTCGGCTTCGCTGATCCAGCGTTTCTCCTCCACGAATATCCGGTGCATCAACGCGATCTGGCCCGCCGGGCCGCCAAAGCCGAGACAGCCGATGCGGAAGCTGGCAGCGGCAAGCGCGCTCAGCGAAGGTGCGCCTGGCGTTTGGAGCGTGGGTACCATCTAAGCCTCATCTCTCTTGGCCAGCAGCCAGTGAGTAGGGCTTGGGCAGCGAGCTGCCTTAGACGGGCGCCCACGAAAGCCCGCTGATTTGAGGTACCCAAACTGATGACGGTACGCAATGGGATTCACTGAATGAGCGCAATTAAAGTCGTGGCCGCAACCGCAAAGACGCAGAGCAACACCGGGAAGCCGGCGATGGGAAAATCGCGAAACCGGTATCCGCCTACGCCCATGACAATCGTATTGTTGTGATGGCCAAAGGGCGTGACGAAATCAATGGACACGCCAATGGCCACGGCCAGAAGCGCAATCTCGATATTGACCCCGGTTCTTGCCGCAAGCTCCAGAGCGATGGGGGCCAGGACAATGGCCGTAGACGCATTATTCACGAACGGTGTGATGAGGATGGCGGAAAGGAGTATGGCGATCACGACGAGGGACGGCGCCGCCGCTGGAACGAGACTCGCAAAGCTGTTGGCCACGAGTTCGGCCAGGCCGGTGGTTTCGACCGCATTGCCGATCGGTATCATCGCCGCCAGCATGATCAGGATCGGCCAGTTCACGCGCCGGATGGCGGCCACCAGATCCAGTTTTCCGGCCAGCATCAATCCTGCAATCGCGGCCCCGAAGGCCAGTTCAGGACGAAGCAGGCCCGACGCGGCCAGGGCCACCGCCCCGAAAAAGGCGAGCAGAACCGGAATGCCTGCCTGCAGTGACAGGCCGGTGTCCTGCGGGGCGAGACTAATCAGGTTATAGTCGCGGATGACGTTTTCAACGGCGTCCTGCGGACCGGCCAGATGGAGCACATCGCCCACCGCGAGCTGGATATCGCTAAAGCCGCCTTCAAGCCGTTTGCGGGCGGAAGAAATGGCCAGAATGCGGACGCCGACATCGCTGAAGCCTTCCAGCGTTGAAATGCGGGATCCCATGACCACGGACTCAGGCACCACGACTGCCGAGTGTTGTGCGTTATGCGGGGGCAGGGTGGCGGCCTCTGGCAGGACCGCTCCGGTCTGGATCGCGGCTTTCAACTGCCTGTCGGGCGCTTCGATGAGTATTGTGTCCCCGGCTTCAATCCGGATGTCTTCGCGGCGGGCGAAGACAAATGCACCGTTCCTGCGGACGCTGGCAACACGGCCTTCCAGATCGGCTTCAATGTTCGTCAGGAATTGCCCGGAATAGGAAGACCGTGCGGGCACGATGGCTTCCAGGATCATCATGCCAGCCGTAGGCTGATCAAGACTGAGAGCCCCGTCATGTTCGGTCTGTTTCGGAAGAAGGCGCGGAACAAAGAAAATGATCGCGGCAAGCCCGGCCACCGTCACCGGAAGACCGACCTTGGCAAAATCGAAAAAGGCAAATCCTTCTGCGCCGCGGGCTGTCGCCAGCGCATCACTGACGATCAGATTGGCCGGAGTGCCGATCAGGGAACAGGTGCCCCCCAGGAGGGTCGCGAAGGAGATCGGCATAAGCAGCCTTGCAAGAGGCACACCGCTGCGATGAGCGACCGCTGTGGCCAGCGGGATCATCAGGGCGAGCGCTCCGATATTGTTCATGAACACTGAGACAAACGCACCGATACCGCACAGGACCGACAGCAGTGACACCTCTGACCTGAATTGCTTGGTCAGGCCTGCTGCAGCGCGGTCGATGAAATGGGACGCCTGAAGCGCGCCCACCAGCAAGAGGATTTCCGCAACCGTGATCACGGCGGGATGTGCAAATCCGGAAAAGACTGACTGGCCCGGAACCAGACCGATCAGGAATGCGCAGAGGAGGCCGAGAACGGCCACCACTTCCATTCGGAAACGGTCCAGCGCGAATACGCTGAACAGGAAAATCAGCAGACAAACCAGGGCGATCTGATCAAAGGTCATGACAATACTTTTCCCACGCCGCGCGCTCAGCACAAGGTCAATGCGGAAACAAAAACGGTCATCCACACTCAATAGGCGACTTAAAAGGTAGAGTAAGTAGTTGATATGGGACGCCCGGGAGATTTTCTGGCATTCTCAGAACTGCGGGGATCTGTGCGTCGGATCTGGCGCAGACGTCGCAGTCATAACTTTTGCGGGGATAGCAGGAGACTTTAAAATGAGTGAAATTCTCAAGTTTGAGCCTGGTAAACCCTCTCCCTTTGCATTTATTTCCGTACCGGGGATTGGCGATAGCGGTCCTGAGCACTGGCAGACCTGGATGGAAGGCGTGATCGGAGATGCACAGCGTATCCCGGTCACTGACTGGCGTAATCCGGATCTGAACAGTTGGCTCAATGCGATCGAGGCCAGCCTGATGACAGAATGGCGGCCCGCCATCCTGATAGCCCACAGCTTTGGCGCGTTGGCAGCGGCGCAATACGCCATTGAGGAACCGACACGTGTCGCCGGCGTCCTGCTTGTCGCGCCTGCGGATCCGGCGAGGTTTGCAGATGGCGCCAGGTTGTCGCTCTCCCGTCTTCCTTGCGCGGGGCTTCTTGTGGCGAGCCGCAATGATCCCTGGATGGAACTGCGGGTGGCGCAGCGATGGGCTCACATCTGGGGTGCGACCCTCATGGATGAGGGGGAGGCTGGACATATCAATGTGGACTCCGGCCATGGCCGATGGACAAAGGGGCTCACCTATCTTGCCCGGCTTGCATATGAGGCGCGCTCCAACCCCTCCCGCCGCCGGGATGGCATCTATCTTAATGGCCAGGAAGCGCGCCTTAGAGGATCATCCGGCAGCTGATTTCTTGAAACAGAAACGCAGAAAGGGGGCTGGCAGACTGCCAGCCCCTATTAATTTGCGCGGTTGTGTCGGGAATTTTTTCAGGACGCAGCGTTCAGGTTTCCACGCCATAGACCGCTGCGTCCTGCGGAGGCATACGTTGCCTCCGATCAGCGATCTGGCCGGTCGGTGCCGGCGACCGTGACACGCTCCATCACGCGCTCTGCGGGCCAGTAATCGAGGATCGCATAGTGCTGGGTGGCCTGGTTATCCCAGACCGTGATGGCATTGGGCGTCCAGCGGACCCGGACCTGATATTCCGGGGTTTTGACCCGGTCGATCAGATAGGCGAGCAGTTCCTTTGACTCTTCCTCCGGCAATCCGATAATCCGTGTCGTGAAGACATGGTTGACGAAGAGGTGGCGTTCTCCTGTCACGGGATGGCGCCGGACGACAGGGTGGATCTGCGGAGGATGTTCCCGGCGCAGCTGTTCTCGTTTTTCCTCGGTGATCCGCCATCCAAAGGACTGAAGAATGTCGTGTTCGGCATCCAGGGACTCGATACGGTTTTTCACACTGTCGGGCAGGTCGCTGTAAATTGCTGCTGTATCCGTGAAGAGGGTATCGCCGCCGATGTCCGGCAGGGTGCGCGCGCGAAGGATCCCGGCGAAAGAGGGCTTTTCCCGGAAGGTCACATCGGTGTGCCATTTGTTTGCCGGTCGCAGGAAAGGCAGCACCTGGTCGGTCAGTTTGAGCCCGTCCCCGGCTTCAATATGCAGGATCTCCGGATGGCCGGGCACGTGCGCCGTAACGGGGTGGCCCTCAAGCTCGCCGAAATAGCGGCCAAAGCGGATATGCTCGGCATGCGTAATGTCCTGATCACGAAACACCAGCACCTTGTGACGGAACAGGGCGTCTTTCAGATCGCTTACCGCCGTGCTGTCGAGCGGGCGCCTGAGATCGACACCTGACACCTCAGCCCCGAGAACCGGACCGAGCGGTGTGAAGCGGGGGCGGGCATGTGGGGCGGGCCGCGCGTCGGCCTGAATTGCGGGCATTCTGGGTCTCCTTGGTTTGATTGGCATGAACGACAGCCCCCGGGGCGAGGCTCGCGACCTCGATCGACAGGGCTTGCGTCTGAGCGATGATTTCAGGGGCCGCCGTGATTTCGAGAAGTGATCCTGAGCCGAGCGGGCCTATCGCGTAGAGCCCGGATGAAGGGCGCCCATCTGCCCCGAGAACGAGCCCGGACGGGAGCACGTTAACGCCGGCGCCGCCGGGGCCAGGGCAGGCCAGGCCCGCTGCAATCAGGGGCGAGACAAGAGGATGGACCGACCGGGTGCTGGGGCCGGCACAATCGAAGACGAGATCGAACCCGCGAATACGTTCCCGATCTCCGCCCTTTTCGACATCGACGCTCCAGCCATTAAAGCCATGACGTGTCGTCGTCACCCTCGCTTTCTCAAGACGCAGTGTCCCTGACTTCACGTCGCGCTGGATCGCTGCATGAATATGAGGCGGTGCCCTGTGCCGAAGGCGGTCCCATATTGAACGGAGATGCCGGTCAAATCGCTTTTTTTCTGCCGGGGACAGCCCTTGCCAGAGACCTTGCGCATCGGCCCGAAGACCATTGATGAGGCTGCGCCAGTCTTCGTCATCCGTCAGAATTTCAGCCCGCGCCCGCACGGCCTGGAGTATTTTCCGGAGAGGCGTGCCGGGCGGCAGTCCAAGACGGATCGGGGGTGCGTGATGGTCGGCGTGCGGGGCAGGCAGGCGCGCGCTGCGGGAAAACGAAACGGCCTCGCCCCTGAAGCCAAGGGCGCGAATGCGCAGATAGCCATCCATGAACGTCAAGCCCGACCCTATGAATGCAATTTTCCTGGCGCGAGAAGCCCGCCGTACACTGATCTCTCCGAATGGGTCGAGACCAAAGCTCAACCGGCGGTCTGCGCCGTAGCCGGTGGCAAGGACCGTCACATCGCTGTTGAGACAATTTCCATTCGACAAACGGATCTGAAAGCCTGACGGTGCTGCATCTATGGCAGTGACGCGCTCCCGGACGCGCAGAACTTCCGCCAGCGGCTGAGCCGCGAGCGCCTCGGCAAGTCGTGCGCGGATGTAAGCCTGGACATGGCGACGGGGAAGATAGGCATCTTCAATGCCTGCCATACTCCCAAGGCCCTCCACATGATCCCTTACCCAGTCTACAAAATCCGATGGCGCATCGGGAAGAACCGAGAAATGGGAAGCGCGCGTATTCAGGATGTGTCCGCTATCGGCGCGCCCATAGGCGAGACCGCCGCATTCTTCCCGCGGGTCGATGAGGGCGATCCGCACGGGTTGCGTTGCATTGCGGATAAGTGCGATCGCGGCGGCGTGCGCGGAGAAGCCCGCCCCAATTATGGCAACTGTCAGTGCGGCTTCGGTCATCTGCACATTCTCCCTATGGGGTGTGACAAGAGGAACACCCGGGCCTTCCAAGAGCCCTTCTTGATTAACTAGTATCACGACATAAATAGTCGTGTTTAGCAATGCGAGAAGTTGCGCGCGCAGATTAAGTTTTGAATAGGGAGAGAATCAGCCGGCGATGGAGCGGCGGACGGTCCCGGTCCGGTCAGAGGCAATCGCGTCAGCAATTGTCGTGCTGTCCAGGACCGCGCGGGTGGCATCTGCCACCCCGGCGAAAACCCGCCGGATACGGCAGGATTTCTCATCCGTGCAGTCCTCGCAGCGCCGGTAAGCCATCTTGGAAAGGCAGGGAAGGGGGGCCAGAGGCCCTTCTATAATTCGCAGAACTTCCCCGAAGGTGATGGTTTCCGGCCTGCGTAGCAGCAGATAACCGCCCATTTTGCCGCGCCGGCTGACGACGAGCCCCTGATGCTTCAGATCGAGCAGGATTTGCTCGAGGAATTTTCGCGGAATCGCCTGGTTTTCAGCAATATCTGCAATGAAGACGGGCTCGCCTTCGGGCGCTTCAGCCAGGGCGAGCAGGGCCCGGAGTGCGTATTTGGCTTTCTGAGAAATCATGGTTCGTCATTCCTGTCGCCTCTATCTACGCGGGCGAGGCGCCCTATGCAATGTTTAGCCTGACTCTATAGTCGATTAAATCTGTAGAGTTGATGAATATATGTGGAACGTAGAAGAAGCAGAGCATAAAACATTAACCCGCTGCTCCGCCGCAGCCGTGCCCGAAAGGCACGTATGGAGGTTCCAAATGATACTGAAATCCCGCCTGCTGCTGGCTGCTGCGCTGGCTGCCATGTCCCCGGCCGCTCTGGCCCAAACCGCTGCAGATGGCAGCCTTGAGCAGACGGACCTGGAACTGCGCCGCGAGACAATCGTTGTCACGGCCCGCCGTGTCAGCGAAGACCTGCAGGATGTCCCGATCCCCGTCTCAGTCCTCAGCGAAGACCTCATCGCAGATTCCGGTACAGGCAATGTCGGCGCGCTGGACCAGCTGGTGCCGTCCATTCAGTTCTATTCGACCAATCCCAGAAACTCGGCAATCAACATACGCGGCCTGGGCGCGCCCTTTGGCCTTACCAATGACGGCATAGAGCAGGGTGTTGGCCTCTATGTGGATGGCGTATACTTTGCCCGTCCCGCTTCCGCCGTGATGGATTTCATTGATGTGGCGCAGGTAGAGGTCCTCCGGGGGCCGCAAGGTACGCTTTACGGCAAGAACACAACGGCGGGCGCGATCAACGTGACCACGAAAGCGCCCAGCTTTACGCCGGAAACCGAGCTTGAGGTCAGCTATGGAAATATAGGTTATTTCCAAGCCAAGGCGACGACAAGCGGGCCGCTCACAGATACCCTGGCGTACCGGGCATCTTTCTCGGCGACCCAACGCGACGGGGTTCTGTGGAACGTCAGGGATGAGGACGATCTGAACGACCTCAACAATATCGGGGGGCGCCTCCAACTTCTCTGGACGCCGGATGATACGCTGAGAGTCCGTCTGTCGGCTGACAACACCGTTCAGAGGCCGGAAGGGTATGCGCAGGTCTTTGCCGGGGTCGTTCCGACCCAGCGGCCTCTTAACCGTCAGTATGCGGCCCAGGCAGCTTACTATAACTATGCGCCCCCCAGCACCAATCCGTTTGACCGTGTAACGGACGTAGACTCCGCTCACCGCTCCAATTCGGATCTCGGCGGGGTGTCACTGAATGCAGACTGGGATGTCGGCCCCGGCACGCTGACGGCGATATCAGCCTGGCGCTATTGGCTGTGGGATCCGGCAAATGACCGTGATTTTCTCGGCCTGCCGATCCGGACATTGTCGCAGAACCCCTCAAAGTCTTTCCAATGGTCGCAGGAGTTGCGATATGCTGGCGATGTAAACGACTCCCTCAGTTTTGTGGCCGGGGCTTACTGGTTCAATCAGGTTACCAAGACACTCGGCCGGGAAGAGCAGGGCGCGGCCGCCTGGCGCTGGCTGACAAATCCCAACGCGACCAACACCCTTCTGGGGGAGCTCGGCGCTTTGGACGGATATGGACAGACGACCAACATCCGGTCGGAACATACCAGCACCGCACTTTTCGGGCAGCTGGAATGGAAAGTCACAGACCGGCTGCGTATCCTACCGGGCATCCGCTACAATATGGATGAAAAAAGCGGCTTCTTCCGGGCAACGCCCTACGGTCAGCTCGATACGACCGGTCTTGGCCTGACGCCCGCGCAGATCACCGCGCTGCGTAACCTTGAGCTGTCAATCCTTCAGCCGCTTTCGTACGACACAGAGGGGGAAGACGATAACCTCTCCTATAACCTGACGCTCGCCTATGACGTTACGGAACGGGTCAACGCCTATGCGACCTACTCCACCGCGTTCAAGACGTTCGGTCTCAACAATAACGGTATCCCTGTCGACAGCCAGACGCCGCCCCAGCCGATCCTGTCGCTGGCCTCGATCAAGCCGGAAGATACCAAACATTTTGAAGCCGGCATCAAGACAGAGCTGCTTCCGGGGCTCATCGCAAACCTGACCGCTTACAATACAACGATCAATGACTTTCAGGTGTCTGTCGTCAGCAACCAGTCTGGAACGCTTCGCGGGTATCTGGCCAATGCAGAAGAAGTTGTCGTTCAGGGTGTCGAACTCGACTCGTCCTGGCAGGCAACCGATCGCCTGAACCTGTATGCGAATATTGCGTACACGGACGCCCGCTATGAGCGCTTCACGCAGGCGCCGCCTGCGCTGGAAGACTCCGGCGGCGCTATCGGTCAGGTGGATGCATCCGGCACCCGTCTCCCGGGCGTCTCCGACTGGGCGGCGTCATTCGGCGGCGAATATGTTCTGCCCGGACGTTTCAGCGGGCGGGAGGGTGACTGGTTCGCCGGCCTCGATGGCAGCTACCGTTCCGAATTCTCCTCCAGCGCGACGGAATCCGACTATCTGAACATTGATGGCTACACGATCCTCAATGCCCGTATTGGTTTCCGGGCAGCAGACGGATGGACCGCTTTTGTCTGGGCCCGGAACGCGCTGGATGAGGAGTATTTTGAAATGCTGAATGCCGGCAGCTCAAGCTCTGGCTATTACGCCGGCCTTCTCGGAGATCCTCGCACCTACGGTATCACGCTCAGAGCTAAATTCTGATCCATGCTGCGGACGGGGAAGAGCTGCATTCAGCAGGGGGCGTGCTTTCCCTCCGCAAGCGCACGTCCGCAGCCGGTGTCCGGCAGGGTGGCGACAGGCCGTCAGACGCTGCTCGCGTTTGGCGGCTTTCTGTCTGTCGCCGTCATAGGCGCCGGCGAAGTGTGCGCCGAGCCTGTTCCGCTTGATGTGTCCGGATCTGTCCGTATCCGTCAGGAGTTCATCCAGGGGCAGATCCGGGCAGGTGCCAGCCTTAACGATAGTCTGACGTCTGTCCGAAGCCGGATCGCCGCGAAACTCGGAGAGGATCCGCTTTCTTTGGAGGCGGAGATCGTTGACAGCCGGGCGTATTTCTATGATGCGGGCACACCGGTTGGAACCGGAGAGGTCAACACGCTTGAACTCGTTCAGGCCTCTGTCAGCAGCCGTTTCCGGCTTGCTGACACGGTGCCGGTCAGCCTTAAAGCCGGACGGTTCACGCTCAATCTCGGCTCACGCCGGCTGGTCGCTTCCGATGATTACCGCAACACGACCAATGGCTATACCGGCCTGCGCCTTGATCTCGGGGACGGGGCGGGGCCACAGCTGACTGCGGTGTATGTCATGCCCCAGGCGCGCCGGCCCGCAGACCGGGCCGGGATTGATGCCGCCGGGATACAGGCTGACCGCGCATCTTCCGATGAGGTGCTGTGGGGCGGTGTGGGATCTGTGCCCGCCGGCCCGCCCGGAGCCAGGATTGAAGCGACGGCCATCGCCTTCCGCGAGCAGGATGGCGCTGGCGGTCAGACCCGCGACCGGCGCCTTGATACCTTGGGGTTGCGCTTTTTCAGGGAGCCGGACCCTGGCAGGGTGGACTTCGATGCGGAAGTCTACATTCAGTCCGGAAAGGTGTCTGCGTCCCTGCTGCCGGACGCAGAACGCCTCGATGTCGAGGCGGGCTTCCTGCATCTGGAAGGGGGATACCAGTGGGAGACCGCCTGGCGCCCTCGCCTGGCGGCTGAGTTCGATCTGGCGACCGGAGAGCGTCCCGGGGGCACTTGGCAGCGGTTTGATACGCTCTTTGGCATGAGGCGTGCCGAGATTGCGCCTGCCGGGCTCTACGGCGCTGTCGGGAGGGCCAACCTTGCTTCGCCGGGGCTACGCATCGAGGCGGCTCCGGACGCCCGGTCTGATTTGTTTGCGGCCTGGCGAGGCCTATGGCTGGCCTCTGAGACGGACGCATTCTCCACCAGCGGTCAGCGCGATCCAGCCGGCCAGTCGGGGCGCTTTGCGGGTCATCAGATCGACGCCAGATATCGCCGGTGGATCAAGCCCGGACAATTGCGGCTTGAGCTCAACACCGTGCTTCTCCTGCACGGCGAATTTCTGAAGCGTCAGATACCAGGGAGTGACGGTGATGCAACCGTATACGGCGGAATCGACCTTGTCTGGTCCTTCTGAAAGTCGGGGCAGGTTTATAAGCTGCGCCTGCTCCGGGCTGTGTTCGCCCGGAGCAGGGTATGCGCGGCTCAGAATGCTTTTGCCGTCAGGGTGATCCCCACTGTGCGAGGCTCACCCAGGATCTGTATATAGGGCGCGGTGGCGCTGGCAGCGCCAAACGCTGTGGCATACTCCTCGTCGAACAGGTTCCGCGCCCACAGGGTGAGGCTCCAGCGATCGTCTGTCGCGCGCAAACCCAGACCAAGGTTTGTCAGGCCATAGGCCTCCTGCCGGGCGTATTCCGACAAGGTGTACAGCGCCGTGTCACTACGCCAGGTCTGGTTTGCGTAGCCGAACACGGCAAGCTGCTCGGAAACCGGCTGTGCATAGTTCAGGCTGATCTGGCCGGTGAATTTCGGCGCGCTCGGCACGCGGGTGCCGGAGAGGTCCGCCGAAACCGGCCCGCCCGGGAACAGGTACTCGATCGGGAGAGGCGCTTCTGTGTAGGAGTCGTAGCGCGCATCGTTGAAGGCAGCGGCAAAAGAAAGGGTCAGGGCCTCGCTGGCCCTGGCTGAGCCTTCAAACTCCACACCCTGGAGACTGACTTCGCCGATATTGGTGAGGAATGAGCGGGTGCCGGACCCTGTAACGGTCGTGATCGTTCCCTGATAGTCTTCAATCTCTGTACGGTATATATTGCCATTCAGGACAACGCGGCCATTCAGGAGAGTTGTCTTCAATCCGGCCTCATAATTGGTCGATTTCTCCGGATCGATAATGATGCGGTCACCCGGGCGGGCGCCGAGATTGGCGGCCCCGGATTTTTCCCCATAGCTGATTGTAGCATAGCCCAGAATGCTATCGGAAAACCTGTATGAGGGGTTTATCAGCCAGGAGAAGGCGCCGGACGATTCCTCACCTTCAACGAGGAAGGACGGGCCGGTCACCGCCGCGCGGAAGGGCGCGAACGCCGCCAGCGGGCCGGTCAGGGCCGCGCCCCCCAGAGCGTAGGCTTCGTTCGAAGCCTCACGTTTCTCGTAAGTGTAGCGCAGCCCGCCGGTCAGGCTGAGCTTGTCCGTGAAATCATAGCTTGCCTGGCCAAAGACGGCGGCCGTGTCGGTTTCAGCCCGGCCATCCTGGCGGCTTTCTACGCCGTCAAGGACGAATGAGGGCAGGGCAGGGGAGAGGAAATACCGGGTGGCGTCGTCATAGAACAGGACGCGGAAATCGGATCTGACATCCTGCCGCATCAGGAACAGGCCGGCCTGATATTCAAGCGGGCCATTCTGAGGAGAGGCAAGTCGGAGTTCCTGGGAGTATTGATCGACATCGACGTCATATCCCCCCCGGTTGATGGCGAAAGGCGTGCCATCAGAATCATTGTAGGGCCGGAAGTAGAGGCGCCGCCATGCTGTGACCGACGTCAGCGTATGATCGCCGATATCCCAATCTGCCTGGTTGGAGAGGCCATCCGTACGGGAGACGATCCGCTCCTGGGTATCGACATTGGCGCCGTCCCGGCCTTCGAAAGAGGGGTCATAGGCGAAGCGGGTACGCAGCCGGTTCGACCAGCCGTCGCGGGGCGCGCCGTTGATGAAGGTCTGAGGGTCACTGATCGCAGGGTAGTAGTTGTTGAATTCTTCTGTTTCGTAATGCTCTGCGATCAGACGGTTGGTGAAGCCGTCGCCTGCATAGAGGAGCTGTCCGCGGACGGACCAGCGGTCATTGTCGAGAAACTCGTCGCCATTGAACAGGTTTGTCACATAGCCCCCACCGGTGTCGCGGTAGGCCGTGATCCGGCCGGCAAGCTTGTCCCCAAGGATTGGACCGGTAAGATTAGCGCGAAACTGGTAGCGGTCATGGCTCGCGGCGGTGCCCGTAACGGTCAGGGATGGATCGAAGCTCGGCTTCTGGGTGGTAACCACGAGCGCGCCAAGCGTCGTGTTCTTGCCAAGCAGCGTTCCCTGCGGGCCCTTTGCCAGCTCCACGCCTTCCAGCTCTACAAAATCCAGCCAGGCAAAACCGGGATGGGTGAAGAAGACGTTGTCGACGATCAGGCCGACAGATGCTTCAGAGCCGTCGCTGTTGGCGTTGCCACCCAGACCTCTGACCGTGAGTGTGGAGACGCGGGTATTCTGCTGAACGGCGGTGAAGTTGGCAAATTTGGCCGAATAGTCGGCGACACGGTCGAGCCGCTCTGCCGCGAGCGTAGCGCCGCTGATCGCTGAGACCGTGATCGGAACATCCTGCAGGTTTTCTTCCCGCTTGCGTGCCGTGATAACCACGGTCTCGATCTTGAGCTCGCCCGCTTCTTCCTGGTCAAGACTGGCAGAGGCGGCGCTTTCCGTGATTGCCTTAGAGGTTTCGGCAAAAGCGGGGCCGCTCTGGAGCAGCAGCAGGGTGGCAAGGGCGGAAGAGGCGCCGAGTGACGCTTTGATATTGAATCTGGACATAAGAGTTTCGTGCCGCCTGACGGACAGGCAGCTTCCTTCGCTGGTTTCTAGGAGGATGTGTCAGTGAGTAGGGGCGGAGAGAGGGCTCAGAAAGGTTGCATTCGTTGCATCAGGGGCACCTGTCGGATCAGAGGAATACGGAGTTGAGCTGACCGTCAGAATATGACGGTGTTTTATACACGACTTAAATAGTCGGAATTAAAGGAAGCCGAAAAGGCTATGTTGCTAAACCCATTGGTTAGGGGATCTCAAACGGTCACGAAAGCAGACATAAATCCGTAGACGTACTGAATGACTCAGATATTCCATTTGATCCGGAACGCCATTCAGGCGCCGCCGCCGGCTCAGCGGGGCACCTGAACGAAAAGGCAAGCGGGGTGTCTACTTGACGGATGTCAGTAACGTGGGGGGCGGCGCGAAGGAGGGAGAAATCGAGTTAAAATCCAGACGCGTGTCCGTTGTCGGATGGTTCAGGTTGAGTTTTGGGAACAGGAGTTCGGCAACCCGGTAGGCTTCTTCGAGATGCGGGTAGCCCGATGCCACAACGGTATCGAGCCCGATATCGGCGTATTCCTGCAGCCGTTCGGCAATTGTCTCTGGATCGCCGACGAGCGCCGTCCCGGCGCCCGTCCGGACGAGGCCGATGCCAGCCCAGAGATTGGGGCTGATCTCCAGATTGTCCCGCTTTCCGCCGTGTAGCGCGCTCATCCGGGCCTGGCCGACCGAATCTGAGCCTTTTGCCATCGCGGCCTGGAATGCAGCGATTGCGTCATCGGAGACGTACCGAAGAAGATCGTTGGCAGCGTCCCAGGCCTGGCCTTCGGTTTCTCGGACGATTATGTGCAGGCGGACCCCGAAGCGGATCCTGCGACCACGGCTTGCGGCACGCGCACGGACATCGTCGAATACCTCCTTGAGCTGATGGGGCGGCTCGCCCCAGGCCAGGTAGACATCGACATGTTCGGCCGCGATCTCCCGCGCGATGTCGGAGGAACCACCGAAATAGATTGGGGCATGAGGCTTCTGGACGAAGGGAAAAAGGTGGCGTCCTTTTTTGATGGAGAGGTACTTGCCTTCCTGAGTGACAGTTTCACCCGATGCCAGCTTGCGCCAGATGGACAGGAACTCGTCAGTCTGTTCGTAGCGGGCCTGATGATCGAGAAACAGTCCGTCTGCGGCCAGAGCCTGCGGGCTGCCGCCAGTTACAACATTGACGAGCGCGCGGCCATTGCTGAGCCGGTCGAGGGCTGCAGCCTGACGGACGGCTTCTGCCGGTGCTGTGAGCCCGGGGCGCAGCGCGACAAGCAGCTTCAGCCGCTCGGTGAAGGGGGCAATCGACGCCGCCGTAATCCATGCGTCGGCGCAATGAGCGCCCGTCGGCAGAAGCGTTCCATAGTATCCGAGCCGGTCGGCAGCGACGGCGATTTCTTTCAGATAGGCAGGTGTTGGCGCGCGGTCGGTTTCAGGGTGGCTGAGATAACGGTTATCGCCCGCAGAGGGGATGAACCAGAGAAAGTCGAGGGGGGAACGGGAGCCTTGGACCATAGGAAAATCTCGCAGTGTTGTAAGGGAATAGATGCGGCCTGGCGGTGAGGCGGCGAGCGTTTTATCCGTGGTCGTGCACACCCAGCTGGGCGAGGAGGCGGCCACGCAATCTGTCAAAGGCCTCGCCGCCCGCCCGGCGCGGTTGAGGCAGGGTGACGATCTCATCGAAGGCGATGCGGCCTTCCTTGAGCACCAGAACCCTGTCGGCCAGCAAAATGGCTTCTTCCACATCGTGGGTGACCAGGAGGGTGGAGGGGCCATGGGCCGCGCACAGTTCCCGGATAAGGCGCTGCATACGCAGACGGGTGAGGGCGTCGAGTGCGGCAAAGGGTTCGTCGAGCAGGAGGAGTTCGGGTTCCCGGACTAGTGCACGGGCGAGCGCAGCGCGCTGGGCTTCGCCGCCCGACAGCGTTGCGGGCCAGGCGTCCGCGCGGTGATCAAGACTTACCTCGGACAAGGCTCGGACCGCACGCTCGCGGGTTGCCAGGCGACGGGGAAGGCCGACGACGACATTGCGCCACACCGATTTGGACTGAACCAGGCGGGGTTCCTGAAATACGACCGTCCGTTTCGAAGGCACCCAGGCTTCCCCCTCGTCGGGGGCGTCGAGTCCCGCGAGAATGCGCAGCAGGGTCGTTTTGCCACTGCCCGAAGCGCCGAGCAGGGCGATGAATTCCCCTTTCCGGATGGTGATATCAAGAGCGTCCAACACGCGCTGATGGTGAAAAATTCGGGTGACCCCCTTCACTTGAACCGCGTCAGGCTGAGGGGGCTCTTGTGCTGGTTTGACGGATTGAAGGGGGATGTCGTTAGGAACGAAAACGGCGGCTTGCGGCATGGCGGGGCTCCGGCGAAGGGGGTTATCTGGCGGCGATACCGACGCGCCAGGGCATAAGGGACTTTTCCAGTGTACGGACCAGAATATCGACCGTCAGACCGAGGGCGGCATAGATGAAAATGCAGATCAGGATCACGTCGACCTGCTGGTAAAGCTGGGCCATGTTCAGCAGGTAACCGAGGCCCGCCGAGGCGTTGATCTGCTCGGCGGCGATCAGGACAAGAACAGAGATGGCGAGCGAAAAACGCAGACCCGTGAGGATGGATGGCAGGGCCAGAGGAAGCACCACCTCCCGGATCAGGCGCGGGCCTTTCAGCCCGAAACTTCGCATAGCTTCGATCACCTTTCGGTCAACATTCCGTACACCCGCATAAGTATTGAGATACATCGGGAAGAGGGTAGCCAGTGCAATCAGGATCAGTTTGGGCGTTTCCCCGATGCCGAACCAGACGACAAAAAGTGGGACAAGGGCCAGGAAAGGTATCGTCCGGATCATCTGCAGGAGAGCGTCGAAGAGTTCTTCCCCGAGCCGGGACAGCCCTGCAGCCGCGCCCAGCAGGAGGCCGAGTGAAATACCGATAGCGCCCCCCACGACCGCCCGCCCGAGCGAGACACCCATCTGACCAAAGAGGTTTTCTGTTTTGACGAGATAGACCGCTGTTTCACCCAGCCCGGCGGGGGAAGGCAGAACGGAGGCCGGTATCATGCCTGCGCTCGTGGTCGCTGCCCAAGCAAGGACGAGAAGGAGTGGTCCAAACGCCCGGCGCAGTAGCGAGAAACGCGTACCGGGAGACGACGGCCGGGATGCGGCCGGGCGCACCAGTAGGCTCGAACCGGTTTCTGTTGATGCGGAAAGGCTCATGGCTCTACCTTTGCGATGATCGGATTGTAGCGGGCGTCAAAAAGCTCAGCGGCATCCACCTGCTTCCTGATGAGGCCCAGACGATGAAAGAGATCTGCTTCCTGCTGATGGCGCTCAATCGCCGCTTGGCTGATCGGGACAAAGCGTGTCGGGGAACTGACCATCATGTGCCGGGCCACATCAGGGCTGACGCCATAAACACGGGTCACCACAGGAATCGCTTCTTCAACATTTTCCCGCTGCCAGCGTGTTGCCCTCGCGACCCGGGCGGCAAAATCTCCGATCGCGTCGGCGCGGCCAGGATCAGCCAGCGCCGCGTGGGACGCTGTGAGGTAGTAGAGGCTGTCGCCATAAGTCAGCACCCGGATCCGGCCTTCCGTAAGGAGCTGGGAGAGGTTTGGCTGGACTATTGTCGCCGCATCAACCGTGCCGTTTTCCAGGTTTGCAATATTGAACGCTGTGAGCTGCACGCTTTCAATGTCACCCAGGGAAAGGCCGGCTTTATCCAGCTCGTTGGCGACGAGATACTGCGTGATCGTGCCTGGCGAGTAGCCCACCCGCTTGCTCTTGAGGTCGGCAATGGACGTGATGGAAGAGCCAGCGCTCACAACCATCGCGACGGCCGCGGATGTCTCATTTATACCCTGCCGCACGGCAACGACTTTCACCGGGCTGCCAGCGGCCTGGGAGAACACAAGGGGTGTTTCCCCCATCCAGCCGACATCAACCGACCCGCCGGTCTGCGCAGCAATCACGCTCGGTCCTCCGACGTGATTTGACCAGACGATCCGGTAGTCTTCGGATTGGTCTTCGCCGGCGGCAGCCAGGATCGTCTGGAGCGCTTTACCCTGGTCACCGACCCGAAGGATGATGACATCGGTCTCCTTTCCGCTACCGCATGCGGTAAGCAGAAGCGAAAGTCCGAGAAGGGTGGCCCGGGCAGTCTGCCATTTGCGGTTCATCGCCGGCCCCCCGGCCGTGAATTGGTGTGATCATCTTCTGCCGGAGCGCCCGACATATGTATGTATACGAACCGGGTCATGGAGCCTGAATACTTTCCAGTCTGTTGGTGCTGCAGTTGCGATGATGTCTCTTGGCGGACATAAGGTTGAAACTGATGGCCTGCGACTGGAGAATGATGCATCATAATAAACACGACATAACAAGTAGAGATTCAATAGGGTTGTATTAGCATTGCTGAAGCGGGGCGCTGATATAGAAAAATTTGCCTGCAATTGGGTGGGATCTGCAACCTGAATGAGCCTCCATCCAGAGGTCGTTTCATTTGGCGGAAGTATGCCAGCATAGCAGCCGGAGAGCTGCTGGCATCAGGGCTAAGCGATAGAAGCGTGGTGCTAAAGCGGTTATCTCGTGCGCATTCGGCCATTGCTGGTGTGCTCACACCAGCAATGGCAAGGGGAAACACACACCTCACCTATGACGACAATTCCGACATTCATATCAGTCTGCGGCCGCGGGTTAAGGCAAACTCACACGGATAATTAGAAGGGGTGGGTTTCAAATAAAACACGATCAAAGTAGTCGTGTATAAATCGAAAATGATTACCCCGACCTCCGGATAGTCATACGAATGATAGCGGGGGTTGGTAGCGGGATCACATCTTCCGCTCCGTGTCAGGAATAATTGTCAAATCTCTGCAGAAAGGAAACTGCTCCGTGACAAACTCTACCCGCGACTACAGAAATGCCGCAGATCACCGGATCGATCTCGATATCCGGCCGATTGCTGGTTCAATCGGCGCCGAAATCCGGGGTGTAAACCTCGGGGTTCCGCTCAGTTCCGCAACGGTCAGCTCGATCCGTCAGGCACTTTTGCGCCACAAGGTCATCTTCTTCCGCGATCAGGCGGACATCAATGACGACTCCCATGAAGCATTCGCCAGCCAGCTCGGAAAGCCGGTGGCGCACCCGACTGTGCCGGTTGCGCAAGGTTCGAAATACCTGCTTGAACTTGAATCGAAGGAGGGCTTTGCCGCCTCCAGCTGGCATACCGATGTCACCTTCGTGGATGCCTATCCGGAAGCTTCCATTCTCAGGGGAATCGTTATTCCCGAAGCTGGGGGCGACACACTCTGGGCCAATACGGCCGTGGCGTATGAGACGCTTCCGGATGGGCTACGCGCGCTGGCGGATACTGCCTGGGCGCTGCATACCAATCTTTATGATTATGCCAGCCAGGCCGGACGGACAAAGGCGCAGATCGAGCAGCACAAATCCGTCTTTGCTTCGACCGTCTATGAGACAGAACACCCGGTGGTCCATGTGCATCCTGAGACGGGTGAACGAAACCTGCTCCTCGGCCACTTTGTCAAAAACCTGATCGGGTTCAGCCCGGCAGATTCTCAGCGTTTGTTCCATATCCTGCAGGACCATGTGACAAAGCCTGAGTATACCGTTCGCTGGCGCTGGCAGCCGAACGATGTCGCCATCTGGGATAACCGCGCCACGCAGCATCGTGCCATCGCCGACTTTGGAAAACAGCATCGCCACCTGCGCAGGGCGACCATCGCCGGTACTGCGCCGGTCAGTCTTGACGGACAGCGCAGCCGCACCACGAAAAAGGTGCCGCTGCAGCAACTTGTTCCCGCCGAATGACGGGAAACGGCCGGGTGTTTCGTTTCCTCCCCACCCGGGCCGTCACTTTGGGGGCCACACACAGGATTCTTCACGCTGTGGCCCCCTTTTTTTGGCATGAAGAGGCGCCCCTGTTGTCACCTGCCTGCTGATAAAATCCCTGAGCCGGTTTAACGGCTATGGAAGTGAGCGCGGGGCTTCGGGCCAGTCGCAAATGCAGGCCAAGTGCAGCCGGATAGACGCTCCCGAGGGCCGAAGCAGATTGGGCCGGATAAGATTTTTTAATGACTGCAACGTCGCATGGTATTCTTCGGTATCTGCAACCGTTGCAGCCTGCAGAAGCGGGAGCGCTGTGATGAATTAAACTATCTGATAGTTCTCCTAAATTGACCTACTCGACCACTTCTATAGGAATACCAAAATTCCTTGGGAGGAACCGATGCAGAATCGCCGACATGACCGAAGTCTTGCCTGCGCAATCATTATCTCTGTGGTGCTGGCTGCGGGCGGTTGTGGCGCCTCCGGATCGGATGCCGGCGCCGTAACACTGACAAACGTGTCCTACGATCCCACCCGGGAATTTTATCGGGAGTTCAACGCAGCCTTTTCTGATCAATGGGAGGCGGAGCACGGCGTGCCGGTTCATGTGAACATGTCACATGGAGGATCTGGGCGTCAGGCACGGACCGTGATCGACGGGCTGAAGGCGGACGTGGTTACTCTGGCGCTGGCGGCTGACATCGATGCGATTGCCGAACGGACTGAACTCCTGCCTGCAGACTGGCAGGGACGTCTGCCCCACAATTCCAGCCCCTACACATCGACGATCGTCTTCCTTGTGCGTGAGGGTAATCCGAAGAACGTTGTGGACTGGGATGACCTTGTCCGCACCGATGTGCAGGTGATTACCCCCAATCCGAAGACCTCCGGCGGGGCCCGGTGGAACTATCTCGCCGCATGGGCTTATGCGGAAAACGCCTTCCCGGGGGACGAGGCAAAAGTGCGCGCGTTTATTGGCGACATTTTCCGCAATGTACCGGTGCTTGATACTGGCGCGCGGGGATCGACCATCACCTTTACCCAGCGCGGCATAGGGGATGTCCTGCTGGCGTGGGAGAATGAGGCTTTCCTCGCCCTCGATGAACTGGGGGAGGGCGCTTTTGATATCGTCACGCCTTCGATCAGCATTCTGGCGGAGCCGCCGGTCGCGCTGGTTGATGCCAATGCCAGAGCGAACGGGACTGAAGAAGTCGCGGGCGCTTATCTTGACTATCTGTTCTCCGATGCCGGGCAGCGCCTTGCAGCAAAGCACTATTTCCGGCCGGCTCGGATGGAAGCGGCAGATCCAGAAGACCAGGCCCGTTACCCTGAGCTGAACCTGGTGACGATCGACGGAGATTTCGGGGGCTGGGCGGCGACGCAGGAAAAGCATTTCTCCGACGGTGGGATCTTTGATCAGATCTACAAACCCGGAGCACGGTAATGGCTGCCAAAGGCCTTCGTCTCCGGACTCCGAAACGGAGCATAATTCCCGGATTCAGCCTGTCGCTGGGGTTTACGATCGCCTATCTTGGGCTGATTGTGCTGATCCCGCTGGGCGCGCTGGTGCTCAAATCAGCCGGGCTGGGCTGGCAGGAGTTCTGGCAGCTGGCGCTGGACGAGCGGACCCTGTCGGCGCTGCGTCTTTCCTTCGTGACGGCCTTAGCGGCAGCCCTTGTGAATGTTGTTTTCGGTGTCCTGACGGCCTGGGTCCTGGTGCGCTACGACTTTCCCGGACGGAGGATCGTGGACGCCCTGATCGACCTTCCCTTTGCGCTTCCGACAGCGGTGGCCGGTATTGCCCTGACGACGCTTTATGCCGGGAACGGATGGATCGGGAGCCTGCTGGGTGAAGCGGGCATAAGGGTCTCGTTCACTCCTCTTGGTATTGTCGTTGCGCTTGTCTTTGTAAGTCTGCCTTTCGTCGTGCGAACCGTTCAGCCGGTAATGGAAGAGATTGACCGGGAACTGGAAGAGGCGGCTGCCTCGCTAGGAGCGAGCCGCTGGCAGACGATAACCCGGGTCATCCTTCCATCGCTCCTGCCGGCAACCCTGACGGGGTTCTCGCTGGCATTTGCCCGATCGGTCGGAGAATACGGCTCAGTTATATTCATAGCGGGCAACATTCCTTACGTTTCCGAGATTGCGCCCCTTCTGATCGTCATCCGCCTTGAGGAGTTTCAATACGAAGCGGCAACGGCCGTTGCCGTGCTGATCCTCGTGATTTCCTTCCTCGCACTTCTGGCAATCAACCTGTTACAGGCCTGGGGCCGCCGGAGGCTTGGCTTTGGCGCTTGAAGCTTCCCGCCGTGTCGCCACCGAGGCGCCTACAGTCCGCTGGGCTGCGATCGCGCTTATGGGTGCGTTTCTGCTGCTTTTTCTTCTGATGCCGCTTATCGGTGTCTTTGTCGAAGCTTTCCGACGCGGCGTACCGGCCTACCTGGACGCTATCAGAGACCCGGAAGCCATTGCCGCGATCCGGCTTACTGTGACCGTTGCCCTGATCTCGGTACCTCTCAATGTGGTCTTCGGGGTCGCGGCAGCCTGGGCGATCACCAAGTTCGACTTTCCGGGCAAGTCGCTCCTGACGACCCTGATTGATCTGCCATTTTCGATTTCACCCGTGATTGCCGGGCTCGTCTATGTGCTGCTGTACGGCGCCGGCAGCCTGCTTGGTCCATGGCTCAGGCTGCATGGGATTGAAGTGATCTTTGCTGTGCCAGGTATTGTTCTGGCCACGATATTTGTGACGCTGCCCTTTGTTGCCCGCGAACTCATTCCTCTCATGGAAGCCCAGGGAAAGACCGAGGAGATCGCAGCGCTCTCTCTGGGCGCGAGCGGATGGCAGACATTCTGGAAGGTGACCCTCCCGAATATCCGCTGGGCTCTGCTCTACGGGGTGCTGCTCTGCAATGCGCGGGCGATGGGAGAGTTCGGCGCCGTGTCGGTCGTATCGGGCCACATCCGTGGGCAGACGAACACCACGCCTCTCTATGTGGAAATTCTTTACAATGAGTACAATTTCGCAGCGGCCTTCGCTGTGGCCTCCATTCTGGCGCTTCTGGCGTTGGTAACCCTGGCTGCAAAGACACTGCTTGAATGGCGCTATGGCCATGGCCTCGCGCGCCGCAACGGACATTAGGACCTGCTGACATGGAAGTAACTGTACAGGAGATCAGCAAGGCGTTCGGAGATACCGCAGCCGTGCATGACCTTTCTCTTGAGATTGCGTCGGGCGAGCTTTTGGCGCTGCTCGGACCGTCAGGGTCGGGCAAGACGACACTGCTCCGGCTGATTGCCGGTATTGAGTTTGCTGACAGCGGCAAGGTTCTGTTCGGTGGTCAGGACACTTCCCGCCTGCCGATTCAGGAACGCCAGATCGGCTTTGTCTTTCAGAATTACGCTCTATTCCGGCATATGCGCGTGATCGACAATATTGCGTTCGGGCTCTCGGTCCGCAAACGCGCCCGGCGGCCGTCAAAGGCAGATATACGGGCCCGCGCCCTGGAACTGCTTGAACTGGTTCAGTTGTCCGGTCTCGACCAGCGCTTTCCGCATGAACTCTCCGGCGGGCAACGTCAGAGGGTGGCGCTTGCTCGCGCGCTCGCCATTGAACCACGTGTGCTCCTGCTGGATGAGCCGTTTGGTGCGCTCGACGCGCAAGTTCGAAAGGAACTGCGCGCGTGGCTGAAGGAACTTCACCGGAAGACCGGGCACACGACGCTATTCGTCACTCACGATCAGCAGGAGGCGCTTGAACTCGCCGACCGGGTGGTCGTCATGAATGCCGGGCGGATTGAGCAGGTGGGAACCCCGTCGGAAATCTATGACACCCCGGCCACCCCGTTTGTGTTCAGCTTTGTCGGTCAGGCCAACCGCATCGGTCTTCCTGTGGTAAACGGCCAGGTCACGCTGCCGGGCGGGGAAAACGTGGAAATGGCAGGCGCAGGCCATGGGGAAGCCGAGCTTTTCTTCCGGCCGCATGATGTGGCACTTTCCAAGACCGGAGAAAGTGGTCTTTCAGGACGTGTCCTGACGAAAAAGCGGTCCGGGCTTGTGTCCGCCGTCCTCGTGGAGACATCCTTCGGCTTGGTCGAAGCCGAGTTTCCATCTGGTGAGCCCCTGCATGCAGGGCAGGAGATCCGCCTGTCGGTTCTGCGTGGAGCGCTGTTCAGTGGCGGGGACTCTGTCCGCTGGGTAAGTGAACGCTGAAGCGGATCAGCGGAAAGCTGCACACTGCACGCTGTCTTTAAAATACGGATGACCTGTGAGATTGAGTACGCCTAAGAGCGTTCACTCCATTCTCGCCTTACGTGGTCGCCGTTCTCAGACATTCTGGTTGCTATGATGGGATACAAGTTGGATACAAAGTGAGATACATTTTGAGGGTAATGCACCTCTAATGCATTGTATTTGCGGAACAAGTTTTTGAATTTTGACGCACGTCACTCGCGCCATTTTTTTTAATGAATACAAGGCAGTATACCGTTAATGCTTTGTGTGTCAAATGCCTTGAATGGTTCCGCTCCCACATTTCAATTTTGCCGGCAAACCGTGTGCTTTCAGGATGAGCGACACGCACAGGAACGCTGCACACAAAGCCTTTAATAGTGGGGAGACGCTATTAAAGGTTCGCCTGACTTCGATTGTCCAAATAGCCCCATCCTGCGCCTACAGCGCTATGTCCGCCGAACAGTTCATCCGCTTAGCCTCGTTCAGAAATGCGCTCAGCGAATCCAAGGAAAATTGCAGCCTCATCCGCTAGGTAGTTTAGTTCGTCACGGGGCGTTAGCTTGGATTGATACATCAGCGTCGTAGTCTGACGCGGTCACAACTGTTGGGTGCAATATCTTAAGCCGGTGTTGCCAGTCTAACTTTTTGCCGCTTTCGGTATTCCTGCCTGGTTCGCGCCGAGCCGCAAAGAGTTCACGATCACTGAGACGGATGAGAGAGCCATGGCGGCGGCGGCAATCATTGGTGACAGGAGGCTGCCTGTTACAGGATATAGGACGCCGGCGGCAATCGGGATACCTGCCGCATTATAAGCAAAAGCGAAGAACAGATTCTGGCGGATGTTACGCATGGTTGCGGTAGAAATGGAGCGGGCACGGACGATACCAGTCAGATCACCTTTGATGAGGGTGATACCCGCACTTTCAATGGCAACGTCTGTGCCGGTTCCCATCGCGATGCCGACATCGGCCGCCGCCAGGGCGGGAGCGTCATTCACGCCGTCTCCGGCCATGGCGACGACCCGGCTCTCGGCGATCAGGCGTTTCACGATCTCGGCTTTCTGGGCAGGCAGGACTTCAGCTTCAACGGCAGCGATGCCGAGAGAACGCGCGATCGCGTCAGCCGTCGTGCGGTTGTCCCCTGTCGCCATGACGATGTGGAGACCTGCCGCGCGCAGCGCGCTCAGGGCGGCGGGCGTTGAAGGTTTCACGGGATCAGCAATCGAAAGCACGGCTTGTGCTGTGCCTTCGACAGCCAGATAGATGGCTGTTGCGCCGTCCGTCCTGCGGCGTTCCGCAAGAGCTTGGAGTGCGCCTGTGCTGATGCCGAGTTCATTCATGAACCGCTCGGCGCCAAGAGCAACCTTCTGTCCCTCGACGATCCCCACAACACCTTTGCCCGTCGGCGAATCGAAGTCTGAGGGCTCAACGAGCGCCAGACCTTTTG
>Ga0067045_1028532_pt1 | contig 31641 bp, 24 predicted proteins | sample TerdegcTABiofilm_FD_59184 | JGI IMG/M metagenome (GOLD analysis project Ga0067045, IMG submission 59184) | Combined Assembly of (Gp0054472, Gp0054536) Wastewater bioreactor microbial communities from Singapore -Terephthalate degrading...
TATTCCTTTTATGATAGATGCTACTTTATCATTATCCCTATCAAAGCATTGATCTGTAAACTTTTTGATGTTATATAATGTAATGACATGATTGTTCATGACTATATCCTCCTGTGATTTTTTTTCTTTAATTTAATATTTTATCATAGGAGGGATTATTTGTCCGAACTCTTGTCTGATCTTCAGATTTTTCTTTTGACATTAACACTATATTGTTTTATAATTAAAGACACTGTGTTGTTACAGTGATCATTTTCACCATAAATCTTGTTTTTTCAAGATTATAACATTAAGGAGGTAAAAAATGTTGTATTCATTTGCAAAATTTTATAAAGGTCTATTTTTTATAGCGATGATTTTGCTTTTATTCATGGCTTTACCAAAAGTTTTTGCAGATGTAACTTATGCAGAAAACGTAGATCATTATTACGCCTTAAAGCGTGGCGATGTAGAGATCAAAATTGATGCAAATTTTGATGACTGGGCAACAGTTGAGAATATTCTCGTTATGGGTGAAAAAACATGGGAGCCCTTAGGTGGAACATGGGATGGACCTGCTGATTTGACAGCTAATCTGCAGATCATCTATGACGCTGATAACCTTTATTTTGCACTTCAAGTTCAGGATGATGAATACGTTGCAGAAGGTGGAGGTTTTTGGGAAAATGACGGTCCTCAGATGGCAATTGATACATCCGCAGGTAAAATACCCGCAGGATGGCCTAATGCAACCACACATCTATATAATTTTTCTATAAAAGACGGATGGAACAAAGAAGCAGGTCCATATCTCGGTGATGCAGAGATAGTAATGAAGCGTGATGAAGCAAAAAAGATGAATCTTTTCGAATGGCGTATGCCTGTTGGAATAATTGCCGCCCCTGGAACAAAATTGACTCAAGGAATGGAGATCGCATTTGCAATTATTATAAACGACAGCGATCTTAATGCAAAAGGCCAAACAGGATGGGTTGGTTGGGGAAATCATACTATCGTCTATGGAAAAAATCCTGAAGAGATGAAAACCATCGTTTTAGGTGAAGATTCTATAGGAACCGCTTCTGCTGTTAACGCAACAAGCAAACTAACTACAACTTGGGGTTCTCTAAAAAAATAATTTTAACATTTTTGCCCGATATACCTTATCGGGCAAAAACATATAAAAAGGTGGTGTTATAATGTATAGATTTATATGCGCCTTTGTTTTTATTATTATTTTTTCTTTAATATTCTTGTTACCTTACGCAGATGCAGCTAAAGTTGATGCCTCAAGAGCTGATAAGTTCTCAGTTTTACAAAGAGGTGCATTTAATATTAAGATTGATGCAGACCTTAAAGACTGGACTTTAAATGATGAGATCCTCTTTATGGGCAAAGATACATGGGAACCTCTTGGCGGAACATTAAAAAATGAAGATGATCAGAGTGCTGAACTAAAGATATTATATGACAGTGATAATATATATTTTGGATTGTTAGTTAAAGATGATGAATATGTTGCTCAAGGAGCAAATCCATGGGAAAATGATGGAGTTCAAATAGCAATAGACCCTTCCGCAGGAAAGATAGCTGCTGGTTGGCCTAATGGGACAACACATCTATATAACTTTTCCATCAAGGAAGGATGGCAAAAAGAAACCGGTCCTTTCCTAGGTGATGCAGAAATTCAAATGGTGCGTAATGATTCTGCAAAGCAGACTATATTTGAATGGCGTATGCCAAGTGATATTTTTGCTAAAAAAGGAACAACCCTTAAGGCAGGTATGGAAATTGCCTTTGCAATTATTGTAAATGACAGTGATAAAGATGCTCCCGGACAAACAGGCTGGATCGGTTGGGGCAATCATACAATTGTTTTTGGCAAAAATCCCGAAGAAATGAAAACTCTTGTTTTATCCACAAAAGCAATGTCTGTTGATCCAAAAAATAAACTAGCTATAACATGGGGAGCGATCAAATAACATTCATACTTTATAACAGTTATTAAACTAACTGAGAGTTGGTTATAATCGTAAACCATGTTTAGGATTGACCCAAAAATGATAAATATCATAGATTCATCTCAATAAAAAAATAGAGATGTTATTATGATACTACAAAAGCCATTACTTGTCAGCTTGATAATATTGGTTGACCATAACTTGCAGAGAAAAACTAAGATTCTACAATGACTATCCATGAATTTTTTGGATATAAATATAGTAAATTTAGGAGACCTTCTGGAGCTTGTTAGGTTTTTTATGTAAATTCCAATTCCAATATATCTATGAACTTCATATCATTACTGAGGGCATTCACGTCTTTGTGTGATAAATATTTGAAAGTATTGTGTATCAGATGAACTAATTACATATGATACACAACTTAGAATATTTTATTGCCATAGGTAAGATAGATTAGAATAATCAAGGACTTGTCCAAAAATTCGAGAGAGGGTGTCATAAACAACATCGCAGGTTTGTATCACCATCTTATAAATGACAAGGTAAAGAGATAATCAGCCTTGACTGGATATTTTCACATCAAGAGCATGGTTCAGATATATATTTAACTAAAGAAAGAATATGACTATGTAGAAAAACGAACATCACAATTTCAGCAGCAGTCTTTGGTTTCTCGTGTATATGCTAGGGATTCAAAAAGTGAGAGATTCGAGTTTTCTAAGAGGAAAGCAACCATAGACTAAGAGATAGCAAGTTATTACCTTCCATGATAGAGTTAAGCAAGCGCTTATTTATGGAGAGAATATACACTGATGAAGTATTGTATATGTTAATGACAGCGCGATACCTTTCAGTATGATATGTGGAAAAAATTATCACGTCTTGGTTATATTTGAAATATTGGAGACAGTAATGGAAAAAGTAAATAAAATTCAAGTATTATTTATATGCACAGGTAATTCTGCAAGAAGCCAAATATCAGAAGGTATTCTAAGAAGCAAAGCTGGTGATATGGTTGATGTCTATAGTGGAGGAACTTTTCCTGCAAAACAAGTTAATCCCTTAGCTAATAAAGTCATGGCTGAAAATGGTATTGATATATCTAAGCATTATCCTAAAAGTCTCGATCAATTTCTTAACAAGGAATTTGATATAATTATAACAACTTGTGATAGAGCAAAGCAATCATGTCCTATTTTTCCGGGGAATGCTATTCGCTATCACTGGAATCTTGATGATCCTGCAGAAGTAGAGGATGAAGAAGAACGTCTTTTGGCCTTTCGTAAGACTTATAATGAAATATCAAAGCGTGTTGATGATTTGATGGATATTATTAAAGATTTAAATTCAAATAAAGACAAAATTCAGAAAGAAAAGACCTTTTTGGTATTAAACAGCGATGAATCATAAATTCATCGTTCATAAAAAAGAGCATAAAGTAATTCAAGTCCCTCTACTACTCTTGGTCCTGATCTGAGAAGAATATCAGGATCAACTGGATATATCATCTCATTTTTAACAGCAGATATAGTTCTATATTTATCCCATTTAGTTTCTTGAGCCTTTTCAGAAGATACCATTGTAGGAGGTGCTGTTAATATTATATCTGGATTCTTCATTATTACTGATTCTACACTATACATAGGCCAAGGGTTAGGCGCATCATTCGCTATGTTAATTCCTCCGGCAGTCTCTATCAAATCGTTGACAAAATTATTAGGTCCTACAGTAATAAGAGGGTCTTTTCCTATCTCATAAAAGACTTTCATCCTTTTATTTACAGGTATTCTCTTAACCTCATTTTTTATTTTTGTAATGCGTAGGCGCATATTTTCAACTTCCTGATTTGCTTTGTCCTCTTTTCCTGTAACTTTGCCCAATAGCAATATTGAGTCCAACACATCATCAATTTTTAGTGGATTAACCAAAAAAATCGCTATCTCACTTTGCTCTAACCGAGCTATACGCTCTTTACTATAACCATCAGGAGTCGCAACAATAAGATCAGGCGAAAGAGATAATATTACCTCAATATTGGGATTATAATAACCGCCAATCTTTGTTTTGCTCTTGGCTAAATCAGGATAATTACAAAAATCAGTTACACCTACAATTTCATTATCCAAACCAAGAAAAAAAAGCATCTCCGTAACATTTGGAGCCATAGATACTATGCGTTTTACTGACTTGGGAATTTTTACTTGGCGTCCTACCGCATCCGTAAAAATTACTGTGTCTTGTTTTGATATTTTCTTTCCACAACCACATTGCAATAAAAGACATAATACAAATATAACAATTAATATAATATTAAATGACTTTTTCATATCAAAAATACTTTCGCCTGAGTCTTAATTTTTGTATTATCAAATTAGTTCCCGTTTTTGATCAAGCCCCATTGTGAAGGCAATTTGTCTTTTGAATCAACTGAAGCTGCTGCTCCTAGATATTCCATTATATTAACATGTAATTTTGTCATGGCATCGCTATACTTGCATTTTTCATCATTAGAACGAAAAACAGTAAAACGCCAACCGCTGACAATGATTATACCATTTCCGACCTTATATTCAACGAGAGGTGTAACTTGTCCAAACCAAGCCTGAGGATGAGGTTCTTGGTATGCTTTTCCCAAAACAGTTCCATCCTTAGCAGGTCCATTGGGATAGAAATCACTCATGCAATCATGCCCGTAACAATCTATGTTAAAGCCTTTAGCAGGATCTAAACCCATCGCCTTAAATCCAGCAAATACAGGATGAGTTTCTTGACCTTCGGCAGCGATAATACCACTTGGATTATGGTCAACGTTAGGAGCGCATAGTCTTGGCTCAAGGCTTTCAAGACCAAGATCAAAGATATAGTGCAAAGCGACTTGGCTCAGAAATAGAGAACCTCCAGCTTTTACAAAATCTAAAAAGGCATTTTTCGTTGAGTTTTCAAGAAAATTCGGCGGTATTGTTGCCGCATTTGCTCTATGCCACCAAACAATCTGGAAATCAGTAAGTTTCACTGCATTGCCTTTTTCATCTTTAAATTTTCCAGAACCTGATGGAAAGATAAGTGTGGTTACGTGATTTGCTTTTGCCCATTTGTATTCAGATTCATCTTCAATGGGCATTTTATCCTCTGCTTCTAGGAAAGCTAACCTATATGTTGCCCCGAAAGTTAAAGAGCTAATAAACATGAACATAGTCAGAACCAACACTAATAGAAAATATTTACTTTTCATAATGTTTCTCCTTGCGAAATGCCTTAATGACTGAGACTATGAAATCAAGTTTGCGCACACAAAAATAGGGTATATAAAATATACCCTTGAAAAAAATTAGTTACCAATCTTGAAAATCTCGTAGCTTTTCACTTCTGCTAGGATGACGAAGCTTTTTTAGTGCTTTGGCTTCTATTTGTCTGACTCTCTCTCGAGTTACATTAAATACTCCACCGACTTCCTCAAGAGTTCTCTGCTGACCATCTCCAATACCAAAACGAAGACATATTACTTGTTCTTCACGCTTTGAAAGCTGATCTAATGAATCTTTTACTTGACTACATAACATTCTAAAAACTGCTTCTGTTGCGGGACATTTTGTATCTTTATCCTCAATGAAGTCTCCCAAATGTGCGTCATCATCATCACCTACAGGTATTTCGAGAGATATTGGGTCTTGGGCAATTCTCAAGACTTCACGAATTTTATCGACAGGGAGTTCCATTTCCTCAGCGATTTCTTGATGAGAAGGCTCTCTACCTAACTTGCTAAGAAGATATTTTGAGGTTCTTATCATCTTGTTAATAGTTTCAATCATGTGAACAGGTATTCTAATAGTTCTAGCCTGATCGGCAATAGCCCTAGTTATAGCCTGTCTTATCCACCATGTAGCATAAGTGCTAAATTTATAACCTTTGTGATACTTAAAGCGATCGACAGCCTTTATTAGGCCGGTATTTCCCTCTTGGATAAGATCAAGAAACATCAATCCAGAACTTTTGCTAGAATACTTTTTGGCAATACTCACAACAAGACGCAAATTAGCCTCAACAATTCTCATTTTTGCGTCATAAGCGAGTTTTTCTCCTTTTTCAATTTGTGTAACCGCTTCCTTTATTTCTTTTATGGGCAATCCTGCTTCTTTTTCTAATCGCATAATGATTCTTCTTGCTCTTACTATTCTTGCATTATACTCAAGCATTTTTTCCCATTGTTCTTTGGGTAAATTTATTTTTTGGTTTGATATATTATCATGAACAGCTTGCATTATTTCAATAGCTGATTTTTCAACACATTTTTCTATACAAGAAATATCGTTTTCCGCTTCTGATATTCTCTCGGCAATAGATTTAACAATGCCTGAAATCCTGTTTATCTCATCACGACAAAGATTTAAGTCTATAAAGGTATCAATAATACGCTGTTTATTTTTATTGATTTTATTCAAAAGAGAAATCCGTTTTTCTTGCGATATATGATTTTCATTCAAAAGTTTTTCATGAGCAAATATATCGTCTTCTACTTTATTAACGTAATTTATCTTATTTTTTAGACGTTCCAAAACTTTGGATTCTTTTTCTGAATCCGTTGTTCTGCTGAACTCCAACTCAACAACTTCACAGCATCTAATTTTTTTGGCAATTGCTCGGTTACAAACTTTCTTTGCTTCTGAGATAGCAATAGGGATCTTGAATAACGCTTGTTTGGCAATAAGTTGTCCTTCTTCAATTTGTTTAGATAATTCAATCTCATCCTGTTTGCTTAAGAGTGGGACACGCCCCATTTCTTTGAGATACAATCTTAAAGTATTATCAAATTTTGAAACTTTTTCAGAAGATGGATCAAAATCATCTCTATCATAGTCATCGATATCGTTTGAATCAGACTCATCATCAGTTACATCCTCGACCAATCCAACTTCATCAACTTCTGATTCATCTAATAATTCTATATCAATTTCTTCCAGATCATCTAGCATATTATCATCTGAACGAATAACCTCATCAGGTAGTATATCTTCATCTTCATAATTATTATAGCCATCTTCTTTATCTATACTGATGAGTTCTTTTTCTATTTTGTTTTTTTGTCTCATCACAATAAGTTTCCCCCAATAGAAAATTTAAGAAACACGGAAAACCTTTATTCCAAGCCAATCTTGATTATCCAGTCATAGATTTAATACAAATTCCTTTTTCTTATATCCATCAGTCGTTTTGCAATTACTAATTTATCTTCTGAATTTTCTTTTAATATGTTGCGCCTATATTCACGCTCACGAAATTCCATCATTTTCTTTATACATCCGTTATAATGGGCTTCTCCATCTGGTAGAGGGCTTTTTTTCAGAATCAGACTGGAAATGAAATCTCTTGATTCCTTGTTTTGACACATATTAATCAAATCACCGAGTTCTATCACCCCTTTATTATCAAAACTTTCCCATAATAATTCAATCAATTCAACGTGGCAATCATTAGAAAAATCATCCTTTGTTAATTGCAGACGAGATTGCTTAATAAATTCTGGATACTGTATTAAACATTCAATTAATTGCTTTTCAATATTTTCTTTTGCACTTTTTTTAGGATTAGACCTTAATGAAGGTTGTGTAGAACGCACCAAATTTTTGCCTGCTCCATGTTTGGCAAGTTCATGCCATATAAATTCTTCTTCTATATTAAGCCTTTCAGCGCATTTCTTTACATATTCACTTCGTTCAACCTGATTTTTCATGCTGGCAAGAGTGCCAACAAGATCATTTACAGCCTGTTTCTTGCCATCAATATTATTAATGCCAATATGTTTTTCAATCCTATTTATTTTATATTCAACAAGATTATCTGAATCATCGACTAATTTTCTAAAAGCAGATGTCCCATTCTCACGAATATAATCATCAGGGTCTTTACCTGATGGAATTGTTAGCACACGAACTTTAATGTCATCTTTTACTAAAAGATCAAGCCCTCTTAAAGTAGCGTTTTCACCAGCTTTATCTGTATCATAGGCAATAACAACATCGCTTGTCCAGCGTCTTAATAACTTGACATGATTATCAGTAAGAGCAGTTCCAAGAGATGCAATAACATTATTCACACCAGCTTGGTAACAACTAATTGCGTCCATGTAACCCTCAACAAGAATCGCAAAGCCCTCGTTTTGTATCGATCTTTGTGCTAAGTTCAGATTATACAAAGTTTTGCTTTTACTGTAAAGAGGAGTTTCTGGGGAATTTATATATTTTGCTGTGTCTTTTTCTGCCTCAAGTATCCTTCCACCAAAGGCTATTGGTTCACCTTTTGGATCAAAGATAGGAAACATCACACGCCCACGAAATCTATCGTAATAATGATCTTTACTTTTCCCCTCTAATATAAACCCGCCCTGTAAAAGCGTTTTTATAGAAAATCCTGCTTTTGTAGCTGACTTAAGTAAGCCATCCCAGCTTGGTAAAGAGAAACCCAACTTAAAATTTGCTATTGTTCTATCTTCAATACCACGATTTCTTAGATATGTCAAGGCTGAATTACCTGATGTTGACCCTACAAGTGTTCTATGGAAATATTCTACTGCAAATTGATTAAGATTTTTAAGTTCATATTTGACTTTTTGCGCAGTTCCATCTTCCTGTGGTAATTCAGTTATTGTGATACCATATTTTTCTGCAAGCGATTTTATTGCTTCGGGATAGGTTAAATTTTGATATTTCATAATAAAGGTAAAAACATCTCCACCAGTATTACAAGAAAAACACCTAAATTGCCCCATATCACGACGCACAGAAAGTGATGGATTTGTGTCATCATGGAAAGGACATAATCCAACAAATGCCTTGCCTTTCTGTTTAAGTGGTATGTATTCAGATATTACATCCACAATATCGGCACGACTTTTTATCTCTTCTTTTATTTTATCGTTAATAAAGCTCTGTTGCATTTTGATTTTCAATTATTGTTTATCTCAGCTCCACAATAGTCACACCTTGACCGCCCTCTTTGGGTTGTGCAAAATAATAATTTGCGACTTGTGGGTGTTCATTTAATAGTTCTGATATTGCCTGACGCAAAGCCCCTGTCCCATGACCATGTATTATAGATACAGATGATAAATTAGCAATATACGCATCATCAAGAAATTTATCCACTTTCTCTATTGCATCCAAAACTCTGTGTCCACGAAGATCAAGTGTGCGGGAGATATTAGAAACTTTGTCTGTTTGGATTTCTATTAAGCTATATTTACTATCATTTACTTTCTTTTCATCCGATTTTAAGAGCAATCTAATATCAGAAATTGGAACACTTATCTTTGTAGAACCTGATAAAACCTGAACAATATCCTTTGAATCTGGCAAAGAAGCCAAAGTTCCCTGAAATTGCAGGCTTTTGACATATACATTATCACCGATTTTTAATTCATCTCGTTTTGCCTCTCTGCCCTCTATTTTCATCTGATCTTCTGGTTTTTCGTATTTAGTTTTTTGGATTGCCTTTGCGACATCCTCTCTTGCTTTATATACCACTTGTCTGGCTTGGCGGATACTTTCGGAAGTTGCTTTCTCTTTTTTCAATTCAGCAATCGTATTTTCCATAAGTAGCTTGGTTTTCTCAATTATTTTTGACGCTTCGTTGAGGGCTTCTCGTTCAACATCCTTTTTACTGCTTTTTAATTGTCTCAAAAGCAATTCATGTTCTTGTTGTGTCTTAAATGCAGATATTGTTCTCTCTTCTGCGATCTTCTTTTGTTCTTCTAATTCTTTTTGCATTTTTTCGACACTTGAGATAAGATCGGCTATCTGTATATTGCTAGGATTTAGATATCCTTTTGCATTATCAATTATTTCTTTTGGTAAACCTAATCTATCTGCAATTTTTAGGGCATTGCTACTGCCGGGGAAGCCTATTCGTAATTCATAAGTAGGTTTTAGAGTCGCCAAATCAAATGCAACGGAAGCATTTTCCATGCCTTCTGATGAGTAAACATGGGCTTTCAATGAATCGTGATGGGTGGTTGCAACAGTCCTTACGCCTCGTGAATGTAAATAATCTAATATCGCCATACCAAGAGCGGCACCTTCTGATGGTTCTGTTCCTGCTCCCAATTCATCAAGAAGGATAAGCGAGGATTTGTCTAGTTGTTTGATAATTCGGTTGATTCTGGTTATATGGGATGAAAATGTGCTTAGGTTTTGCTCGATGCTCTGCTCATCACCAATATCTGCAAAGACTTCATTGAATACAGCCATCTTGCTTCCATCACCGACAGGAACATGCAGACCTATTTGCATCATCAGCGTCAAAAGTCCGACAGTCTTTAATGCAACGGTCTTTCCACCTGTGTTTGGTCCTGTTATAACAAGCGTATTAAATTCATCTCCAATATAAAAATCAATTGGAACTATTTTTTCTTGATTTTGTGTATTATTTTCATGTGCTAGTCTATTACGTTCATCTATATTCATTTGCAGAATCGGATGTCTGGCTTTAATTAGATTAACATATCCATTTTGATTGAGTTCTGGTCTGGTAGTTCCCAATTTTACGCATAATAGAGATTTTGCATTTATGAGATCAATCTCTGCAAGGATTTGTATTGAGTTTTGTAGTTGGGGTATAACCCGTCGAATCCTATCAGTAATGTCGCCTAGTATTCGTCTTATTTCTATAATTTCATCGCTTATGAGTTCCTGCAATTCGTTATTGAGATCAACAACCGCATTTGGTTCTACAAATGCTGTTATTCCGCTTGCAGAACGTCCTTGAGTGATACCGGGAACAGAACCCCTTTGACTTTGCTTGATGGGTATGACATACCTATCATTGCGAAGGGTTATCACATCCTCTTGAATAGCTGTCTGATAATCTGGTGAACGCAATATAGAACCCAACTGCCTTGTTATTCTCTCTCGGACAGCAAATATTTGTCTGCGGATTCTATAAAGCTCAGGGCTTGCACTGTCTAGTATATTTCCTTCGTGATCGATGCTACTTGATATGGATTCCTCTATATCAGGAAAAGTATGCAAATTATCAATAATTTCATAGATTATAGGATATTTGTCAAAGAATTCCTTTGCAAATGAGCGCAAATTTCTAGCGACTCGCATTGTTGACGCAACATGAAGCAATTCCAGAGGTTCAAGTATTGTTCCAACAATGGAGGCTTTTTTCATTATTTGTCGTATGTCCTGTAATCCGCTTAGAGGGAATCCTCCTTCGGCTATGATGATCCTCTTGGCTTCACTAATTATATCAAGCATCCGCTCTATATCTGCTATATCTGAAATAGGCTTTAGGTTTTTTGCCAGCGACTTACCGAGTTCTGATACAGAAAGCCCTGCAATTATATTTCTTATTTTATCAAATTCTAGAATTTGTTCAATGTCTGTGTTCATAACTTGCTTTTCGTTTCAACTCTTTTTATATCCAAAGACCAGTGTTTCCAGAAGCCGTCTATTAATAAAGCCTGACTTTCCTTTATGATTATCTCTTTTTTGAATATGGGACCGTCAATGACAAATGAATGAAACTCCCCGTTTTCTCCGCATGGGCATATTTTTTTCTGTAACAATTCATTTACAAAATCATGGTCTATGATCTTTCCCATGTATTCTTTGCCAAAAAGTTCCGCTTTTGCGCTGATTATGATTGTTTTGAAGCCTATGTCTATGAATTCACTGATAAGTTCTTCTGTCGGCTGATTCCACAATGGTTCAATTGCTATAATTCCTATATCATTGCAGACTCTTTCTACCCAATCTTTATGCTCATCAAGATAAATATCGCCAAAAGCCATCCCTTTTATGCCTTCGGATTTTAGCTTATTGACAGCAGATTTGAAATTTTCTTCATACCCAGTCATATCGCTAGGCATTTCTTGTTGAATCAATGGTATTCCGATAGATTCTGCCTGTATTTGTAAAAGATTGCAGTCAAGACCATGAAAGCAACAGCGTTTTGTTTCTGATGATGTGAAGTTTAGAAGGGATTTTACTTGATAGCCTTGCTTAATTGCTCTGTAAAGAGCAAAACAGCTATCTTTTCCGCCACTCCAAGAACATATTACTGGTATATTTATCATGTTAATATAAAACCAAATGTGAATATGTTAAATGTGTAGGATGCCATGCTACCTTTAATTATATAAATATCCTATTGATAATTATACCTATGGTTAATTAGCTTGTCAAGGCATGGTTCAGACCAATATTCGATTAGCACCTGACTCTGTCAAACTCATTACCTTCTTTGTCTTTCTTGTTTTGTATAGCTTTTTTATGCTGATACTTTTGAGGATATTATAGCATATAGTTTTTTTGCCAAATAATTTGTGGCAGATACTAATCAGGAAAAAGCCCTTGACAGCAACTTAGAATACTGATATACTTACTTTCTTGTTTGTGATGATATGATGATAGCAGGAAAAATTAGGTACAAAAAAGGTGTAAAAAAATTAAAAAAAGGCCTTGACAATGAAAAGCATTGCTGATATACTAATCGTCCTGTTGGGTCATAAACAATAAATTGCAGTGTTAAGAAAAAGTGAAAAAAGGGTAAAAAAAGAAAAAAAAGCCCTTGACAAGATATAGACTCAATGGTATAATGATAATTTGGAACTTCTGAAATAGAGATATTCAGGCACTCGCAATTAGTAATAATTCAAGTGCCTGTTTTGTTCTTTGAAAACTGAATAAAATACGTTGTCATGAAAGTTGAATAGTGATAAGGTATGTAAGCAACCTGATACAAATTCAGGGAGCGTATATACTTCAAATCCTGTCATTTGAAATGACTTTTGTTAGGTAAAAGATTACTTAACAAACGAAATACAGTATTTTACGGAGAGTATGATACTGGCTCAGAACGAACGCTGGCGGCATGTCTGAATGATGCAAGTCAACGAGAACGGGGGCTTCGGCTTCCTAGTAAAGTGGCGAACGGGTGAGTAACACGTGCGTAACCTACCTTTGGACGGGGGACAACATTCCGAAAGGAGTGCTAATACCCCATAGGGTTATATAACACAAGTTATATAATGAAAGATGGCCTCTACACAAAGCTATTGTCCAAGGATGGGCGCGCGGCCTATTAGCTAGTTGGTGAGGTAATGGCTCACCAAGGCGACGATGGGTAGCTGTCCTAAGAGGGTGGTCGGCCATACTGGAATTGAGATACGGTCCAGACTCCTACGGGAGGCAGCAAATCGGAATATTTGTCAATGGGCGAAAGCTTGAACAAGCAATGCCGCGTGAGTGATGAAGTCCTTCGGGACGTAAAGCTCTGTGTTACGGGAAGAAAACCTAGCATGTGAATAATTTGCTAGCTTGACGGTACCGTAATAGAAAGCCCCGGCTAACTACGTGCCAGCAGCCGCGGTGATACGTAGGGGGCAAGCGTTGTTCGGAATTACTGGGCGTAAAGGGCGTACAGGCGGCTTTGTAAGTCAGATGTGAAATCCTTGAGCTTAACTTGAGAACTGCATTTGATACTGCTTGGCTTGAGATCAGGAGAGGAAAGCGGAATATGTGGTGTAGCGGTGAAATGCGCAGATATCACATAGAACACCGGTGGCGAAGGCGGCTTTCTGGCCTGACTCTGACGCTGACGCGCGAAAGCTAGGGGAGCGAACGGGATTAGATACCCCGGTAGTCCTAGCCGTAAACGATGGGTACTAAGTGTAGGAGGTATCGACCCCTCCTGTGCTGTAGCTAACGCATTAAGTACCCCGCCTAGGGACTACGGTCGCAAGATTAAAACTTAAAGTAATTGACGGGGCCCCGCACAAGCGGTGGAGTATGTCGCTTAATTCGAAGCAACGCGAAGAACCTTATCCAGTGGCTTGACATTTTTCTGACCGCCGTGGAAACACGGTTTTCTCTTTTGAGACAGATTAACAGGTGCTGCATGGCAGTCGTCAGCTCGTGTCGTGAGATGTTGGGTTAAGTCCCGCAACGAGCGCAACCCCTATTCTTAGTTGCCAGCGAGTAATGTCGGGGACTCTAGGAAGACTGCCGATGATAAGTCGGAGGAAGGTGGGGATGACGTCATGTCCTCATGGCCCTTATGCCCTGGGCTGCACACGTACTACAATGGCCGGTACAGAGGGTCGTCAAACCGCGAGGTGGAACTAATCCCTTAAAGCCGGTCTCAATTGGGATTGTAGTCTGCAACTCGACTACATGAACCTGGAATCGCTAGTAATCGCGAATCAGCAGGTCGCGGTGAATACGTTCCCGGGGCTTGTACACACCGCCCGTCACACCACGAAAGTCGGTGGCATTCGAAGCCGGTGAGCTAACCCGCAAGGGAGGTAGCTGTCTAAAATGAAACCGATGATTGGGGTGAAGTCGTAACAAGGTAGCCGTATCGGAAGGTGCGGCTGGATCACCTCCTTTCTAAGGAGTTAATATTGGAAAAGCTTTTTGTTTTTATCCAATAGACTCTAGGTCGATCATTATTAACACATGGCAACGTATTTATTCAGTCTTTTTTATATATTCAAATTGGGGCCTATAGCTCAGCCGGTTAGAGCGCGTGCCTGATAAGCACGAGGTCTCTGGTTCGATTCCAGATAGGCCCACCAATAGAGAAAGATCAAGAGTTGGGGATGTAGCTCAGTTGGGAGAGCGCCTGCCCTGCAAGTAGGAGGTCGGCAGTTCGAATCTGCTCATCTCCACCAACTGTGACATTTTTTAGTCAGGTTATTAAAGATAGACTTGACTTTTGGTTCTTTGACAACTGCATAGCGTAAATAGGGTAGCCAAAATAATCTACAAAAAACCTGTGATCAAGCTACTAAGGGCTTATGGTGGATGCCTTGGTGCCAGAAGACGATGAAGGACGCGGTTAACTGCGATAAACTTCGGTGAGCTGTTAGCAAGCATAGACCCGGAGGTCTCCGAATCGGGCAACCGGACAGAGGAAATGCTCTGTCATTCTCATCTGAATAAAATAGGATGAGAAAGATAACCGGGAGAAGTGAACCATCTCAGTACCCCGAGGAACAGAAAGCAAAATTTCCGACGAGAGTCGGAAGCGATTCCCCCAGTAGCGGCGAGCGAAAAGGGAACAGCCCAAACCATCTATACGTTAAAGTTCTCGTACGTTGTATAGGTGGTGTCGTGGGACGCATTGGACGGATACGGGAGTCCGTCGAGAAGTTACAAATCTTCATTTTAGTTTAACAATCATGGAAAGGATGACCAAAGAAGGTAATAGTCCTGTGAACGAAAAGATGAAGACTTCTTGGATGTGTTCCCAAGTACCATGGGATATACGAGCCTGTGGGAATTTAGGAGGACCATCTCCTAAGGCTAAATACTCTCTGGCAACCGATAGTGAACTAGTACCGTGAGGGAAAGGTGAAAAGAACCCCTGCTAGGGGAGTGAAAATAGTCTCCTGAAACCATAAGTCTACAAGCTGTGGAAGTATTTTTATAATACAACTGCGTGCCTTTTGCAGAATGAGCCGACGAGTTACTTAACGTTGCAAGGTTAAGCTTTTAAGAAGTGTAGCCGTAGCGAAAGCGAGTCTGAATAGGGCGTTTAGTTGCGTTAAGTAGACCCGAAACCGGGTGATCTATCCATGACCAAGGTGAAGCGTATTTAATCGTACGTGAAGGCCTGAACCCACTAAGCTGGAAAACTTAGGGGATGAGTTGTGGATGGGAGTGAAAGGCTAATCAAACTCGGTGATAGCTGGTTCTCCTCGAAATAGCTTTAGGGCTAGCCTCATGTGTTGAACAGCGGTGGTAGAGCACTGATTGGACTAGCGTCCCCACCAGGATAGCAAACCCATTCAAACTCCGAATGCTGCTGTTGGTCGAAAGGCTAAACATGGGAGTCAGAAGGCGGGGGCTAAGCTCCGTGTTCAAAAGGGAAACAGCCCAGATCGCCAGCTAAGGTCCCTAAATATGTGCTAAGTGGGAAAGGATGTGGAATTGCTTTGACAGCCAGGATGTTGGCTTAGAAGCAGCAACCATTTAAAGAGTGCGTAACAGCTCACTGGTCAAGCGATTCTGCGCCGAAGATGTAACGGGGCTCAAGCACATTACCGAAGCTGCGGAATTGGTAATTGAATCAATTGGTAGAGGAGCGTTCTATACAGGTGTGAAGGAGGATCGTAAGAAACTCTGGACCTATTAGAAGTGCTTATGTCGGCACGAGTAGCGATAAAACAGGTTAGAAACTTGTTCGCCGCAAGTCTAAGGTTTCCTGGGCAAGGTAACTCCTCCCAGGGTAAGTCGGACCCTAAGCCGAGGCCGAAAGGCGTAGGCGATGGAAAACAGGCGAAAATTCCTGTACCACCTTATGAGCGTTTGAGCGATGGGGGGACGTGGACGGTAAGACCATCCAGCGATCGGAAATGCTGGTCCAAGCCAGTAGAGGGGCTTTCTAGGTAAATCCGGAGAGTCATTAACCTTGAGAGGTGATGGGGAGTCCGCAAGGACATAAACTGGTCGGCGCGTCTACCAAGAAAAGCCTCTAGCAAGTTCATAGGGTGTCCGTACCGCAATCCAACACAGGTAGACGAGGAGAGTATCCTCAGGCGCTCGAGAGAACTCTCGTTAAGGAATTAGGCAAAATTGTCCCGTAACTTCGGAATAAGGGACGCCTTTTTGGGTGTAGCGTTTCACATGCGAAGCTCAGGAAGGCCGCAGTGAAAAGGCCCAAGCGACTGTTTACTAAAAACACAGGTCTCTGCTAAGTCGTAAGACAATGTATAGGGACTGACGCCTGCCCGGTGCCGTAAGGTTAAGGGGAGAGGTCAGAGTGTCCTCGGACATTCGAAGCTTTGAACCGAAGCTCCGGTAAACGGCGGCCGTAACTATTGAGTAAACCGCAGTAGTTGTAAAATCTGGCTATATGCTGGAAACTCCCGCTAAGCTAATGATACATTTCATATATGTTGAAATCGTGACAATTCATTAGATAGGGACAATCAGCAGGAAAGATCGAAAGGAATCTCCAATGAAACCAGAAATTGGTTATTATCTCGCTGGCTTTGCTGATGGTGAAGGTAGTTTTAATGTATCTTTCAGACCTCACAAAGACTATAAATTCCCGTGGAAAGTATCTCTTTGTTTCAATATCTCACAGAAAGATAAAGTTATATTGGCTCTATTCAAACGTCATCTGAATTGTGGAACTCTAAGAAGAAGACCTGATGGTGTTTGGTATTATGAGGTGAATAATTTTAACTCAATCTGGGAAAATGTTATACCCTTTTTTAGGAAATATCGGTTTCTTTCCGCAAAAAAGAAACGTGATTTTTCAAAATTCTGTATGATTGCAGAAATCATAAAGAAAGAAGAGCATCTTACAGAAGAAGGTATAAAAAAGATACTTGAAATAAGGCGAGATATGAATGATGGTGGGAAACATAAATACAGTGAGAAAGAGATTCTAAATAAATTTCGGGAATCCTCAGAGACTATACGCCAGAAGCCTGATGAACAGGCTATGATATAGTCCGATCTTGCAAGAAATTGTAAGCTAACATAAATGAACGGTCCTAAGGTAGCGAAATTCCTCGTCGGATAATACCCGACCTGCACGAATGGCGTAACGATTTGGGCACTGTCTCAACGAGAGGCTCGGCGAAACTGTAATACCGGTGAAGATGCTGGTTACCCGCGGCAAGACGGAAAGACCCCGTGAACCTTTACTATAGTTTGATATTGGATCTCGATACAATATCCATAGGATAGGTGGGAGACTATGAAGCTGGGACTCCGGTCTCGGTGGAGTCGTCCTTGTAATACCACTGTTATTGTATTGCGGTTCTAACTGCATCCTGTGAATCCAGGTGCAGAACAGTGTCAGATGGGTAGTTTGACTGGGGCGGTTGCCTCCTAAAATGTAACGGAGGCGCACTAAGGTTCCCTCAGTGCGGTTGGAAATCGCGCGTAGAGTGCAAAGGCATAAGGGAGCTTAACTGTGAGACATACAGGTCGAACAGATGCGAAAGCAGGTCTTAGTGATCTTCCGGTTCTGTATGGAAGGGCCGGGACTTATCGAATAAAAGGTACTCCGGGGATAACAGGCTTATCACGCCCAAGCGCCCACAGCGACGGCGTGGTTTGGCACCTCGATGTCGGCTGGTCTCATCCTGGGGCTGAAGTCGGTCCCAAGGGTTTGGCTGTTCGCCAATTAAAGAGGCACCCGAGCTGGGTTTAGAACGTCGCAAGACAGTTCGGTCCCTATCTGCCGTGGGCGTAGGATATTTGAGAGGATCTGCCCCTAGTATGAGAAGACCGGGGTGGACGGATCCATGGTGTGTCAGTTGTCACGCCAGTGGCATTGCTGAGTAGTCATATCCGGAAGGGATAAGCGCTGAAAGCATCTAAGCGCGAAGCCCACCTCAAGATTAGATATCCCACAATTTGGTAAGGACCCTTCGAGATTAGGAGGTCGATAGGCTGGAAGTGGAAGCAATGTGAGTTGTGTAGCTTACCAGTACTAATTGTCCGAGGGCTTGATCATTTTTCATTATTTATAAGATCATTTTTTTGTATGTTTTTTACGCTATACCTTTTCGTTATGCAGTTGTCAATTTTTTTATGATCAAACTCATTGCTTTGATCATTTTATTTCCCGGTGATTAAAGCGGAGAGGAAACACCCGTTACCATTCCGAACACGGTCGTGAAGGGCTCCAGCGCTGATTGTACTTCGAGGGTAACTTCGTGGGAGAGTAGGTCGTTGCCGGGATTTTTTACTAAGCCTGTTGATTATTTTCAGCAGGCTTTTTTATTTTAAATAACATTCTATAAATGATTCTTTCAATATTGATGTTTGTGCCTAAAATCCTCCAGTAGCATCGATTATGAGCTTATGTCCTCCGTTGGTTTCATATTTGATAATCTGTAATTTATTGCATCATTTGCTTTTATATATTATATGTAATGTTATTTGTAGAGTAAAAAATGCTTATGGTTTTGAAATTGCCAGAAATTCATTTTTTTGTTGATTTCCTTTTGAAAAATCATTAGAATACCAACAATCAAAAATAGCTGTATAATTGATTTTTGATCTTGCAATTAAGGGAGAAAATACGTGAGAAAACATATTCAATCGGAAGAGCGCACCTCATTTCAGGAGGCAGGAGATTATGATCCAATTATTGACAGTAGGGCAGATGTAGCTATGGTCTATGGAATCAACCAAACCTTTGAAGATAGAGTTAAGCATTGGCAGGAAGCTGGCTATAGAGTCCATGTTATGACTGGAATTGCTTGGGGTGGTTATGAAGATTATGTGCGTGGACAATGGGATGGCATCAAACATTATGACGATGCTCAAACTGCAGTTGGTGATTTCAAGCTAGAACATGGTATTTCTCAAGGTCATGACATTTTCTACATGATGCCAAGTATGACTTATACCCGTTATCTTGGTGAAAAACTACGCAGAGTAGTTGATGCTGGTGCGTTGGCTATTCATTTGGAAGAACCAGAATTTTGGGTGCGCGCTGGTTATAGCGAAGGCTTCAAACGTGAATGGTTGGATTTTTATGGCGAAGAATGGCAAGATCCCACATCATCAACGGATGCCCGTTATCGCTGTGAGAAACTCAAACAATATCTATACACACGCACAATAGAATATCTATGCAATGAATTGAAACAATATGCAAAAGAAAAAGGTAATCCTAATTTTAAGTGCTATGTTCCAACTCATAGCCTTATAAATTATGCTCACTGGCGAATAGTCAGCCCAGAAAGCAAAATGCTTGCCTTGTCTCAATGTGATGGTCTTATCGGACAAGTATGGACAGGAACATCTCGCACTCCAACCGTTTACGCTGGCATACGCAAACAGAGAACTTTCGAAGCGGGCTATTGTGAATATTCCGCTTGTGGTGCATTAGTGCGAGGTTCAAATAAAATGCTTTGGCAACTTGCTGATCCGATTGAAGATAATCCTAATTATTGTTGGGAAGATTATCGTATCAATTGGGAATGCACTGTAACAGCATCACTTCTAGTTAAAGAAAGTGATAGATTCGAGATTATGCCATGGCCAAGCCGTATATTTAAAGGGACTTATCCTACTGTGAATTTGAACTCTTTACCATTAAAATCTCTTCTTGAAAAATATCTGGAACGGCTGGAAAAAGAAGGGCGACAGTCTTTTCATGAACAAACACAACGTGCCTTCCAACTAATGCTAGATTTAAGTAATAAAAACGATGAACCAAACAAAAGAGAGAATATAGGATTTGCCGAACTAGCCGACATCTCATCAGAATTGCGTTTCGGTGATCTTGGCGGGATGATACATAATTTCTACAGGTATTTGTCAACTTGGGAAGATCAACAAGATGCACAAAAAATGCGTGATGCTGTTGCTTCATTTTATCATAATCCCACTGATCAACGTTCATCTATACCAGAAGACTATGCTACTGAGTTACAGATCGTTTTCAATGCTTTATCGGATATGTCTTGGTCTGGTGAGTATGAATGGATATATGGACAGACAGGCGTTGGATTGGCAATCTCTGATACTTTGATGTTTCAACGAGGCGAACCTAATCCAAGTGATGATGACATGTCATCGCTCTATGGTCTTGCTTTGCCATTAATCAAGCATGGAACAGCGTTAGAAATGGTGCAAATTGAAAGAATAGCTTGTTCTGGTTATTTGGATGACTTGAAAGTATTGCTTTTAACTTACGAAGGACAAAAGCCACCTGATGCCATAATACATGAGGAATTAGCCAAATGGGTTAAAGATGGGCATGTTTTGGTGCTTTTTGGAAATGGTGATTCTTATAATAATGTGCGTGAATGGTGGAATCAGGATACGTTATATTATGCCAGTCCGCAGGATCATCTTACTGAGTTGCTTGGGCTTGGACGTAATCAGTCAGATGGTGAATATAATTGCGGTAAAGGATGGATTATTATTGATTCATCTTCTCCTGCCAATCTTGCGCATGATCCAAAAGGCTGGATTAAGGTAATTGCTCAAACTAAAAGAGCCTATCAATTGCTTAATCTCTCATGGTCAGAATCACCTGTTTTGGCATTTCGTCGCGGACCCTATGTAATATCAGCAGGTATGGATGAAGTTGATTATTTGGAACCAAAAATATTGTCTGGCAATTTTATTAATTTATTCGATGCCAAACTTGCGGTTATATCAGACCCAATTATTAATGAAGATTCTCACTGGCTACTTTATGATTTGGCTTATTGCCCTAATTATCCTTGTGTTATCGCATCTGCTGGTCGTTTGCAGGATGAATGTTTCGATGAACATTCTTTAACCTTTACAGTAGAAAGCATTGAAAAAACTATATGCGCAATACGGGCTAAATTACCAAAAATACCTCAAAAAGTATCATTGAAACATGCTTTCAACATAACTGAACAGATAACATCAGATTGGGAATGGGACGAAAAATCACAAACAGTTCTATTGCGATTCTATGGTAATCCCAAAGGGATTTTGGTAGAATTTTTGTGGTAGTATTAATTGATATTTTGGAGTTTATTATATTGTATGAAAACAAATTGGTATAAATGGTCTTATGAGTATTTATTCAGTAGGTTTTATGACTTAACAATAAAATGGCTTTTAATACCATTTGGCGGTGAAGCTAAAACACGAAGAACTATCATTAATCCAGTTTCATTCAATGGCTATGAAACTATCCTTGAGATGTGTTGCGGAACAGGTGGTTCTACTGTCTTTATTGCAGAAAAAACAAAAGATAATAATAAAATTGTTGCTATTGATCTGTCTTCTGAACAATTAAAACGAGCAAAACGCAAAAAATACAAATGCCAAACAGATTTCATAAATGGCGATATTATGCGATCACCTTTTCGTGATAATTCATTTGACAAAGTTTTTGTTAGCCATGTCATCCATGAAATGCCAAGAGAAAACCGTTTAAAAACACTACAAGAAGCCAAAAGGCTATTAAAACCAAATGGTGAAGTTATTATTTTAGAAGTGGATGTTCCACCAAGTATCCTTTTAAGGCTTTTTATAGCTTTATGGTGCTTTTTTGTTGTTCTTATCGAATTACCTACGTTTATGGATATGGTGAAATTTAATCCGATTCATGAATTAGAGGAAAGCGGATTTAGAGATGTGAAAAAACATTCTTCGGGAAATGGCATGTTTCAAACATTGATAGGGACAAAGTAAGAAAATGAAAGATTTCCTCTCCATTGTGTTGATGGAGAGGGTGAAATATAGAAAAATAATCTTTTTGATTTATTCTCTTTTGCCCAAGTTATGATCCATCATAAATAGACCATTTTTGGACTCGCCGATCATTTCAAGCATAGCAACGATCTTTGAGGCATTTGCTTCTTCCTCAACTTGCTCTGTAACGAACCACTGCAAGAATGTAAGCGTAGCAATATCACCTTCGTCATAAGCAAGTTTAACAAGGTCGTTGATCCTGCCAGTTATGTATAATTCATGCTTATAAGTATCCTTGAAAGCATCAAGCGGGGTAGCCCATGTTGTTTGGGGTTTTTCGATTGCCTGTAATTCAATCTTTCCGCCACGTTCTATTAAATAGCCATAGAATTTCATTGCATGACCATATTCCTCTCTTGACTGAACCTTCATCCATTGTGCCATTCCGTCCATATTGACAGAATTAAAACAAGCGGACATTGAAAGGTAGAGATAAGAAGAGAACATTTCTGCTTGAATCTGATCGTTTAATGCTTTCTGCATCTTTTCACTAATCATTATTATTTTCCTCCCTTTTTAAGATTCTTAATTTATTTGCTGTCATTAACTATTCTAATACCTAACTCGTAGGCTTCCTTTAGGAATTCTGGATGTTCCATGATAGCCCCTTTTTTATCAACTTTCCTGACAAATAGCCCGCCTTCATAGCTCATATCCAAAGCATCATAGAAATATTTAGCTACAAGGATTGTGCCATCAAATATTTTTTCACCTGAGGTTGCTGCAACAGCGATAAGATAGCCTTTTCCACTATCATAAGTTTTTCTCTGCTCTTTGGATTTTGTCAGCATACGTTTACGCCACAAGGCTTGACAGCGATCTATTATGGCTTTTGCTTGGGCAGGAACACTATAGAAGAAGATTGGAACAGAAAGTATAATATTATCAGCAATTTCAAGAAGTGGATATATTTCCTGCATATCGTCCTTGACAACACATTTGCCTGTCTTATCACAGCCTCCACATTCCAAACATCCAACCATTTTCGGGTCACGAGAGTATACTTTTATAATCTCAGCGCCTGCTGATTCTGCTCCATCAAGAGCCTTATCAAGTAGAATAGCAGAATTACCATTTTTTCGCGGGCTTCCATAAATACCAAGAACCTTCATAAAAATTCCTCTAATGTTATTGACAGTTATTTATTACTAATACCATAACACATACAAAAGCTTTGTTATTCCATGATATTATATCTAAAAAATCATTCACATCATTTTTTTAGTTTTTTACTACCAGCATTAATTTTCTTATCACCGACATTGATTGGTATTCCGTTACTTAGTGAAGTAACATAAGTAGCAAGTGCAATAGATTCTGGACTATCAAGTTCAAGCGGTTCTCCGTTCATCATTTGAATACACATATTGTTCATCTGTTGTAAAGTAATGACTCCCTTTGCCATTGGCTTATATTTTGGGAAAGTCGCAGCAGAACCTTTAACCTTTGGAATAGCCATGCCCATCATTTGTCCGCCTGTTGTTCCACCAGCAGGATGACAGCTATTACAACTCATTTCGGATTTGCCAAGTTTGGGGTCATTAAATAGTTCTTTCCCTTTGGCGATAACTTTTGTCAATTCCTCATTTGGATCAACATTCATAGGCGTTACATTACTATCTGGTTTTTTATCGGGTTTTGATTCAGGATTACCGGGATTGGTCTTTGAGGCAAATTCCTCTGAATTTGTAAATCCATCGCCATCAGAATCCATTTTGCCAAGTTCCTCTGTGTATTTATCATCTGATTTGAGTGCGATCTTTTCCCAATCTTGCCCGAATGGATTTCTTATTTTATAGTTTTGAGGGTCTTTGTGGCAAGTTAAGCATCCAAAGTTACTGCCCTCATCTGGTAATTTTTTTAGTCGAAAGGCTCTCCCAGAAACAAATGAAGTAATTATCAAAGCCATAACTAAGCATACAGAAATTAATAATAAAGATCTATTTAATCTGCGATTCATAACAATACTCCTTAAATAATATATTTATATATCAAATACAATATCTGAATTTTCGCATAAAGACATAAATTTTTCAAGAAAATTTTTTAAAAATCTGTATCTAGCTAAAGTCTAACCACAGTTTTACCGATATTAGATATTAGCAAATAATCTCAAATACTTAAAAAACAAATGTAAATCAGAGGACAAAGTATTATGCTCGATTTAGACTACTCAAAATATAAACAGATATTTGAATCCACAACGAATGGAATACGTGTAATTGACAAAGATTTTAACATCATTGAAGTTAATAAGGCATATTGCAATCTCTTTAATCTAATAGAAAATGAAGTAATAGGCAAAAAATGCTATGACTTAATTAAAACGTCAATGTGCAAAACTTCAGATTGTCCTCTTAATGTCATTCTTGGCGGAGAAAACCATGCTCAATATAAAATGGAAATAGATCATGGAAATGGAACAAAGATATATTATACTTCAAATATAAGCCCTCTTTATGATAAAGATAACAAAATAATAGGTATAATAGAGGATTTTAGGGACAATATAGAGTATATGAGGATAGTTGATGAATTAAAGATCAGAGAGAGTATACTTGCTTCTTCTATCAATGCGATTGCTGTCGCAGACTTAGAAGGAAATTTATCTTATGTTAACAGATCATTTCTTAATATGTGGGAATATGATGACATAAATGAGGCATTTAATAAACCTATAAGTGATTATTGGCAGATGGGAAGTAGCTCAAAAGAGGCTTTGGAATATTTATTCAAAAGGGGGAAATGGATCAGCGAAGGAATCATAGAAAGAAAAGATGGCTCGTTATCCAATATACAGATACTTGCAAGCATGGTCATTGATGAATATGATAACCCGATATGTATAGTTACTTCTTTTGTCGATATTACTGAACTCAAAAGAATAAAAGAAAGTAAAATAAGGGCGCAAACTGCATTAGCAATTGCAAAGGGAAATACAGATACAGTCAAAAGCATAATGGATGCAGTTGTTATAGCGATAGCAATAACCGATCTTGATGGCAGAATAAATCGCTTCAATAAGGGCTTTACAGAGACTTTTGGATTTGGCTCAGATGTCATTGGTAAATCACCAGCAAATTTTGTTGCTGATAAAGATACAATCAAAGTTTCATCTGCTATACAGAAATGTTTAGAAAATGGTCATGCCTCAAATGTTGAATGTTCTGCTCAAACCTATAATGGAAAAAAGATCGAAGTTTTGATAGACCTTACACTTATGAAGGATTCGAAAGACGTTCCCAATGGAATCATCGTAGTTATAAGGGATATTACCGATCAAAAACAGGCAATAGAAAACCAAAAACATCTTAGTAGTGAATTGATGCACAAAAATAAGGAATTAGAGCAAGTTATAAGGATCGTTTCACATGACTTACGCTCCCCTTTGGTAAATATACAAGGATTCAGTAATGAACTTGCGGATTCTATAAACCAAATAAAATCTATCATTGCTAATAGAGGTGAACTATCAGATATTATTAACGAAATTTCCCCAATACTTAACGATGATATTCCAGATATGTTGGAATATATACTTGTAAGCGTATCAAAAATAGATTCCTTATTATCTGGATTATTACGCATTTCAAGACTAGGTCGCGCAACACTTACTATTGATGAGATAGATATGAATAAAATTATTTCAGATGTGATTTGCACTTCTGAATATCAGATACAGCAAACAAATACAATGGTTGAAGTTGGCGATCTACCTTCATGCTTTGGTGATGAAAACCAAATAAATCAGGTATTTTCTAATTTGCTGAATAATGCCCTGAAATATCTTGATCCAAACAGAAATGGGAAAATAAATATCTATGGATGGAACGAAAACGGAAAATCTATATATTGTGTTGAAGATAATGGAATAGGTATCGCACCTGAATATCAAGAAAAAATATTTGATCTGTTTTATCGTCTTAATCCGTCATCAACTCCAGGTGAAGGATTAGGGCTTAATATTGTGCGAAAGATAATAGAACGTCATAATGGGAAAGTATGGGTTGAATCCAAGAGAGGTGAGGGGAGCAAGTTTTTTGTTTCACTACCAAGAGGGAGGAATCTGGTATCTACAAATTTTGCATCATTGGAATCTGAAAATTTACTTTCGGACACTCATGGTGTATAAATATCCAGAAATCGAAAGATGGATAAAGATATGGTTATAATTATTACAGAAGACGACGACGGTCACGCCCTTCTGATAAATAAAAATCTGAAACGTGCAGGTATTGGGAATGAGGTTATCCATTTCAAAAATGGAAAGGAAGTCCTTGATTTTCTTTTTCAGCGAGGAAACGGACAACATAGAAAGAAGGGAGTTCCATATCTCATGCTTTTAGATATAAATATGCCCGAAATTGATGGGATCGAAGTTTTAAGGCAAATAAAACAAGATGATGAGTTAAAAAAGATACCAACTATAATGGTAACAACAACCGATGACCCCATAGAAGTAGAAAAATGCTATGAACTGGGATGCAATGTTTATGTTACCAAACCCGTTGATTATGATAAATTCATCGATGCAATTAAAAGATTGGGGCTTTTTATCATGGTTGTTAAAGTGCCAAGAATGTCATCCGGAGAGAGTTATAATGCAAACTGAAAGATCAGGCTTATATAAGATACTTGTTATTGAAGATGATGAGATTTTGTGTGATTTGATCTCAAAGACACTTCAAAAGTCAGGATTTCAAACAGATATGGCTTTATCTGGCAAGGATGCAATAGAAAAAATTATCAATACAGAATATTTGCTCATATTATTAGATTATCACTTGTCTGATATGAATGGAAAACAAGTAATTGAGGAGCTTACCGTAAAAAATCTTGAAATACCTTTTGTCATTATGACTGGTCATGGAGATGAAAGAGTCGCAGTTGAGATGATGAAATTAAGGGCAAGAGATTATTTAATTAAAGACATTAATTTCATTGATCTCGTGCCAATATCAGTTAGCCAAGTTGTTGCTCAAATTGAAACCGAAAAAAAATTGGCTAAAACCGAAGAATTTTTGAGAGAAAGTGAGGAACGATTCAGGAGTATATATCAAGAATCGCCTATTGGCATCGCAGTATATGATCAATTCGGCAAGGCGATAGATGCAAACAAAGCCTGCCTTAATATATATAATATTCATGAGGTTTCAGAACTTGCTAACTTATTTGATGACCCTGATATACCAAATAATGCAAAAGATAGATTGAACAAAGGAAATATAATTACATATGAAACAAAACTTGATATTAAATCCAGCATATATGCTAATATACTAATCTCTCCATTGGGTCTATATAGCAAAGGTTATTTAGATAGCTACCTTGTTCATATACAAGACATAACTGAACAAAAAAATGCAGAACATCAACTCCAAAAAATGAAAGATGAACTTGAGTTAAAGGTAAAAGAAAGGACTGCACAACTTGCCAAAGCAAATGAAGAATTGTTACATGAGATTTCAGAACGAAAAGAAATAGAAAAGAGATTAGAAGATTACAATTCTGAATTACAGCTATTTACTGAAGTTTCATCTGAACTTGTCGCAAACACCGTATATAATGCCAATAAAATGCAATCTTTACTTAATTCTCTTTTAGATTATTCTCGAATAGGTATGAATAGCAATTATCTTCAAGCAACCGATTGCGAAGCCATTTTAAAAAATACTTTAGATGGACTTAGCCCTTTGATTACAAAATCAAATATACAAATAACGTCTGATCCTTTACCAATAATACAAGCAGATACAATTCAAATGACGATACTATTTCGAAGTCTAATTGAAAATGCAATCAAATTCCGCAGGGAAGAACCTCTGAAAGTGCATATTTCATCAGAAAAGAAAGAAAATGAGTGGATATTTTCCATTAAAGATAACGGTATAGGAATTGAACCAGAATACAAAGATATAATTTTTACTATTTTTGGTCGAATAAACAGCATAAACGGATATTCTGGAACAGGTATTGGGCTTGCAATATGTAAGAAAATTGTAGAATGTCATTCTGGACATATATGGGTTGAGTCAATTCCAAATGAAGGCTCTACTTTCTATTTCAGCATACCAAGATAGAAAATCAGGAGTTTAATTATGGATGAAGCCCAATTCCTCGAAATATCAAAAAACTTCAGAAATTTAAGAGAAAGGTTGAATCAATTACCCATTCTCATTGATAATTCAATGGCTGAAGAGCTAAGATTGCGCAGGTTTGCCCGTTTTAACAATCAGGAAGAGTTAAAAGACGAAATCGAAAGAATAAGGAAAGAAAGAGAAAATCTCCAGATGGAGATGGTGGAAAAAAAAGCCTTACTTCCAATTCTTAGGAAACAGGTTGTTGACGCATCAAAAAAATTATGTGATATTAGGGTAAAAAACGAGGCAAATAAAATTGATGAGCTAAAAGATAATATAAAAGAAGCAAAAATGGAGCTTTCCGAAATAATAGATTACGCAGTCAAGCTTTCTGCAAAGCTTTGGGGTGTAGATCTGATGCCTGAACGTTTAATGGATTATGTCTCGTCATGTATTACAGAAAACTTGCGTTCCAAATCAAAATTGCATAAAATCGGAATGGAAGAGCAATTATCAGAAACAATCATTCACCAAAAAGCAGATCAAGAGACATTGCGTAAACTACTACAATTCACAGCATCAGAAATTGATAGAGAAAATATGATTCAAACTGATGATAATAGCTTAAAGACGAAAGAGGAAAAAGTAATCCGCTGGATAGACAATCTAATTAATACCTCTGATGTGAAATGATCTTTGAAAGTCTCTCTTTATCAAAGAGAGACTTATAAGGATTTTCAAATATCTATAAATACAAAAGCTAATTTAGTTGACCATTGATTACTCACCAATTTTTAGGAAATCTATAATGCTTATTAATATCTTCTATATAAGCCATTGGTTCGCTAGGCTCCATAGAAAGAATGGCTTCAAGAACTTCAACAGCCTGATCATAAGATCGTGTTTGATGACTCTCAAGGATGCTATATAAAAGCATTGACTTATCGCCTGTTTTTAGCGCTTCAAGCGTTATCTCCATCTCCAACCATTCTGGATATATACGTTCAAGCATTATTTTTCTTGGTAAAGGCTCCACTCTTAATGGCTGTATACCCTTTTTATTAACAATTGCTGGAACTTCAACAGCGACATCATCAGGAATACCCATCAATGCGCCATCATTACGGATATTGACCTGAAATTGCCCTTCATTGTCATTAACAAGACCATCAATTATCGGGATATGCTGTTCAGAAGTCTTTTTATTGCCGAAAAGATCAATAGGGCGCACTTTTTCATTATAAGCTGATTCTTTCATACGCTTAAAATGCTCATCTTTATATTTGAGTATGCGATCACGCCCTTCGGGGGTATCTCCTCCGCCAGAACCGCCATACCAGCGTTTGCGAGTCTCTAAATCAGTATGATACCACCATCCGCCAATTCTAGGAGTATCACCAACGGGCATTAAGCCATACATTTTGTATTGATGTATTGCTGATGGCGACATCTGTGCGGAGTAATTTTGCTTCTCTTTCCAATATGCTTCACTCTTGTTTTTTATCCAGTCGTCAAGTATCGGATAGGCATCTTTTGCATCATAAAAGAAATGCGTCAGCCAAATATTATGATTAAGCCCTGGTGCTTGCCACGTAACTTTATCGGGATCAAGTCCGATTGTGCTTGCGATCTCACGATAGCCATAATGCCCATGACATAAACCGCAAACTTTTATATTGGTTTCACGAGTCATTAGTGTTGTTCCGTCAAAAACTGGATTACCCGCTTGTAGGATCCATGCGTCAGGGCATATTCTCTCCATGTCTTTTGCGACATCAAGCATTAGCTGAAGGTTATGATATTCAGGCATACCTGTATGACCGTAAAAATATCCATGCTGATTTGTTAGTTCACGCCTTTTTTTCATATAATGCTCATTATGAGTGATCGTTGCAGTATTAATAACAAAATCCGCATCCTGCAAAGATTCTTGACGATCTGTTGTGCGTTCAAATTTTAGGTCTGCACCTAAATCTTCCGCATAACGAACTCCGAGTTTATAGACAACATCAAGGCTTTCCTCATTGATGTCCATAAAGCAAACATTACTTCCCCACAAGCCCTCTGTCAGACAAAGGTCTTTCACCAGCCCAAGCGAAAAGACGACACTCCCCGCACCAATAATGGTAATCTTTATTGACATCGCTTAGCTCCCTTTATAAATAGTTTATTAAAAGATAAGGGCATAATAATAACTAATTATTCCTCCTCAAGTATTGAGTCAAAGAATTGCACAATATCTTTTGCATCAGTTTCTTCCATAAATTTCATTGCGTCACGTGGATGCTGATTTAATAATCCAGTGATCATATATGGAATACTAGGGCCCCATTTCAGTTTTTCCCGCATCGGCTCGATATAATCTCTTATACATCTAAGTATTGGACGTAGTTTCAGCTTTGGGTTATGTAAAAAACCAACTAGAAGCTCAATTGGGCAATTACCAGCGCCTCTACCTAATCCTGCCATACTTGCATCCAATCTACTTGCACCAAGAATAAGTGCTTCAATAGTATTAGCATAAGCCAATTCCTGATTATTATGTGTATGGATTCCGATTTCTTTGCCTGCTGGTTTTGCATACTGAAGATATAACGAAGTAAGTTCCCTGATCTGCTCTCCATAAAGCGAACCAAAGCTATCAACGATAAAGATTACATCAACAGGAGATTCTATCATTTCTTCTAATGCGCTTCTAAGCAGACTTTCTTGGACTGTTGACACCGCCATCAAGTTAACTGTGCATTCGTAACCTTTATCTTTTGCATCTTTGATCATATCGATAGCAGTCGGAATCTGGTTAATATAAGTGGCTACACGCACCATATCGATTATGCTATGTTCCTTAGGGGGAATATCGTCTTTGTAATTAGTTCTTTCTGCATCCGCCATTACTGATAGTTTCAGGCTTGAATCGTTATCTCCAATTGCTTTACGTATATCATCTTCATCACAAAATTTCCACATTCCAAATTGTTTTGGGGAATATATCTTTTTATTTGCTTTATATCCCAGCTCCATATAATCGATACCAGCCTCGACACAGGCTTGATAAACTGCTTTTACAGTTTCGTCATTGAATAAGTGATCGTTCATAAGCCCACCGTCACGAATAGTGCAATCTAGTAGTTTTATCTCGGGACGATAGCCAATCCAATCCCTATGAAATTGACCAAAAATATAATCCTTTTTTTCTTGTTTTTCACTCATTTTGTTTATCCTTTATGTTTTTCTATTAAATATTTTAGCTGATGATTTTTAATTTTAGATTATATCGTTTAGTTTCTAAAACTGTCAACATTTAGTTTTCTGAGCTTAGGACAAGAGTTCGGACAAAAAATACCTCCTATGATAAAATGTAGTGATTCACTACTCAAAACTATAATATCATAGGAGGTA
>Ga0067045_1028534_pt1 | contig 31603 bp, 24 predicted proteins | sample TerdegcTABiofilm_FD_59184 | JGI IMG/M metagenome (GOLD analysis project Ga0067045, IMG submission 59184) | Combined Assembly of (Gp0054472, Gp0054536) Wastewater bioreactor microbial communities from Singapore -Terephthalate degrading...
TTAAGGAGAAGGCGAAGGAGGAGGCGCTGAAGGAACTGGAGGAGAAGTGGCGTATCTCTGCGTGGATAGAGGCCTTTAAGACCTATGCCAGAGGCGAGCCTCGTTTGGCAGAGATCCTTAAGGGTGTGCATCTTTTGTGATAGTCATCTAAAAAAATCGTTTCGAATGTGTTTTTTGTGTTTATTTTTTAGTGACTTTTTTTTAGAATTTTGTATCATCCCATTTTAGTTGGATATGAATAAATGCGATGATATACTCATGCTGCATTCAGCTTGAGTATGCCAATTTGTCAGGAGGGGTACCTATGAGATTCAAACTGGCGGGTCTTGTGTCTGTGTTGATGTGTCTTTTCTTTTTGGGCGCTTGTGAGCAGGTGGTGAAGGAATCCATCTCTCCTGTGCAGTCTACGTATCCTGGTTATGAACAGAATCCGCAGAAGCGGTTGGTTATCCTGCCCTTTGCAGACTATACGCGAGGCGCAAGGCCTGATGAGTTCATGCGCAGACAGGTAAAGGTGCTTGGGGCCATCAATCATTCTCTGGCCGACTATGGTTTTCTAACGCCTGTGCAGGAAGATGTCGTTCAATTTTTGGCCGATCATGGCATCATTCGCATCATCGAAGGCCAGCATGACCGATATGGCCAGTATATGGCCCGTGAGATGGGCAATGGCTGGTCAGACGAGATGCGTGAAGAGATCGAGCGTCTTGTGGCAGCCAACGAGGCCATATCCAAGCGGAACAAGATGGAGATCGCCAAGGTAGGTTTCGAAAAGGAGACCCTGAAGGAGCTTGGCAATTACTTCGGCGCAAACTACATAATGCGCGGCCGCATAGTGGAATACGAGATGCGCAAGGAGCACACCCTGAACCCATTCCAGCGAGGGATCCTGCCGTTTTTCTTTGATACCACCAGCGCTACCATCTTTGGAGTGGCCAAGTCTGAGGAATATGACCTCTGGCAGAATATGGCAGTGGGCGGCAGCCTTGGGGCCTTGTTTGGTTCAGAGGCCACTCACCCATTCAGCCCGCCCGACAAGGTGGTTACATCAGGTGTTCATCCTGCATTTATGACGGTTGTTGAGCAGGGTGGGGATGCCCATTATCAGGGATACAATGCCGCTGTATGGGGTACGGCAGGTGCTGCAGCCGCATACCTGGCCAAGCAGGGCGGTGCTAGGCCCCTGGCTGTGGTGCAGGTATATTTAGCTGCACAGGAGGCCTCCACAGGCGTAGTGGTGTGGTCCAATCGTGCAGAGGTTCAGGTGGCCTCCCAGAGCGCATGGGGGGATGCACAGGCCAGAAACCTCATGGACAGGGCGGTGGAGGAGGCGGCCAAGACATTGGTCTGCGACTTTGTGAAGTACAGCCATCGTCTGAATTGGCAGCCGGCTAATGAGCCCAACTATGCAGTCAATTATTCAGTCCCGGCCCCTGTTCAGCAGGCGCCTGAGAGATTGCAGATGCCCAAGCTCGACAAACCTGCTGAGCTTCCACCCGCGCTGAGGGGGTCATAATATGAGACCAGCAAGCCGCGTATGCGTGCAAACTGTGCGTAATCGAAAAGGCACTCAAGGGGGAGGTTCTTTATGAGATATTCCATCAAGCTGCTACATGCTACTTTATTGCTTTTTGTGTTTTTGATGGGCATTTTGGCCCAGTCAGCCCAGGCGGTGGTGTTTACGCCGACAGGGGGTAGTGGTGACCCCTATGCCTATACTGTCAATATTACCATAGTGAAAGACACCAAGACATTCTTTTATGTGGGGATGGAGGATGGTGGTGGGGGAGTTTCTACTTTCAGTTGGTCGGCCAGTACCAGCCAGCCATGGTTGACCCTGGATAAGACTTCAGGCCAGAATGCTGCCTCTTATATGTTAAAGGCGAGTATTGATGCAACTGGTCTTACATCTGGTAATTATAGCGGTACAATTGCTATCCAAACGACTGATGATACTGCGCCTGCTAATGCCAATTTTACTGTAAATCTTACTGTATTAGATACCTTGGGACAAACTATCACTATGAGTCCCTCGACATTGTCGCCGCAGATGAGTGCCGGCGGTAATCCTGCTGATTATGCAGTGACGCTACAGGCAGCCAGTGCCTTTTCTTGGTCTGCATCCACTGATGTCAATTGGTTGAGTTTGAAGGATGGTTATTCCTCAAGTAATTACAACAGTGATCCTGTCAATTTATATACAGTGGCTGTAACCGTTAATCCAAAGAATCTAACGAAAGGTGATTATATAGGTCATTTGTATTTCAATACAGATACAGATACAGGTCGGCAGTTGACTCTGACTGTAAAGCTTACAGTGGCGGCTATATCGCTATATCCCTCTGATATTTCTCCCCATGTCCCAGCAGGTACTAATCCAGATTATACCTTGTCGTTGACTTCTAATGCCAATTTTTCATGGACTGCCTATGCAGATGTTACCTGGCTAACATTAAATCCTTATTCAGGGACTGGCAGTAGTAATTATTCCCCTGTCTTGACAGTTAACACGACAAATATGGAGCCTGGTAGTTATAGCGGCCATATTTATTTTAATACGGATGTTGGAGAACAGCGGGTGCTTACCGTTAATTTAACGGTATTAGATAGAGGGACCGTCACTCTTTATCCAAGTAGTATAGCCCCGGTTATTCCATTGGGTGACAGCAGGACATATAATTTGTCCTTGACTTCACATGATAACTTTACTTGGGCCGGGACTACGGATGTCAGCTGGCTGACTTTGAAGCCTTATTCAGACAATAATCAGAATACATATACTCCAGTCTTGACTGTTAATGTCACAGGTTTGGGCATTGGAAACTATGTGGGCCATGTAATCTTCAACACAAACTCCAGAAGCACTCCACAGCTTTCTTTGGAAGTGCGTTTGACCGTATCACGTCCACAGAAGGCCGGTCAGCTTGCGATAAATCCGAATCATCCTTTTTATGCAGTGGAAGAAGGACAGTATAAACGTGTTAGTATCCATGTTTTTGACAGCGTAGCGAATGCAAGTTTTAATTGGTCAGTCAGGGCAGACAGCAGCTGGCTACAGGTCTTGTCTGGTCCTTACCAGGCCCCATCTGACCTTTCCTTTTTGATAGATGGCAAGTCATTGCCGTTTATACCTCCTAATGTGATCAATATTGACCCTGCCAGCCCTCCTGATCCATTACCTGATTGTATTTGTTATGGAGATGACCGTTGTTATGAAGCACATCTTAATTTTACGAGCGATTTAGGTAATCTGGATGTGCCTGTATGCGTGAAACTGTATTCAGCAGGTGTTATTGGGAATATAGATACCGAAAACATCACCCTCTCCACCTCCTCCTGGATGGCCCTGAGCTATGAAATGGAGAAAAATCTTTCCATTCCAGGTCGGGTTTTTGTCCTGGTGGAACACAAGCAACTGCTGCCCAATCAGGTGTGGGCATATCGAGTGGATGCCAATGGTGAAAATAGATTGGATCTCTTCTCCCGTTTTGGCAGATACACCAATAATGCATGGGACCTTTCTTATGCCCCTGATGCCAGGAGCTTGAGCACTGTAAACTTCGGCGGCTTCAGGCTCATTGGAGTGGAAGGGGACGCAGTGGTGCGGGTTATGGCAGGCACCAGCCTGAATGACCTTGTGGAACTGAAGCGTTGGGATATAACCATTCGGCCGCTGACAGGTGAATGGGAGATCAGCGACCTCTTTAACGGCAAGTGGTATAAGTATCCTGATTTATTGCTTTTTAGCGAGCGCTATGGCACACTTCAGGCCCAATGGGGAGGCGTGCCCATAAGTATCGGGTATGGCCAGTCAGTGCAACAAAAGGATATTCCGTGGATCAGTTTCTGTCCCAACACCTCCGGCCAGTGGCTCTGCTATAATGGTGTGCCCATGGCAGGTAATGCCGACTATGAGTTCTTTATCACACGCAATACCGTGGGAGGCCCCATGGAGTTTCGTTATAACATCACTCAGATAGACGGCAATACCATCACAGGTGAGTGGCAATACAGGTGGGTCGGCGCCCAATCCTGGTCTCTGCCCGAACGATTTGAGATGCGGGCACATGGCGGCCTGGTGATTCCTTTCGATGCCACAAGAAATGCCTATTATGTAAACGGCACAGTTAAGGGTAGGAATAATGTGGAGTATCCCGTGCGTTTTCAGGTGGATACAGGTGCGGCCTTTGTGCTTTTGGATAAAAACATGGCGGCATATCTGGGTATCGACCTCACCAACCCCGAGGATCCTGGTTATAAGGCCGCTCGTTGTCAGCCGGGAAGTGGTGTTGGAGTGGGCGGCACGGTGTCCGTCACCTACTGCACTGTCAGCAATATCACCTTAGATGGTAAGGTGTCCAAGAACAATGTTGAGGTCGGCTTTGGCGATTGGCCGCAGCCCGCCCTCCTGGGCATGACCTTCCTGGAAGGCTTTAGTGTCACCATAAATTCGGCTGACAAGAGTATGAACATCGGGCCGTAGAAAAAGGAAATTGAAGGGGCAGTCAATCGGCTGCCCCTTTTTTTGTTTAGGGGGCCTTGCAAAATCGCCCTTTTGCCCAGACGATTGAATAATATTTTGAATATGTTTTTTGTTTTTAGTGCGAGGCCAACGGATATTTATTTCAGGCCTAAAATGTGCCTGTACTTTTTCTGGGGCTATGTGTGATGACTTTGATTGCGACTTTCTGCTTGCGATGGAAAGGGTTGATGGCAAGGCCTGAAATACCAGGCGTCATTGCGAGCGAAGCGAGGCAATCCCCTTGGTATTTTTTGTGTATGTGGTGAATGTGATATTTTGGGGCGAGGGCAGCCGGCATTTGTTTCATGCCCAACATAACCGCCCTTCTTGGCGGTGAATGGCTCTGTCCTTTTTCTCGTTAGTTTTCTCTTTGTTGCATGCAGACAGGTATGTGAGCATTTTTCGTCGGCAAGCAATGCAGTTATCTGGCGAAGGGGCAATTTTATAAGGCCCAATGACATGTTTTTGTTTTTAGGGGCGAGGGCAGCCGGCATTTGTTCCATGCCCCACATAACCGTCCTTCTTGGCGGTGAATGTGTCTGTCCTTTTTTGTTTTCTTTTTCTCGTTATTTTTCTCTTTGTTGCATGCAGACAGGTATGTGAGCATTTTTCGCCGGCAAGCAATGCAGTTATCTGGCGAAGGGGCAATTTTATAAGGCCCAATGACATGTTTTTGTTTTTAGGGGCGAGGGCAGCCGGCATTTGTTTCATGCCCCACATAACCGCCCTCCATGGCGGAGATGTGGGGCCGGCGCCCTCGTGGCGCCTATTCCACAAACACCGGCTGCCCTCGCCCTTCACCACCTCCACATTCTACATCAGAAGTCGCTTAAAAAAGGCATAGATCCCCTGAACTTTGCTTAACACCCTTTCTGAGACCCCACGTCCAACCGTAAACGATGCTTCAAAGCAGCACATACCCTTTGCACTTTGGTGAACAGCGGGTAAAGGCCAATTCCACTTTTTTATTGGCAGAAGTGCCGGTTTAGCCAGCGATTTTTATTATCAGAAGGCTAGGTTCATTATTCCAGCAGGTCAATCCGTTATCAGTGGGATTGCAGTAGGAATGGATAGGGCACTCGTTATGAATATGGAGTTTTACAGGGACGAGGAGGGCGGCAGTGGTGAAGTGTTTGTGAAATAGGCGCCACGAGGGCGCCGGCGGCGCATCCTGCCAAGGAGGGCAGTTATGCGCCGCATGGAACAAATGCTTCACCGCTGCCGCCCCCAAGAGATTTAATTAAAAAAGTTGTTCAGGAATGTGACTGTCCTTTTGTTGTTTTGCCCTTTGCACTTTGGTGAACAGCGGGCAAAGGCCAATTCCACTTTTTTATTGGCAGAAGTGCCGGTTCAGCCAGCGATTTTTATTATCAGAAGGCTAGGTTCATTATTCCAGCAGGTCAATCCGTTATTTGTGGGATTGCAGTAGGAATGGATAGGGCACTCGTTATGAATATGGAGTTTTGCAGGGGCGAGGAGGGCGGCAGTGGTGGAGTGTTTGTGAAATAGGCGCCAAGAAGGGCGCCGGCGGCGCATCCTGCCAAGGATGGCAGTTATGCGCCGCATGGAACAAATGCTCCACCGCTGCCGCCCCCAAGAGATTTAATTAAAAAAGTTGTTCAGGAATGTGTCTGTCCTTTTGTTGTTTTTGTACTGAAGAGATTTAATTAAAAAAGTTGCTCAAAAATATGTCTGCCTTTTTGTTCTGACTATTGTACTGTGACAGTATTATCAGTTAATGCCTTGAGTTTTTTGTGAAGACGGGAGATCTTGCGGGCCGCTGTACGCCAATGGAATGTGCCCTTGGCTGCCGTCTGATCGATGAGTTTCTGTGTGGCCCTGAACTGCTCCAATGCCTTTACCGGGTCCTTGGCTTCTATATTGGCCATAAGCCCTTTGACCATGGTCTTGACACGGGTTTTCCTGCTGGCATTCCGCTCTCTGTGTTTTTCGTTTTGACGTATGCGTTTGATGGCTGATTTATGATTTGCCAAGTTTTCTCTCCTTTTTTGTAATGATTTTTATCTGCAACATGGCAGATTATCCTTATTTATGAAGTCTAATTTAATAGCCTATCGTCTTGGGCGTGTCAATAAGGAATTCACTAAAAACCAGATTTCTCCATATCCTTTGTCTTTTCGGGGAACATTTTTTTTGTTATCTTGTATAAATCTAAGGCGTATTTGCGCCGCTGGCCATTGAGTGTTGAAAAACATTGGAGGGAGTTATGCCCATAGAGAAAAAGCGGGTGTTGGTGGTGGGGTCCGGAGGCAGGGAGCATGCCCTGTGTTGGAAACTGGCAATGAGTCCTCGAATTGAGGCCCTGTATTGCGCGCCGGGGAATGCCGGTATAGCCCAGTGTGCCGTGTGTGTGCCCCTGAAGGCCACGGATTTGAACGGCATACTGGAATTTGTTCGCAAGGAACAAATCGATATTACAGTAATCGGCCCTGAGGCGCCACTGGCCGAGGGGCTTGCCGACCTGCTGGAGGCCAATGGTTTTCGTGTGTTCGGTCCCTCGAAACAGGCCGCTCAAATGGAGGCCAGCAAGACCTTTGCAAAGGAGATCATGGCCAAGGCCGGTGTGCCCACTGCCGCACATCGGGTTTTTACAGAGCAGGGGTCTGCCATGGAGTACATAAGAGAGGTGTGGGCAAAGGGCCATGCCTCCATGCGAATGGTCTTGAAGGCCGACGGGCTTGCCGCCGGCAAAGGCGTAATAGTTGCTGGTACATTGGCTGAGGCCGAAGAGGCGGTCAGGGATATTCTGGAACGCCGAGTCTTTGGTGAGGCAGGTAATAGCCTGATAGTGGAGGAGTTTTTGCAGGGTGAAGAGGCGTCCTTCATGGCGGTGACAGACGGTGAGACGGTATTGCCATTGGCGACCTCCCAGGATCATAAGGCGGTTTTTGACGGCGACCAAGGTCCTAATACAGGTGGAATGGGGGCCTATTCACCGGCGCCTGTGGTGAGTGACAGCCTGTTTAATGAGGTCATGGAGACCATTATGAAGCCTGTGGTCAAGACCCTTGCCGCGAAGGGCATTTTATATAAAGGGGTGTTGTATGCCGGCTTGATGATTCAGGACGGTAGGCCAAAGGTTCTGGAATTCAACTGCCGTTTTGGAGACCCTGAGGCCCAGCCTATTTTGATGAGGCTGGAAACCGACCTTATGGAGATCATGGAGGCTACCCTCGATGGCCATCTGAAAGAACTGCATCTGAAGTGGGATTCAAGGGCAGCGGTGTGCGTGGTGATGGCATCAGAGGGTTATCCAGGCAAGTATGAAACTGGTAAAAAGATAAAAGGCCTCGATAAGGCCGCCAAGATGCCGGATGTTCAGGTATTTCATGCAGGGACCGCCATGAAAGACGGCAAGTATGTCACTGCTGGAGGCCGGGTTCTGGGGGTTACTGCCTTGGGAGATACCATTTCCGCTGCCATTGAGACCGCATACCATGCCTGTTCCAAGATACATTGGGAGGGTGTCCACTACCGCAAGGATATCGGCCAAAAGGCATTGAAACACTTGAACCCTGCGGCAATGCCGGCATCTGTGCCTGTGGTGGGCATTGTCATGGGAAGCAAGAGCGACCTGGAGGTGATGGAAGAGGCGCGCAATGTACTGAAGGAGTTCGGCATATCCTGTGAGATGCGCATCCTTTCAGCGCACCGGACCCCTGAACTGGCCATGGAGTATGCAAAGACCGCCTGTGAACGGGGTCTCAAAATCATCATAGCCGGTGCAGGCATGGCCGCCCATCTGGCAGGGGCCATGGCTGCCCACACCACCTTGCCCATTATCGGCGTACCCATGGCCAATTCCAGTTTAGGTGGCCTGGATGCCCTGCTTTCCACCGTCCAGATGCCTCCAGGTGTGCCTGTGGCATGTATGGCCATCGGCAAGGCAGGGGCGAAAAATGCGGCCATGTTTGCTGTACAGATTCTGGCTGTTTCAGACCCTGTGCTGGCAGACAGATTACAACTTTACAGAAAAAGGCAGTTAGAGCAGGTTTTGAAGCAGAATGAGGCTATTGAAGGCAACTGATTCAGCGGCGCTGAAGGAGGCTGTGAATGTGCTGAAGGCAGGCGGCGTGGTGGCCTATCCCACGGAAACGAGCTACGGGCTGGGGGCATCTATTGAACATCTTGAGGCTATGAGCCGCATCTATTTGATAAAAAGGCGTGATACCGCCCTGCCCCTGCTGGTGCTCATAGCAGAGATCTCCTGGCTGGACGACCTGGTGCAGGAAATACCCGATGAGGCTCACAGGCTCATGACGCTTTGGCCTGGTCCTTTGACACTGTTGTTCAGGGCCAGACCTGGATTGCCGTTCCATTTGGTGGGCCCTGATGGGTTGATAGGCGTGCGTATCTCCAGTCATGCCTTCGCCCATGGTCTTGTTACGGCACTGGGCCGTCCTCTGACAGCTACCAGCGCCAATCTGCATGGCCTGCCTGCCTGTCACGATGCCCAGGAGGTGATGGCCCAACTCCGGAATCCTGCTCCGGACCTGGTTGTAGATGGTGGTAGAAGTAGCGGCGGCCTTCCTTCCACCATAGTCGATGTATCGGTGCAGCCATTTAGGGTGGTTCGAAAAGGCGTTTTGGGCAAGATTGACTTGTTTTTGTAATTGGATTAAAAATAGAAGGCGTCTTGACGGTCATTTGCTCATTTTTTCACCTTTCACCTGTAATCTGATTTTTTGTTGCAAGTGGCTGGTCCTGTGATGGGCCGTATTGAAAATTTAAATCAAGAAGGGTATCGAATCCTATGAATATTGAGAAAAAAAACAGGTATGCCGAGGCCGGCGTGGATGTGGAGACCGCCAACAGATTTATTTCAAAACTGGCGCCTTTGGTCTCTTCCACCTTCAAACGAGGGGTTTTGACCTCCATAGGCGGTTTTTCCGGGCTTTTTAGCTTAGACACCTCCCAATACACCGCTCCGGTGCTCGTGGCATCAACCGATGGCGTTGGCACCAAATTGAAATTGGCCTTCATGATGGACAGACATGACACCATCGGAATCGATCTGGTGGCCATGTGCGTCAATGACATCATAGTCTGCGGGGCCCAGCCCCTTTTTATGCTGGATTATTTTGCCACCGGTAAACTGAAAGAAGGGGTTTCACTGAGTGTCTTGCAGGGGATCGTAGCCGGCTGCAAGGAAGCGGGATGTGCACTGATCGGCGGAGAAACAGCGGAGATGCCAGGTTTTTATGCGAATGATGAGTATGACCTGGCCGGGTTTGTGGTGGGCGTCGTGGACCGCAATCGTATCATAGACGGTTCCGAGATCAGTGAGGGAGACGCTCTCATAGGTCTGGCCTCCAGCGGACTGCACAGCAACGGCTATTCATTGGTGCGCAAGGTCTTTCTGGAGGAGAAAAAATACAATCTCAGCGACAGACTGGATGCGCTTGACGGTGCTGTCCTGGGTGATGTGTTGTTGACTCCGACTCGTATTTATGTAAACACCGTGCTGCATCTGCTTAAAAATAATCCCATCAAAGGGATGGTGCATATAACAGGTGGTGGGTTTCAGGATAATATTCCTCGCGTGATTCCAAAGAGTTGCAAGGCCGTAATAGATTTGTCCGCATGGCGGATGCCCCCTGTATTTGAGCTGTTGTCTGCGGATGGGGATATCCCCACAGAGGAGATGCTCAACACCTTCAACTGTGGCATCGGCATGATATTGATAGTGCCTAAGGGGAACGTGCAGGATGTGCTTTTGCAGGCCGCTGCATTGGGAGAACAGGCTGTTATGATAGGCCGTGTGGAGTCACGGCAGGAGGATGAGGCGTTTGTGGTGTTTAACGGTTAGGGGGCTTGGCGCTATCCCCTGCCTTTATTGACGCGTTCCCTCAACTCCTTGCCCACCTTGAAAAAAGGGAGTTTTTTGGGAGAGACTCGAATGGCCGTACCACTTTTGGGGTTGCGGCCCATATATGCCTGATATTCTTTCACAATAAAACTTCCGAAGCCTCGAATTTCAATGCCCTCACCGTTTGCCAGAGCGGTTGTCATCGCTCCGATGATTTCATTGGCGACGAATTCCGCTACACTCTCCTGTATCTCTGCTTCCTGCGCCAGCTCTGCGATCAATTCTGATTTATTCATTTCCTCTCCCCATTTTATCGTGATTGGGAACTTAGCCCCTTTATTTATTTGGATTTTTACCGAATGTCAATGATTAATTACATGGCTGTAAAGGATTCATAGAGCAAGGTCATGGAGCCGCCGGCGCGAAATCTGGTGTCAAGATTTAATCTAATCTTGTATTTTTTACCCGCCATGTTATTTTTTTGTTACAGGAGTAACAAGTTATGGACATCTACCTTGGCAGACAGCCCATTCTCGATACCCGGCAGCGGACAGTAGCCTATGAACTGCTCTACCGTTCCAGCCTTCAGAATGCCTTTTCACAGATAGACGGCGAAACCGCCACATCCACCGTGCTGCACAATCTTTTTTGTGCGCTGGGCATTGAACAGGTCTGCGGGAAAAAGAAGGCCTTTATAAATTTTCCTGATAAAATATTGCTGGACGGCCTGCCCACATTGGAACCAAGACAGATAGTTGTAGAGATACTGGAGACTGTCACTGTAACTCCGGATATAGTGGAGGCCTGCAAAAAATTGGCCCAGCGTGGTTTTGTGCTGGCCCTGGATGACTTTGTCTTTGATGGAAGTTTCGATGAACTCTTGGACCTGGCAACCATTGTGAAGGTGGATTGGAGGGCTGTTCAAGGCCAGGACATGAAAAGGCTCCTGGATTCCATCAGCCGGCATAACCTGGCCCTGCTTGCCGAAAAGATCGAGACAGAAGAGGAGTTCCAAAGGGCTAAGGAGTTGGGATTTGTCCTGTTTCAGGGTTATTTTTTCGCAAAACCCATTGTCATTACGGGCAAGGCCCTGCAACCAGCCATGGTCTCCCTGCTCAAGCTGATGGTGGAGCTGAACCGGCCTGAGATGGACATGCAGGTGATCGCCCGTCTGATTCAAAATGACCCGGCCCTGTGTTTCAAGTTTTTGAAGATCATCAATTCCGCTGCATTCGGCCTTAGAACCACTGTTTCCTCCGTGGAACAGGCCATCGCATTCATTGGAGAAAAGGAGGTCAGGCGCTGGCTCTCCATATTCCTGTCCTCCAGGCTGTCCGCTGATCGCCCATCTGAACTGATGGTCTCGGCCTGTCTCAGGGCCAAGACCTGTGAAAATCTCGTTAAGGTCTTAAACAGAAATGAATTGGCCTCCACAGTATTTTTTATGGGCATTCTTTCCTTTATGGACGCCATGTTGGGTAAGCCATTAAACGAGATTCTGGAGGAATTGCCTGTGGTGGATGAGATTAAAGAGTCGCTTTTACAGGGTAAAGGTGAGTTGCGGCCGTTTATGAATGTAGTGCTGGCCCTGGAGCAACACGATGAGACAACCATAGCCGCCATGGCACAACAGCTTCAGGTCCCTGTCTCCACCCTTTCCCAGTGTTACCTGGATGCCATGGCATGGGTCAACAGCTATGTGGTGGCCTCAATGGAACAGTAAATTTCGGCGGCTTTCGCCTTGAATCATTCTGCTTTCTCAAGGTATGGATTGAAATAACCAAACCCCAGGTGTGGAAAGCGTTTTTTTAGCATCTTTATCATGTTTTTTATGCCGAGGCGATGCCCACTGTAGCTGTAGTGAATTTCATTTAGATACCAGTCGGGGTCTATGTTGTGGTTTCTGAGTTGTATGAAATCCAGGCCTGTTTCTGCTATGACCTCCTCCAGTCTCTCCAACTCCTGCACCTCATCCGTCAAACCAGGAAATATGAAGTAATTTAAGGAGACGAATCCCCCTGCCTCCTTCATGGCCTTGCAGGAGGCAATTACATCCTTTTGTGTATAATCCACAGGCCGGTAATAGGCGTGATAATAGTGTTCTCGAATGCTGTTTAGGCTGATGCGCATGCTGTTCAGCCCTGCTTCCCTCAGAAGTTCCACTGCACGAGGACGGCTTGCATTGGTGTTCAGATTTATGGTTCCACGAGAAGTGGCCTTTCGCATGAGTTGAATAGAACTTTTTATGGTTTCCGCCTGCAACAACGGTTCACCCTCACAGCCCTGGCCAAAGCTCACTATGGCCCTTGGGGCCTGTTTCAGGTGGGGTATTGCGATTCCGGCTATCTCCTCTGGTGTGGGGACGAAACGAATCCGTTCCTGTGTGGCAGGCGGGCCGTTGGGCGGCTGAAGTGAGATGCAGCCGAGGCACCTGGCATTACAGGCAGGTGAGGTGGGCAAAGGTGCCTCATAGCGGTTGAGAAACAGGTTTTTTGCCGCAGGACAGCCATATGTGAGGCTGCATCTGCCCAGATGCTGAATAAGCCGGTTGTGTGGGGCTTCTTTCATTCTGCTGGTGGTGTTTTTGCGTATTGCAGTCAGATCAAAGTGCCTGGCGTCTTGCCGAATGTCCAAGTCACTTCTAAATGCCGGAACCCAGAAACTGTTGCCATACCAGCCCACTGCGGTATAGGCGAAGAGCGGAAGTGGCGGCAGGTCCTTTTTCTCCCTTTGAAATGCGGCCATGGCAAGCTGTGTGTGTGCCGGTGCTATAAAGGCCGCCACTGCCCTTACCTTGCCCCTTTGGCCAGGAATGCTGTCCAATGCTACCATCTCGTCCTTTTCCGAATCCCAGCCCACTGGCAGACGGTCCGGCAGCACGAATAACTCGCTGCCTTCAGGCAGTGGAATCAGGTCTGTGGGTTGAATGGGGTGAAAGAGATTACCGCTGCGGCCTGCCATGCGAAGGCCTGGGAAATCGAAGATCTGGCCTTTTTCATCCGCATATACGAGATATGGTATTTGGTTTGGTCTTTTCATATGGTATTTTATAACACTTTAATGCATTGGATTACAGGGAATACTATCAGGATTTGTTCATATGGGAAAGGTAGTTGTAACAGGGGCCAATGGTTTTATCGGTGGCATTTTGTGTAATGCCCTTGTGCAAGAAGGTATAGAGGCCATTGGAGTCATTCGCAAAAATGCCCGTGTGCCCTTCAATGGCACTGATATCACCTGGTTGCGAAGGGATGAACAGGCATGGAATGTGCTGAACGGCTTGTCCGGCATAGACACCGTGGTGCATCTTTCAGGTGTCACATCGGGCGTTGACGAGGCCCTGTTGCACCATATCAATGTGACCGAGACTCAAAAATTGTTTGATAAAGCATGTCAGCTCGGCGCAAAACGGTTCGTGTTCCTGAGCACGGTGAAGGTGCATGGAGAGATGTCAACTACGCCGTTTACCGAAAAAAGCCCTTTTAATCCCATGACACCCTATGCCCGTTCCAAATTTATGGCCGAACAGGTGCTTTTGGAGGCAAATCAGAATCAGGGCATCGACCTCGTTATATTGCGGCCTCCCGCTGTCTATGGCCCTGGAATGAAAGGCAATCTTTTGAAGGTGTTGTGGCTGTTAAAAAGGAATCTGCCGGTGATTGCGCCTGAAGAGGGCGGATTGCGCAGCCTGGTATATGTACATAATCTGGTGGACGCCATTTTGCATATAATACGGCTGCAACCCCCTTTGCGTTCGGCATTTTTTGTGTCAGACGGCCATGACCTCGATTTTATGGAGCTGGTTTCAAATCTCATCTCCTGTATGCAAAGCCGCAGCCGGATCATAAGACTCCCAGCCGTTTTCTGGCGCATGGGTGGGCATGCCCCTTTCTTGAATGAATATGTCCTGCGCGCTACCGCCTGCCTTCAGGTGAGCAGCGAAAAGATTCAGCAGGAGCTTCATTGGCGGCCTGTTTTCGGCATACAGGACGCCTTGAAACAGACCGCCCAATGGTTTTTACAAAAAGAATGAGATGACCTGTTCTTTTGCTCTGCCCCTTGCATTTTTTCTGACGCTCATGGCCGGTCATGCACTGCTTTCAAGGCCGGTTGCGTCCCGATTGCCCCGGGCCTTGCTGGACATGCCCTGCAGCCGCTCCCTGCATGACAGGCCGGTGCTGCGAGTTGGAGGGCTGTGTATCTGGTTTGGAGTCCTTATTTCATGGTCCTTCGTTGCAATGCACGAGAAGGATTTTTTGTTTACGATCTATGCCTGTGTCCTCGCCCTGATCCTCATCTCCTTTCTGGATGATTTTTTTCGTATTTCTCCTGTGGCACGGCTGATTACGCACCTTGCCGTGTCTTTTTTCTGGGCATATGTATTCCTTGCGTCGAAATCCTTCGGGCTTTCTGAAATCGTCCTGGCACTGTCTCTCACATGGATGACCAATCTCTTCAATTTTATGGATGGCTCGGATGGTCTGGCCGGATGTATGGCCTGTGTTGGATTTGGTTTTTACGGGCTTTCCGCTTTTCTTGCAGGCGATATGCAATTTGCGTGTTTGAACTGGGTAGTCAGTCTTGCATCCTTAGCCTTTTTGTTTCACAATGCCCCTCCTGCCCGTATGTTTATGGGTGATGCCGGGTCCATTCCTTTGGGTTTTCTGGCAGGCGCCTTTGGCATGGCCGGCTGGAAGACCGGTCTGTGGCCATGGTTTTTCCCTGTGCTGGTCTTTTCTTTTTTTGTGGTGGACGCTACTGTTACATTGTTCAAGCGTTTGTTGAATGGCGAAAAGATATGGCATGCCCATTGCAATCATTATTACCAGCGTCTTGCCAAGCTCAAGGCCGGTGTCATAGGCCACAGACATGTGCTGAAAACAGGCTGCATTACCATGCTTTTAAGTGGTATTTCCGGCATCTTGAGTATATATTACACAAATTTGCAGATATGGCTGTTGGGATGGGGAATTTGGTACTTGTATTTTTTTATAAAAATAGATAAAAAGTATAATATGGCAGGGTTGGAATAACAAAGAGATGTGTGGAATGGAGGGCGTTGAATGAGGCAGGTCTTTAAGCGGTTGCGTTTTTTTCTGTTGAACCGCAGGTGGCTTTGGGTCAGAACGGTCATATTTTTTTATGATATCATGGCTGTTATAGCTGCATGGCTCGGGGCTACCTATCTTTTCTACAATTTCAGCGTACCGGACGATGCACTCAAAACCGCATATGTGGCCTTGCCGCTTCTGGTGTTCTGTCAGGTGATCGCCGCCTTTCCTTTCAGGCTTGATCGAATAGTGGCCCGTTTCATAGCCCCTGCCGACCTTATCCGTATCATAGAGGCGGCTTTTGCTGCTGTTCTGGTCTCGTTTGCGGTCATGTTTTATTATTTCAGGGTACCTTTTTCCGTGTTTGTGATCGATTTTCTGCTCCTGGTATCCATCATGATCGGAGGCAGGCTCGTCTATCGGTTTTATACCGAGGGTTTTTCCACGCCGGAACGCGGCATCAGGACGATCATCGTGGGCGCGGGCAGGGCTGGAGAGCTGCTCCTGAGGGATTTGCTGCACAAGGAGCAGGACGTCTATAAGCCCATTGGTTTTGTAGATGACGACCGTTTGAAGCTGGGTAAGGAGATACTTGGCGTAAAGGTCTTGGGCCGCACAAGGGAACTGCCTGTCATAGCCAAGAGATTGGATGTGGAGATGGTGCTTTTGGCAATTCCATCTGCATCTCAGCGCACGGTCAAGCGTATAGCTGCGATATGCAAATCCATAGATGTACCATGTCGTATGATGCCTTCCTTTGAGACCATCATGACAGGGAATCTGCGGCTTAAAAACGCCGACCATGTTCAGATAGAGCCTGTGCAGATCGCCGAGGATGTCCTGGGCAGAAAACCTGTGCATATAGATGATTCCCTTGTAAAGCAGGAACTCGAGGGAAAAACCGTTCTGGTAAGCGGGGCAGGCGGCTCCATAGGCGGAGAGCTCTGCCGTCAGATAGCCGAGCTTTCTCCCAACAAATTGATCTTGCTGGAGGCCAGCGAGTTTGCCCTCTATCAGATAGAGATGCAGCTCAAGGAGCGTCTTCCATACCTGCCCATCAGGGCCGTGCTGGGCAATGTCTGCGACCCGGATGGAATGCGTGCGCTCTTTGATGAGGAGGGGCCGGATATAGTCTTTCATGCAGCCGCCTATAAGCATGTGCCCATCGTGGAGCTGAATGCAAAGGCCGGAGTTGAGACCAATGTATTCGGCACCAGGATGATGGCGGATGTATCCCATGAATTCGGTGTGGAAAAGTTTGTCCTCATCTCCACCGACAAGGCGGTAAAACCCACCAATGTCATGGGCGCCACCAAGCGAGTGGCCGAGATATACTGCCAGAACTTGAACGATCGCTCCGATACCGCCTTTATCATCACGCGTTTCGGCAATGTGCTGGAGTCTTCGGGTTCCGTTGTGCCGCTTTTCAGGAGTCAGATACAGAAAGGCGGGCCTGTCACCGTTACGCACCCGGAGATACGGCGTTTCTTCATGACCACTCACGAGGCCTGTCAGCTTGTGTTGCAGGCCGCCTCTCTCGGTAATGGAGGCGAGATATTTGTGCTGGATATGGGCGAGCCTGTGAAGATCGTTGATCTGGCTGAGCAGGTGATTCGCCTGTATGGCTTGATACCGGATGTGGATGTCCATATAAAGTTTACTGGCCTCAGGCCTGGTGAAAAGTTATATGAAGAGCTCTTTTATCCTGCCGAATCCCTGACCCCCACCGCCCATCCAAAGGTGCTGCTGGCCATGGGCGACGGACAGCGTGACTGGGTCTGGTTCAACGCCCAGCTCAAAAGACTCAAGGCCGCCAGGGGTGAGGAGGAGATCCGCAAGGCATTGAAGTCTATAGTGACCGAGTATAAGGTCAAAAAGCCTGCGTCCGGCATGTATGTGCAGCTGGAGTCGGGCCGCGAGGGGTGAGCATCATGTGGAGCAGACTCTTGTATGGATTTGCGGTGTGTTTTCTGGTCATTTTTGTGTTGTCAATCAGCGGCATGCCGGCCTTTTCGGCCAGTGACGCCCCGTTTATGCCCTATCAGGAACGTTATGACTCCGGCTGGATAGACTGGGATGCGGGCCTCATCTATGGAATCGGCAGGGCATATCTCAATGAAAATGGCGGTTCCCGTCCCATGACCATTGGAGCCGCTCGCGTCACCGCCTCTTCAAATATCGTCAGGCTTGCCGCCGGCATTCATGTGGATGATCGGGAGACCTTAAAGACCTTGGGCCGCGGGAATTTTCTTATGAAGGTGAGGGCGTTTCTGCGCTATCGGGACAAGGAAGAACACTGGGTGACCTCCGGCGGCAACCCCTATTATGAGGTGATTCAATATACGCCTATAAACGGCGTAGAGGGGCTCACTGTCCATGTCTTGAATACCCTTTCAGGCCGGTCACAGCAGGGCATTCCGGAACAGGCGGCTTCCGGTGCATTCGGCGCCTTCAGCGGAGCAGGCAGTGAAGAGACGACCTGGTTGGTCCTGGATGCCAGGCGGTTGCCCCGTGGCAGTGCTGTCAAGCCTGCCCTTTTTCCAAAGGTGATCAGCCGCAGCGGCGAGGTGCTGTATTCAAGGGATACGGTGGACAGGAATGCCATAGTAGAGCGCGGCATGGTGAGGTATGTGGTCACCAACCGTTCGGCCAGGGACATCATGTCCGCCATAGACCCGGATAGATTGCCGTTTTTCAGCTTTTTTGATGCAGGTCCAGCCGTTGCATGGGCTGAGGAGAGGACCCCGCGAGTCAAACGACAGAATTATATCGTCAAGGACGCGGAGCAGTCCAGCGGGTTGTACCGCACAAATCTTGTAATAAACGACAGGGATGCCGCTGAGATAAAGACGGCTGATCGGGAATATCAGGTGCTTCAGAAGTGTCGGGTCGTAGTTATTGTATCTTCACCCATCGGAGGCATAGGGAGTCAGATTCCTTTCTGGTTGTCTGATCGGCTGAATGGATATTTGCCGCAGCCGGCCTATCCCTTGAATAACGGCTTGCTTCAGACTGTTATGGCTGAGGGTATCGTTCTGCCATGAAATGCATACTGTAAAAGACCTTAAAAGACTGCAACTCAGGGTTTCGGCTTTTGTGGCCGTTTTGTTGGCCCTGCTTGTGGTCTTGCTGTATCTGCTCCATATCTTCAACCCCCTGGACTACCTGCTTTACGACCTGAATTTCCGGTTGCGAGGCGAGCGGCCTGTCTCAGGCAAAGTGGTGCTGGTGCTCATGGATGAACGGAGCGCTGCAGGGCTTCACAGGACCCGGTATTGGTCCAGGATGCATCTGGCTCAGGCCATCTCCCATCTTAAGGATGCAGGCGCGGAGATTATCGCCCTCGACATGCTGTTGTCTGTGCCTGACCCGGATCCCATGGAGGATATCGCCCTTGCAGGCGCCATTGCTGATGCCGGTAATGTGGTGATGGCGCGCGTGGCCACTGCGCCAGGGGTTGGAGAGATATTTGCGTTGCCACTGTTTCAAGAGGCCATGATAGGTGACGGTTTCATAGACTTGACCCCTGATACAGACGATGTCTTGAGGAGGATCCATTTTTTCCATGCCAGACCCCTGGAAGACGGTTCCCTTCAGTTGCTGCCCGCCTTTTCGCTGGAGGTGATTCGGGCATACTACAACCTTCAGTATGAGCTGGATTTTTCCAGGCTCGATTGTTTCCGCATGGGAGTGCCGCCTGATACCATTGAGCTCCCCTATCCCGAACTGATCATCAATTTTCGAGGCACCTATAAGGCATTTCCTGCCATTTCTTATATAGATGTGGTACAGGGCAGGTTTGATGCCTCCATAGTCAAGGGCAATATCGTCCTTTTGGGGAGCAGCCTGACTGCAGATAAGGACTTTTTCCAAACCCCTATGACGCGTCTGGGTTCTGATGTGGGCAGGGATGTGTCTGCCGGGCTTGCTTTAAATGTGGAGCGGATCTATACACCACGGGATCTGGGGGTTGCCTGCCATGCAAATGCCATAGATACCATGCTTCAGAGAGCATTTATCTCACACATGGAGAAATGGCCCACTGCCGTTGCAATCTTTTTGGTGACCATGCTGGCAGGTATATTTTTTATATCCAGTATGGCCGTCTGGCAGGAAACAGGGGTGTTTTTTCTGTTGATTGTCTGTGTCCATGCCATCTCGTTTCTTGCATTTTCCAAATGGTCTTTTTCAATCGATACCGCCGCCATGTCCTTGGGGGTGTTGAGCCAGTTTCTTGTGAGTCTGTTTGTCAAAAAGATATTCGAGCGCAGAACCGCCCACCTCATCGGAGACATGTTCGGTAAATATGTCGCTCCGGCCTTTGTGTCGGAACTGGTGAACGGCCGAGTGGAGCCGTCCCTTGAAGGCATCAAGAAAGAACTCACGATTTTGTTTACAGATATTCGGGGGTTTACCACTATTTCGGAGCGATTGGGCCCTCAAAAGACAGCGGCGTTTTTGAATTACTATTTCGGCAGAATGATTCCGGTGGTATTTAGGTATGGCGGCACACTGGATAAGCTCATAGGGGATGCCATAATGGCCTTTTTCGGCGCACCCATAGAGTATGAGGACCATGCGCAACGGGCTGCTCAGACAGGTGTCGATATGCTTCGCGTGCTCAACGAGATTCGTTCTTCGGGGATTGAAGGCTCTGAAGGCCTGAATATCGGTATAGGTATAGCAACAGGAGATGTGACCTTGGGTAACCTGGGCAGCGAGGAATTTTTAAATTATACTGTGATAGGCGATACAGTGAATCTGGCCTCCAGGCTGGAGGGATTGAACAAGACTTACGGCACTCACATACTGGTTTCAGAGCGCACTGCCTCGCAGCTTCAGGGCTTTGCCCTGCGGGAGGTAGGCGAGGTGCTGGTGAAAGGAAAGACCAATCCGGTCAAGGTATATGAATTGATGGAAAAAGGAGAAGAGAATGCACATTGAACGACTGGGTTTTATAGGAGCAGGCCAGATGGCCGAGGCCCTTATCAAAGGGATTCTGGCCAAGGGGCTTTTAGATGCCTCTCAGATCGTGGCATCCGAGCCCTCGGCACAGAGGCGAAGCGACCTGCAGGCCAGGCTGAAAATTGAGCTCTTTGAAGATAACAAAGATGTGGTGGATAGGGCCGATGTCCTGCTTTTGGCTGTTAAGCCTCAGGTGATGGCAAAGGTATTGACGGATATGGGCCCTCGACTTACGCAGCGTCACCTTTTGATCTCCATTGCTGCCGGTGTTACCACGCAGTTTATGGAGTCCATGCTCCCTGATGGCACGCGAGTGGTGCGCGTCATGCCCAACACACCCGCCCTGGTGCAGGCTGGGGCATCCGCCCTGTGTCCCGGCAGACATGCCTCATCCCAGGACATGGACACGGCTAAATCCATCTTCGATGCCATTGGAAAGGCGGTTGTCTTGTCAGAGGAGCTTTTGAATGCTGTAACCGGTCTGAGCGGAAGCGGGCCTGCCTATGTATTCACCTTTATACAGGCATTGATAGATGCAGGTGTGCGTGAAGGGCTTTCAAGGGATGTGGCCGCCATGCTTTCCGTACAGACCGTATTCGGCTCGGCACTTTTGTGCCTTGAAACAGGGAAATCACCTGCTGATCTGACGGCCATGGTGACCAGCCCCGGCGGCACCACCATAGAAGGGTTGTATGCCCTGGAAAACAGGGGATTTCGCGCAGCTATCATGGATGCGGTTCGCGCTGCCACAGAGCGTTCCCGCAGTTTATCCAAAACAAACTGAGTCATGGCAGCCCCCAGAGCAGCTTCGAGCCGTTTGACGCAGTCGGTCGTAATATTGCACGACAATGCCCTTGCCCCTCAGGTCTGTGGTGAACAGGGCGTTCATCTCAAGTCCATAGAAAAGGCCTTTGAGGTGAACATCACCGCAAGGGGTAACGAGCTCACAATAGTGGGTGCACCTGTGGATGTGCAGCTCTCGGACAAGACCATACGCGGGCTGTACGAGCTGGTGGAAGACGGCCGCATTCTGGGCAAAAGGGATGTGGAGCACGCCATTCAGCTGGTAAAGGAGGACAAAAACGCAGACCTGCGCAAGACCTTTAACGAAAAGGCCCTGGTGGTTTCAGGCAAGCGTTTCATAGCGCCCAAGACCCTGAATCAGACGCAATACATAGAGGCTATTCATGAAAACGACATCGTCTTCGGTATAGGCCCTGCCGGTACAGGCAAGACCTATCTGGCCATGGCCATGGCGGTCTCAGCCCTTTTGAAGGATCGTGTAAAGCGCATCATCCTGACCAGACCTGCAGTGGAGGCTGGTGAAAAACTGGGTTTTTTGCCGGGCGACCTGGCGGAAAAGGTGAATCCCTACCTGCGGCCCCTTTACGACGCCCTTTACGACATGTTGCCCTTCGAGCGGGTCTTGAGCCTGATAGAAAAGCGTGTGATAGAGGTGGCGCCGTTGGCCTTTATGAGGGGCCGCACCCTGAACGACGCATTTATCATTTTAGACGAGGCCCAGAACACCACCACCGAGCAGATGAAGATGTTTCTGACTCGTCTGGGTTACAGCTCCAAGGCAGTGATCACAGGGGATGTCACTCAAATAGACCTGCCGGAGCGCCAGGTGTCCGGTCTGGTGGAGGCCAGGGACATACTTCAGGCTATCGAGGGTATCGCCTTCATCTTTTTTTCCAAACAGGATGTGGTGCGGCACAAGCTGGTAAGCCGCATCATTCAGGCCTATGAAGAGGCGGACAGCCACCGCAAGACAGATAGACCTGCCGCCCTCACGGCAGGGCAAAGGGACTGATCGCAATGCCTGTTTTCATTACAGATGAGGCATTCGGGGTTCAAAACTTCAACAGATTGGCCTTTGAAAGGCAGGCACAGGCGCTTTTGGCCCGCCTACCGGTTTTTTTGCAAAAATCTGATGAGCTGGCCGCTTCTTTTGCCCTTAAACACGAACCCCAGCTCAGCATATTGTTGACCACAGATGAGGGCATAACGGCCATAAACGGCCGGTGGTTCAATCGGCCCTGGCCCACTAACGTCATATCCTTTGCCCAGCAAGCAGATGATCTCCTTGCAGCCGGGCCGGATTTTGTATTGGGAGATATTGTTATCTCAGTGGAAACTGCGGCGAAAGAGGCGGCACAAAGCGGTGTCCCCCTGAATTTGCGTATGGAGGACTTGCTCATACACGGTCTTGCACATATTTTGGGTGAAGACCACGAGGATGAACAATCGGCTGTGCAAATGCGGCAGAGGGAATCCAGACTCAAGAATCTATTGAACGGAGGCAATAACATGGCAGACCTGTGTATAAATGTGGATCACATCGCCACCATTCGACAGGCCAGAGGTGGGAATGAGCCGGATCCTGTGACAGCGGCCTCTCTGGTGGAGCTGGCGGGTGCGGATGGTATTGTGGTGCATTTGCGAGAGGACAGGCGGCACATTCAGGATCGGGATGTGGAGCTCTTGCGCAGGACGGTCAAGACCAGGCTCAATCTGGAGATGGCGGCCACAGAGGAGATGCTCTCCATCGCCTGTGAAATTAGACCTGATGTGGTGACCCTTGTGCCGGAAAGGCGTCAGGAGCTCACCACAGAGGGCGGTCTGGACGTGATAGCCCACAGGGATACGGTCAAAAGGGCCGTCTCACGCCTGCATGAGGCAGGGATTCCCGTGAGCCTCTTCATAAATCCTGAGGAGGAACAGATTCGAACCGCTGCAAATGTGCAGGCGGATTGCGTGGAGATACATACAGGCCGATATGCAGACGCCCCATCGCCTTCACAACAGGACGAGGAGTTCGACCGCATTCTCGAGGCAGTGCGGCTTGCGGCTGAGACAGGGCTGCGCGTGCATGCCGGTCATGGCCTGAATTATCGGAATGTGACGCGGCTTGCAGCCGTAAGTTTCATAGACGAGTTCAGCATCGGTCACGCTGTGATAGCCAGGGCTGCTTTAGTAGGTCTGGAACGGGCGGTGCGGGAGATGCTCTCACTTGTGAAGAGCGGCGTTCCGCTGTAGGCATTCTGAAGCATGTGTTGGCCATTTGCCGTCATTGCATTGGTTTTAGGCCCATGATTTGCGGTCTTGGTGTGGACATAGTCTCTATTTCACGCATCGAAGGCCTCATCGGCCGCTGGGGCGAGCATTTTTTGCATCGCATCTTCTCTCAAGAGGAGATGGCCTATGCCAGGGCGAAGGTGCGGCCTGCCACGGCGTTTGCAGGGATGTTTGCTGCCAAGGAGGCCTGCGCCAAGGCATTGGGTTGCGGAATTGGGCCTATCTCCTGGCAGGACATGCAGATTCACAGGGACAGGCATGGCAGGCCGCTTCTCACCCTTTCCCCCAGTGCCATCAATAGATTGTCTCTATTTGGCGTCAAATTGCATCTCACCATCAGCCATGAAAAGGAGATGGCCGTGGCTGTGGTGATTCAGGAGGCATGAGGCAATTTGGCTTGACATGTCAAATTTTTGTGAATAGCTTACGTCGTCATTCGAAATGACAATGACTTTAAGCCCAAGGCATGGTAACTTACAATCATGAAACCGTTTATGACCCCGTCACAACCCATTGAACTCAGATGGTTGAAAGAGGCCGGCCTCTTTCTCTTTCTTGTCCTTGTCCTTACCGCCTGTGCCGGCACGCCCAGGCATCATCTGGCCATAGACGCCTCCCTCATAGAGCCTGGCCAGAGCCAGGAGGATGTGCTGCGCATGTTGGGGCCTCCAAACGCCACTCGCACCAATGCCTCAGGCCAGGAAGAATGGCACTACTATGAGGTCCGCAGGCACTTTTGGCACAAACTGCCCTTTTCTGAGCGCTTCACTCATCCTGAGGTAGAGGCCTTGATGGTGGTCCTGGAAAACGGCCGGGTGCGCAGTGCCCAGTATTATGTGCCAGTGCCCAGCCGCTGATAAAACGGCATATCGTTCAAAAGAAACGTCCTGTCGTGAAGTGATTTGAAATCATGCCTGACCAATTTCGCATAGCCAGAGAACGCATGGTGAGCCAGCAGCTCGCCGCTCGCGGCATTCGGGATGAACGGGTCCTGGCCGCCATGTCCAAGGTGCCCAGGCACTTGTTTGTGGATGAGGCATTGAGGGATCAATCCTACAGCGACTTTCCCCTGCCCATCGGCCACGGCCAGACCATCTCACAGCCCTATATCGTTGCCCTCATGACCGAACTTTTAGGGCTTCAGGGCCATGAAAAGGTCTTGGAGATCGGCACTGGTTCTGGTTATCAGACTGCTATTCTGGCCGAGCTCAGCCGCTTTGTCTATAGTGTGGAGCGCATATCAGCCCTGCTCTTTCGCGCCAAAACCATACTGCACGGCATGGGCTATTCCAATGTGCATATCAAACTGGATGACGGCACATGGGGTTGGCGGGAAAATGCGCCCTATGATGCCATTTTGGTCACAGCAGGTGCCCCTTATGTGCCTGAACCCTTGTTAGAGCAGTTGGCAGACTCGGCTGTAATGGTCATTCCAGTGGGCGATGAATTCTCTCAGACCCTGGTGCGCGTTCATAAGTCCGCAGGCCGCATCACGCAGGAGACCATCACAGGCGTCAGATTCGTCAAACTCGTCGGAGAGCATGGATGGCGGGAGTGAGAATGCCTGCTGTAACCTATTCCTTCGCATTTGGGATGCGGTCTCCCCTTACCTCCCACAACTGATATGCCGTATTTCCCGTGAGTATGGGCTTGAAGTAGGGTTCCATCCCTTCTTTGCATACAAACAGGCGATTGAACACAGAGTCGGCCAGATTGTCGCTCATGATTGCGCCAGTTCCGTCCTTGGAGTTGTACAAAAATACATGGCCTATGGGCCTGCCATAAAACCGTTTTTCTTTTCCGCATTCATGAGAAAAGAGTAACATGCCGTGATTTTGGCCGGAATCTATGCTGCCTGCGGTCAGATCTACCTTTGTGTGGCCGTCCTGGGAGGTCAGAAACCCTGAGGATGACTCCGACAGCCCTGTAAATGGTTCGTATATGGCCGTTCCGCCGCTTTTTGTTACGGGATTCCATGTAGCAAAATAAAAGATCCAGGCAAGCACATGGCTGGTGCGTTTATCTGTGAAGAAATATAGAGGTCGTGAAACTGAAGGAAAGAAGAATGCCAGCCATTTGTCGATGGAATTCATGTCGGCTACTGATTTAAGCCCCTGTTCCTTTATGATCTCTCTGGCCTCGTCTGGCCCTGCCGCGAGGACTCGCTTCAAAAATGAGATGGCCTCCGCCATTCGCCTTGCTTCGTCCTCTTTTGTCTGTATGGCCTGTATGATGGTGTTGAGACCGTCTTCACCCCTGGTCACGAAAAATTGCATGAAATTTGCGGCAAGCCGTGCATCATTCGCCGTATAAGGTATGGCATTGGCCACTGTTCTAAATCCGCCGTGGAACTGTCCATCACTGACGGCGGCCCTATCCGCCCAATAGATGAGATTGTGGCCGTGATCCCACCAAGTCCATATTATGGCATCGGCAGGGGTCACTTTTTTCGCTTCCACCATGCCTTCCAGAATATACGGCTGCTCAGACGGCCAAATCACCTGTTTATTCGCAAGATATACAGGTTTTACACATATCAAAAGAGGAAGGGCTATGGCTGCATAGCGCAATACAGGTCTTTTTTCTGAAAGCTTCAGGAGTTCAAAACAGCACATGCCGATTCCAAGACCAATGGCAGGCCCTGCAAATATGAGAAAACGGTATGCAAAAAGACTGAGGCATGCAAGCCCTACAGGCACTGTTAACACCAGAAGGGCCGACAGGTCCCTTTTGCGTATCAACCATGCAAGGTATCCGAGAACCGCCAAAAATGGGGCCAAGGTCTCTCCTGTGGCTGAGGCCAGGGTTGTCATGAGGTCTTGTGTCTGTTGTTCCGAGATACTGACGCCGATGTTGGGCAGTAACCCCCCTTGTTTGGAGATATAGCCATATTTCTGAAGAGCTTCTGCGACCAGCCCCCAATGGACTGCAAGATAGGCCAATATGCCTGTCAGCACAGCCATGCCTGTGAGGGCTGCATAAAATGTCTTTTCCTTGCGCAGACGCCACAAAAACACTGGTAATGTCATGACAGCGGGCAGTATGGCAAGAACGGCGGCAACCTTTCTGGCTTGATCCCACCACCATACAAAGAGCAATCCCAAAATCACATAACAGCCCCAGGCCAGGTAGCGCCTCATACCGTCTCTTTTCAAGATATAGATGGCCAAAAAACAAAGCGACCATACAAAGACCAGGTTTAACGAATCGGTGTCAAACCATCCGATGCTGCTTCTGGCCACAAAAGGGAAGGCGAGGAGACCTACTATGGCTGCGGCCAGCCCCGAGGTACGGCTTAAAAGCAGGCTGCCGATGCCATACATGGGAAGGGCCAAAAGCAGCGCCAGAAAAGGCGTCAGCAAGGCGCCGACCCAGTTCAGATTCATGCCCAGTTTTGTAAGGGCCGCCGCCATTACTGAAAGCAACGGCGGTGGTGTGGGCGGTAGCGGGTTGGCTGGCACCGCCCGCATTTGGCTGAATCGTTCGTATTCTCCGTGAGCCAGATCCCTTGCCAAAGCAAGATAATAAGGGGCATCGAAGGTGGTGGAGAGGGGCTGGCCTTGGAAAAATGCACGATCAGGTTGCTTGTTCCATTCCATCAGGTCATCCAATCGTACAAAAAGCCCTATGAGCATAATGGTTGCAATCATAAAGGCGGTCATGAGTTTTTTGTTAGGCATCATATCGTATTCCCTCGACTTGCTATTTAGAATAACACCTGAAACTTGATGTCCACGTTTTACAGAGTTTGACGGCATTGTTCAAGATATTGAATAGCCTAAATTTCGCGATTGAAGTTGGCATAAGGGCAATAACTCCTTGTCTAACCTTATATCTTTGAACTTTGGTTAACATGAGGGTAAAAGACCAATTCCACATTTTTTATTGGCAGAAGTGCCGCTCATTATCACAGCAGGTCAATCCTCTATTCAGGGAATTAGAAAAAAGGAATAGGGAACCCATTATGAACATAGAGTTCCGCAGGGCCGAGAAGGGCGGCAGTGGTGAAGTGTTTGTGAAATAGGCGCCACGAGGGCGCCGGCGGCGCATACTGCCATGGAGGGCAGTTATGCGACGCATGGAACAAATGCTCCACCGCTGCCGCCCCCAAAAAAAATGATGTCTTTTTTGTATTCATTAAAAATGTTATTTAGGAACTTATCTGCCCTTGTTCTGTTTTTCCCTTCTGTCTCATCGTGCTTGTCGATTTTTCAGTTTTAATACAGGATAATAATTCAATATCTGGGCGAGGGCAGCCGGCATTTGTTCCATGCCCCACATAACCGCCCTCCTTGGCGGTGATGTGGGGCCGGCGCCCTCGTGGCGCCTATTCCACAAACACCGGCTGCCCTCGCCCCTCCCCACCTCCACATCCTACATCAGAAGTCGCTTAAAAAAGACATAGACCCTTTGAACTTTGGTTAACACCCCTCCTGAACTCCACGCCCAACCGTAAACGACGCTTCAAAACACCGTATATCCTTCGAACTTTGGTTAACAGAGGGTAAAGACCAATTCCACGTTTTTTATTGGCAGAAATGCCGCTCATTATAAAAATAGGTCAATACGAGTGGAATTACATGAGGAATGGATAGGGCATCCGTGATGGACATGGAGTTCCGCAGGGCCGAGAAGGGGCGGCAGTGGTGAAGTGTTTGTGAAATAGGCGCCACGAGGGCGCCGGCGGCGCATACTGCCATGGAGGGCAGTTATGCGCCGCATGGAACAAATGCTCCACCGCTGCCGCCCCAAGAGATTTAATTAAAAAAGTTGTTTAGGAATGTGTCTGTCCTTTTATTCTTGTTTCGCTTTTATTCCTTCACTTTTATTCCTTCATATGGCGATATGGCAATATACTGTTTGGCATAATAGTTGCTTTATTAAAAGGCATGAAATACTTCACGCCAATCACATATCTCTTTATATTCATTGTGTTCATTTCGGCAGAAGGGGCATGGGCCGCCTCACAATTCATATCCATTTCAGATGGCTCTAACCAACTGCTTCAACGCACAGCTCAACTGAGAGAGAAAGCTGGCGCCTTTCCCCTCCTACTAAATGAAAAATTAAATCATGTCGCTGATGCCCACTGCCAAGACATGGTCAATCGGCTTTATTTCTCCAACACAGACCCCGATGGCAGAGATACCCGCCTCAGGGCTATAGCGGCAGGCTACTCCTTGCAATTACCATCAGATCAGCCCATGACAGACCTGAATGCAGGTCTCATCTTTGAAGGGATCAGCGGTTTGGTGCTGGATTTTCCGTTAAATCCCAGCGATGCCCTGGAATACCTCTGGAATGACCTCTTGAAACAGCAACCACCCTTTGCGGACTCCCGTTTCCTGGAGGTTGGTGCGGTTTTCGGTGTAACCCAACTGGAGCTGAATGGTGTGAGGCTCTATGTCTATCTCGCCTCCCTTATAATGGCCAGACCTTCCATTGAGAGCCCTTATATCTTTCAGTGCGGCCATGTAAATAAAAATTGGGCCAATCCCTATTACTCACCCATAGAGTTTATGACCTCACCTGCCTCCAATATGCCCATAAACAAATCCCATGACCAAACCCTGTTGGCCATAACGGATAAAAATGGTGCCTATTGTTTTTCCGCCCCTCGATTTTCCTCTATCAGATATGATGCCTGCAATCAATCCTTTTTGAAGACATATCCTGTGGATGACACCCTTGTCTTTGAGATTGACATCTCCGTCGAGTGTCATTAGATTTGCCCCCACTTGCCCATTCTGTTAATATATATCCATTGCTCATCGATTTAAGTTGACTTTTATTCAGGAGTTGTATTATGCGCTTACGCTATAAAACCATTTTCAGTGCCGCTTGTTTGACATTTCTGGCCTCTTCCCTTGCTCAGTCCGCCCTTGCAGAAAATGACCTGTATGGCAAGGGAAATGGAGTCAGCATTACCGCCCAAGAGGCCGAGGTCTTCAAAAACCGCATGGTGCCCAAGGAGGTGATTCCGCCTAAAAAAGAGATGTTGCGTGTCATGCTTCAGCAGAGGCTCTTTGCTAAAGAGGCCGAGACGCAGATCCTGCCAAAGGACAAGGACCTTGCTATCGAGCTGGAGCTTTTGAAGGAAAACAGGCTTGCCAAGGCATTTGCAGATGACTACCTGCAAAAAAATCTCAAGATCGATGATGCCGTACTGGAGTCTTATTACCTTTCTCATATCGAGGATTACAAGACGCCCAAACAGTTTGACCTGTCCCGTCTCATCTTCGACAATCAGGAAAAGGCGCAGGCTGCCGTGCAGCAGCTGCAGCAACGGCCGGATGCCTTTTCTGATTTGGTAAAGACCAGCATGGACCCTGTATTCCGGCAAAAAGAGGGTAAGATGGGGCTGATAAAAGAGACGGACCTGAGGCCCGAGATCAAAAATGCCCTCTCTGACATAAAAGAAAACGGCATTGCAGGCCCTGTGGAGATAAACGGTTTTTATTATGTCTTCAGAGTCAACAAGATAGTGCCTGAAAGTCACAAATCCTTTGCGGATGTAAAGAATGACAAGTCCCTTTACGACAAAATCGCCGGAGCAAAAAAGGACGAAGTGCTCAGAAAATATGCGGAAGAGCTGGTTAAGAAATACGGTTTCGAGTGGACGGAACTGGCAAAAGAGGGCTGGGATAGCCCCATTGCCCCCATCTCCGGAAATTAGGAGCTTGTCATGATGCGTTGCAGTATTACAGCCAACCGCTGGTCAAAAACAGCCAATCTTGTCTTGTGCCTCTGTGCCCTCTGCTTCGTTCTTCAAATGGTCTCCTGTTCCCGTACACCTGAAGGGGCCCAGATCATCTCATTCGCTCCAGGGGTGGAAGAAAGATTGCCCAAGGATTTGAAAAATGCCTTTATCAACTACTGGGCTGCCCGTGCCAGGCTGGATTGGAACACAATTTACGAGATGGAGGCCCCGCACTTGAGGTGGAGATACACCAAAGAGGCCTTTATGGACCGCTATGGCAGGGCGCCCAAGCCTGTTTCCGTGCAGGTGACGGGCATCACTATGGCGCATGACCAGGTGGCGGATGTCTCCATCACCTGTGTCTTTCCGGACAAGCGCACCGGCAAAGAAGAGACCTTATATCCAAGGGATCGTTGGTTGAAGGTGGGCGGTAAATGGTATCACATCTGGAAATTGCCCATCTTGGATAATTTCTTATAGATTGCATTGTGGCCTGTTTTTTGCTATATCTCAAATCAAGTAGTGATTTTTATCTTGCATTTTTTCTTTTTTGGGATAGAATTACTTTATAAAATCCTTTGTAAAGGAGGTGAGTCCAGGGTTAAGGCGAGAGAAAATTTGATGTTTTTGTCGTAGGTTGTTGTGGTATTGTTTTTGCTGTTTTTTATTTTTTCAATAAATCCTAAAGGAGGTTTGTAATGAATCTGAAAAAGCTTTTTGGTTGTGGTGCTGCCCTTGGTGCAGCGGCTTGTTTGTTTGCCTCTCCTTCCCAGGCGTATGATGCCGATTTTCACGTGTATCAGGCCGGAAATGGTGTTGGTGATGCCCTTATCTATCCGGTTTATGCCGCTGGTGGAACCTTGAAGACCAATCTGCGGGTGGTGAATACCTCTCCTACTTACAGTGTGGTGGCCAAGGTGGTGTTCCGTGAGCCCAATACAAGCTGCGAAGCCAGGGACTTCTTTATCTATCTCTCCCCCAACGATGAGTGGACTGCCGATATTGTTGATGCCAACGGTTCCACCAAGATCGTCAGCAATGATGACAGCTCTCCAGAGGTGCCTTTAAATGTTGGCATGGCCACTACATGTAACGGCTATGATGCCAGCGTTGGTTATGTAGAGGTTTATGGTGTCGCCGCCATGACCTTTACTGACAGCAATAACAACACCCTTACCGGCCCTATCAGCAAGGGTCTTATCCAAAAGGCATATGGCACCTTATATAATGGTACAAGCGGCCTGTCATTTTTGTCTGACCCAATGGGGGGCCATGCAACTTGCGTTAATTCAGGCACCATGCAGGTCACTTATTCTGATAAAATCTATGGTATGAGATATTACCCAAGCCAGAATGTCTTGGCTGGCGTGGAAGAGATTAAGGACCCGAGCATGGATCTTGTGATGCCCATGGTCGCTACTGCCTTGGCCAATAACTGCAACACTCAGAGGGTT
>Ga0067045_1028535_pt1 | contig 31585 bp, 34 predicted proteins | sample TerdegcTABiofilm_FD_59184 | JGI IMG/M metagenome (GOLD analysis project Ga0067045, IMG submission 59184) | Combined Assembly of (Gp0054472, Gp0054536) Wastewater bioreactor microbial communities from Singapore -Terephthalate degrading...
GGGGCGATTTTGGGGGAGGTGCAGGTGGGGGTGATTGGCTTGCATACCAGGTTTTGATCTTATCCCGAACTCACGTGGGTTTGCCCGCTGTGGGGGAGGATTTTTTTACCGTTCAGGCGCGGATTTCCTGCCGCTGGAAGAGGATGTAAGCCAGCGCAAACAGGAAGATGGTGGCGGCGATCAGGCCGGTCAACTGCGGCCAGATCAGCGCCACCGATTGGGAAAGCGGCAGTGGTGAACCGAGAATGGCGCCTTCCATCTGCGTCGGCAGCAGAATGCCCAGCGAGCGGGTTTCCGGGTTGAGCAGGGCGATCATCGTTTCGGCGTACAGTGTGTTGGGCGAAAAGCGCGAAAGCGCCAGCTGCAGGTTGGCCTGCGCCAGCAGCTCGCCCAGCGTGCCAAAGCGAATCGGGCTGAGCGACTGTGCCAGCAAACCGGCAATGATGTTCCAGAATACGGTAAAGAACAACCACACTGCTGTGGAAGTCAGCGCCGCGGTTGCCGGCTGCCGGAAGATGACCGAAAAGACCATCGCCAGCGCCAGCCAGATGCCGCCGTAGAAGATGGTGGCCAGCAGGAACCACAGCGCACGTCCCACTTCTTCACCGCCGGGTGCCACCCCCAGCCGCAGAATGCCCAAACCGAAAATCAGCAGCCAGAGCGCGGTGCATACCAGCGCAAGGGTGAAGAGTCCCGCCAGAAACTTGCCCATCAACAGCGCATCGCGGTAAATGGGCTGCGCCAGCACGCGCGAGAGCGTGCGCCGGCTGAACTCACTGTTGACCGAGTCGAACGCCAGCGCAATGGCAACCAGCGGGATGAAGAAAGCCAGCAGCGCCACGAAAGCCGGCAGCGGATTTTGGGCGGTGGTGAACAGACGCAGGTACAGAAAGCGGTCCTGACTGATGTTCTGGCTGATGTTCTGGGTTGCCACATAGATCGAGCCGACTGCCGCCAGCACAATCAGAATTTCCAGCACTACCATGCGCGCACTGGAGAGGTGGTCGGCCATCTCTTTGGCAACCACCGCCCACATCCCCTTCCACGGCGAGCCCTCGCGGGCTGCTGCCCGGCCGGTGGCTTCAGACCTGGCGGCTAAGGCTGGATTGGGTTGTGCCATGTTCCACCTCCTTGAAGTAGGCGCTGTAAATTTCTTCCAGACTTTGGGTCTGCACATCCAGTTTATACAAACGCCCGCCGGCCGAAACAACCGCCTGAGCGGCCTCCGGACGCAGATCGCGGGCGGCTTCCATCGTGTACAGGTTCTCGCCCGTCTGGCGGATGTTGCGGAAGCCATCCACGCGCTGTAAAGCGGCCTGAATGGCTTGCGGGTCGCCTTCGGCCTGCAGCTGAATGCGGTAGGCACCGCCCAACACCCGCTCGGCCAGTTCGTTGACGCTGCCCTGCAGCACCATGCGGCCCTTGTGGAACAGGCCGACCCGGTCGCAAACCGCCTGCACCTGATAGAGCAGATGCGAGGAAAGCAGGATGGTAATGCCCTCCCGCTTCAGCGCGCGAATCATTTCCAGAAATTCCAGCGAGGCTTCCGGGTCCAAACCGGAAGTCGGCTCGTCCATGATGATCAGGCGCGGGTTCTTGATCAACACATCGGCTACCCCCAGCCGCTGACGCATACCCCGCGAGAAGGTAGCCACCCGCTTATCCGCCACATCCCGCAGGCCAACCCGTTCGAGCGCTTCTTCCACGCGCGCCGGCAGCTGCTGGTTGGGTATGGCGTTCAGACGGGCGATGTAGGTCAGGTTTTCGCGGGCGGTCAGTTCATCGTAAAAACCGACCTGATCGGGCAGATAGCCAACCCGCGATTTGACACTGAGTGGCTGGCGGGTGGGGTCCAGCCCAAGCACGCGCACCGAACCAGAAGTCGGCTCGGTCAGCCCCAGCAGCATGAGGATGGTGGTAGTCTTTCCCGCACCGTTGGGACCGAGCAGACCGAACACCTCGCCAGCCTGAACCTGCAGGTTGAGATGGTCCACTGCAACGAACGAATTGTATTTTTTGGTCAGGTCGCGGGTTTCGAGGACGGTCTCGCTCATACTCACCTCCACAGAAAAGGAATGGGGAAGCGAGAATCAGCGCCGCCCGAAGCGGGAAACCGCCATGCCCACCGCCGCCACGGCCACCGCAATCAGGGCGATGCCTGCCACACCCCACAGGGTGGAAGTGACCACGGTGATGCGGAATTCGGCCGATTGCTGCTTGCTGTCCACCGGGCGGGCATTGACCGTCAGCAGATAGTCACCGGCAACGGCTTTTTCGGCCGGTTTGATGGTGGCGGTGACTTCCACCTGCTGACCGGCGGGAATTTCGACAATTTCTTTGGGGTCAAAAGTCACCGACCAGCCGCTGGGTTCGATGGAGCTGAGCTGGATGCCGCGCAGCGGTGCTGTACCGGTGTTTTTGAGGATGATCTTGAGTGGGTTATCCTGTCCGGCAGTTGCCTGACCGGAAAGCCGCCCATCGGGTGTGGTGATGGAGAGACGTCCTTCACCCACCACATCGGCAGCCAGATCCATGCTGGCTTCCACATCCCCGGCGCGGGCGTAGATGCTGAATGGGTAGCGCCCGGCTTCGAGGGTGATGAGCGGTTCGGCGACTACGGTCAGGTTCTTGCTTTCATTGGCGGCCAGTTGAATTTCGGTGACGGTCTGACCGGCCGATTCGAAGCGCACCTGCATGTTGGTCGGCTGATCGGCCGAAAGGGCAACGGTCAGGTCTTCACCGCCTTCGTTCTTGAGCGTCACCGTGTAGCGGAAGGTGCTGCTGGGTGTCCCGCGCTGTACCGGCAGCCCGTCCATGTCCAGCGAGAGGCGCGGGGGCAGTTTTTCCTTGACCGTCAGGGTGATGGGCATTTCAGCGGTTTGGGTCTTGCCCTTTGCCACCACTTTCAGGGTGTACTTGCCGGCTTCGGGGTTGGCGGGCGGTTCGATGCGCACGTCCACATTGACGGTGGTTTCACCGTCCAGATAGACCGCATCCACAATCCGGCTGCCGCCGCGGAAACTGGCTTCCCAGCCATCCGGCAGCCCCACCACTTCCAGATTGACCATTTGCGGACTGTCCGCCCGCAGTTTGAGGGTGAGGGTGACCACTTCGCCAAAGCCGATGATCTGGCTTGGATAGGTGGTGGAGATGGTCAGCCCGGCGGCAGGCGTTTCATCCTGAGCCTGTACCGGAACTGGCAGCACGAACAAGGCAATCAGCATTAAAATCAGTGAAATGGGTAGTAGACGCTTCATACTTCTTCACTCCTTGTATGCAAAGATGTAAAAAGAGTCGGGTTTTTGACGAACGCTATCCTACTACGAAAACATAAGAAAATGATTAGAAGATTGTTAAGGAATGTTTTAAACGGCGTGCCGGGGCAGGTGTCCGTTCTGCCCCGGTAGCGTAAAGAAAAGGTGAAGGAGGATTAATCCGTTGAGATAGTCGGCTCGGCAGCCGGAACGATCCGTTTTCCGCCGGGCTGCTGATCATCCAGCGTGTTGATGAGAGGCGCGGTTAAGCCGATGAATCCCATCAGCAGGCACATCACTCCGCCGAACAGATACCACGAACGCAGGCCCAGCCATTCGGCCACCGGCGCGCCGATCATCATGCCCAGCGGCATCATTGCTGAAGCCAGACTGTTGACCAGCGTAAACACCCGTCCCTGCATGTGCGGCTCAATTTTGGATTGCAGCAGGGCAAACAACGGCCCGTTGGTGAGCGGGTTCATAATTCCGGAAATCAACATACCGCTCCATGCAATCCAGTAACCCCATGCCGGGGCTGCTCCGGTGAGCAATACACCCACGCCGATGCCCATCAACGAAAGCATGGAGGTGATGATTTTGCGCCGAAAGCCGCCCCACGCGCTCAGCAGCAAGCCGCCTGCCACTACCCCCACCCCCCAGGCGGACTGCATCCACGCCAGTTGCAATGCGCCGCCCTTGAAGTGCTGGGTCACCAGCAGCGGCATGAAGGCCGAACCGGGGCTGAGCAGGAAATTGACCATGGCCGCCATGAGCAAGAGGGTGAAAACCCCCGGCCAGGAAACCACATAGCTGAATCCGCCGCGCACATCCGCCCAAACCGTTTTCGGCGTAACCGCCAGATGGGCATCTTCGCGGACGGGCTGGGGAATGGCGATGAACAGAAGCGGCAGAATTGCCAGCCCGGCGGTGAGGATATCAATCGCCAGCACCTGAAAGATGGGCAGGGTGCTCATCAGCAATGCGCCGAGCGGCGGCGCACCGATGCCGATCAGCCCGTTCAACGCCTGATTGGCTCCCGCAATGCGCGAAAGGTGCTCTTTGGGCACCATCAAGGAGGTGGAAGCCTGCATGGCCGGCCAGTGAAATGCCCCGCCCAACGAACGGATGAAGAGGGCCACATAGACATGCCACAATTGCACCTGTCCGCTGGCAAACAAAATCACCAGCCCTAGCGTGGCCAGCGCTACCGTACCATCGGCAGCGACCATCACCCAGCGGCGGTTCCAGCGGTCCACCAGCGCGCCGGCAAATGGAGAAAGGAAAACCTGCGGCAGCAGACCGACCAGCGAGGCGCTGGCCAGCACGGCGGCCGAACCGGTTTTTTCGGTCATCCACCAGATCAGCGCAAAGTGAACCAGCCCACTGCCCAGCAGCGAAAAGACCTGCCCGGACCAGATGGGAATAAAGACACGCAGCCACTTGAGGGAAGATTTCTGTTCCATAGGTTTCTAAAATACGGAAAAAAAGTGCCTTCGCCAAATCGGACGATTGGCAGGTTGCAGACCCGTTTTGACAATTATGGAGAGGAAATTTAACCTCTCAGGCGGCTTTACTCGATGTACACCTCGACGTGTTCTCCGTCTTCGTCGTCGTACACATCCACCAGATGCCCGCTCTCACCGGATTGGATGAAGGCCATCAATTCGTTGACGTCCAACCCTTCAATTTCGGGGGCAAAGCGCATTCCCATGCGGATGCCGGATGCCACCAGGTTGAGCGGCAGGCGTACATTGACGCGTGTCTTGCCGGTATCCGTATCGGTGACCCGCACGCGCAGCCAGCGCCCACCGCCGGCCGGCGAGGGAGGTGCGGGAGGGACGGGCGGGCGGGGTGCGCCTTTTGCCTGCGCGGCGCTGGTTTCCAGCGCTTCCAGCAGACGAGCAGCCTGATCGGCGGTAATTTTCCCCTCCTGGAGAAGCTGCAGGATTTTCAATCGTTCTTCCGGGTTTGCCATGTTGAATTCTTTCCTTTCCGCTGGCCTTTCAGGCCGATTCTTCGCGTTTGCCCAACAACCGTCGGTGGGCTTCTTCAGGGGTAATCAATCCCTGGGCCAGTTCATCCAGAATGCGCAGTCGGTCTTCTGCCGAAAGGCGCACGGGCACTTCTTCCTTGCCCGGCTCAAACCCCAAAGCACGCAGTACTTCGTTGAAGCGGTTGCGCAGGGTTGGGTACGAAAGCCCCAGTTCCTCTTCCATGCGGTTGAAGCGTCCTTCGCAGCGGATGAAGGTGAGCAAAAATTGCAGCTGCTCACTGTTCAGTGGGGCAAAGGGGTTTGCTGAAGGATGAAAATGCCCTTCGACGGTCGTGTTGCATTGGGCGCAATATAAACGTGTGACCATCAATTCAGATGAACACACCGGGCAACGGCTTAAGATGGGATACATTACTCCTCCTGTTTGCAGGCGTTCCAGAACGGCGCGCCTTTGATTTTTCTTGAAACAATCTACAATTATTTTAATCAAATATTCAATATTGTCAATAGTAAATTTGATATTATTTATATTTTGTTGATAATATTAAACCGGTTCGACAGGAAGATGAATCGCAGGGCTGGGATTGTACACTAAATTTTTTTTAACAATAGACGCCCCCTTCAATCTGTTGACTCGCTGTGTTATACTAAATTTTATAAAATGAAACCCACACCATCAGCGGTTAAACCTACCTGTGGGAGGAATTATGAAGAATCTGCTCCTCATGCGGCATGCAAAATCCAGTTTCAAAGAAGGTGAAATGCCCGACTTTGAACGCCCTTTGAGTAAGCGCGGCGAAAAGGACGCGCCGCGCATGGGCAAACTGCTCAAGGAGAAAAACCTTGTCCCTGACTTAATCCTGTCCTCAACCGCCGTCCGCGCCAGTCGTACCGCCGAACTGGTGGCCGAAAAGTGCGGTTACAAAGGTGAAATTCTGTACATCCAGAACCTGTATCTGGGTGAGCCGGAATCCTATCTGGAGGCCTTGCGCGACCTGAAGGAAGAAGATGGCGACCTGCAAACCGTGCTGGTCATCGGACACAACCCCGGCATGGAAAGCCTGATGCAGATGCTCACTGATCACATGGAATGCCTGCCTACCAGCGCAATTGCCTACCTGAAAGTGCCGGTGCGCTCGTGGAGTGCTTTGACCCCGCAGGTCATTGCCCACCTTGAAAATCTGTGGCGTCCGCGCGAAATCAAGCAATCCTAATCGTCGCGAATCATTCATTATCCATTAACGCAGGTTCGGGTTAGCCGCACAACGCGAACAGCAGCGATACTCACCCGTGCTGATCAATTGCCCCTCCTGCGCCTTCCCCAATATCGCGAAAGCGATATTGGGGGAGGTGGGTGGGGGCTGTGCGGGAGATTGCCGCGCTCGCTCAAAAGGACAGGCTGGTGTGTTCGTCTTAGCCGCTTTGTGCATGCAATGCCATTCAACGCAAAGGCGCAAAGACGCAGAGAAGGAAAAAAGAGTATCCTTTGTGTCTTTGCGTCTTGGCGATAAGTCTTTTTTTTGTAAAGCCATCTTACTCCGAGTGCAGCGACACAAACAAGAATTAATGTCCCTCCGAGCGAAGCGACTCCTCCCTGAATCATGTCGCTCCGAGCGAAGCGACACTCACCAGTGCTGACGGGAGTCTCCCTCCAGGAAGGGAGATTGCCCCGCTCGCTTCGCTCGCTCAAAAGGACATTAAACCAGCCATGTGGGCTTTCCCCGAGGGGGGTAAGGTGCTTCTGTTTTTTTACAGGCTCAGGCTTTCTCCCGGTTTGAGGATATGCACTTTGCTGCCGGTTTCCTGCTCCACCTGTTGCGCCCAGCGCTGCACATCCTGCGCGATGAGGGGGAAGGTATCATAATGAATGGGCAGCACGTGTTTGGGGGTAATTAACCGCACCGCCCGCAGCGCATCGGCCGGGCCCATGGTGTAATTATCGCCAATGGGCAGCACGGCCAGATCAATGCCCTCTTCGCCGATCAGGCGCATATCACCGAACAGGCCGGTATCGCCCGCCATGTAGATTTTTTGCCCTTCGTTGGTGGTCAGCAGAAAGCCGGCCGGGTTGCCGCCGTAACTGCCATCCGGCAGGGCTGAACCGTGCAGCGCCAGGGTCAGTTTGAGATAACCAAACGGGTGGTGAAATCCGCCGCCCAAATGCTGGGCATGGGTTTTGACTCCCTGTTTGGCAATCCAGTTGCAAATTTCAAAATTGCTGATGACCAGTGCATCGCTGCGTTTGGCAATCTGCACCGCATCGCCAACGTGATCGCCGTGCCCGTGCGTGATCAGGACAAAATCGGCGGTCACACTTTCCGGCGAAGTACTGGCAGCCGGGTTGCCGCTCAAAAAGGGGTCAACCAGCAAACGATAACCGCCCGTTTCCAGTCCTAAGGCGGCATGTCCAAACCAGGTTACTTTCACGCCCATTTGAAAAATTCTCCTTTGGTCAAATCTTGTAGTTTTATATTAACGTGAGTTCGGGATAAGTTCAAGATCCGGCAAGTAAAGCAATTACCCCCTCCCGCCTGTGGGGGTCAAACATCCTCAGAGGAATAGGAAGAGGATTTCTCCCGAACTGAGGTTATATTAACCAAAAGCGGCCGATTTTTCAAATGGTCAGGTGGAACGGATCATGGTCAGCAGCATTTTGCTGGGCAGGATGGCTTTGAGGGCGTGGGGCTGGCCGGCCGGCATGAGCAGCATCTGCCCGCCGCTCAGGTGAAAAGGCTGTCCGGCGATGTGAATCTCCATTTCGCCTTCCAGCAGGTGCACCAGCGCATCATAAGGAGCGGTGTGCTCGCTCAAACCCTGACCGCCGTCAAACGCAAACAGGGTTACCGTTCCGCTTTTCTGATGGATCAGCGTGCGGCTGACCACCGCCTGCGGCTGCACGGCAATCCATTCGGATACGGTCCAGACCTCGGTTGGTTTTGTTTCCATTGCGGGTATTCCTCCGTTGATATGGAGCATAGCGCAAAAAAGCCACTTATGCTTTGCGCTGGAGCAACTTTGCACCTGAAATACCCGCCAACTGTAAGCAGGGGTTTGACCGTAGACCGGTTCGGGCAACCCATGTTTGCCGGTGGCATTGGTCTGGAATGACGGGCCTGTTCGGCGGCACAACAGGGACACCCATACCTCACCCGCTTTGGCTTAAGCAGGGTTTGCAGGTGTGGTTCGGCTTCGATGCTGCTTGAGTTTAAGGAAACCGAAATACGGACGAATCAGTATTCGATGACGCGCGGCAGATTTTTGGCCTGTTCTACCCAGTCCTGCACCTGAGAAAGTACCGGCAGGCGGCGCACCAGTTTCTTCTGCTCGTTGATTTCGGTCATCTTTGCCAGCAGATTTTCCGGGTTGCGCTGAGCCAGTTCCACCACTGTGTCCACCCCGGCTTCTTCCAGCAGGTCGGAATACTCCTCGCCGATGCCCTTGATGCGGAACAAATCCGCCAGATTGACCCATTCCAGAATCAATTTTTCACTGATGCCGGTCGCCTCGGCCAGCGCCTTACGTCCCGGCGGGGTCTTGCCTTTTTCCAGCAATCCCTCCAGGGTGTTCACGCCGGCTGCCTGCAATTTAGCGGCGTACATTTCACCAATTCCTTCGATTTTTGCCAGTGCGGTCATCCTAGCCTCCCTTGAACGATTTTATGAGTTTTTCAGAAAATTCTTCAGGCCTTTGGTCACATCATCCAGTTTGCCTGAGCCGGACACAGCCGTATCAATCTGACCGGCAATTGGGGCGGGCAGTTTCTGTTTCAAGTAACCCAACACCACTTCCACCGCCTGTTTCGCCGCCGCTTCAGGAATGCCGGTCTTTTGCACCACTAAGTTTACCAGTTCATCCATTGGATTGTCCTTTCCTGGGTATATTTTACTATTTTTCTCAAAATTTACTGTCCTTCTAACCGAAAGAAAAAAATCAGACCGGCTTTGGATTACTGCCGGTCTGATGGCCTGAAGTGGTTAAATTTTTTAACGTCAATTCGGGATAAATCATTTTTACATCAACTTTCGAATTTTCGTCCCCCTCCCGCCTCCCCCAAAATCGCCCTTGCGATTTTAGGGGAGGTGCAGGTGGGGGTCATTGGCATTGCATAGCAGGTTTTGATCTTATCCCGAACTCACGTTTTTTAATCAATCTATGCGGCAGCAGTCTGTTCGCTTTGCAGCTCCTTGATGAGTTCCAGCTCGATTTGAATGTTGACTTCCTCGCCGACCAGAACGCCGCCGGTTTCGAGGGCCACATTCCAGACCAGCCCCCAGTCCTTGCGGTTGATTCTGGTGCTGGCGCTGAAACCGGCCGTCATCATGCCGAAGGGGCTTTTGACCTTACCGTTGAAGGCTACATCCAGCGCCACCTCACGGGTTACATCACGGATGGTCAGGTCGCCGATGATCCGCCCGTGGGAATCATCCAGCACTTCAATGCGCTTGCTCCGGAAGGTCAGGTAGGGGAACTGATCGGCGTTCAAAAAATCGGATGAACGCAGGTGAGCATCGCGCTGCGGCTCGCGGGTGTTGATGCTGGCAGCCTCGATTTGCACTTCCACCGATGAATTTTGCGGGTTTTCCTCGTCAAAATTCACCACACCGCTGAAGCGCTCGAACCGTCCGCGCACATTTGAAACCATCAAATGACGCACCGAAAAAGTGATTTCAGAATGAGCAGGGTCAATTTTCCAGGACATCTCCAAACCTCCTTGTAAAAACAAGTTTGATTTGATAATACTCTAATGATGGTATTTTAACATTGAAGTATTTTGACAAAAAAAGAGAAGTCAACCTCACCGTTTGCCCAGTTTGCGCAGCAGGTCGCCCAGTTGATGCTGTTCCTGCGGGCTGAGCACCGAAAACTCCTCGGCAACCGCCTGTGCGTGTTTTGGGAAGATTTCTTCAATCAGCTTTAACCCGGCCGGGGTCAGTTCCACCCGGCTGATGCGCCGGTCGTGTTCGTCCGGCAGACGCCGTACCAGACCGTGCTTTTCCAGATTGTCCACCACCAGGGTAATGTTGCCGCTGCTTTTGAGCAGTTTGCCGGCCAGTTCGCACTGCGGCATCGGCCCAAGGTGATAGAGGACTTCCATGACGCCAAACTGGGTGATGGTAAGGGGACCGGTGCTGCCGCGTGCGCTCAGCCGGCTGGCAATCGAATCGGCTGCGCGGGTCAGTTTGATCCACACATCCAGTGCGCTGGCTACTTGCGGGTCACCTTGGTAATGGGTTGGCATAATGAGATTATTTGATGTTGAATTATTTAGACTTAATATATCTTGGTTGAATCGATTTGTCAAGGTTTTTTGCAAAAATTTTTCCGCCGCTTCCTCCCATACCCATTGACAATTTTTTACAAAGCGATCATACTCCGAAGATCCATTTCTCCCTTGCCCGAACCTTTCTGCTTCTTTTTACGTATGCATATATAGAAAGGAGTAACCTAATGAAAATCTGGATTGTCTTTGATTCTTATTTTGGCAACACCGAACAGATTGCCCGGCAAGTGGGAAATGCCCTCAGCGGCCGGCACACGGTCGAGGTCCTGCGCGTTGGCGAGGTTAACCCGGCTGATGTGGCACAGGTGGATTGCGTGATTGTCGGCTCACCAACCCGTGGTTTTCGACCTTCGGAGGCGACCACCGGCCTGCTCAAATCCTTTGAACGCGGATCTTTGCGGGGCAAGAGTGTGGCAGCTTTCGACACCCGCACTCCCACAGAGCAAATTAAATCGGGGTTGCTGCGTTTGATTGTCAATGCCGGCGGTTATGCCGCACCTGCCATCGCCAAAAAACTGCAGCGCAGCGGCGGAAAACTGGCTGCTCCGCCCGAGGGATTTTTCGTCACCGGCACCGAAGGCCCATTGCTGGAAGGCGAACTGCAGCGGGCGGCGAAATGGGCTGAAAGTCTATTGCCTGCTTGAATCCCCTGTCCCACCATCAGAAACCAACCCCATTCCGAACCAATATGAACTTCCCTTCCCATGCTCAACCCCGCTGGTTCATTCGTCTGATTTGGCCCTTCTGGAATCAACAGCAAAACCGGCTGCGCACCGGCTGGCGCTTGATTTTGCAATTGGCACTGTTTGCCGGTCTGCTTTTCGCGGGGGGCTTCCTGCTGAGCGCATTGCAGCAAATCCTTTTCGATTTTTCGCTGGTCAGCGGCAGTTCGACCCACGCCGGCGTGCTGATCATCGAAGTGACCCTCAACTGGCTGTTGCTGCTGGCAAGTTTGTGGCTGGCGGCGCGCTTTCTCGACCGGCGTCCCTTTCGGGCTTTTGGTTTCAACCTCAACCGGCACTGGTGGGCTGACCTTGCCTTTGGGCTGGCGCTCGGCGCCCTGCTCATGGCGGGTATCTTCCTGGCTGAATATGCCCTTGGCTGGGTCAGGGTGACAGGCTACCGGCAGACCGGTTTTCAGACCTTTTCTGCCGGCATACTCTTTTACCTTGCTCAGTACATTGCGGTGGGCATTCAGGAAGAAACCCTTTCGCGCGGTTACTGGCTGCGCAATCTGGCGGAGGGTTTTCACCTACCGCGCTGGGGCGCGCGCACCGCGCTGTGGCTGGCTTATGTGCTTTCTTCGTCCATTTTCGGCCTGCTGCACCTCGCCAATCCTCATTCCTCGCTGGTCAGCACCCTCAACCTGATTCTGGCGGGTTTTCTGCTGGGGCTGCCCTTTGTGCTGACCGGCGAGCTGGCGCTTTCGATTGGCTTACACATCACCTGGAATTTCTTTCAGGGGGTGGTGTTTGGCCTGCCGGTCAGCGGACTGCAAGCCGATACCAGTTTTCTGGTCATTCAGCAGGCCGGCCCCGCGCTTTGGACAGGCGGCAGTTTTGGCCCTGAAGCCGGTTTGATCGGCCTGCTGGGGATGCTGCTCGGCGCCGGGTTGATTGTGATGTGGATCAAAATAACGCGGGGAAAAGCAACCCTGCGGATAGATCTGGCCGTCTATCAAAGAACGGAATTTACCTCGTGATCACAATCCGCCCCGCGCTTGAAAATGACTTGGCCGACCTGTGTCAGTGCTTTCCGATCCACTGCCAAACCCTGCGAGAAGCGGTGCAGTTTCAGACCGCTTATCTGGGTATTTGCGATGGAGAAACGGCCGGTTTTGCCATCTTCGACTACTCTTTTTTCCATCTGGGATTTTTATCGCTTTTATTTGTACTCCCCAAATATCGTCACAGAGGGGTTGCAAGCGCTTTGATGCACTTTTTAGAGCTGAACTGTACCACACCCAAACTCTTCACCTCCACCAATCTGTCTAACCTGCCGATGCAGGCTCTGCTGGTCAAACGCGGTTATGTGCTGGCGGGTATCATTCATCACCTCGATGAGGGCGACCCGGAACTGGTTTATGTTAAAATCCTTAATAACCCATCGTTTAACGGTTAAACCCTTACAAGGATCCTGCCATGCTCCAGCGACTTAAATCCCTCTTTTCCCCCGCCCCGCCCACGCCCGCACCTGCGGAACAATGGGCTGCCGTTGATGACTACCTGAGCAGCCTGCTGCTGCCGCCCGACCCGGCGCTGAATCAGGCGCTGCGCGTCAGTCAGACCGCCGGTTTGCCCGCCATACAGGTATCCCCTTTGCAGGGGAAATTGTTATACCTGCTGGCAAAGGCAATTGCGGCACGGCGCATTCTCGAAATTGGCACACTCGGCGCGTACAGCACCATCTGGCTGGCGCGCGCCCTGCCCGCGGACGGTTTGCTGGTTACGCTGGAACTTGACCCCAGACACGCTGCCGTTGCCCGTGAAAATCTGGCCGGGGCTGGGGTTTCCGAACGGGTCGAAATCCACCTCGGTCAGGCGCTCGATTCGCTTGCCCGGCTGGTGCAGGAAGGCAGCCAGCCCTTTGATCTGATATTCATTGACGCCGATAAACCCAACTACGCCGCTTATTTTGAATTTTCACTCCAGCTTTCGCGCGCCGGCACGCTCATCGTGGCGGATAATGTCATCCGCAAAGGGAAGGTGATCGAAGACAACAGCAGCGATGCCAGTGTGCTGGGCATGCGCCGTTTTCTGGAGCGGGTAGCCGCCGAGCCGCGCGTAACCACCACTGCGCTGCAAACCGTTGGCAGTAAGGGCTACGACGGCTTCGCGCTGATCCTGGTGGAAAGTTGAGCCGCGCGGCAGAAATGCCAGCCAAAAAACTGTTCATTGAAATCTTCCGCCACCCCGATGCCCCCCGCAACGGACATGCCATCCAGCGCGAAGCCGTGCGCGCCATCATTCGCGCTCAAAACCGTCTGTTGATGATTTATTCCACCGTCAACAATGATTACAAATTTCCCGGCGGCGGGCGCAAGGACGGCGAATCGCTCCCTCAGACCCTGCGGCGCGAAGTGCAAGAAGAATGCGGGGCCAGCGTAACCCGCATTGAGCGGTTTCTCGGCAGCGTTATCGAGTACGATCTGCCCTACGAAAACGGCTACCAGCTGTTCCGGATGACCTCGTATTATTATCTTTGCCAGATTTCTGAGCGGCATCAACCCCTCCATCTGGATGAATACGAGCAGCGGTTGGGGTTCACCCCCGTTTGGGTGGATATTGAAGATGCCCTGCGCGCCAACCGCGCCGTGCTGAACAGCCGCTTTTCCAACATTCCCAAATGGACGGAACGCGAAACGCGCGTGCTGGAATTTATCCGCCAGCACCTGACCAGGGATTGATCAGCCTCTGCCTGCCGTTCAAATGACGGTACAATTAGCCTGATGAACGCCACCCTGCCCGACCTGAAGGGATTGGACCTGCGCCCGGCTGTGGAAGAAACCTGCCGACTGCTTTTGGAATTTTCCACCGCCGAGCAGGTGCTGGTTTACTCCCGCCAGAGTGATGCCGCCTTGTACGACCCCCTATATGCGTTGGGCAGGTTCTCTCGCCCGGAAAAAGCCGCCTTCTGGTCCACCTCGCCGGATACGGCCACCGACCTGTTGGCTGAAGTCCTGCACCGCCGCTTCGAACCCCTGTGGATAAACGATGAAAGCACACGGCGATCCCTGCGTGCCTCCATTTTGAGCAGCCTGGAGGGGCAGTCCTATCTGGGGCTGACCCTGCACAACCGCTCCCAGCCGCTGGGGTTTTTGCTGCTCGGCTGGCAGCAAGCCGGCGTTGAACTGCCCGCCGAACGGCTGACCCTGATTCGCGCGCTGGCGCGCTCGCTCTCGCTGGCGCTGGATAATGCCCGCCTGTACGAAATGGCTGCCCAGCAGGTCTTTCAGGCCATCCGCCTGCAGGAAATTGGGACAGCCATTTTGCAGCAAATTGAACTGAAAGAAGTGCTGGCGCTGGTTGCCGGCGGCGCAATGCAATTGACGGCTGCCTCGGGCTGCATTTTACGCCTGCGGGAAGAGGACGGCAGCCTGACGGCTGTCTACCGCTCGGGCAGCCCGCCGGCCCTGCGCGAGGAGGAATGGCAGCCCCAGCAAATTCTTCAGCGCAGTGAACCCCTGCTGGTCAACCTGCCGGCGGCTCCGCCGCTCATTGAGGAAGACAGCGCGCTGCTGGCATTGCCGCTGCCGGGCGGGGAGGGGCAGGCTATCGGCGTTCTGGAACTGTACCAGAAGCGGCGTTACCTGAGCCAAACTGACTTGCAGATTGCCCGTTCGTTTGCGGCGCAGGCCGCCATTGCCATTCAGCACGCCCGTTTGTACCGGCGCATTCAGCAAACTGCCGTGGCAGAAGAACGCGCCCGGCTGGCGCGCGACCTGCACGACTCGATCAGTCAGGCTTTGTACGCCGCTTCCCTGTACACCCGCGCCGCCGAACGCCAGTTGACCAGCGGCAACACCGGGGCGGTACAGCAGCACCTGGATGAAATTGGCGCAACCCTGCGCGGCGCGCTGACCGAGCTGCGCCTGCTTATCTTTGAACTGCGTCCGCCCATTCTGGAACAGGGCGGTCTGAGCGGCGCGTTGTATCACCGCCTGAAATCGGTGGAGGAACGCGCCGGTATTCAGGTAGAATACCAGAGCAGCCTGAACAGCCCCCTGCCGCGCCGGCTGGAAGAAAACCTGTACCGCATCGCACAGGAAGCGCTCAACAACAGCCTCAAACACGCCCGCGCCGGTCAGGTCAGCCTGAGGGTGGAAGAACAGCCCGGCCTGATCCGTTTGCGGATTGCCGACAACGGCATCGGCTTTCAACCCGGCAGCGGGCAGAGCAGCGGCATGGGGTTGAAGATCATGGAAGAACGCGCCCGGCAGATGAACGCGGTCTTGAAGATGCAAAGCGCGCCGGGCGCCGGCACGGTCATTGTGGTGGAGGTACCTTATGGAGAAGATTCGTATTCTGCTGGTGGATGATCATCCGGTGGTGCGCAAGGGCATCCGCGCCATGCTGGAAAGTGAACAGGGCATGCTGGTGGTCGGCGAATGCGCCGACGGCGAGCAGGCCGTGCGCCAGTACAACGCTCTGCGCCCGGATGTGGTACTGATGGATCTGGTCATGCCCAACATGGACGGCATCGAAGCCATTCGCCGAATTATGGAGCTGGACAACGCCGCCCGCATTCTGGTACTGACCAGTTTTTCCACCGATGATAAGGTGTTTGCCGCCCTGCAAGCCGGGGCAGCCGGTTACCTGCTCAAAGATTCTGATCCGGATGACCTGCTGCGTGCCATCCGGCAGGTGCAGCGCGGCGAATCCTCGCTGCACCCGGCTGTGGCGCGTAAACTGCTCAGCGAGATGAGCCAGCCGCGCCACTCTGCCGAGCCCGACTCGCTCACCGAACGCGAGAAAGAAGTGCTGGCTTACCTTGCCCAGGGGTTGAGCAATCAGGAAATTGCCGAAAAACTGGTGGTCAGCAAAGCCACCGTGCATTCGCACGTCAGCCGCATTCTGGCAAAGCTGCAGTTGGACAGCCGCACTCAGGCCGCACTGTATGCCGTTCAAAAGGGGTATATTACCCTGCCAAAGCCGGAAAAGGGGTAAGGGTTGGTTTGGTGTAAATCCTTGCCCCACTCCCTTTGGTGTTGTTGGCTCGTTCAAACGGACGTGTTTACTTCATTCCGAGCGCAGTGAATTTGTAACGTCACTCCGAATGAAGTGACACTCACCAGTGCTGACGGGAGTCTCCCCCACCGCCAAGACAACAGCCATGCGGGAGATTGCCACGCTCGCTATCGCTCGCTCGCAATGACGTAAACCAACCATGTTACTCCGAGCGAAGCGGCACTCACCAGTGTTGATCAATTGCCCCCTCCTGCGCCTCCCCCAATATCGCTTTTGCGATATTGGGGGAGGTGGGTGGGGGTTCATTTTGCTGCTTTCTGGGTTTTGTGCTTATTCCGAACCGGCGTGGTAAATTGACGCAATTGGGGATAATCTTGACCTCTGTAAATATCGCCGAAGAGAAAATATCCGGCGAGATCATACAAAGATATGGACGAACCAATCCCCCGCTACATCGTTTGGAGCACAGACCAGGTGGATCAAAGCAGTCCCTTTCAGCGCAAGTGGCTGATCCAGCAAATTCTCCTGCACGGCAGGGCGGAAGATGTTGCCCGCCTTGATTTGAAGGAAATTGAATCCTTACTCGATCAAGTCAAATTACCGGCTTTTCTCCGCAACTTCTGGAAAGACTACCTCGAACATGTCCATGCTCAATCATAATCCTCTGGCTGGTTTGGGAATCCTTTCCCCTCTGCAAAAACAATCCTTTTGAACTTTAAGTTCGTAGAACATCCTTTCTCAACCAAAATATGGAAATCGGTCTGCACCGATTTCCATATTTTTATGGAAACCGTTTCCAAAAACGGGTGGATGACTTTTGCGCCGCCCGGTTGTATCCTAAGAGCGTACTCAATGATTGGAGGATTTGCATGAAACATGCTCTGGTTCAACACTGGATGACCAGCCCGGTCATCACCTGCGACCCGGCTACCCGCCTGCACGACGCGCTGCGCATCATGAACCGCCATCAGATCCGCGCCATGCCGATTGTGGATCAGGGCCGGCTGGTGGGCATCGTCACCAAGCGCGATTTGCTGCGCGCCGATGTGACCCCCGTCATCCGCGATTCGTGGGAGCAGTACCGCATGGCCGGCAACCTGACCATGGAAAAGATAATGACCACCGGCGTGATCACCACCCGCCCGGATATACCGGCTGCCAAAGCTGCACGGGTGTTGATGGAAAACAAAATCACCGCCCTGCCGGTGCTCGACCGCCAGCAAGCCCTGGTGGGCATTCTCACCGCTTCGGATTTATTCCGCCTCATCATCGAAGAAGTAACCCTGCTCGGCGAGAGCATCCGCGTCCACGAGTACATGACCGCCGATGTGCAAACCGCCGAACCCACTACCACCCTGCTGGCAGCCCAGCGCATGATGGCGGTCAAACGCATCCGCGCCCTGCCGGTCCTCCAAAACGGGCTGTTGATTGGCATCGTCACCCGCACCGACCTGCTCAGCGCAGCCCCCTCGGTAGTGACCACTCAGGGAAGGCTGGAAGTCACCGAAATGGTGCTCAACACCCCCTTGCAGTTCATCATGACCACCAAACCGATCACCATCGGCGAGGAGCAGCCCATCACCGAGGCTGCCCGGCTGATGCTGGAAAACAAAATTCACGCCCTGCCGGTGCTGGATTCCGATCAGGACCTGTGCGGCATCATCACCGAAACCGATTTGTTCCGCCTGATCGTTCACAAATTCTTAGGTTAATTCGAGAGGTCAACATGACAAACGCAACCGTCAACACCGAAACCAAACCACAGGAAACATCCCGCGAAACCTGTAAGCACTTTGTCCCCGATATGAGCGACAAGCGCTGGAAACTGGTGGCTGCCACCATGAAGAAAAACAACTACAACCCGCGCTCGTTGATCGAAGTGCTGCATGTGGTACAGGATTCTTTCGGTTACATTGATTACGACGCCATGGCCTACATTGCCCGCGAATTGAAAGTGCCCTTCTCCAAAGTCTATGGTGTGGTGACTTTTTACCACGGCTTCATGAGCAAACCGGCCGGCGAGCATACTCTGGTGCTGTGCACCGGCACGGCCTGCTATGTGAAGGGCAACGACCAGATCACCGACTGGCTCAAAGAGCGCTTTGGGCTGGACCCCAACCAGACCACCCCCGACAACAAACTGTCCTTTATGGCGGCGCGCTGTGTGGGTGCCTGCGGTCTTGCGCCGGTGATGATTCTGGACGGGCAAATTGTGGGTAAGTTGAGCGTCGAAGAAATGAAAGCCAAAATTGAGGAGTGGCTGAGCAATGACAACCAGTGAAATCAACCTCGAAGAAATCATCCGCAAACAGCGTGAAGAGCTGGAACGCTACGAACACATCATCCATGTGTGCGGCAGCACCGGCTGTGTTTCATCGGATAGTCAGGCCGTACTGGCGGCCTTCGAGAAGGAAGTCAATTTCCTTGGGCTGCAAGACAAAGTGCTGGTCAAACAGGTTGGCTGCATGGGTTTGTGCGCCGCCGGCCCGGTGGTTTCGATCAAGCCGGATAACCTGCTGTATAAAACCGTCAAAGTTGAAGATGTGCCGCAAATCCTGCGCGCGCTGATCAAAGGGGAAGCCGTCGAAGACCTGCGCATTGACACTTCTGCGCCCTTCTTCACCCGCCAGCACAAAGTAACGCTGGAAAACTCCGGCGTAATCAACCCGGAAAAAATCGAAGATTACATCCTGCACGACGGTTACAAAGCCCTGCTTCAAGTGATCACCGCCATGAGCCCGCAAGGGGTGATTGACGAAATCAAAAAGTCCGGCCTGCGCGGACGCGGCGGGGGCGGCTTCCCCACCGGTAACAAGTGGCAGATTGTGCATGACGCCACCGGTGAGTTGAAGTATGTCATCTGCAACGCCGATGAGGGCGACCCCGGAGCATTCATGGACCGCTCGATCATCGAATCCGATCCGCACGCCGTTTTGGAAGGCATGGCAATTGCCGCCTATGCTGTCGGCGCCAGCCGCGGGTATGTCTATGTGCGCGCCGAGTATCCGCTGGCGGTCAAACGATTGCGCACCGCCATCCGTCAGGCGGAACGGGCCGGCTTTCTGGGTGAAAACATCCACAACAGCGGTTTTTCCTTCACCGTCGAAATCAGGTTGGGGGCGGGGGCTTTTGTGTGCGGTGAAGAAACCGCGCTGATCAGCTCGATTGAAGGGGAACGCGGCATGCCGCGCCCGCGCCCGCCCTACCCCGCCATCAGCGGGTTGGATGGCAAACCCACCCTGATCAACAATGTGGAAACCTACGCCAATGTCCCGGCGATCATCCGCAAAGGCGGCGAGTGGTTTGCCTCCATCGGCACCGAAAAGAGCAAAGGCACCAAGGTGTTTGCCCTGACCGGAAAGATTGCCAACACCGGTCTGGTGGAAGTGCCGATGGGCATTACCCTGCGCGAAATCATCTTCGACATTGGCGGGGGCGTGCCGGGCGGACACCGCTTCAAAGCCGTGCAGACCGGCGGTCCTTCCGGCGGCTGCATCCCCGAAGAATTGCTGGACACGCCGGTGGACTACGAAAACCTGACCCGGCTGGGTTCGATCATGGGTTCGGGGGGGATGATTGTGATTGACGACACCTCGGATATCGTCAGTGTGGCGCGCTACTTCATGGAATTCAGCATGGATGAATCGTGCGGTAAATGCGTGCCGTGCCGGATTGGAACGGTCAAAATTTACAACATCCTCAACAAGTTCCTGGAAGGGACGGCCACCGAATCTGATTTGGAGCAGCTGGAAGCGCTGTGTGAAATGATGCAGACCACCAGCCTGTGCGGTTTGGGAAAATCGGCGCCCAACCCGGTGCTCAGTTCGCTCAAGTACTTCCGTCACGAATATCTCAACAAGATCCGCCGCAGCCAGCAGCCCGAAGAAGTCAACGCCGCAGCCCGGGCAGCCATCGGCGATTAAGTCTCCTCCCTTGTAAGGCTGGCAGCCATCTGTGGTCGGGGGAAGGCTGCCAGCCACCACCTTTGCACACCTCAACCCGGCGTATAATTAGCGGAACAAGCTCATGGAAACAACCAAAACCGTTTTACATGTTTGTATGGGATCGGCCTGCCATCAGGCCGGCGTGTTTGAAATCCTGCGCATCCTGCAGGGCCTGATTGAAGAATACGGCTTGCAGGAACGGTTGGAATTGAAAGGGGCGTTTTGCCTGGGCACGTGCGCACGCGCGATTGTGTTGAAATTCGACGAGGATGCCATTCTGGATGTCAACCAGCGCAACGTGCGCGAGAAGTTCATCCGTGAAGTGCTGAGCAAGGTGGGAGTTGCCGAATCATGAAATCGCTGTGGGAATTGCTGTGGGATTATGATCCCAACGGGCTGGTGGTGATGACGCCGCAAATGGTCATTCAGGTGGTCAATCCGGCGTTTTGCCGCATGTTCCGCGCCAGCGCAGAAGAATTAATCGGGCGGAATGCTGCCGAAGTGCTGGAAGATGTCAGCCACTTTCAGCAGGTGTGGGAAAGCGGGCAGGCCATGGTGGGAATCGAGCGGGAATACCCGCAATACGACCTGTACGTGCGTAAAGTCATTTTCCCGGTGCGCGAAGAGGGTGTGGTGGCCGGCATCATGGTGGATTTGACTCACGAATGGAAGCAGCGCAGCGAAATGCAAAACCTGCGCCGCGAAACCATCCTCAAAGTCCATGCCGTTGTGGACAAGCAGATGAGCGTGGCGCAGAAAATTGCCGGTTTGCTGGGGGAAACCACTGCCGAAACCAAGGTCAGCCTGCTGAAATTGCTGGAACTGGTCGAAAAAGAACAGGGATGAACGGCATCTTCCTCGATATTTTTCAAAAACAACTCAACAAAGCCGGTGAAGAACTGTGCGGCGATCAGGTGCGCACGCTCAAAACTCCCGAACGCACCACCATTGTGCTTTCGGACGGGTTGAGCAGCGGGGTAAAAGCCAGTATTCTCGCCACGCTGACCACCGAAATCATCATGACCATGCTGCGCGAGGAAGCCGCCCTGCGCGAGGTGATTGATACCGTCATCCGCACCCTGCCGGTTGACCGCGAGCGGCGGATTGCCTACGCCACTTTCACTATTCTGACGGTGGATCATCAGGGTTATTCCTTCCGCATCATCAACTTCGATAACCCGCCGCCGTTTTACTTCAAAAACGGCATTTGCACGGCATTGGAGATGGAGAATCAAAAAATCCTCAACAAAAAAATCAGTTTTTACCGCGGTGTGCTGGAACTGGGTGATTTTTTGGGTCTGGTCAGCGACGGGGTGCTGTATGCCGGTTTGGGCACCACCATGAACTTCGGCTGGGGGTGGGAGAACATTGCCCGTTATATTCAGGATGAGGTGTATGCCCGCCCGGTGTATGCCGCTCATACGGTGGTCAACAGCGTGATGAATACCACCTACCGGCTGTACGGTTTTCAACCGGGGGATGATTCGACCTTTGTCGGTATTCTGGGGCGCAAACGCAACGCGCTGATGATTTTCAGCGGTCCGCCGATTGATGACGGTCACGATTATGTGTACGTTGATCGTCTGTTTGCGTTTGAGGGGCGTAAAGCGGTCTGCGGTGGGACAACCGCCAATATAGTCGCCAGTTTTCTCAAAACCAGTGTCGAAACGCGTCTGGAAACCATGCGCCCGGACATTCCCGCCATCGGCAAACTGCCGGGCATTGATCTGGTGACCGAAGGAATTTTGACCATGGCAGCCGCGCTGGAACTGCTGCGCAGCAGCAAAGGCTCACTGGAAAACATCCCCTTTGACGAAAACGGCGCCTACCTGCTGACCCGCGAAATGCTGAACGCGGATTCAATCACTTTTCTGGTGGGGCAGTCCATCAACCCGGTTTATCAAAATCCACTGCTGCCGCGCAATATCTCCATCCGCCGCTATTTAATCGAGCGGATTGCCGAGGTGCTGCAATCCTATAACAAAGACGTGCAAATCGAGTTCTGTTAATCCCCGTTAAAGCGTCAATCGCCGGGGTGAGGGGGGCACCCAGGCGATTGACACCTTTAATATAACAAACAATTCTTAGAAATTTATTAAAATTTAAGGATTTTTCGTTGCAAATTCGTTGCAAAAGAGGATGTAAAGGTTGTGCATTTAGCAACAAAACTCTGGCTTTATCCCAAATTCTCCCGGTTGTCCCCATTTTTACCCACTCTAAACCAGAGAGGATGTACCGCTGCAACAAGTGCGGCAATCACCCGCATGATCCTCTTCCCCAAAATTGCTGCGCCGATTTTGGGGGAGGGGCAATAACTTTCTCAGAGTTTCTTAATAAGCCCAGCATTTTGTTTCCATTTCACCCATCATTCTTTCCGTCCATGCGTTGGTTAAAATAACGTTTCCTTTTCTGCCCATGTGCGAAAGCAGAAGATTGTTGTTGGCGCGCAGGGTGCCCCAACAACAATGCCCCCCTTCCCCGTAGAGAAATATCGTTGAAATTGATGTCAACGCAGCGCAGTGCGGGTCACACTCCTTGCCCTCTTCCCCGTAGAGAAATATCGTTGAAATTGATGTCAACACAGCGCAGTGCGGGTCACTCTCCTTGCCCCTCTTCCCCGTAGAGAAATATCGTTGAAATTGATGTCAACGCAGCGCAGTGCGGGTCACTCTCCTTGCCCCCCTTCCCCGTAGAGAAATATCGTTGAAATTGATGTCAACGCAGCGCAGTGCGGGTCACTCTCCTTGCCCCCCTTCCCCGAAGAGGTACACGTTGAGCGGACAAGGCAGCCTTGCGGGGAAGGGGGGCTACGGGGGGTTGGGGTAAGCGGATGGGTTATCTTCTTGGTGTTGGCAGCCTGTGATTTGACCATTCGCGACGTTGAGAAAACCATCCCCCGCAACAATCTCCGCCGCTGGCAGGCAGGGCGTGCTATAATCAGCCGCGTTGCCTATGGAATTGAACCTGCTCACCTGGACACTGGCGCTGCTGCCCGTGCTGGTTGTTTTGATCCTGATGCTGGGCTTCAAATGGGGCGGCAGCCGTGCCGGCGCAGCCGGCTGGATTGCCGCGGTGTTAATTGCCTGGCTTTTCTTTGCCGCCGGCCCGCGCCTGATTGCCTACGCTCAGGCCAAAGCAGTGCTGCTCAGTCTGGATGTGCTGTATATCATCTGGACGGCACTGCTGCTCTACCATACTGCTGATGAAGCCGGCGCCGTGCGCATGATCGGCGTCAGCCTGCCGCGCCTGACCGCCGACCGCACCATGCAGGGCCTGCTGATCGGCTGGCTGTTCGCCTCATTTTTACAGGGCATGGGCGGCTTTGGCGTGCCGGTGGCGGTTGCTGCTCCGCTGCTGGTGGGTCTGGGTTTCAACCCCGTTCAGGCGGTGGTGATGGCCTGCATCGGACACGGCTGGGCGGTCAATTACGGTTCACTGGCAACTTCGTTCCAAACGCTGATGGCGGTAACCGGTTTGCCCGGCGAACTGCTGGCGCCCGATTCGGCCTGGCTGCTGGGGCTTTCGGCGTACGTTTGCGGGGCAATTGTGGCGCTGGTGGCGGGCGGCTGGCGCGGCCTGATGCGCAGCCTGCCGGCCGTGCTGGTGCTGGGCAGTGTCATGGCTTTCAGCCAGTATGCCCTGGCGGTCAACCGCCTGTGGAATCTGGGCGCAACCGGCAGCGCCATGCTGGGTTTACTGGTAGGGGTCGGGTTGTGCCGCCTGCCGCTTTACCGCGGTAACCCGCAAACCGCGCCGGCAGCCGATTTCAGCCACCTGAACGGCGGCGACGGCAAACCGCGTTCCCTGAAACTCTCCCTTTCTGCCTATGCCATTCTGGTTGTACTGACCTTTGCCATCAATCTCATCCCGCCGCTCAACGCCTTCCTCGACCAGATTCAGCTCAACCTGACCTTTCCTGAGCTGCGCAGCGGTTTTGGGTGGGTTACCCCGGCCGGGCCGGGGCGTTCGATCAGCCTGTTCGGGCATACCGGTTCGATCTTGCTGTATGCCTCGTTGATTTCCTACTTCATCTACCGGCGGGCAGGCTACTACCGTCCTGCCGCCGCTGCAAGAATTGGCGAGAAAACCGTCAAAGGAGCGGTCAATTCCAGTTTGGGCATTCTGGCGATGGTGGGCATGGCGGTGGTCATGTCACACGCCGGCATGACCAACCTGCTGGCGCTGGGCATGAGCCGCAGTTTTGGGGTCACTGCCTACCCGCTGATTGCTCCTTTCATCGGGGCTTTGGGAGCATTCATCACCGGCAGCAACAACAACTCCAATGTGCTGTTTGCCGTGCTGCAAATGCGCACGGCTGAATTACTGAGGTTGAGCGTTCCGCTCATTTTGGGGGCGCAAACGGCGGGCGGTTCGCTGGGCAGCATCATGGCGCCCGCCAAGGTGATTGTCGGCTGCAGCACGGTCGGGCTGAGCGACCGCGAAGGGGAGGTCATGGCAACCGTCATCCGCTACGGATTGATTCCGATTGGCATTGTGGCGCTGGCGGCCTGGCTGGCAGCCTGAAAGTCGTTTATTTACAACCGGTTGACAAAGCGCTCGATACGCCGCAGGGCTTCCTCAATCTTCTCGTAAGCCGTGGCGTAGGAAATGCGGCAGAAGCCCTCGCCGCCGGCACCGAACGAATTGCCCGGCACAACCGCCACCTTCTCTTCCTGCAACAGACGGGTGGCAAAGGTTTCGTCATCCAGCCCGGTAACGCTGACTTTGGGGAAGGCATAAAACGCGCCTTTGGGCTCAAAAGTGGGCAGGCCGATGCGGTTCAACTCCGGCACCAGCATCCGGCGGCGGCGGTCATATTCCTCGACCATTGCCATGACCGATTCATCCTCATCCTGAATGGCGACCACGGCCGCATCCTGGGCGATGGTGGGGGCTGACATGACCGTGTACTGATGCACGCGCAGCAGCCCCTGCAAAATGGGGGCAGGCGCGCAGGCGTAGCCAATCCGCCAGCCGGTCATGGCGTAATCCTTGGAAAAGCCGCCCAGCAGAACCGTACGCCCGCGCATGTTCGGCAGGGTGGGGAAGCAGACATGGCGGTGACCGCCGTACACCAGCCGGTCGTAAATCTCATCCGAAATCACAATCAGGTCATATTTCTCGGCAAGCCGGGCAATTTCCAGCAGGCGTTCGCGGGTGGCCACCGCGCCGGTGGGGTTATTGGGAAAGCCCAGCAGGATGGCCTTGGTGCGCGGGGTGATAGCGGCTTCGATGCGCACCGGGTCAACATCGAAATTGTCTTCCATGCGGCAGGGGATCTCCACCGGCACACCACCCGCCAGAAACACCTCTGCCTGATAGGAAACGAAACACGGGGTGGGGATGATGACCTCATCGCCGGGGTCGAGCAGGGCGGTTGCCGTCAGGTAGAGCGCCTCCGAGCCGCCGACAGTAATCACCACCTCATTGGCCGGATCGTACTGCACGCCGTACAGCCGTTCCAGGTTAGCGGTCAGGGCGCGGCGCAGTTCCAGCGTGCCGGCGTTGGAGGTGTAGTGCGTGCGTCCCTGTTGCAGGGAGCGGATGCCCGCTTCCACCACCGGGCGGGGGGTATCGAAATCCGGTTCGCCAATTCCCAGCGAAATGACATCCTGCATGGTTGCCGCAATATCAAAAAAGCGGCGGATGCCGGAGGGTTTGAGTGAAGAGACCCGCTGAGAAAGATAGGTTTCGCGCATGGTGACTCCTTGTTCGGAATGGAGAGTGGATGATTCAGGCAAAGGATTTTTGCCAATCCTTGTCATCGAGAAATTTTCCATCAAACGGCGTGGATGCGCCACTCGTCGTACAACTCACCGTAAAACAACTCGAAAACCCGCCCGTCTTTGACCCGCACACGGAAGCGCTTGCCGCCGGGGATGCGCCACTCGGCTTCGACGGCTTCGATTTCCAGTCGTTCACCCTGCCAGTGCAGGGCTACCGGCCGTTCGGCGTATTCATAACCCGAATGGCACTCGACCGGATCGCTCATTCCTTCAGCCATGAGTTATCCCCCACGTTCAAGCGGATGGGTTTACCTTCCACCACCACCTGCCGGCCGATGAGCGAGTCGCTGATCACCCGGTTTTGCAGGCGGCTGGCTTCATCCACAATGCTGTTCTGGATGACCACATCTTCCACCACGCAGTCTTTTCCGATGGACACATGTGGCCCGATCACCGCGCGGCGAACCTGCGCCTCGGGATGGATGAAAACCGGCGGGATGATGGTCACCTGCGGGCGTTCGGCGGCGGCTGCGGAATTGTCATACCCGTGATCAAGCAGGTAGCGGTTGGTTTCCAGCACGGCATCCGGGATGCCGGCATCCAGCCAGACCTCGACCTGGCGGGTACGCATGCGGGCGCCTTTTTCCAGCAGGATGTTGACCGCATCCGCCAGAAAGAACTCGTTTTTCAAAGTCAGGTTGCGGCGGAACTGCTCTTCGATGGCTACCAGCAAATCCTCGGCGCGATTGAAGTAGTAAAAACCGACCACCACCAGATTGTTACTGAAATCCTGCGGTTTTTCCACCAGGCGGGTGATCCAGCCCTGTTCGTTGACCACTGCCACGCCAAAGCGGCGCGGGTCTTCCACCGGTTTGACCCATGCCAGGCCGTCTTCTTCTACCTGATCCAGCTTGGAAAGATCGGTTTCGATGAGCGTATCCGAAAAGGCCATCAGCATGGGGCCGTGCAGATACTCGCGCGCCAGATAAAGCGCATCGGACTGCCCGCGCATCACTTCCTGAATCACGTAATGGGCTTTTTTATCGGGGTGATGCTGGCGCATGTGGGCTTCGACCTGCTCACGCTGGTTTGGGCCGATGATGAAAATGTACTCGACTTCCAGAGAGCGGGGCAGGCTGCTGAACTGCTCCAGCACATAATCCAGCACGGTTTTACCGGCAATGGCGATCAGGGGTTTGGGCTTGCTCCAGGTATGCGGGCGCATGCGGCTGCCCAGTCCGGCCATCGGCACGGCAATTTTGAGGGTGTTTGCCAATACGACCTCCTGTGAACGCAGGGTATCCACCTTATTGTATCACTGCCGCAGGCTGGCATGGAATGGAAGGACATCCCCAAATCGGTGGATATTAAGCCGTTTTGATAGGGATGGCTTTCTCAAAGTTGCTTGACAATCCTAAAACTTTGTATCGAAACTTGAATTGTGGTGAAATGAACCCCCTCCCTCCTCCCCCACTATCGCTTTGGCGATAATGGGGAGGCGCAAGAGGGGGCAAAATCGCTCGATTGGACGCATCAGTGGATGATTCCGGATAGACATCGGTCTGCGCCGGCCGGCTGCGGTTTGATCGTTTTCGACTTTGAGAAAGCCATGTTTTGAGAGGGATATGGGATTGCAATGGGATGAGACAGCGCTTCAAAGTTCCAGCCGTTCGGCCATCAGCCCGGCAACCGATTGCAGCGTGGCGGCATCAAAAGCAAAGCGCGCGCCGGCTGCCGCAAACAGCTGCGGTAAACCGACCGAATTGCCCAGCGCCAGCGCACTGCGGTAAGCCCTGACTGCGGAGGATTGATCGGTGAGGGCATTGCGCCAGACCTGCCCGGCGCCCAACTGTGCCAGTCCGTACTCTACATAATAAAACGGAATCTGGAAGATGTGCAGTTTACGCTGCCAGCCGGTGCGGCGGACATCTTCCAACCCACTCCAATCCACCCCCACCATGAATCGCTGCCAGAGGGCATCCCAGGTCTCATCGCAGGCGGCGGAGTTGAGTGCTTCTTCGGGGTGGGTGTAGGCCCAATGCTGAAAACCATCCACCACCGCCATGTACGGCCAGAACAGCAGGCTGCGCTCGAGATGCTCGTTGAAGGCGCGCCGGGCGTCTTCTTCGGAGTAAAAACCGCCGTGCTCCCGGCTGAGGTATGGGCCGGCAAGAAATTCCATGCCCATCGAAGCCACCTCGGCGAACTCGATTGGCGAGCCGCGCAGCTGCCCCAGCGGCAGACTGGCGGCTTCGAATACGTGGAAGGAATGCCCGCCTTCGTGCAGCAGGGTTTGCACATCATCATGCAGCCCGACGGCATTCATGAAAATGAAGGGACGCTGTTGGATTGGGAAAGCGGTGCAGTAGCCGCCGGGGGCTTTGTTTTTGCGGTTTTCCAGGTCGAGCAGGTTTTCACGAATCATGGTATCGAAGTAGCCGCCCAGGGTATCATCCACGGCGTGAAAGACGGCAGAGGTCTTTTGTTTCAACTCGTCAATCGTCTGGTAGGGGCGCAGCGGCGGCAGTCCCTGGGGGTCAACATCCAGATCCCACGGGCGCAGGCTTTCCAAACCCAACTGACGGCGGCGCTTTTCGTAAATTCTGGCGGCCAGCGGGACAATCACCTGCTCAATCGCATCCCGAAAGGTCTGGCAGTCGGCGGGAGAGTAATCGTGGCGGTGGAACTGCACCCAGCGGTAGGAGCGGAAATCGGACTTGCCGGCGTTGGCGGCAATTTGCTGGCGCAGTTTGAAGAAGCGCACCCACAAATCGTTGAAGGCTTCGCGGTCGGCCAGCTGACGCCTGGCAGCCAGCCGCCAGGCCTGCTCGCGCCGGGCGCGGTCGGTTTCCTGATACACCGGCCGCAACTGAGTTAAAGTGATTTCTTTGCCGTCCCATTCCACCGTCTGTTTGCCGGCAATCTGGTCGTATTCCAGCCCCAATTTTTGTTCTTCGGAAAGCAGGGTCAGGTTTTCCTCACGGAACAGTTCGGCATCATCGCGGTAGTTGCGCAGCGGAATTTCAAAACGGACCGGTTTCAGGCCGCTTTGTAGCAGGCGGGCTTTGAGCTGCTGGTCGGCTGCCATTGCCTGCGGGTAAATCTCATCCAATGCAGCCCGAAAGCGCGCTTCGGCTGCTTCATCAGCGGTATTGATGGTAACGGCCACATTCAGGCGGCTGAACAATTCTTCCAGCGCATCGCCCAAATCCGACCAGTCGCGCAGCCATTCATCCACCGTTGCAGCCGTCAGCGGGCGTTCGATGAGATCACGGGCGTATGGCTCGAATTTTTCCCACTTCCAATCGAGAAAATCGGCAGGGGGGTTCTTTAATTCACGGAACATGCGGACTCCTTTTTTACGGGGTAAGAGGTGAAAGGAACAGGGATTACCCTGCAAGTGTACCAGAATTTTTGAGTGCTGAAAAAGGGGTTTGGGGTGAAATGCGTCTTATCCAGAAGCGGAGAAGATATGAACCACGGCTTATCCTTTTGTGCGAGCGGAACGAGCGTGGCAATCTCCCTGTCGGTGGTAAAGAGGGAGACTCCTCGCTGCACTCGGAGTAACATGGCTTTACAAAAAAAAGACTTATCGCCAAGACGCAAAGACACAAAGGATACTCTTTTTTTCCTTCTCTGCGTCTTTGCGCCTTTGCGTTGAATGGCATCGCATGCACAAAGCGGCTATGACGAACACAGCAGCCTGTCCTTTTAAGCAAGCGCAGCGAGCGCGGCAATCTCCCTTCCTGGAGGGAGACTCCTCGCTTCGCTCGGAGGGACATGATTCGGGTGAGTGTCGCTGCACGCGGAGGGACACTGCTTGACAAGGTGAATAAAAAGATTGATCGCCAGGACGCAAAGGATACTCGTTTTTTCTTCTCTGCGCCATTGCGTTGAACGGTTTTGCATCCGCAAGCGGCTAAGGCGAACAGGATAGCCTATCCTTTTGAGCGGCTTTTCCTTCCTGCCGGCGCTCATTCGGCGCTTGCGGCAATCTGCTTACGATACAGCCGGTGAACCTTGTAAAACGCCACCCCCAAATCCCGCAATTCGCGCAGCATGCGCTCGTTTTCGGCGCCAATTTGCACAATTTCCACATGCTGAAAGCGCCCGCTCTGAATGCTCTTGTGCATCTCGCTGAATAGGACGGCCGTACCGCCCAGCCCGCGGTATTTCTCCACAATCCCCATGCCGTTGATATTCAGCCAGGGGGTGCGCTTCAGTTCAAGCCACCAGTCCAGCCAGCCCAACGGCCACATGCGCCCGCCGGTACGCTGCAAAGCTGCGGAAATATCCGGGTAAGCCAGTAAAAAGCCGACCGGTTGATCGCCTTTGAGCAGAATTTTGACCAGTTTCAAATCGGCAAAGAACAATACCTGCCGCAGGATGGCCTCAATCTCGGCAGAGTCAATCGGTGCGTTGTCGGGTGTGTCCATGATGGCGCGGTTGTACATTTCACTCAGGCGGGGAATCAGCCGGCGCAGGTCGGCGCGTGAACGTAACTGCGCCACCTGAAAACCGCGCTTTTGCATCACTTTTTCGGCAATCCGATGGATTTGCGGGGGAAATTCGGCCTTTCCGCTTAAATAACCGGAGAGAATATCCTCGCCCGGCTGGTAGCCGCAGCTTTCCAGCAAAGCCGCGTAATACGGCGGGTTGTATGGAATGCCAAACGCCGGACGGTGTTCAAAGCCTTTGACCAGCAAGCCCATTGCATCGAACGGAGTAAAGCCTTTCGGTCCAAACATCCGGTTTGCACCCTGTTCGATTGCCCACTGCTCACCTGCGCTGAACAATTGCCGCACGGATTCAAGATCATTTTCTGCCTCAAACAGGTAGAAAAAAGCCGTGTGTTCGTGATTGTGCAGGTTGTAGGGGCGGTGAACCAGTACCGCCAGGCGTGCCACCGGCGGCTGATGCGCCTGCCGGCGGGCGAGGAAGAAGGCCGCTTCCGAGTGGCGGTAAAAGGGGTGGCGGTGCGGATCGAGCATCTGGCGGATATCGGCCTGCAGCGGCGGCACCCACTGCGGTGTGAAGCGGTACAGACGGTAAGGCAGCTGCAGGAAGTCCCGGACTTGTTTGCGGGAAGAGAGATGAATTTGCTGGATGACGGCCATTTCAGGAAAAATCGCACATGGAATTGAAAAATTGGCAGCAGTCGCTGATTGCAGAGAGTGCCTGAATCTACTATACTCTAAACAACTCGAAATTCAAGCCCGTTACCACCCGGGAGATGGTTGATTTATGGAAGAGCGCAGAAAATTAAAGCGGCGGCACATTATCTACTACCTGCTGGTGTTTGATCAGGATACCCAATCCATGCTTGGGCATCTGGTGGATATCACCCCGCAGGGAATGATGGTCATCAGCGAACAGCCGCTGGAAGTCGGCCGCCTTTACAACCTGCGGCTGCTGCTGCCCTATCAGATTGCCGGTAAAAAAGAGCTGCTTTTCCAGGCTCACAGCAAATGGTGTCAGAAAGACCTGAACCCCGATTTTTACGATACGGGTTTTCAACTGTTGAACGTGTCCGATGAGGACATTCGCACCATGGATTGGCTGATCGAGCAGGCCGGCTTTCGGGATTGAAATGCCCTGTAATCCTTCTACCACCCGCTGGATGAAACGGCGGGTGGGTTTATAATTAAACGTGAGTTCGGGATAAGATCAAAACCTGGCAAGCAGTGATCATTACCCCCA
>Ga0067045_1028536_pt1 | contig 31576 bp, 22 predicted proteins | sample TerdegcTABiofilm_FD_59184 | JGI IMG/M metagenome (GOLD analysis project Ga0067045, IMG submission 59184) | Combined Assembly of (Gp0054472, Gp0054536) Wastewater bioreactor microbial communities from Singapore -Terephthalate degrading...
CATTATGAAAAGGATAAAGCAGATGCTTAGTAAAGAGAAAAAAGTGAATAAAAACCAGCTAAGATTTAGTTTTGCGGAGGATTTATGAAAAATTTTGGGGTATTTCCAGAGAAAATGTATTTACTGCTTGACATAATTTTTAAGTTATGATTTTTTGCAGACTCTGTCTGCGTGATTTACAGATGTTTCGCCGGGGTGGCGGAACTGGTAGACGCAAGGGACTTAAAATCCCTCGTCCCAAAAGGATGTGCGGGTTCGATTCCCGCCCCCGGCATTATGACATCTTTGGCGTAAAAATGATAAATGTCTGTTTTTTAAACTTGCATATAGGTTCAATCAATAATAATGGATACAGGTGTTTTCCAAATTTAAGGAGGAATAATGAGCGTTAAAAAAATATTCTTCTCTCTGTTATTCATCTTTTTTGCATGTTCGGTTGTTTATGCTCAGGATAATCCGCAACAGCAGACAGATACCGCCTCTCAGTCAAATGAGGCAGCAAAAAGTGAAAACAAGGATGTAAAAGCAACTGATGAATCAAAAAAGGCCGAAGAAGAGAAAAAGGAAGAAATAAAAAAGTCTGAAGATAAAAAGGCGTCTGAAGAACTAAAACAGGCAGAGGAAAAGGACAAGAGTATTAATCAGGGGACAGCACCGGTTTCCGGTGCGACTCAGGCCGTATCATCCGAATCTTCTGCATCATCAGAGAGCAAACCTAAGAAGGAGTTCTTCACGGGGAGCACAATAGGGTTTGGCAACAGTTTCGGAATCAATCCGGATAATCCTCTCAGCACACTCTCGATGAAGATACTTCCGAAGCTCAATCTCCCCTGGACAGATTTCTTCTTTTTGAGCGGCAGAATTGATATATCAAAGGAGGTAACAAATTCAGACAGCACTTCATATCAGTATGAGACCCAGCTTTCGGATGCGAGACTCGAGTTCGTATTTCCGGAACTTTATAGGGAAAAATATACGGATATTTCCCTGTCGGGAACTTTCAGAATTTCATTTCCTACCTCAAAAGCAAGCCAGTATGCTACGCTTATGTGGGGAAATATGATAGACCTCGGAATTTCGAGGGGTTTCTTCGGTGAGAAGGGGAAGCCCGAGACACAGAAGGTCTTTCTGGGATACGATTTCAGGTTTTATAAGAACTGGCACGAATATACAACATCTCAGGTACAGGAGAGTACAGGCGGGTATTACAAGGAGTATCCGTTAAGGGTCAAGACAGCAGATTATCTGAATACCGGTTCGACCAACCTCGAATATCAGGTTGCCCATATATTCTCCGGCTCTGTTGCAATAACGGAGAAGCTCACTTTTGTAGGTTACTTCTGGGTGATTAACGGGTGGGCATACGAATTATACAGTGGCGGCAAGAGGGGAACGCGCGACAGCATAGATTTTAATATCGAACTTGATTATCAGGTTTATAAGTGGCTGGTCGTGGACTGCGGTCTAGACACATTCCAGCCCCAGTTGCTCCCGAACAGCACATATACCAATAATCCGTTCTGGAGAAATACGTACGACAATTACACAACATTGTATTTTGATGTAAGTTTTATATTTTAGGAAAAACATTGTTTTAAGGAGGTATTTTTATGCTTAAGAGGAAGAACTTGTTGATGCTGATTCTGGCAGCTGTGCTTATTGCAGGTTTTATGTTCAGCTGCGCAGAGCAGAGACCCGAGAGGTCCTATGTCCAGCAGTACCCAATCAAGAAGAGCTGGCTGGATGGTTACTGGTATTACAAACTTACTGTTATTGACCATCCGTATGAGGCAAAGTGGACATTTATAGGTGAAGAAGGTTTTCAGCTTGAAAAGATCAGATGGGTGATAGATGAGAATTTCCTTTATGCCTACAGATCCTATGAGACCATTATGAATACAGAGAAGGGGTTCTGTATGAAGGCAGGTACAAAGCTCGAGGAGCTTGAGACGATGGATACCTCCTCGGCAAAGACCTGTTTTCAGGACAATGAATGCGGTCCGGGTAATTTCTGTCTGAAGAGTTCCAAGAAGTATTTCGGAGCCCCGGTTGCAGCATACAGAATTCTCTCCCATTTTGACATTCAGAGACAGTATAACCCGACTACCGGTGAAGAATACAATGTGATCGTTGAGAATACTACGGACAGACTGTGGTGGGACAGGGAATACATCAGGGTGGACTGGTCACAGAATCTGATGTTTGACTGGTTCCATTTTATTCTGGAATATTCAGACCCGATGTATGCCTATATGAAGAAGGAACCGGCGGTCTTCTGGGACCAGAGTCAGTCAACGATTACTCCTCAGGACGGATATCTTGATATAGTGAATGCAGAGATTGTCTCCGCTACTCCGAATTCACTCTGGTACGAGTATTCCTATCCTGTGGTACTCGGGCAGGTGCCTGTTACTTTCAGACACTCATTTTTGAAGGCTCAGCCGTCCACCTATGAGCCAGCAAACTTCCCGGACCTCTTCTTCGATGTGGGCTATGGTTATTTCAGACTTGACAGAGAGGGATTTGACAACCACTGGGGTCTCAATGAACTTTCCAGAAACTACAATATGTCGAGATGGAATATCTTCAAACAGTGGAGAGACGAGAACGGGAATCTGTTGAAAATAAGAGACAGGGAAATAAAGAAGATAGTTTATTATATGAACGAGGATATGCCGGATGTACTGAAACAACCCTCCTATCTGCTTGTGAGAGACTGGGATGTGGCATTCAGAAAGGCATTAAGGGGTATTATAGCATCCGAGTATATGCTCGAAGGCAAATCCCATGATGAGGCAGATGCACTTGGCAAGAAGTGGGTTGAGGATAGAATTGACAAGAATGCTTCAAACGGCCTTGGTGCTCTCGTATTCGAACTCAGGGACAACCATTACTGCGATGAGACATATCAGAAGGGGATACTTGAGAAGATAGCAAGTGAAAAGGGCAAGAAGGTCGAAGAACTCTCAATCGAAGAGAAGACTTCTCCTGATTGCAGAAAGAATAACGGCGACCTCAGGTACAGTATGATTAACTATATCAGCAAGCCGATGGCCGGTGGTCCGCTCGGCTACGGTCCTTCCGAGGCCGACCCTGAAACCGGTGAGATTATCAATGCGACAGCCAATGTCTATGGTGCTGCACTTGTGACCTATAAAGAGAGGTCAATGGAATTCTTTGATATAGTTTATTACTGCTCCAGAAGCAATACTACAGACGAGCAGTGCCAGAGATATATTCAGAGCATTGCGCAGGGAGAGGATATAAGAGGCTACTTCACGAATATGTACGGAACAGGTGTCCAGCCTATGGGTCCGGAAAACGGTCCGTGGAAACCGACAGAGATTGTACAGGCAAAACTGGATAATCTCTTTGCAAAAGTCAGGGCAAGCGGTGCAAGGACAGAGGACGATGTGGCAAAAATGCTCTCGGATAAGAACACAATGACCGCATACAGTGCAAGAAGAGCCAATGTCCTGAAGAATCATCCTGAGCTCGAGAAGATGATGCTCTTTAAGGACCTCGCTGTTGTCAAAGGCGGTGTAAAGTTCGAACTTGCCGAAGGTGAGATGACAGACGAGGTAGTGGATTACATAAGCCCGCTCAGGGAACACTGGCACGATAAGATCAAGAATTTCCACAGGTCAGAATATCTGAAGAGCAGATATCACTGTATCCTTGAACCCAATGAATATATCGATGACGGTGTCCTCTTCCTCGTTAAAAAGTATGCCGAGCAGGGCTGGACGAGGGAGCAGGTTGCCGAACTTGTCTATACATCAATTTACAGAGGTGTTACAGAACACGAAGTCGGACACACTCTCGGCCTGAGACATCAGTTCGAGGCATCCTTCGATGCAACGAACTTCCCGAAGGAGTGGTGGGACATCTACAAGAAGGTCAAGGCATCCGACCCGGAATTTGCCAACTTCGATTTCTTCAATGTTCCGCAGTTCAAGAACGAGGGTGAATACGACAATTATCTGAGGGTATGGGATAAATTCCGCAAAAAGATGAGACAGGAGAATGCATATCTCTATCAGCTTACATCTGTTATGGATTACGGTGCCCAGTTCTACACCGACGGCTTTACCGGAGTTGACCAGACAGACTTCAGAGACAGTAATCTGAAACTCGGAGAGGATATCTGGGGAGAGAAGTATCCGCTCTCGAATTACTCGCACGACCAGGCACATATCAAATTCGGGTATGGTCTGAGAGAGATTACATACAACGGACACAAGGCAGTGGTATCGGCTGTTGATAAATGGGACGGAGCGCCTGATTATGATAAGAACTATCAGAATAAGGTCAACGCCGTTTTCTATGTCGGCGGTGAAACCTGTGCCAGCAATGATGATTGTCCGTTCAAGGATTTCGGTCAGACCTGTCTGACAGGTATCTGTATGAGGCTTGACAAGGGTAATGATTTCTACCTCGGCGGTGAAAGATGTGCCCTCGACTCCGATTGTCCGGGTTATGCAAAGGGTCAGAAGTGCGGTGCAGCACCGACGGTCCCGAAGGTATGTTCACACTTCTATCAGAATAAAAACTGGGGTTCCGATGCAAACAACTTTGTCAAGTACAGATTCTGCTCTGATGAGAGAACCGACGACCTCCCGTTCTGCAACAGATGGGATGAAGGTGTAACCTCGAGAGAGATTGTCATTAATGAAATTGACCTTTACAACAAGAGTTACATATTCAACAATTTCAAGAGATACAGAAGAAACTTCGGATTTGACTATGATGCCAGGGTTTTCGGCAGGTATTTTGTGACAATCGGAAAACAGTATCAGGCAATGCTTTATCAGTATTTCTATGAGCCCGGTATGAGGTCGCCTTCCAACTGGAATATCGCCGGTGGTTTGAACGATATGTATATAGCATCGACAGTCGGTCTCAATTTCTTCAACAAGGTTCTCGGTGAACCTGATGTAGGTTGCTATTCGTACGTCCCGGGTACTAAGTATCTGAAATTCCGTTCTAGCGACCCCGAAAGAGAGGATTGTGACCTCAGACTGAGACTTGGCGATGCCAAGTATTACTGGCACAAGTATGAAGGTGGTTATTACGGCAGAATTTACAGAATCAGCATTATTGGTACGGTATTGGATAAGATTATGGCTCTCGATGCACTAACTACCCGTGACTGGGGATTCCCGGATGCCAGCGGAATCAGATTCTATATCAACTACTATGACTTCTTCCAGAACGAACTTATTGATATCGTAACGGGTCTGATCAATGAAGACTATCACAAGTATGGCTGGATAGCCGAGAACAATGCAGGTAACTGGACACTCAAACCCAGGAATGTCTGGTACGGAGATAACTTCACAGGTAGAGAGTTGCCTGAGAGAAATCAGTATGAAATCTACAAGAACAGCACTGTGATTGAGCCCGGCGTCTCGATCTATAACCAGATTTATGGTATGTTATTTGCAGTTGACAGATTCTCGGTCTTCTTCGATACGACATTCTTCAACTTTATGAAGATCTGTATTGAAGGTCAGGAGTGCGGTTATACACCTTACGACAACTCTGTAAGATGTGAATATAACTCTCTCTTCAACCCATATACATATTATGGTGCAAGAGTCTTCAGACCTGTAGCAAGTGTGAATGTGGATAAATCAATCGGTTGTGCGGCAATCGACAGAGCCAATATGTATAAGGATGCCTACAATACGCATACCTGTATGCAGAAGTTCGGTGAGGATGATACTTCCTGTTATTACAGAGTTAATAGCATGGAGTCGGTGCTCAATATGATGATGATGTTTATGCAGGATTACGGAGTCTCAGGACTGTAATTGTATAGATGATGCTTAAATCAGACCGCTGTATTCTTTATTTAGGATACAGCGGTTTTTTTTTAGGAGGGCGGCAATATGCTGAATCATTTACTAAATGAAAAACAGAAGCAGTTAAGAGATGAGGTCGTAGATTTCGTCAGATGGGTACCAAAAAAACTAATCCTTGATATGGATAAGGATGCCATAAGATATCCTGTGGAGTTTCTTAAAGAGGCCGGCAGGAGAAATCTTCTGGGGCTCAGATTTCCGAAGGAACTGGGCGGGAGAGGGCTTCTGTGGCAGGATGAGATTGTCGCACTTGAGGAGATCGGGGTTCTTGGCAGTTCACTCGCCTGTCTCTATTCTCTTGTCTCAATTGTGGGAGAGGCAATAAATAAATTCGGCAATGAATATCACAAAGACCAGTATCTGAAACCGATGCTGAAAGGGGAGAAATACTGCGCCGAGGCACTGACAGAGCCGAGAGGTGGTTCGGACTTCTTCGGTTGTACCACAACGGCAAGAGAGGAGAAAGATTACTTTATTCTCAACGGGCAGAAGAGATTTGTGGTCGGTGCCGAGGGGGCTGATTTCTTTATGGTCTATGCAAAGACAGACGAGAGTGCTCCTCCGCACAAGTCAATAAGTGTCTTTCTGGTTGACAGGGATTCCGGAGTTAAGACCGAATATCTTTACGGGCTGATGGGGACAAGGGGCGGTGGTGCAGGCAGAATAGTCTTTAAGGACGTAAAGGTGAGTGAGAAGAATCTGGTTGGCAGGCTAAACCAAGGGTCCGAGATATTCTATCAGATGATGATACCTGAGAGAATGACTACCTCTGCCGGTGCAATAGGCTCGGCCAAAAGCGCCCTCTCTGTTGCAGCGAGGTATTCGACCAGAAGGAAGGCTTTCGGAAAATTTATTAAGGATTTTGAAGGCGTTTCCTTCAAGATTGCTGATTCGGTAACCAAACTGGATGCTGCTTCGGCACTTGTTTATGCAACAGCGGTTGCCATCGATAGTGGCGCAGATGCAGCCTATGTCAGAAGACTTGTATCCGAATCGAAGAAGTTTTCCACCGAGACGGCCTGGAAGGTCGTAAATAGTGCAATGCAGGTAATGGGAGGTATAGGTTATACGGATATCTTCCCGGTGGAGAGAATTCTCAGGGATATCAGGCTTATGATGATATGGACAGGAACAAATGAAATAATGGACCTGATTATTCAACACGAATATTACAAATCTGCCGAATTCGAAAAAGACAGGACAAGGGAGTATGAGGAGGATTCTGCTGAATCTGCAAGGAAGGAAGAGATAGTATTTGAATAATTTTGATATTGCTTTGATTGACTCCCGTGATTATTTCTGTTATAGAAAATGTAATAAGGGTATTCTGATATGAAGTTTTGTCCTACCTGTAAATCAAAATTTCCGACGGATATTAATTACTGCCCAAATGATGCCACGAAACTTGTTGCAGACCCCGAATCAGGTCCGTCCCACTCTCTTATAGGTATGATACTTGACAACAGGTACCGCATTATTTCCAAACTCGGGGAAGGCGGGATGGGGTCTGTCTATGCATCAGAGCATATCCTGCTCAAGAAGAACGTAGCAATTAAGGTTTTGAGATATGACCTTGCCAGAAAAGAGGATGTAGTCAGAAGATTCCAGAATGAGGCAATCGCTGCCTCGCGTATAGGACACGAGAATATCATCGAAGTAACCGATTTCGGCAGAACTCCAGATGGTTCGGTCTATTTTGTAATGGAGCATCTGAACGGTTCGGCCCTTGCGGATATCATTCAGAAATCAGGTTCGATTCCCCTCAGAAGGGCTATACCGATTCTGCTTCAGATAACAAAGGCGCTCTCTGCCGCACATTCACAGGGAATCATTCACAGAGACCTGAAACCCGAAAATATTGTTCTGATAGACAAACCCGACAGGAAGGATTTTGTAAAGATACTGGATTTCGGTATTTCAAAAATGCTTGATACATCTGACAGGGCAGAGAAGCTCACCGCTATGGGAATGATAGTGGGGACACCGGAATATATGAGTCCCGAACAGGCGGCCGGGATGTCCGTTGACAAGAGAACGGATATCTATTCGCTTGGAGTAATAATATATGAAATGATGACGGGAAGGCTTCCGTTTCTGGCCGATAACGCGATCAGAATTCTTATGATGCACCAGACCGAAAAGCCTGTAAGGCCGAGGGATATAAACCCCGAAATTCATATCGGGATGGAGCAGATAATTCTGAAGTGTATGGAGAAGAAACCTGAAGACAGATTTCAGGATATGTCGGAAATTACTCAGGCTCTGATCCAGTTGCTTTCGGCATCGGCAAAGGCACCCGAACCCAAAAAGACAATCGCGTTCAATCCGCAGGCAATTTCACCCGAACAGGGTAATACTCCCTCTCCGTCTCAGATCTTCTCTGCAAAGCCATCCGAACAGCCGTCTGCGCAGACCTCATCCGGCATTGTGTCGCAGGAAATACCGGCAGTTATGCCGCAACCTGATAACAGCACAGAGACAAGGAAGACTCCGACAGTCTCTTCAGGTATTGCAGCTGCTAATCAGCCGTCTAATGTGAGAAAGACTATCAGCGGGCAGATACAGCAACCGGGCATTGTGCCTGAAGTTTCACCGCAGGAAACCAACCCTGTATATACTCAGCCGCAGGTTGTACAGACAGAACCCGATTCAGCAATCAGTCATACTCCGGATGGCGCACACAGATTTACAGGGGCAGATAAACAGGCGGTGGTCCCTCAGAAACCTTCATCCTATGAAGAAGAGGAGCTATTACCGGTGAAACCGGCCGGCAGCAAAAAAGCAGCAATTGTGGTGATTTTATTGATACTCCTAATAGCCGGCGGTGCGGGAGCATATTATATTTTGTCAGGGAATAAAGCCCGGACAGATAACAAACCCGTTCAGCAGATAACAGAAACCAAACAGGAAAAGCCTCCTGTTTCGGAGGCAAAGAAGGAAGAAGTAAAAGAGGAGAAGAAAGAGGAGGATTCTCCTAAGGCTCAGGAGACAGAAGAAAGGAAAGAGGAAAAGCCTTCTCCGGATAAAGAGACAAAGACAGCAAAGGCTGCTGATACAGTTGTTATTTCCCTGACGAGTGAGCCGGAGAATGTGGAAATCTATAAAGGTAATGTTATGCTGGGAGTTACACCTTTTCAGATAAAGGGCAGAAAGAACAGTTCGGGAGAATATGTTTTCAGGAAGGCCGGATATGAACCCCTTAAAAAGAAAATTGTACTGAATTCTTCCGGTGAGATGAAAATAAACCTGAAGAGAATAGAGGAAAAGAAACAATCTCCGAAAAAGGAGAAAGACCCGTTTGAAAAGATTGACGACTTAAAGGACCTGAGTTTCTGATATGCCGGGAATAATCTTTATTTCACAGGAACAGCTCGAAAAATTCGTAAGCGATGGTGTAGCTGATATATCTGACAGGGATATTGTTCTGAGGCTCGAAAAGACATATATAGGCAATTTTGAAGAGGCTTATTATTTTCTGAGAAATGTTGTTAACCCCAATGATTCAAGGGATATGACGGGCAGGGTGCTCACCAAAGAGGAGATAAGAAATCTTAATGCCGATATTATGCAGAATTCGGTAATTATAGGCGATGATGCCTATGATGTGGAAGAGGGATTTATTGTTTTTGAACAGGGGGCAAATTATGTTAAGACCGAACCGGAGAAGAGATCAAAGACACAGGAGATAAAATCTCTTGCATCATTAATCTTGGAAAATTTTAGAAATAACAAATAACAAAGGAGGGTTTTATGAGAAGATTCTTTCTTTTGAGCCTTTTTCTCATTCCGGCACTGGTAATACTTTCCTGTTCAGAGGAAAAGAATGTATGCGAATCCTATTATGACAAGATCTGTTCCAAAGAGAAGTACTTTGATGAGCCTGAGGAGTATTATTACCAGCAGAAGGTTCTGATGTGTAATTGTATAAAAAACAAGAGGTCGGATTTTACCGATTATGAAAAGATAGAGTGTGACAGAATGCTGAAAAGTCTTGCAGAGCTGGATGAAAATGTCCCTGACCAGAAGAAGGTCTTACAGGAATGTTCTGTCCAGAATAAGCTTTTGGATAAATACGGGGATACATATATTTCTGTCTGTCTGCTCAGAAACGGTACGGAGGAATGTGATAATTCAAAGGCAGACTGTGTCAAGGAATGCCCCACAGATTCTGATGAAAAATACAAGGGTTGTGTTGCAGAGTGCAACGCAAAATACCCCTGCGGTGAGCTGTGTGATGGTTTTGAATTTAACTGATAAATTCTAAAGCTAAGGTTTTTCTTTACATTTTTTGTTCTGCTTCCATCTGACCGCAGGAAATATATCGCATTATATTGCAATATATCTTGACTTTTCCTAATTATACTAAAGTTCTGAGGTGCTAGGCAGAAAAATCAATTCGGATAATTGAAAGTGATTTGGTGCAAAGTGATTTGGTGCCAGTTAGAAATGCAAGTATATTATCGGTAGGTATACCTGGCACCATTCGATAAAAATGCCGTATTTTCAATGGGTTAGAAAGGACCATATTGTCCTGTATCGTTTTTGATTTTGCCTGAAATGGTCTGAATTATTAATGATTTTACTTTAGGCTACCTCTGGTCTCAGGTCTGCAAATTCTTTTCTGAGTTTCTCTTTTAACCGTTCCTCTATCTGCCTGACCCTCTCTCTGGTTATTCCGAAGGTCTCTCCGATCTCTTCCAGAGTCTTTGGATTGTCGCTCATAAGTCTGTTGTAGGCAATGTATCTCTCTTTATCGTTTGCCTTTTTCAGAAACTCCGTAAGTCTTGTTCTGACCAATACCGACTCCTCTTCCTTTATAATACGTTCGTCATAGGAAGGCTCATCACTTGCAATCTTCTCCAGAAGTGTGCGGTCGTCGTTTTCCGATATAACGGCATCGAAGGAGAGATCTGAATTGCCGAGGCGTTTTTCCATCTCCTGTACGTCTTTTACCCTGACTCCCAGCTTTTCTGAAATCAGCTTAGTCTCTTTTTCATCGATATGTTCATCGAAATCTTTTCCGGAGAGTCTGAGTATCTCCTTCTTGGTCTTGTTGAGGGAATAGAAGAGCTTTCTCTGGGCCTGTGTGGTCCCGATTTTTACGAGGCTTTTGGTCTTGAGAATGAACGACTGGATATAAGCCCTTATCCACCATATAGCATAGGAGATAAACCTGTATCCCTTGTCCGGGTCGAATTTTGTAAGCGCCTTTATAAGCCCCATATTCCCTTCCTGAATAAGGTCGGAGAGCCTAACATTATAATAAATATATTCGAGGGCGATCTTTACGACAAATCTGAGGTTAGATGTAATGAGCTTGTGGGCGGCCGTAATATCTCTGGTCTCTTTATACTTTTTGGCGAGGCTGTATTCCTCCTCGGGTGTCAGAAGAGGATATCTTCTCACTTCTCTCAGGTAAATCGAAACGGAACTGTTATTTAATTCCATGCTGTTAATCATATCCTTCTACCTCCCTTTTTTAGATGCTGATTAACCCTCATGGTTTCCGTTTTTTATCCCTGTATTTAATATCCATTATGGCCATTCTTATCATATCGGGGTCCTCACACCAGCTCAGTAACTCACAGGTACGTTCGGATTCCATCTCTGCAAAATGGTTTTCCGTCATAAAGTCCATACAGAAGTCATAAAAGGCCCTCATATCATCACTACCTGTCTTCAGAACCATCTTATTATTGTTTTTTCTGTTACCATTATTCTGACCCATATCTATCACCTTCCGGCACCGTAAAATTTTAATCATATTCTGCTTAAATGTCAAGTATGCCGGAACAGCAATAATAATGGAGCGGGCGACGGGATTTGAACCCGCGACTTTCACCTTGGCAAGGTGACACTCTAGCCGCTGAGTTACGCCCGCCCACAGGGGAATTGTCTTACTATAAAAAACGGGCGGATTTGTCAAGGAAAATAGTTTTTTGCTTTAAATTCCGAAAGTATTGTAGTAGATATCTGAACCCTGTAAGGAGTGAGCAGTATGTTTGAGAACCTGACAGAAAAATTATCAGGCGTCGTAAAAAGACTCAGGGGCGAAGGTAAGATTACCGAGAGCAATATTCAGGAGGCCATCAAGGAGGTAAAACTCTCCCTTCTGGAGGCAGATGTCAATTTTAATGTTGTAAAGAATTTTGTGGATGCAGTGACAAGACGCGCTCTCGGGACTGAGGTTCTGGGCAGCCTTACACCCGACCAGCAGTTTATCAAGATTGTCCACGATGAACTGATAAATATGATGGGTAAGGATTCCACGGGTGTGGAACTCTCGGGAAAACCTCCGGTTGCCATTATGATGGTCGGGCTTCAGGGTTCAGGTAAGACGACCTCTGCCGGAAAACTGGCGAGGTATCTTCAGATCAACAAAAGGAAGCCGTATCTGGTCAGTTGCGATATATACAGACCTGCGGCTATAGAGCAGCTCAAGAAGGTGGCTCTGACGGTTGGTGTTCCGGCTTTTGATACAAATCCTCAGGACAAGCCGGTTGATATATGCAGGGCGGCGATCGGTCAGGCACTTGTTAAGGGCTGTGATGTGGTTATTATCGATACCGCAGGACGTCTGCATATCGATGAAGAACTGATGAAGGAACTCGAGGAGATCAAGGCAGCAGTCAATCCGTCTGAAATTCTCTTCGTAGCCGATGCTATGACAGGACAGGAGGCGGTGAATGTTGCATCTACATTCAATCAGCGTCTGGATATAACCGGAGTCGTGCTTACTAAGATGGATGGTGATGCGAGAGGCGGTGCGGCGCTATCTGTAAGGGCGGCTACCGGTAAACCGATAAAGTTCGTCGGTGTGGGCGAAAAGATGGACGGGTTCGAACTCTTTCACCCGGACAGGATTGCAAGCCGTATTCTCGGGATGGGAGATGTAATCTCTCTTGTCGAGAAGGCTCAGGAGGTCTATGACCAGAAAAAGGCTCTGGAGATTCAGAAGAAGCTCTCCAAAAACGAATTTACGCTCGAGGACTGGCTCGAGTCACTGAAATCAATGGAGAAGATGGGCTCTATCGAAGACCTGATCGACCTGATTCCGGGTTTCGGGGGTATGAAAAAACAGATGAAGGCTCTCGGGGCAGTCAGGCCTCCGGAGAAGGAACTCAAAAAGATTATCGCGATCATAAACTCTATGACAAAACAGGAGAGGAGAAATCCGTCTGTTCTGAATGGCTCGCGCAGAAAGAGAATCGCGGATGGCTCCGGTACAACTGTACAGGATGTAAATACACTTATTAAACAGTATCTCGAGATGAAGAAGATGATAAAGAAGTTCAATCAGGGCGGACTTTCGTCGCTCTTTTCGCAGATGATGAGAGGTAAAATGCCCCTGAAATAGGGTGTGCCGAAATTGGAAAAAATACCGGAATATTATTTGGAAGAATTCAGAAAACTATCAGATGAACTTTTGAAGTGCAGTTTGGTTCTGTATGATGCTTCTGCTAAAGAAGTGGTGCGTACTTTTACCGGATTTGCAGAGAACGGAATAATCAATGACATCGGTTTTTACAAAAAGCAGACAGATCTGATTACCGGTGTAATAAGAGATATGGGTGCATTCATCAATACTTACAATGAAGAAGAGAATGCGCTGATAGTAAGATCGATAAGCAATATGGGATTTCTGTTCGATCTGTTTCAGATACTGGGCGGTGTGAATATCAGGACAACCAAGTATTATCTGAACGACCGTTATGCCTATATATCGCTTATGACAGGGAAACTGGTAAAGGTACCGGGCGGACTGAGGGACGGTATGATGGAGAATGTCCCCGCGTTTCTTGTAGATATGATAAGTGATATGGTGGGACCAGTCTTTCTTTATGGCGGAGGGCTCGTTTATGATGATAAACTACTGGGTAATATCGGTGTTATTCTTAAGAGGAGAGAACTCAGATCCGATGAGGCCGATTTTCTGAGCATAATTCTTAGAATCTTTTCTTTTCTCGAGCATATAAAGAGAATGCCCGAAAAATAATGTAGAAAATATTGATTCTTTGTGGTAATATCCTAACAGACTGGGGGTAGGTCTATGAACCAAAACTGTGATAACTATATTAGAGAGATTCTGAATCTGAAAGAGGGGATACTGGATGCTAAAGTCCTGAAATCCTTTCCCGAAACAAGAAAACTGGCAGAAAAATATTTTGCTCATATATCAGACAGGAATTTTGAAAACAATTATATCTATCAGCTGGAGGCCGAAATAATAGCAAGTCTTGCAAAAGGTGCGCTGGTAAACATCAATTCATACAATAAGAGTGAGAAGAAACTCGAGATTGTTGCAATTACAGGGCTTAAGGAGTTTGTCGAGATTATATTGAAATTCGGAAATATAAAGATGGTAGGAAAGAAACTTCCGCTGGAAGATAAGTTTGCTGAACTCTCGCTTTTGCAGGGTAAACTTCACAGAATTCCCCGGGGCCTCAAGGATGCAGCACTCAAAGGGTTTCCCGATATGCTTGTGGACCTCGTGGATGAGATGCTTGGCCCGTTTTTCTGTTATGGAGCAGGTTTTATTTACATAGAAGAGCTTGTAGGTAATCTGGCAATAATTGGGAGAAACATGGACATTGATGTCTTGAGAGAAGAGATTATTAATCTGGTACTACCTGTATTTGCACTTGTTGAGATGACTTACAGGGAAAACAAGTCAAGGTAAGTCTTGTTATGGAAATTGACCTTATAAGGATTAATTGCGGAAAATATATCGAAAAGAGTGATTTTTTTAAAAAATGCAGGGAAGATGTCTTCAGACTGAGGTATGATGTATATTGCAGAGAGATGAGGGTTGTGAAAGAAAACAGCGAAGAAATGCTCTGTGACGATTACGATTTCAATAGTAATACAGTTATATTTTCTGCAGGTGTTGAGGGAAGGATTGTGGGTACTTTGAGACTCGTAAGATTTAGTGAGCGGTTTTCCCTTCCCATATTGTCCGGACATAAAGATATTCTTCCAAGGATGGATAAGGCTATATCTTTCTGGAATAAAGTTTATGGAGGGAGGTTTTTTACAGAGGCGTCGAGATTTACTCTTTTGAAGGATTTCCGAAGAAACAGAGGCTCTGACGGGAGGCTTATCTCCATTATGTTAATGCTCGATTATATAGAATATTGCAAGGACTTCGGGCTGACCGATATTGTTGGAATTTCAAATCCGAATCTTTTGCCATTCTATCAGAAAATCGGATTCAAACCATTGTTCTTCATAAAAGATGAACTTACAGGTATCGAGAGCCCGATAGTTCACGGTGAGGTGAATTCTGTAGGTCAAGGTATCAGGAGGCTGAAGATTAAAATAACCTTTCTAAAAATGATTAACCGGTTCAGGAGATTTTTGGTAGAATGGGTCAGAGGAGATTATATCTCCCGGGCGAAATAATAAGACATGGGTCGGCAGATACTTTTATTCTTCCGACAAACATCCAGAAAGGATCTTCTTCATCAATCAATTCACTCATTATGTCTATTCCCAGCCTATAAGGATAGATTCCTGTCTCTGTTAACTTTTTATTTAGTCTTCTTATCGAATTATGTGCCCTTTTTATTTCATTTTCTTCCCTCTTGAACGGTATACTTATAACTGTTTCGAGACATCTGTCATTAACGGTATTGAGTGTTATTGAGGGATCGAATCCGTCTTCCCTTAGAATGGTTTCAGTGATGGCAAGCATATTTCTTACCTCTTCGCCATCAAGTGGGGTAATCGGAAGATAATAAAGAACGCCACATTCACTGTTATCAGGGTCGGGTTTTTCCGGCGGATTTTCAAACGGCCAGTAAACACTCTTAACCGCGTCATCTGTAGGTATACCAGTGGTGAATTTATATACTGTCTTTGAGGCTGCAAGAATGATGCTCTTCTCCCTTATTGACGGTATGAAAGAGAGAAATCTGCCCGCCTTTTCCAGAAATGCAATCTTGTCATCGGTAATGAACATCAGGTCTGCTATATCAGAGAGATGTTTCTTCAGGTTCCTCTTTGCTTCCTTTACAAATCCCTTTGTGCCGAAGAGTCTGCCGGTTGCACTCCAAGAACCATAGAATTCTTTGTGAAAAAGGGACTCAGCCCTGCTTCGTAGTTCTTTTTTATTTGTATCCGGATATCTTATGCATAATTCCTCGAAGATCAGTGGTGTAAGTGAAATTCTTGCCCTTTCCCGGTTACCGATATGTACCACACTCTTGATGATGTTTGTATTTCTGAGGAGTCTTATTCTGTCTATCATTAATGGCAGGTTCTTTTCTTCTCTTAGTTTTGCAATAAATGTGACATTTGCCTCCTGTTGGTGAAGCAGATTTATGGCAGCTTTGGTTACAATGCCGAAATTTCCCTGAATAAATAACCCGTCTATCGACGGGCCAAGACCGTGTTTGAACAAATGAGTTGTTTTTGCATTCTTGTAATGTCCAAAACCTGTCTCGACAACACTGCCATCCGACAGGACTACTGTAAGTCCGGAGATTTCTTCTGCTCTATCAGTAAAATATCCTACTCCTCTGTCGAGTGCATTTCCCAGTATACTCGATTCGGCGCCTGAACCGGTTACATCCATAACAAGCGGCAAGTTATGCTCTTTTATGTAGTCGTAAAGCTGTTTTTGCGTGACCCCTGCCTCGATTACTGCATAGGCAAATTTTTCGTTTACTTCTATGATTCTATTCATTCTGCTTAGTTCTACGATTATGCATCCGTCTCTTACAGGCAATCTCGACCCCATTCCCCAGTTTCTCCCGCGGCTTACAGGATAGAGTGGTATTTTATATCTGTTTGCGGTTGTTACAATCTTAGAGACTTCTTCTGTTGAGGCAGGCAGAAGCAAGGCTATAACATCTCTTTTTGTGCCAGATACATTGTTGACATAAGGTTTCAATTCGTCTCCAATTACTACATACTTTTCTCCGATAATCCGAATAAATTCCTTTATTACTTCTTCTCTGCTATTGTTCATATCGTACTCCTTTGATGTAGTGGAGAAATTTGTACTATTATCCCTTTCAAGTTTCAATATTTTTTTTGATGGCATTTTTGCCTTTTCGGTGATATCTGTAATTCAATTTTTTATATCCGGAGATACGATGAAAAGATTATTATTATTATTTCTGTTCCTGATTCTTCTGATTCCGTCCTGCAAGACCGTTCATTATGTTACATACAATATAAGTCCGAATAAACCGTCCCTTAACAGTAAAGTTAATTCATCTTTTGTAAAGTCCGATGTAAAGGTTGTATTCGATAAATATCTGATACCTCACATCGAGGCAGCAAATGACTATGACGCATTTTATGCGCTTGGTTATGTCCACGCAATGGAGAGGCTCTTTCAGATAGAACTTATGAAGAGATTTGCCTACGGGAGGCTCGCGGAGACCTTCGGGAATGTGAAATTCGGTTATAATTCCATTTTTGCCGATGCAGTAAGTATGGATGTCTGGCTGCGGACGATAGGACTCTGGAGAGCGGCAGAGGTCTCGGTAAAGGGAATGGACGAGGAGAGCCTGAGGATTGCCGAGGCATACTGCGCAGGGATAAATGATTACATCAGAAACGGGAATATTCAGATTGAATTCAAGCTATTGGGAATCAAGCCTGAGGAGATAAAACCTGTTCATCTTCTTGCAATAGGGAGAGTTACGGGATGGAGTCTCTCGGTGAATCACATTCAGGAGCTGATCCGGTATCTGCTTTCGGTCGAGATCGGAGAGAAGCTGCAGAAAGAACTCTTTCCGTCTCTTAATTACAAAGGCAGAGCGATTGTAGAGTCACTTCCCTCAGAAAACAAATCCAATACCAAGGAAACAGAAGGCGGAAAATCCGGCTATTTGATAGATAAGAGTTACTATGAGTCTGCCGTTGCAGTTCTCGAAGGACTGAGCAGGGTCGAGAATATATTGTTTTCGGCATTTCCGAAGAATGCCTCGAATAACTGGGCAATTTCGGGGAAGAAGAGTGTGAGCGGTTATCCTCTTCTTGCGAATGACCCACATCTTCAGCACTCTGCGCCCTCTATCTTCTATGCCGTACATATCAAAACGCCGGAACTAAATGTTTTGGGAGTGAGTATCCCGGGCACTCCTGCGGTTATTCTGGGTCATAACGAAAGGGTGGCGTGGGCTGCAACGAATACATTCGCCGATGTTCAGGATATCTATTTCGAGAAGATTGACCCCGCTAATTCTGACAGGTATATCTTTAAGGATGAATCGAAGGAGTTTTACTACGAAGAGCACACCGTATTCGAGAAGACGCAAGATGGCAGATTCGTTCCGCACAATTTCACTATCAGACATACTATTCACGGACCTGTCCTGAATGACGCTCTGGGTGCTGCCACAAAGAATCTGCCATTAATCACACTCAAGACCACAATGTATCATTCATCCGGGGATTTTAAGGCAGCCTACGGGTTTATGAAATCCAAGAATATCTTTGATTTTAAGGAGGCATTGAAATACTGGGATATCCCAATTCAGAACTGGGTGGTTGCGGATAAGGACGGAAATATCGGGTTCTTCCCGTTCGGACGGATTCCGAAGAGAGCCGGGTGGGACGGGACTATGCCGGTCGAAGGGTGGAGCGGTAAATACGAGTGGGACGGCTATATACCTTATGAAGAGCTTCCGCAGATGATCAATCCTGATGCGGGGGTTATTATTACTGCAAATAATAAAGTCGTAGAGCCGGGCAGATACAAGTATCCGCTTACCCTCGATGCAATGCCTTCTTACCGTGCTGACAGGATTTGGGAGTTGCTGGGGAAGAAGGAAAAGTGGGATGTGGAATCGGTAAGAAGTATTCAGATGGATATCTATTCGAAGCAGGCAGAATATCTTATGCCGGTCTTTAAGAATGCCCTGAAGGATGCAATTCTCGATGAATTCGAGAAGAAGGCCTTCGGGGTAATGAGTAACTGGGATTTTCTTGCCACTGTGGAGTCTACAGGTGCAACGATATTCTTTACGACTCATAAGGTTATTTTCGAGATGACCCTGAAGGATGACCTCTCACCGCTTCTGTATAATCTGATACTCAACACACCATATTCACACGGATTCTTCGACAGATTCATTGCCGAAAATACGGATTCGAAACTGTGGGATATCAGGACTACCGAAGTTACCGAGAAGAGAGATGATATAATACTTCTCTCTTTTAAGAAGGCAGTATCAGAACTCAGATCCGAGCTTAAGGAGAATATCAGTGACTGGAAGTGGGGGAGAGTGCATCAGATTCTGTTTGCGCACCCGCTTGGGGCAGATAAGAGGGTAGAGAAGACTTTTAATGTCGGAGGGATACCTACCTCCGGGGCAAGGGAGACAGTAAAGGCAGCTTCTTACAGATTCGAAAACGGACTCTTTTTTACGGATATCGATGGTGCAGCCTTCAGACAGGTCTGTGATATGAAGGAGGCTTTGGAGTGTGACATAATAATTGACCTCGGTCAGTCGGGCTGGGCAAAGACTCAGGGGTATTCTAATGCACTCCCACTCTATCTCGAAGGAAAATTCTGGGATACCTCAATGGATCCGGGAAGTTACAGCAAGGATGCCTCAGGTACACTCAGAATAATCCCTGTATCCAAGACCAGAAGATAAAAACATCAGATTTTATTTAGGTTTGGTTGTTAAGTGTTACAAATTGAGTTTGAAACAGGATATGATTTGAGGAAGAAATTCGCTCAATATTAGTATGAAAAGGAGGTAATATGGTAAAGGTTCCTATATCTGTTCTGCTTTTGGGTATTATAACGATTTACGGTTGTGACTGTTATGACGATTATTCACAGAAGGAGGCAGATGAGGATACTCTGGCCGGAATTGTCTATGGCCTTGTCGATGTATATAATCAGAATCTGGCCGGAAATCCGATAGGATATGTCAACTATAAGGACAAGCTGTGTCCTCTTGGGGGAAAAGTGATAATAACCGGTAGAGCGACCTATGCTCCCGATGTTGATTTGTATTCGGACGACCTCATATTTTCGATGGAAAATTGCACTGTTCAGTGGGTACCTACTTCACAGTCTTCTATGACGCTTACTCTTTCGGGAGATATATCTATGAAAGGTTCTCATGGTAAGGCAGAGACCTATCAGAGTACCGTTATGAATTCCTAAGAATTGCACATAGAAGGGACGCTCGAGAGAAAAGGTTATCACGATAAAAAGGTCAAAGAGACCTGTGAGGTACAGATAAACTGGCAGGCTCAGGGAGGTCAGCAGACTATAGGCGGGAGATTGTCCGGGAGGAGTGTGTCTACCCGTTTTCCGAAACCGGGATATTGAAATCAGCTGTCCCGATAGTCAGTTTAATATCCTTAATAGATTTGCCTTATTGACATTGTTACGAATGTTATATATTTAGGTTTAAGGAGATAGCAATGAACAGATACATATTTTTTCTAATGCTGATTGTTTTGAGCAATCCATTGCTGGCGGTCGATGATAAATTTGCACTGGGCGATATCTTTTCCAAAGATATTGAAGAACTGATAAATATAAAAGTGGATACGGTTTTGTCTGCGTCGAAAACGGACGAGAAAATTCATTATGCACCGGCGGCGGTAACAGTATTCAACAGATATCAGATAGAGGCATTCGGCTGCCGCACACTTGCTGATATATTGAATCTGGTAAGGGGATTTTATATTACCTACGATTATAACTACCACTATACAGGTATCAGGGGACTGTACAAGCCGGGAGATTACAACTCGAGGATTCTTCTTCTGATAGACGGGCATCAGATAAACGATAATATATACGATCAGGCATTTATCGGGACGGATTTTCTGCTCGATATAGACCTGATAGACAGAATCGAGGTAATCAGGGGGCCTGCCTCCTCCCTTTACGGAGGTAATGCACTATTTGGAGTTATTAATATTATTACCCGGAATCTTGATTCTCAGGAATTTGCAGTTTCCTACGGAAGCAATGACACCTATAAGATGAGACTTACGTTGTCGCACAATCCGGAAGAAAAAATGAAATTTATGGCATCAGCGACATATTACCGTAGTCTTGGTGCAGACCTGTATTTTAAGGAACTCGAGGCGAGGGGTTATGGTGACGGGAGGAATTACATAGGTGATTATGACAGATATCCTTCCTTCTTTGCGAAGTCCACGCTGGGAGAACTGACTGTCTTTGGCGGGTATATTTCGAGGACAAAGGGAATTCCGACAGGTGCATGGGGGGTAGTTTTCAATGACAAGAGAAATAAATCAGTTGACAACCGGGGTTTTTTTGAACTGAGGTATGATAAGAAGTTTGAAGAGAATCTGGGACTTATGGTGAGGTTTTTTTATGATTCCTATGAATATGAGGGCCATTATGTTTATGAGGATGACATTCAGCGGGAATCAGACAGGGGAGGTCAAATCGGTGCCGAGGTAAAAGGGAGTATAGAAAAATCCAAATATAATTTCAATATCGGATTTGAAATCAGAGATAGTTTTATGCAGAATCTCACGGTTTACAGCGAGGAGAACGGATATACATTCGATTTAAGACACGATTCATTTTCGTCAGGGGTTTATCTGGGATTTATCTATAATCTGCTATCAAATCTCAGGCTGAATCTTTCCTCGAGATATGATTATTTTGAATACTATGATGATGCACTCTCCTCGAGATTTGCGTTGATTTACAGTTTTGATGACAAATCCGTCTTTAAGCTGATTGCCGGTAATGCATACAGACCACCGAATATCTATGAGACGTATTATAATGATAATGGTCTGACCCAGAAGGCACCGGACCATCTGAATTCTGAGATGATTTATCAGACCGAGGTTGTTTATGAGTATTATTTTTCTGAAGATATGTCTATGAATACGGCAATATATTATTCGGACATAGAGAATATGATAGGATTTGGGACAGACCCCTTAGATGGTCTTATTGTAGCTTCTAATCTTCCTTCTTTCAGATTAATAGGTTTTGAGTGGAGGTCGGTATATTCCTCTCAGTCCGGCAGGATGCTGAGTATGAATTATAACTACTCTCATCTGCTCGATGATGTCCAGAACAGTTTTCCGCAGCATATGATAAAAATCAGAGGGGCATATCCGCTTTTTCAGAACAGACTGATACCGGCCTTCTCATTTAATTTTATCTCGAGTACAAAGACAATCAGGAATAATGATATCGACCCGGCATTTTTTCTGAATCTGAATCTGCTTTATAAAGGAATTTATGACCATTTTGATTTGTCGCTTGGCATTTACAATCTGCTCAATCAGAAATACTATGTGCCCGCATCGGTCGAGCACAATATGGATTCGATCGTTCAGCAGGGAGCGACTTATTTATTAAAACTTGGGGGTTACTTTTAATGGGTAGGTTATTAGCAGCAACAGTTTTGGCTTTTATCCTGTATTCGTTTTCGCTATTCTCTCTTCCACCGACCGAATATCAGGTTAAGACTGCATTGATATATAATTTTCTTAGATTTGTTGATTTGGAAAAGGATAGTTATAAGAACAATAATATAGTTATATGCAGTTTCAATAATAACGCCCTGAACAAGGAGATTCAAAAATTAAAGGGGGCAAATGTCTCACAGTATGTAATCGATTTTCAGGAAATACAGGATGATGATAATCTGGAAAAGTGTTCTGTGCTCATAATAGACAAGAGGGATGACCATTCGCTCAGAAAAATTCTTGAAAGGGCATATCAGCAAAAGGTCTTTACAATAAGCGATATTGACGGGTACGGCGAAAAGGGTGTGGTTATAAATATGTTTCTTAAGGATGATAAGGTAAAATTTGAGATAAACACTGAGGCATCAGCAAAATCCGGAGTTAAAATATCCTCACGATTACTCTCTATTGCAAAGATAATCAAAAGCATAAATAAGTAGTATGATAAACCTTTATCCCAAGAGGCTCTCTTCTAAAATCAATTTTGCGGTACTTCTTGCAATACTGATATCTTTTATGGCAACCGGCATATCGGTTTATTTCGTTGCGAAGAAGGTTGTCAGAAACAGAATAATTTCGGACCTCAGGGTTCAGTCTAGGATAATAGGTTCGAACTGCTCTGCGGCAATATTGTTCGATGATAAGAAGACTGCAAAGGATATATTGTATTCATTACGGGCAATAGGTGAGATCGAATCTGCCGTACTGTACGATAAGAACGGCAGGGAATTTGCCTATTACATAAAGAAAGGAAGTATATACCGTCCACATTACTCGGAGATGCTGGATGCAGATAATTATATCGTGCTTGTGGAGAATATAGAGGTTGATAATGAGGCTGTCGGCAAGATTGTTGTTACTACCAATATGAACAGAATAAAGACCCAGATGAATATAGTACTGTTTGGAGTTATAGCGGGGATTTTCATCTCTTTGCTGATAGCATTTGCGGTTGTGTTTGTGTTTACAAAACGTATTTTCAGACCTGTGAGAAATATCATCGAGACTATGCGCAAGGTCTCCGAAGAGAAGGATTACAGTGTAAGGGCAGAGGTCTTGTCCGAAGATGAATTCGGGAATATTGCTCGGGGATTCAATGATATGCTGATTCAGATACAGACAAGGGAGAGGGAGCTCAACAAATACAGGGAACATCTCGAAGACGAGGTCAGGAAGCGAACACAGGAACTTGAGACGCTCAATTTAAGACTCGAAAAGGAACTCTCCGAGGTGAAGAGGATGGAGGGGATAATCTCAAAATCAGCTGCGGAGTGGAGAACCACATTCGATTCTATAAACGATGCGGTCTTTTTACTCGATGAGAACGGAGATGTTATAAGGTGCAATAAGACTGCTTCGGAGATTACAGGGTTGAGTTTTTCGGATATAGTCGGCAAAAACATATGTAGTGTTGCACACGATAAAATGAAAGATGACTGCGGGATTTCCGAGGTAATGCAGAACAGGATAAGGGTAGCAAGGGAGATTCATCTGAGAGACAAAGTCTTTCAGGTGTTTTACGACCCTATACTCTCTCAGGAGAAACTTGTAGGCTTCGTGCATATTATGTCGGACATCACAGAAAAGTATAATCTCGACGAGAATATAAGACAAGTGCAGAAGATGGAGGCGGTAGGCAGGCTTGCAGGCGGCGTTGCCCACGATTTCAATAATCTCCTCTCAATTATGACCTTATATACCGGTTCACTGATAAAGAGACTCAAGGACGACCAGAGGGCTCAGAATGAACTGAATGAAATTAAAAAGGTGATAGAGAGGGCTACCTCACTTTCGAGGCAGCTTCTGGCGTTTTCGCGAAAGCAGATACTGAATCCGGAGGTCTTCGATGTAAATGAATCGCTGCGTTCGAGTCACAAGATGCTTTCGAGACTTATCGGGGAGAATATAAAAATCGAGCTTAATCTTCAGGAACAAAGCGCACTCATATTTGCAGACAAGTCTCAGTTCGATAATGTTATTATGAATATGGTGATAAATTCGAGAGACGCTATGCCGGACGGGGGAACAATAACTATCAGTACCGAGGTCAGAAAAGCCGAAAAGGACGAATTAGTAGGGCCTGATCTGAAGGACAAGGATATCCTGATACTCAAAATCTCCGATAATGGACAGGGGATGAGTGAGGAGATTCAGAAGAAGATTTTTGAGCCTTTCTTTACCACGAAGCCCAAGGGAAAGGGGACAGGACTCGGGCTTGCAATGGTTTATGGCTTTGTAAGGCAATGCAATGGTTTTATAGATGTAAAAAGCAAGCTCAGCGAGGGAACGACATTTGTGTTGTATTTTCCTGTCGCGGGTGTAAAAGCAGGTTTGCGGACTAATAAGAGCGGGCTGATCAGACAGATAGATGGTTCGAAAATGCATATCCTTCTCGTAGAGGATGATGATGATGTCAGAAGGTCGATTATCAAGATGCTGGAAGATAATAATTTCAGGATTACGGACACATCCCGTGCACAGAACGCACTGAGTCTGCTCCTGAGCAGAAAAGAAAGATATGACCTCATTATTTCAGATATCGTTATGCCCGAAATGAACGGAATCGAGTTTTTCAAAAAGGTCAGGGAATTTGATAGTGAAATCCCGTTTATTCTTATCACAGGTTATTCGGATGACTTTCTTCCTCAGGAAGATATGTCTAAATACCGGGACAATATCATTCAGAAACCTTTCAATGAAAGCCAGCTTCTCGAAAAGATTCGTGAAATAGCATCTATAGGGAGGTAAAATGTGGGAATATCTGAGATTGCACGAGGAATTCATTAGAAATGCCATCAGTAATGTAACAGAAAAGGAGAGACTTCTGCAACTCAGGGATTTTCATCTGAGACAGATTTCCTTTATGCAGCACGAGAGACTGATTCATCTGATCGTTACGATGTTCGTGGCACTCTTTACGATTATGTCGTTCGGGCTCTGTTATTTTGCACCGGCAATCCCGACGGGTCTTTTAAGCCTTCTGTTTGTAATCCTTACAGGGGCATATATCTTGCATTATTTCAGACTCGAGAACGGAGTGCAGAGATGGTATCACATTGCAAACCGGATAGAGAATCTGCTTGGTCACAGCGGTGCCAGGTATGAGAATCATAAAATCGAGAAGAACGGGGAAGATAAATGACTCTGAGACAGAAGATTCTGAGAAAGCTCGTCAATTTTTACCCGCCGTTTCTCGGGACAGGTATTAAGGTAACTTTCGATGAGAAAAACAGAAGGATTTTCGTCAGGATGCCGCTTAAATGGTTCAACAGGAATTATGTAAATGTTCATTTCGGCGGGTCACTATATATGATGTGCGACCCGTTTTATATGCTTCTTCTTATGGATTCACTTGGCGACAATTATATTGTATGGGATAAATCGGCATCGATTGAGTTTGCAAGGCCGGGTAAGAGTACGGTATATGCAGAGTTTTTTATACCTGAAGAGAGAGTTGATGAGATCAGAAAGGAACTCGAATTTAAAGACAAGGTCTATCCGGAGTTTTCTGTGGACGTAAAAGATGAGGAGAACCGGGTAGTAGCAAGGGTAAAGAAGGTATTGTATGTCAGGAAAAAGGGCAGATAAGAATTTGGAAATACCTCATTATAGGAAAGAGAAAGTGCCGGTCAGGGTGCCGGGCAGAATCGATACGGAATTTCTGTGGTGGTTTAGCTAACCCATTGATAATAAGCAAGATTTTCGGTGCCAGGTATAAAGATTTAAAGATTTTGGGTGCTAGGTATGGACTTTCTCTGGACTTTCTGGATTTTCCCTGACTTTTCGGTGCTAGGTATATATAACGTTTTTTAAAGTATTAAGGAATATCCTTTAGCCTTCTTTTTCTCTTTCCATAAATTTTTTGCAACTTTGTAAAGAAAAATATTGGAAAATACGACGTGATTTCAAATGGATAATATCTGGAACAGAAATTGCAAATTAATATGTCTGATTAACCTTAAAGGAGGTTTGGAATGTATAATAGATTGATTTTATTGATTTTTTTGGTGTTTTTGGCGGGCGGCATTCTTGGTTGTGAAGACAGGCTGGTAGAGCCTGTTATTAATGACTGGCAGAAAGGACAGAGTGATTTTCTGTCGGCCAACCGTAACAATCGTGGCAATTATGCGGAAGATACAGCCGATGCCGGTACCAATAAGGGGGAGGGGAATGACTCCGGTTCATCGAGGACTATCGAGGAAGGTGATATTGTCAGACTTATCAATAAGACGTTGTTTGTTCTGAATCAGTACAGGGGACTCCAGATAATAAGTCTCGAAAATATTTCTTCCCCGGAGGTCATTTCTGCCGTTCCGATTTACGGTTATCCCGTTGAGATGTATATCAGGGATAACAGGGCATATATCGTTGTTTCGAACTATTTCTCCTATAACTGGGGTCTTCTGGGAGTGGCTGACGGCAACAATGAACCCTTCTATGGTTCGATTATCAGAGTCGTCGATATTTCCGACCTGAAGGTTCCCAAGATTATCGGTGGTTTCCAGATAGAGGGTAATATTACCGATACAAGGATTGTCGGTGATGTACTTTATGCCGTTTCCAATCAGTATTCGTACTATTACTACGGAGGTAACACCCGCGATAATAAAGACCTGACCTCCGTCTACGCTATTAATATCGCTGACCCGAAGAATATTTTTGTTTCTGATAAACTTGTATTCGACAGAAGTAATATGTCCTACGACAATAATGTCCACGTAACTACAGATGCAATATTTCTTTCGCAGTATAAATGGGGTTATGTGAACGAATACGGCTATTATGTGGAGGCAAATGCGACCGATATTACCTACATTGATATATCTGACCCAAACGGCAAGTTAGCAATCGGCGCAAAGTTTGAGATACCCGGGGTTGTTATCAACAGATGGCAGATGGATTATTATGACGGATATTTCAGGGTTATTACTCCTGACAGATACTGGGGAAATGGCTTCCCGAATCTCTATGTCTACAAAGTCGAGAGTAAAGACAAGATTACTCCTGTCTCCAAACTCAGAATTGAACCTCCGAGACCCGAGTCTCTGACTTCAGTGAGGTTTGACAGGGACAGGGCTTATGCAGTTACATACGAAAGACGGGACCCGCTCTTTGTAATCGATATAAGTAATCCTCTTCAGCCTGTTCAGAAGGGTGCAATCGATATGAGTGGCTGGCTCGACTATATCGAACCGCGCGGTGAAGTGCTTGTTGCACTCGGTCACGATGATGCAGAGGGTCAGATGAGTCTCGCGGTCTCGATGTTCGATGTAAAGGATCTGGATAATCCGAAGATGATTTCACGTGTGAATTTCGGCGAAGGCTGGGGCTGGGTATCGAGTGATATGAACAATATCCACAAGGCATTCAAGGTGCTGGATGATATCAACCTTGTTATCATTCCGTTCTCGTCATGGTCATATAAGGACTATAATTACATTTCCGGAATTCAGCTTATCGACTATTTCAACGGCGAGAATGTTAAGGGGCTTGTAAAGAGAGGTCTGGTCGAGCATTCCGGATGGGTTCAGAGGGGAATTCCGTATGCCGGGGAGAAACTGCTGACTGTCTCCAATGAAGCCGTCCAGGTAGTGGATATTGCCAACAGAGACAAACCGGTTCTGAATGCCTCGATTGACCTTGCAAGGAATGTAATCGATTTTATGGCTGTGGATGCCACATACGGTCTTGAACTGTCGACCACAACACTCTATTACTGGAATTCCAGTCCGAAGAGCAAGGTAAATCTTGTACCTCTGTCGAATCCGAACACATACAAACCTTATCAGTCTGTGGAACTCGATGGATATTTTACAAAACTCTTTAAGGTAGGAACGAACTTTGCGGCAGTCGGGTATATCTGGGACAGCAAGAACGGAACCTACAAGGTAGTAATCAAGAGCTTTACTCTCAGAAATTCCATACTCAAAGTCATTGACAGCGCTGAATTTGCCGGCAATTACAACTGGTACTATTATGGCTGTCCGATGTATGATTACGGTATGATGGCAGAAGACAGAGCCGGCGGATACTATTACGGAGGTTGTTACAGCGGTGGTTCGGTTGCCGAGCAGCTTGCTGACGGGAGGCTCGTCTTTGCAAATCTCAAATACAGTTACGAATACGACGAGGATTATTACACATATCAGTACACCGTAATTCTGAAACAGATAAAAATTGCTGCCGACGGAAAGATCGAGGCAAGCGATGATTTCAGCTTCGAACTCCCGCAGAATGCCTACACAGGCGGACTTGTCTATCAGGGTATGAAGGCTTATATAACCTATTACGTCCCTGTCAACATTGGCGGCAAAACCTATTATGCAAAGGCATTTGTAAGAGTGGCCGACCTCTCTTCCTTTGATGATGTAGGGATATCAAAACCTGTAAACGTCCCGGGCACAGTAATCGGTGCATCCCTGAGCGGCAAATACATATATACCCTTGATTACCAGTATTACATTGACTCGGCTGATTATTACCGTACTGTAGGATACATTAACACACTGCTTCTTACAGATGAAAAGGCCTATCTGCAGGACCGTCTGGAGATACTGCCTGCATCCAAAGGAAATTCCTATTCGTATATAAACGGCTACATAGTCAAGGATGAGAAATTCTATTATACGGTTTTCAGCTACAGCTGGGATAAAAACTACGAAAATTATTCCTATTCGAATGTTCTGAATACTATCAGTCTTGTTGACCCAGAAGATATAATGCTCAAATCGTCAATCGCTCTCAAGAACCAGAGCACAGGCTCAATGAAGATACTCGAGAACCGCTTATTTATCACCGCTTATGATTATGTCTCCGGTCTTCTTGTATACAAACTGACCGACCCGTTCTATCCGGCTTTTGAGTCATTTTACAGAACCGATGGATGGACCTCGGCGGATAATGTCTCAGCGTCCGGTAATAAGGCCTTTGTGACGGCCGGACCTTACGGAGTTCAGGTCATTTATCTGAAATAATTATGAGAAGGTGACAGATACCCTCCTTTTGAGAGCCGGATTTTTTGGTCCGGCTCTTTTTTTATTTTGATTATTTAGGATTTGATATTGCCGTAATTTTTGCTAATACTAAATCTTCGGGGAAGGAGGAAGAGATATGAAGATATCCGGAAGAATGAGAAAATTTTTTAAGAATCCGACCGATAATGAATGGAATAACTGGCAATGGCAGATCAGAAACAGAATTACAACCCTAAATGACCTTGAGAAAATAATAAGACTCACAAAAGATGAAAAGGATGGTATCAGAAAAGTCCTCAAGGAATACAGAATGGCGATAACACCTTATTATGCCTCTCTGATGGATGAAGAGAACCCACTGTGTCCTATCAGAATGCAGGCAGTTCCCACGATTTACGAAACTCACAAGTCAAAGGCCGACCTGCACGACCCTCTTGCCGAAGACAGGGATATGGTTGCCCCGAATCTGGTTCACAGGTATCCCGACCGGGTGCTTTTTCTTATAACTGACCAGTGTTCGATGTACTGCCGTTTCTGTACCAGAAGACGCCTTGTCGGTCAGGTGGATAAACCGCGGAAGGCAGAGGAACTCGAGAAGGCATTCGAATACATCAGTAAAAACAAAAAAGTCAGGGATATTATCATATCGGGCGGAGACCCTCTGACTACATCCGATGAACATCTGGAGTATATACTCAAAAGGCTGAGGATGATTAAGCATATCGAGATAATAAGACTCGGTTCGCGTACCCCGGTAGTCCTGCCGATGAGGATAACCGATAATCTTATAAAAATGCTGAAGAAGTATCAGCCTGTATATCTGAATACCCATTTTAATCACCCGAAAGAGGTAACAGAGGAGTCAAAGGCGGCCTGTGAGAGGCTGGCAGACGGCGGGATTGTAGTATCGAACCAGTCTGTTCTTCTGAGAAGAATCAACAGTTCATATATAGTTATGAAAAAGCTCTGCCATCTTCTGCTCAGGATGAGGGTGCGACCTTATTATATCTTTCAGTGCGACCTTTCGGAGGGAATCGAGCACTTCCGTACTCCGGTTTCGAAGGGTTTCGAGATAATCGAGAGAATGCGCGGACATACCTCGGGGCTTGCTGTTCCTACACTTGTGGTGGATATGCCGGGCGGGGGCGGTAAGGTCCCGATATTCCCGAATTATCTGATTTCTATGAGCGAGAATGCAACGGTATTCAGAAACTACAAGGGATTTATCTCTGTATATCAGGACCCTGTTGAACGGGACTGCAGTTGTGAAACCGAGAAGGATTTTATGAAGGACCCCGTTGCACATTCTCCCGACGGGCTGGGGCATCTCTTCGACAAGAGAAAGGTATCAATAGAGCCAAAGGAGTAGAAAATGCTGAAAATAAGGTACGACAGAAAGATTGTTGCTGATTCCAGAGAGTATGCAGCGAAAATAGCCGGGGATATTTACAACAGGTTCATCAGAGGTTTCTCCACCGATTCCATTGAAAGGACCACATTGAGATTTCTGGGAGTAGAAGGGGCAACTTCACTGGGTCAGCCAAAGGTCAATTCGGTCGTGGAGAAGGTAAAGAAAAATTCTGATATATCACTTGGTGTTCTGCTGGCCGTGGCAAGGGAGATGGCTGTATCAGGTGCTGATTTTCAGTCGGCAGTAAATATAGTGTCTGACGGAACTCTCTCGAGCATACCGCCGAGCAGGGAAGCGCTCGAGAAGGCGAAGAATAACATAAAGAGGCTTGCTGTCTTAAAGTATGAGGAACTCGCAGGCAAAAGAAGGAAGAGGGAGGAATTCAAAAAATCGTTCCAGCCGCAGAAGACACCGCTCAGATATCTTATAGTTGCAACAGGGAATATCTATGATGATGTAATTCAGGCAAGGGCGGCGGCGGAGGCGGGGGCGGATATTATTGCGGTAATAAGGTCAACGGCACAGTCCCTGCTCGATTATGTGCCCGAGGGAGCCACTACGGAGGGGTATGGCGGGACATACGCTACTCAGGAAAATTTCAGGATTATGAGAGAGGCTCTCGATGATGTCTCCAAAAAGCTCGGCAGATATATCTATCTTACCAACTATTCGAGCGGACTCTGTATGCCGGAGATTGCATTTCTGGGAGCATTTGAGGGGCTGGATGTCCTTCTGAATGATGCTATGTACGGTATACTTTTCAGGGATATCAATATGAAGAGGACATTCTGTGACCAGTTCTTCTCAAGGATGATTTGTGCAGTCTCCAGAATCATCATTAATACCGGAGAGGATAATTATCTCACAACCTCAGA
>Ga0067045_1028537_pt1 | contig 31573 bp, 29 predicted proteins | sample TerdegcTABiofilm_FD_59184 | JGI IMG/M metagenome (GOLD analysis project Ga0067045, IMG submission 59184) | Combined Assembly of (Gp0054472, Gp0054536) Wastewater bioreactor microbial communities from Singapore -Terephthalate degrading...
GCAGGTCAATGTCTTTGAGCAGGCGCTCCGCGTAATCGGTAATTTTAAAGAACCACTGGGCCAGTTCCCGTTTTTCCACCGGGGCCCCGCAACGCTCGCAGCACCCGTCTTTCACCTGCTCGTTGGCGAGCACCGTGGCGCAGTCCGTGCACCAGTTTACCGCGGCGTGTTTCTTATAAGCCAGCCCTTGATGATACAACTGGAGAAAAAGCCACTGGGTCCAGCGATAGTACTCAGGGTGACAGGTAGCGACTTCCCTGTTCCAGTCATAACTGATGCCCAACCGCTTAAGCTGTGCGCGCATATTGTCTATGTTATCCATGGTCCAGTCGGCCGGGTGGATGCCGTGCTTTATCGCCGCGTTTTCAGCCGGCAGGCCGAAAGCGTCCCACCCCATCGGGTGGAGCACATGGTAACCTTCCATGGTCTTAAAACGGGCAACCACGTCGCCGATCGAGTAATTCCGCACATGGCCCATATGCAATTTCCCGGAAGGATAAGGGAACATTTCCAGGCAATAATACTTGGGCCGGTCCGAGAAATCAGGAACAACATAAAGGTTCTCCGCAGCCCAGCGGCCCTGCCATTTTTTTTCCACCTCTTGAAAGTCATACTTCTCTTTCAATAATCCATCCCCCTCATAAAAGCCGCGTCCGCAGCCCTGTACATCTCATCTGAAGGTGTTTTTACCCATCTGCAAATTTTATCACAAAAATACGGATTACTCAAGGTTCGCCTTGACCCAGCAAAAAACCTCCTTCCCGTTGAGAGACAAGAGGTTTCTGTGACATGTCATAGCTTTGTCAAATTTCGGATGAAGGTGAATACGATATTTACATGCACGTTGTACGGTTAAATATTAACAGGGATCCCCACAACCTGAGCGTCACCCCACAGGCGTTCAAGTTTATAAAACTGCCGCTCAGCCTCTTGAAAGACATGAATAACGACATCGCCGTAATCCAACAACACCCAGTTACCTTCCCGGAAGCCTTCCCGGCGCAAAGAAACAACATTATCTTTTTCAAGTCTCTCCTGGATGTTTTCAACAATAGCCTGCACCTGAGCACTGGAGCGGCCGCTGCAAATAATAAAATAGTCCGCGATAACTGATATTTCACGAATATCTAGAACGGTTATGTCTATTGCTTTTTTGTCTTCCGCCGCCTGCACCGCAATGTTTACCACTGCCTGTGGACTTAAGGACAACGTCACTCCTCCTTAGTGCTTGTTAAAGTATAATATTCCGCCGCGCCTTCGATGCCACTGCAAGAAACTATTTAAGAGAAAACCTCCTTAAATGGAGGTTTTTCCTTTATCTATCTTCCCGTGCCTTTGCTTCATTAACGGTAATAACCCTACCGTCAAGCTCCGTCCCGTTCATTGCGGCGATCATAGCTTCCGCATCTTCATCCCGGACTTCAACAAAACCAAACCCGCGGGAGCGACCGGTCTCACGATCTGTAATAACGCGGCTACTTATAACTTCGCCATGCGCTGAAAAAGCATTGGCAAGATCATCAGCTTTAGTAGCCCACGGTAGATTTCCTACATACAACGTACGTGTCAAAAGTATTCACCTCTTTCCCTTCCGAAACTTATTAACTTGGAACTATTATCTGCAAAAGGAACAGTCCTAATGCAATCTTAACCAGACTAAGATTTTTCCAGGCATCAGTACTTGTATAATTTGTTTCTGTAAATATAATCTTCAACAGGCTCGGGCAGCAAGTATTTAATCGTTCTTCCCTCGCGCACACGCCGTCTGATATCCGTCGAGGATATTGCCAGGGCGGGAACTTCCATATTAAATATCTTTTGTTTCGGGTATTGAATAAAAGCCCCAACTTTTTCCCACAACTCATCTAATTGGTAACCAGGCCGGGATGCCGCGACAAAATTGCACATCGACAACAACTTCCCGACATTTTTCCAGGTGATGATATCTAACACCGCATCGGCACCAGTAATAAAATAAATCTCCGCCCCGGGGTACAGGTCCGTAATGGCCTGCACTGTATCAATAGTATAAGACGGGCCGGGACGATCGATCTCAATAGACGAAATCTCAAAAAAAACATTGGAGGCAATTGCCAGCCCGGTCATTGCATAACGGTCACGCGGATCCCCTATATCATGGCCCGGCTTATGCGGAGGCTTACCAGTGGGAACAAAAATAACCTTGTCCAGCGCCAGTTCGTCTTTCGCACCTTCCGCGGCAACTAGATGCCCATAATGAATCGGGTCAAAGGTTCCACCCATTATTCCTAACTTGCACACCTGGCCGGTATTCTTGCTCATATTTGAAATTTTACATTCTTATTTTGTAAAAAGCAAGGGGTGGTAACACTTCAACTCAAAGTAACCTTTGAAAATAGCGCGCTCTTGCTCTTACAAATTCAGAACCAGATTGTTACGGTGCACCACTTCATCGTAGTCCTTATAACCGAGAAGACGTACTATATCCTTCGTCTGCGAGCCCTTTATTTTTTCGATCTCGCCGGATGAATAGCTGGTAAGCCCTTTAGCTATCTCCTGCCCGTCCGGGCCGATAATACTGACAGTATTACCGATTTCAAAGACACCCTCTACCCCGGTGACACCCGACGGCAAAAGGCTTTTACCATGCATGGACAGTGCCTGGGCCGCGCCTTTGTCCACGAAAATCTTTCCTTGAACGGTAGAACTGTAAGCAATCCATTTTTTTTTGTTTTCCAGTTTGTTGACTAATGGCCAGAAGATGGTCCCTTCCGGTTCGCCAGCGATAACTTGACGAATCACGTCTCTTTTCGTGGATCTGGCAATCACCGTTACCACTCCGGAGTGCATGGCTATCCTGGCGGCCTGTAGTTTGGTAGTCATTCCACCAATACCCATACTTCCAGCCTCACCGGCCAGAGCCTCGATCTCCGGGGTTATTTCCTTTACTTCATAAACTAAACGGGCATCTGAATTTTTGCGGGGGTCCGCCGTATAAAGCCCGTCTACATCAGAAAGCAAAAACAATATTTCCGCATCGATAAGGCTTGCCACCAGGGCTGAAAGGTTGTCGTTGTCGCCCAGTTTGATTTCATCCACCGCTACCGTATCATTTTCGTTGACTATTGGGATAACACCGAACCGGAGCAATGTATGTAAAGCATTTCTTGCATTCAAAAACCGCCGTCTGTCGGAGAAATCCTCCCGCGTCAAGAGTACCTGCCCGACAGTCAAACCATACTCAGCAAACAGCTTTTCATAGATATGCATCAGTGCACCCTGACCGACGGCGGCCGCGGCTTGTTTTTCCGGAATGTTCTTCGGCCGGCCCTTAAGGCCCAGCTTACCGGCGCCCGCGCCGACAGCGCCGGAGGTAACCAGGATCACTTCTTTTCCCTGATTGCACAAGTCGGCGAGCTGGCGAACCAGACCTTCTATTTGAAAAAGATTGGGCTTGCCAGTGGGATAATTGACTGAGCTTGTGCCAACTTTTACGACAAAACGTTTAAATAATTGAAAATTACGTTCTTGTTCTCCCATATTGCCTCACTCAAGGTCGGCTCCTTTATCGGCCAAAACCATGGATAGTATACCATATCTAATCATCTAATAAAAGTAGCAAGTGGGCAAGTGGGGACGGTTCTTGCTTGCTACACCGCGGTGTAGCAAGCAAGAACCGTCCCCACTTGCCCACTTAATCCACATACTCGAATTCAAACCCGCTGATTTTAACTGTATCCCCTTCTTTAGCCCCTGCTTCCTTTAGAGCGCTGTCAATACCCATTCGCCGCATAATTCGCTGCAGACGCTCAACCGACTCCTCGCTGTTCAAATCAGTCATGGCAACGTGACGCTCGACTTCCTTGCCTCCTACAATAAAACAACTATCCTCACGTTTGATTGTAAATCGCGGTTGTGCAATATGAGTAACATTATACCGCGGTTCAGCGGCAGATGTCACCTCCAGGGGTAGTTCCTCCAGCAAATCCGCCACTCTGTAAATCAGAGCGTCAATTCCGCTCCCTATGACAGCCGAGATCGGATAAATCTCAAATTGGTCTTCGTAAATCGCTTTTATTCTGGAAAGGTTTTCCTCAGCATTATCTAAATCCATCTTATTCGCGGCGACGACTTGTGGTTTTTCACCAATAGCAGGATTATACAAAGTCAGCTCGCGGTTGGTCACCCGAAAATCATCCACCGGATCACGGCCCTCGCTGCCCGCGGTATCAAGGACATGCACCAGCAGGCGGGTGCGCTCCACATGCCGTAAAAACTCATGTCCCAGACCGGTGCCCGAGTGGGCGCCTTCAATTAAACCAGGAATATCAGCCACCACAAAACTACGCCCGTCTTCCAGACGCACCACGCCAAGATTGGGCGTTATTGTCGTAAATGGATAATTGGCAATTTTCGGCCTTGCCGCGGACACCCGGGAAATTAAAGTTGACTTACCCGCGTTGGGGAATCCTACCAGTCCCACATCGGCCAGCAATTTGAGTTCCAAATCAAGCCAGCGCTCTTCACCGGGCTCACCTTTTTCGGCCAACTTGGGCGCTTTATTATGGGGGGTCGCAAAGTGAACATTTCCCCTGCCGCCCCGCCCGCCCCGGGCCACTACCACCTCCTGGCCGTTTTTAATCAAATCGGCGATAATTTCACCGGTTTCGGAATCTTTTATTACTGTTCCCACCGGCACACGAATGATCAGATCTTTACCCGAACCGCCATGCTTGTTTTTGCCCTCGCCGTGCCGGCCCCGTTCTGACTTGTAATGCCGTTTATAACGAAAGTCAACCAGTGTGCGCAGCCCCTCGTCGGCGCGCAAAATGACATCTCCGCCCCGTCCGCCGTCACCGCCCCAGGGGCCTCCTTCCGGGACATATTTTTCCCTACGCATGGCGACACAGCCGTTTCCACCGTCGCCGCCCTTGACAAATATTTTTGCTATATCATAAAACATCGGATTCACCTACAAGTAATTTAAACGACTTTAGTATCTTTGCGGGGGAAAATCAAAAAAATCTCCATACCACTGTTTGCAATCGCCAGATTTACCCGTCCGCCGTGCCGGCTCAAGATTTCTCCAACACTGGCCAGCCTGTTCTCAAACCGGTGCAAATCCGTCTGCGCGGGTTCTGGAAAAAGCAGCCGGCAGTTATACTTTTTATCGCTTTCATTAAAAACGATCTCAAGTCGTTTGCCCGTGATTCCCGGTGAGGAAATTGTTTCAAGCACGCAATCCACTAACTGCTCAATAACCTCCCCCACTATATAGCCCGGCGTCCCGCACCCGGCAAAATTTGAATTTACGGTTAACTCCACTTCAACTTGACATTTTGCCGCTTCATTCAGGCAGTAAAGTAAAGCTAAAGTAACCTCCGGAATTTTTATCCTGCTCGTTTTGCTTGAATGGGCTATTTCCAAACCCACTTGGTTTATGTATTCCCGCGCCCTCTCAACTTTATTTAACTGCAGCAAACCGGAAATAACTTGCAGGTGGTTCAAAAAATCGTGCCTTTGCACTTGAATAATTTCCAAGAAGTTTAACAAATTCAAGTTCAAACCCCCTTTCTGTATTTGCTGCAACCCTTAAAAAATAATAAGCGGTCCCGTCCCGGACCGCTTAATTTCGTCTATACAACTACTGCCTCTGGCGGGTTCACATTGACAATTTTTTTGTCCCGGCCCTTCCGCTCAAAACTGACTATACCATCAGCGGTAGCGAACAGGGTATCGTCCCCACCCCTGCCGACATTGCGGCCCGGGTGAATCTTGGTGCCGCGCTGGCGGACCAAAATATTGCCGGCTAAAACGAACTGGCCGTCAGCCCTCTTCACACCAAGCATTTTGGGCTGGGAGTCGCGACCATTCCGTGAGCTTCCTACACCTTTCTTGTGTGCCAAAATAATTCACCTCCGATATCGAATATCATATTATTTTATGTTCAAGTAAATTTATGACTTGTTCACGGCTAAACCTCGATTTTTTCCACGGTAACCTGGGTAAAAGCCTGCCTGTGACCTTGCTTGCGGCGATAATTTTTCTTAGCCTTGTATTTATAGACGATTATCTTCTTCCCCCTGCCGTGCCGGACTACTTTAAAGAGCACCTTGGCGTCCGTGACAAACGGCGTGCCGACTACTAATTCGCCTTCTTTAACCACGGCTAGGACTTTGCCGACCTCCACTGTTTCACCAGCACCGGCGGACAACTTTTCAACATAGAGCGTTTCGCCCTCACTGACGCGGTACTGTTTACCGCCTGTTTCAATTATCGCATACAACCTAATCTACCCCCGTAATTTCAGGACTCGCCGGAACCAGGTAGGAGAGAGTTATCTCCGTTCTCAGACATACGCACAAACCCGTCCCGAGCGGTATCGCGCAGGTATAAACACCTACGATATAGAATTTTAACATATCGAACAAATTTGTCAAGGCTGCGGCGCTTTATTCACCAATAACTTTAATAACCATTCTCTTGGGTCCCTGCCCTCTTTGATTGCTCCTTTTTACCACATCTTCCACTGAAGCTGTGATATTAATATACTCGCGGTGTTTTCCGTATTGAAGGTAAGATACCCGGTACTTGATTTTATTGAAACCATCCTCCCTGGTGGGCTGTTGAGCCCGCGTTCAGCTAAATTCTAACCGGGCGTGCCTTGGCGTAAGTGCGGTAAACCTTGCCCACTTCCACTGGAATGGTTTCGCCAACCATCACCCCGGCCCCCTCAATATCAAGAATAAATCCGTTGACACGGGCAATACCGTCATTCAAGTTTGAAACGTGGGGCTCTTCCACCCTAACCTCCAGGACCTCTCCCGGCTTGACCGGAAGAGTATGCGACTGGATATCCTCGTTATCCTGGATCGGTTTAATCGTGAGCGATTCGATATGGTGGGCGGAAGAACCGCGGATGTACAGACTCTTGTTCGTTTTACTTTCCAAGTCTCTCAGACTTACACCCCCGCAGCCAATCAACCTTGCCGCGACCAGCGGGTTCGCTTCCACCAGGATGGTGTCCGCCGAAGTTTGACGGGCCATGTGATAAATCTGGTTTTTAAAGTGAATACCCAGAGTTTCTTCTGAGAGCACCTTACCCCTTCCCTCACAATACGGACAGGGCTTTTGCAATACTTCCGAGAGGCTGGGGCGCACTTTTTTGCGGGTCATTTCCACCAGGCCAAGCTGGGTAATACCCAGAATATTTGTTTTGGTCTTGTCTTTTTTTATTTCTTCCTCCAATACCCGCAGCACTTCTTGACGGTGCTCTTCTTTCGTCATATCAATGAAATCAACAATTATTATTCCGCCGATGTTTCGCAGGCGCAACTGTCTGGCAATCTCCCTGGCTGCCTCAAGGTTGGTCTTGAGCACGGTATCTTCCAGGTTGGTGGTTCCGACGTACTTGCCGGTGTTTACATCCACGGCGGTCAACGCCTCTGCCTGGTCGATAACCAGGTAGCCGCCGCATTTCAGCCAGACTTTTCGCTTGAGCGCTTTTTCTATCTCCTGCTCTATCCCATATTCAGCAAAAATATCTTCCCGCTCTTCCAAGAAAACTTTTAATTTCAAATGGGGTCCGGTAATATCCAGCAGGTCAAGGACTTTTTCATATTCATAACGTGAATCCAGAGTCAGACGGTCCACATCCTCCGTGAAAACGTCCCTTAAAATACGCTGGACGAGCACCAGATCACGGTGCACCAGGTTGGGTACCGGCCCGTGGGCCGCCCTGCTGAGGGTCTTCCGCCACAGTTTGGTTAAAAGATTGATATCCTGGCGAAACTCTTCTTCTTCTACACCTTCCGCCACAGTGCGGACAATCACACCCATCCCCTCCGGCTTAACCCGCGATGCCAAGTCTTTCAAACGCTCCCGCTCTTTTTCCGAATCAATCCGGCGGGAGATCCCGATGTAATCCACAGTGGGCATTAAGACCAAAAAACGACCAGGCAAGGTGATGTGTGTGGTAACCCGCGGACCTTTGGTGCCAATTGGCTCCTTAACAATCTGTACCAGCACTTCCTGACCTTGTTTTAATATGTCGCTGATGTTTGTCCCTAAAGCCGAACCCCCTTGTCCGTATCCTTCCACGGACCTGGCCGGCAGCGCGTCTTCAATATATAAAAAAGCGTTTTTCTCCAGGCCGATATTGACAAAGGCAGCCTGCATTCCCGGCAGCACATTTTCAACCCGCCCCTTAAAAATATTGCCTACGAGGCGCTGGTTAACCGACCGCTCAATATATATTTCCACAGGTACTTTGTCTTCTAAAACAGCTACCCTGTTTTCTTCTTCCCCCACGTTAACAATAATTTCCTTAAGCATTAAACTTATCCTCTCTTCACGCCTTCAACTATTATTATTATTTTAGTGACTACTCAGGAGTCAGGAGTCAAAATGAGAAGAACGGTTTATTGTATCGAAGTATTCCGAATTTAAGACTACTGACTACTGAATACCTGAATAATAACATATATTTTATTATTACCATAATGTCTTTTTCTCTTGCCCTCTTCCTGTAAAAATACCGGTCCTGCTTAACACAAAACCGCCGTTTAAAGGCAAGTTAACGGTTTCTCTAAAGGCTTCCAGCACTTCCTCAAACCGGACGTTGCCATTGCTTCCAGTTTTTAATTCCGCTTCTAATATAATTATATCATTTTCAGACTTGCCTGACATTGTAAAAATCCCCGGACGGATATTCTTCTTTTTTTTTCCCCCTGCTTTAATTTTTCGCTCTACCCATATCTCCGGACGGGCCATGAAAGAAGCTATGGCGTCGTCCAGTTCCTTACGGTTAAAAGGCCGGTCAAGCTTTGCCACGGCACGGTAGGTGGCACAATCAACAGCCGCCATCAAGGAAGGCGAACGGTCCGGTATCAAACGGACTTCAATCAGCCGGAGCCCTTCCGGTAAAACACCGGAAAGCGCCCGAAACACTTCACCCGCCGTCAAATCCGCGATTAGTTCAATGTCGGCGTATTCCGCTTCACCTGCCGTTCCCACCCCCAGCGGGGCGGCAAAGGAAATTTTCGGGTGAGGATTAAAACCCTGGGTAAAAGCCAGGGGCAACCCGGCCCGCCGGCCGGCCCGCTCAAAGGACCGCAATAAATCCAAATGGGATATATACCTGGCCGGCCCTTCTTTACTGTATTGTATCCGGTAAATAGGCATCACGCATACCCCCCGCGTAATCCGGTTCAACATCCAGGCCGGGGCACAGGCCGCAACCGGAACAAGTCCCTGTCCGGCAGTCGTCCGTGGTTTTACCGGCCATCGCCCGCTGATGTTCCAGCACCAGGTATTTTTTTGATACACCGGATCCGATATGGTCCCAGGGCAGCACACTGCCATAGTCATAACGCCGGTAAGCATACCAGCCGGGGTCAAGACCCGCCTGCCGGAAAGCCTCCAGCCACCGTTCAAAATGAAATTGTTCCGACCAGCCGTCAAATTTACAGCCCAATTGAAAAGCCTTTTCCAGCACCGTGCCCAGCCGCCGGTCGCCCCTGGCAAATACCGCCTCCATAAAGCTGACGGCAGGATCGTGATAGTTGAAAACCAGCCCCCGCTCGCGCAGTCCGGCGGCCAGGTAGGCCTGTTTTTCTTTGAGGACTTCCAGTGAAGCCTGCGGCTCCCACTGAAAAGGAGTGTGGGCCTTGGGTACAAATGAGGACACGCTGACGGTCACCCGCAAGCGGCCGCGGCGCGCACCGGCTTTCCTGCCTCCAGCCAGCACTTCCCGGGCCAGGCGGACGATCCCGTCCAGGTCCTCATCTGTTTCTGTAGGCAGGCCGATCATAAAATAGAGCTTGATTGCCTGCCATCCCTCCCGAAAGGCCACTTCAGCGGCTGCCATCAGATCTTCTTCAGTAACCCCTTTATTAATCACATCGCGTAGACGCTGGGTACCGGCTTCCGGTGCCAAAGTGATGCTGGACCGCCGCACCTTCTGGACCTCTTTAGCCAGTTCCATAGAAAAATTATCCACCCGCAGCGATGGGAGGGAAACTCCCACGCCGCAGCCGGCATGCTCTTTAATGAGCGCATTGATAACGCCCCGCACCGGAGTATAATCGCTGGTGCTGAGGGATGTCAGAGAAATCTCATCGTAACCGGTTTGCCGGACGAGTTCCGCAGCCTGCCGCAACACCGTCGCGGGCTTTTTTTCCCGCACCGGCCGGTAGATCATGCCAGCCTGACAGAAACGGCAGCCCCTGGTACAGCCTCGCAGCACTTCAATCATTATCCGGTCGTGCACTATTTCAGTGGAAGGCACAACCGGCCGGGTCGGGAAAGACACTTTATCCAGGTCCCGCACTACCCTCTTGTTGACAATTTCCGGCACTCCCTCCTGCACCGGTTCCACTTTGACAATCCCGCCGTCTTCCCGGTACGCGACCCGGTACAACGAAGGCACGTAAACTCCCGGCACCCGCGCCGCCTCCGGGAAAAAGTCCTTTCTGACAAGGTTCCGGCTCTTTGCATCCCGGAAAAAGTCCAAAAAGTCACCAATGGCTTCTTCACCTTCTCCAATAACGAACAGGTCGATAAAATCCGCCAGCGGCTCAGGGTTAAAGGCACAAGGGCCGCCGGCAATTACCAGCGGGTGTTCTTCACCGCGCTGGCTGGTTCTTAAGGGAATACCGGCCAAATCAAGCATATTCAGGACATTGGAATAACACATTTCATACTGCAGAGTAAAGGCAATCACGTCGAAGTCCCGGACCGGTCGGTAAGATTCCAGGGTGTAAAGGGGCAGATTGCGCTCCCGCATCTTTTCCTCCATATCAGGCCACGGCGCAAAAACTCTTTCCATCAAGGCATCAGGCCGGCTGTTAACGATATGGTAAAGAATCTGCAAGCCCAAGTGGGACATGCCTACTTCGTAAGCGTCAGGAAAAGCAAAAGCCACTTTTAATTCAACCTCGCCCCAGTTCTTCCGGATGATATTCCACTCACCCCCGGTATAACGGGCAGGCTTTTGCACCAGTGGCAAAATTTGATCGAGCAAATCCATATTGTGTTATATCCCCCATTAAGCGGAATTCTGTTTATAATAACTAGTATAACCCAAAGCTGCAGGGGAAATATTCCCTGGGAATATTATTCGACAGCCGCTCCTGAAAACCTTTCTTTAAAATGATACTGCCCGGTGCTCCGGTAAAGACACAAGCTGGCAGACATTAACTACTACTGTACCCTACAGAATATCTCCCTGGGGCAACCCACGGAGCAGTGGCGCGGTGACAGCGCCCGTAGTCTGGCGAAAGCCTATGGTCTACGAACTTGGATGCCCCTCACTGAAGTGAGGGAGAAAGTCACACATGAGGATCCAACAACTTGCCGACAGGGATATCAACCCCCTCCGTAAGCAACGCGTCAATAATCTGAGTTTCACTGACCACACCCTTATACTGCCAGTCATGTCCAAGCAATAAAACCACGTGAAAACGCTGTGGCAGAAAAGACCGGATCAGATGTCCCAACCGTACCGTGTCAAGAGAAACAAGCGGTTCTCCGGGCAAAACGCCGGCTGTCGCTAATTCACTCTTTTTTTGAGCGAGGTGGCGGATAAAATGGTAAGGCGCCAGGCTCTTTTCCCGTGTGGCGGCATAGAAAAGAAAAAGTCCGGTAATAATGATATCCAGTCCCGACATGCTCATTGCCAGGCCGATCAATCCACCGGCTACGATTACGATACCCCAAAACTGCCCCCACCGGGCCGCCAGGTAAGTAGCCTTCCTCAATCCTGTCCGCCTGGCCAGGTAGGCGCGGAAAACCCTGCCGCCGTCCAGGGGCAGCGCCGGAAGCAGGTTAAAGGCAGCCACCATCAAGTTGCAATGAAGAAAAAACAGCCCCAGGTCTTTATCCCACAGGCCGTGATTATTTAATGCTGTCCCCAAGCCAACCAGAAAAAGATTGGCAGCCGGTCCGGCAACGGCAACACATACTTCTTTGGCGGGATCAAAAACGATATCCCCGCCCATGCGGCTGACACCGCCAAAAGGCAACAGTTCAACGTCTGAAACGTGCACACCCAGGCGGCGGGCGGTGATTACATGCGCCAGTTCATGAAAAAGCACCACGGCAAAAGCAATTAACCCCTTACCCAGCACACCGGCCACAAAAAACAGCCCGAGCAGGGCCAGGAAATAATTGTTCAAATGGATCTCAACCCCGTAAACACGGCCAACTTTCAAAAACGACACCACCTTATTCAGGTATTCAGTATTCAGGAGTCAGAATTTAGAATATCTCAAGACGATAAACCATTTTCTCATTCTGGCTCCTGGCTCCTGACTTCTGGCTCATGACTTCTGACTCCTGAGAAGCTACATTTTAATTTAAAGGTTGTAATTTTGTCAGCGGATCTATCAGTTTGTTGTTTTCCCGCATTTCAAAATGCAGGCCGCCGCCGGAGATGTCGCCCACCACTCCTACTTCCCCAATGGTCTGGCCGGCCTGCACCAACTGCCCGTCGTTAACCGATATCCTGGCGAGCTGACCGTAAAGGGTGAAACTGCCCTGGTCATGCTCCAGTAGCACATATTTTCCTACCGCCGCGCTGTCACCTGAACGTTTCACCTTGCCGTCCCGCACCGCCCTGACCGCGCTACCGACCGGAGCGGCAATATCAATCCCGCAATGGAAACGCTCCATCCCGTCAATCGGGTCAACAACCATGCCGTACCCCCGGACCACCTTGCCGGAAACCGGCACCGGCAACATCACGCTGACGCTGTCCTGCTGAGGCCTCGAAACAACAGGCCGCGCGTCGCTGAAAAAAGGCCAGTCCGTGTTTGCAATCTGCAAACCGAACTGAACCACCCTTTGAAGCGCAGGCTGGTAGTTCCACTCAGAAGTGAGCACATTTTTCAAGGTTTCTTTCACCTCTATGCTCCAAGGACTATGGTTCTCCCGGATAGCCCAAAAGACCATAAAGATCAAAAGCGCTACAGCGGCCCGGTAAAGGTTATACCTTCCGCCGCTCCCGCGTCCCGGCGTTTTCCAGTGGGGTTGCTGGTAACAGGAAATCCAATCATCGTCTTTTTTTAATGAACCGCCTGTTTTAAAATTAATCCTTTTCAAAAGTGCCCCCCCCAAACTATCGTAAGCTTGTCTGTAAAATCATATTTTCCTTTATCAGGAAATATGACAGGTCACAAAAAAAACCGGAGCAGTTTACGCCCCGGTCAGAACAAAATCTTCTGTCGTCTCATGTTTATATTTAATAGCAGGCCCAGCGCCGTAAGGTTTGTTATCATACTGCTTCCTCCGGAGCTGAACATCGGTAGGGGGATACCGGTTACAGGCATGATCCCGCTGGTCATACCCACGTTAATCAAAACATGAAAAGTAAGCATAGACACCACTCCGGCAGCCACGAGGGTGCCGAAATCGTCCTTGGCGTTTATCGTAATAAGTATACAACGGTAGATTACAATGAAAAAAAGAGCTAACAGTATTACCGCGCCGATAAAACCGAGTTCTTCGCCAACAACAGAAAAAATGAAATCCGTTTCCTGAATGGGCAGAAAATTCCCGTGGGTCTGGCTGCCGTGGAAAAGCCCGCGCCCCCAGAAACCACCCTGGCCGATAGCTATCTGCGACTGGATTACGTTGTAACCGGCGCCGTGCCAATCCTGCCATGGGTTGATAAATATTAACAACCTTTTCAGCTGGTATTCCTTTAAAGGCATCCAAAGTTGCACCCCGCGGTTTGCCGCCAGCCAAAAATGAGCCCATATCCATAAAGACACCGTTCCGGCAAGGCCGGTTATTATACCGACCAATAGCCTGGGGCGCGCGCCTGCCACAAAGAGCATTCCAAACATTATGGCAAATAATACCATGGCAGTGCCCAGATCAGGTTGTTTAAATATCAATAGTATCGGCACACTGAAAAAAGCGAAACTGGGTAGCAAGTCACGCAGCCGGTTAAGCCTTTTTTTGCGGGAATCTAGAAAAGCCGCGAAACAAATAATCATAATCAGTTTAGAAAATTCGGAAGGCTGGAAATGGAAAGAACCAACTCTGATCCAGCGCTGCGCTCCCAATTCGGAAACCCCAAAATAAATCACCGCCATCAGCATGATCAGGTTGATTATATAAAGGAGTTTCGTATGTTTCATAAGATCTTCATAATGAATATAAAGCATCATGGACATTAACCCGATTCCCACCAACACCCAAAGCAATTGTCTCTTAACATAAGCGAAGGGATCCGCGCTCTCGGCAACAGACCCCGCTACAGGCAGCAACTCAGTCGGCTTTGTGGCGCTGTATATGACAATTAGTCCAAGCAAAATGATCAAGGCCACGGCGGCCAATAAAGTATGATCCAGCTTTTTCAACAGCCTGCTTTGTTTTAACACTCCGCTACTCCTTTCAAAATCTTTTTCCCAATGTGGAAACAATTTAATTCAGTAGTCAGTAGTCAGGAGTCAGTAGTCAAAATAAGAAAAAATGATTTGCCGTCTTGATATTCTGAATTCTGACTACTGACTACTGAATTCTTAATAGCAACATTATATTATAAATTAGCGCACAAAAAAAGCCCGTATCCGTCAATACAGGCTGTTAACATCCCTTAGGCCGTCCCCGCGGCCCGCTTCATCCCTTTGACAGGTATATTCGCGACCAGCGCTACTGTGTTGCCGCTTGAATCGAGGCTAACCTCCAGGTTAGCTTCGTCTATAATCATGTAATTCGAGATAACTTGGATCAAATCTAATTTTAGCTCTTCGAGCATCTGGGGCGATATACTGGCCCGGTCATGCACCAGAACCAGGCGCAGTCTCTCTTTAGCCACGTTTTTGCTACCGCTGTCTCTACCGAAGAGCTTGGTGATAAACTCCAACAAGGCTGCTCCTCCCTTCCCGGTTTACCTTAGGCCGATAAATTTTTTTATCTTATTAAAAAAACCATTATCTTCATCTAAATTAATAATTGGCACTTCCTCGCCCAAAATACGGCGGACAATATTTCTGTAGGCCTGGCCGGAACGGGAATGCTGATCCAGCACCACAGCCTCCCCGCGGTTGGTGGTAATCACGATCATTTCATCTTCCGGGATAATTCCGAGCAGATCGACGGCAAGGATGTCGATAATATCATCAATGCTCATCATATCACCCTGTTTGACCATCTTGGGCCGGATACGGTTGATGATCAGTTTCGGCCCACGCAAATCAGCGGCTTCCAAAAGGCCGATAATCCTGTCAGCATCCCGCACTGCCGATACTTCCGGTGTGGTTACCACAATCGCTTTCTCCGCTCCTGCTATGGCATTCCGGAAGCCCTGTTCAATTCCCGCCGGACAGTCGATAATAACATAATCAAACTCTTTTTTTAATTCAGCGCACAAATCACGCATCTGATCCGGATTGACCGCTGTTTTATCCTTGGTTTGAGCGGCCGGAAGCAGGTGCAGGCCTTCAAACCGCTTATCTTTGATCAAAGCCTGACGCAGCCGGCAATTACCGTTTACAACATCAACGATATCAAAAACTATCCTGTTTTCAAGGCCCAGAACCACGTCCAGGTTTCTTAAACCAATGTCAGTGTCAATTAACGCCACTTTGTAGCCCATGAATGCCATACCGGTCCCAATATTGGCGGTAGAGGTGGTTTTCCCAACACCTCCCTTGCCGGAAGTCACAACAATTACTTCGCCCATCCTTTTGCTCCTCCTCTTATTAAGTCGCCGGACGCTTCGCGCCGGAGGTCAACAACTTGCCTCACGATTTTTGATTCATGTCTGGTGGCAGGCAACTGGTTAAATATTCTTTCCCTGACGTTCTCCAGCGTTCTGAAAAGACTCAATCGTGACAACTCCGCCTTTGATCCGCGCCATCTCCGGGTAGTCGGTACCACTCGTCTCATTGTCCGGAGGGCGTGTAATATGATTAGCAATTCTAAGTTGCGTCGGCTGGAGGTGAAAAGCCATCACCACGGCATTTTCATCGCCGCCGGCGCCGGCATGCACCACACCTCTCAAGGACCCCATAACGATAACATTGCCTGTTGCGGCTACTTCGGCTCCCGGGTTAACATCACCCAGGATGACCACATTTCCATTGTAATAAATACTCTGGCCGGAACGCAATGTCCGTTGCACCAGTACCGTTTTCTCGTCAACCAGATCATCCAAATCAACTGGAACACCCTGACCGAATCCTGAAATACTATAAGAATTAGCCAAAGCCATCTCCTCCTGAACGCATCTACCAGTTAGATTCTACAGATGATAACCAAATCCTGCTAAAAGAAAACAAAAAAAGGTTGGTAAAAACCTTTTTTCCCAAGTTTTTTGGATAACAAAACGACGTTATTCCGGGGTGATTACAGATTTCTTGGCCGGTTCAGGCAAACCAAAGTAGGCTGCGAGCATACTTTCAGCCACCGGTCCGGCCATGGTGCCTCCGTGACCGGCAAATTCCATGACTACCGCCACAGCAATCTCCGGATTGTCAAAAGGCGCGAAAGCCACAATTAGAGCGTGATCGTTATGGCCGGTTACTTCCGCTGTTCCGGTTTTGGCGGCCACAGGGGGAAAGCCGGTAAAAAGACCGTAAGCCGTACCATCCGGAGGTAAAGTAACTTCACGCATTCCTTCTCTGACTACCGCCAGGGTTTTTGCCGATACATTGACGCGCCTAATCTCAACCGGTTTATTTTCCTTGATGATCTTGCCGTTAGGATCAACTACCCGCTGCACCAGGAAAGGTTTATGCAGGATGCCGCCGTTGGCAATAGTGGCGACATAGTTTGCCAGCTCAAGCATTGTATAGCGGTTATCACCCTGGCCGATAGCGGAAATAATGGTATCATAGTCGTGCCATGCCAACTCCCATTCTATCGCAATCAACTCTTCCGCTTTCTTTTTTTCCAATTGTTTTCTCTGATCCTCGCTGACCGCCCTGCTCATCAGATCGTTGTATCTTCGTTCGATTTCCTGCACTTTCTGTAATGAACCGGCACTCAAATAATCTTTTCGTAACTGAAGCTTGGTGGTAGGGTCAGGAACAACGCCAGTATCCTCACCCGGCAATTCAATACCTGTCTTTTCACCCAATCCAAACTCTCTGGCGACACGGGCAATATTATCAATGCCTAATTTTAGTCCAAGCTGGTAAAAGTATGTATCGCATGACACTTTTATTGCCCTGATTAGGTTTACTTGTCCGTGTCCGCCCGGCTTCCAGTCATTATACCGCTTGCCCCAGACAAAATAACCCGGGTCGGATATGGAATCCTGAGGGCTGACCGTGTTTGTCTCCAGGCCGGCCATAGCCACAATCATTTTAAAGGTTGAACCCGGCGCGTAGGACAATAACGCCCGGTTAAGCATGGGCTTCCAGGGTGAGTTAAAAATTTCGTTGTAATCTTTCTGAGACAAGTACCCGGAGAGCTTTACCGGGTCGTATCCGGGGTAACTGGCCATGGCCAGCACCGCGCCGGTACGCACATCCAGAGCAACCGCAGCCCCGGCCCTTGCTTCCTGATATCCCTGTTTTAACGCCTCCTGGGAGGACCTGGCCAGGGCTTCTTCCGCCGCCCTTTGCACCTTATGGTCAATCGTAAGTACCAAATTGTTGCCCGGCACCGGTTCTTTAACACCCAGATCACGCACCGGCCTCGCCTCGTTGTCAACCTCCACCTGTCTTCCGCCGTCCTGGCCCCGCAAGTATTGCTCGTACGTATACTCCAGACCTGACTGTCCAAAAAGGTCACCGGACTTATAGCCTTTATCTTTATTCTCTGCAAGTTGCTCCTTGTTGATTTGCCGCACATATCCCATTACATGGGCCAGCATATTCCCGTTGGGATACTCCCGCAGCGGCTCGATGTCAATAATTACCCCCGGCAGTTCCAGGCGCTGCTCCTCAATTCTGGTAACAACCTCCAACGGTACCCCGGCAGCCAGCTTCACAGGTTCATAAAGACGTTCTTGCTTTTCGAATTTTTGTTGAATTTCTTCGGGATCTGTGCCCAAAACCGCTGCCAGCCGCTGGATCACCTCTTTCGTATCCTCTTGTCCAAGGCGTACCAGGGTGATTTTATCCAAGGATACAGTATACACCGGTTGATTACCTACCAGCTTGATCCCATTGCGGTCGAATACTTCGCCGCGTGGGGCGGTGATAGTAATCAACCTCATCCGGTTTTCCCTGGCTAATGTTGAAAATTTATCGTTTTGAATTAACTGCATGTAGGCCAGTCTGGATACAAGAATAAGAAAGATCATAATTACCATATAAAGGTAAATACGCATTCTTCTTTCAATTGCTTTTTTTTCCAATTAGTTCCCCGTCCTTGTACAACAGTGGTTCAACGGCAAAATAATTACTGTCTTAACATCAACTTAAAAATCCTTACCTTTGATGATTACCAAACGGAGCACACGCTTAAAGAGGAACGGCACCAACACTGCCGTATAAAGTGCTGTGGGAAGAACAACTCTGAGTAGGGTGTAAAAAAAAGGCACGTCAATTTTCAGGTATAACAGCAGAAGATAGTTTACCAGTAAACCGGCTATTGTGGAAAAAAAGGTAACTCCCGCTACCACCAGCGCGTTCTCTTTATAAAGACGTTCGCCGCTGAGACCGGCAAAATAACCGGCGGCCATTTTTGAAAGAGCGTTCATCCCAATATAGCTCCCGGAAAACAAATCTTCAATTATTCCGCCGGCAAAGCCCAAAAAAGCCCCCTCCCTTGGACCCAGGAGGAAGCCGTTGAAAACAACCAGCAGCATAACCAGGTCGGGTTTTACCCCATACACTGTCAAATAGTCCAGCACCGTGGTTTGAAAAATCAAAACCACCCCCAGCAGGAGCAACAAAGCGGGAAACGGCACTGCTTCAACCTCCCCCCCGGCAGTGATTCAGGTTGTTACTATTTCAGGTATTCAGAATTCAGGAGTCTTAAATTCAGAATATTTCGGAACGATAAAGCATTCTTTTATTTTGACTACTGAATACTGACTACTGAGAAGTTACTCCAGGTTTATGGATATGTTTTGACTATGATCAGCACTTCTTCCAGCCGGCTTAAATCAGCAAACGGGCGAATGTCGGCGCTATTGAACAGGCCCGAAGGCTCTCTACGGATCGCGGTTATTTCCCCCACTGGAATGTTCTTGGGGAAAATACTGCCAAGTCCTGATGTAATCACTGCCTGTCCCACCTCTACCGGCGCATTATTAGGTATGTGGATCATTTTAGTCATTCCCGAACTGGTAGTCGTCCCCTCAACGATACCGGAAGTACGGGTATCCTGAATCAGCGAGCCCACCCCGCTGCGCGGATCGGTGATCAGAAGAACCTCGCAGGTGGCATGGGAAACTGAAACCACCCGCCCCACCAGTCCTTCCGGAGTAAGAACGGTCATATTTTCCTTAACGCCGTCATTGATTCCCCTGTTTAAGGTTATTATGCCGAACCAGTTGCCCGGATCCCTGCCGACGACTGACGCGGCAAGTAAATCATATGTTTTAGCCATCACTTGTTTATAGTTTAGCAAACCAGTCAACCGTTCGTTTTCCAGTTTAAATTCGTTTAACTGAATTACCTGGCTTTCCAGGCGTGCAACCTCCTCTTCCAGGGCCTGGTTGTGTTCTCCCGCCCTGATCATGGAAACAGGGAAGGAGATCAGGCGGTTCGCCTGCCTGCCCAGCCAGGTTAAACCTATCTGTACCGGTGCGATGGTATCCCTGAACATGGATTCCAGGGGCGTCAACCGGGTCCGTTCCGGCACCGTAATCCGCATGGCTGCCAGGGCAGCCGCCACCAGGACCGCAAGTAAAATAACCCTCCTGGCAGTTACCCAACGCACCCACATTTCACCTCTCACTCTGTTGATTCCGGATATCAAAAATCAGGGTTTACTATTCAGGCATTCAGAATTCAATAATCTTATATTCAGAATACTTCGAGACGATAAACCGTTCTCTGATTCTGACTCCTGAGCAGTTACAAATCAGATATTTACAGCTCGTTATCAGGCCAGCCTTTTGGGCTGGATTAATACTTTACGCAACACATCAATATTCTCAAGCACCCGTCCGGCGCCGTAGGCCACTGCCAGCAACGGCTCATCCGCCAGATGCACCGGCATCCCGGTTTCCTCAATAACCAGGCGGTCAAGTCCTCGCAAAAGCGACCCGCCCCCGGCCATTACAATGCCCCGGTCCATGATGTCCGCCGCCAGTTCCGGCGGGGTCTGTTCGAGCGTGGCCTTAATCGCCTCAACAATGCTGGTCACGGGCTCCGAAAGGGCTTTATAGATTTCTTCCGAAGTAATCTGAACAGTTTTGGGTAATCCGGTGACAAGATCACGCCCCCGCACCTCTTCAATCTCTGTGGTCGAAAGTGGATAAGCCGTACCGATTTGAATTTTTATCAACTCGGCCGTACGCTCTCCGATTAATAAATTATAAGTACGCTTAACGTGGTTGATGATGGCCTCGTCCATCTCATCGCTGGCAATCCGGATCGAGCGGCTGGTAACAATACCGCCAAGCGAAATAACAGCTACTTCAGTAGTACCCCCGCCGATATCGACAATCATATTGCCGGTCGGCTCGTGAACAGGCAGCCCTGCCCCGATAGCCGCCGCCATCGGTTCTTCAATCAGATAAGCTTCTCTGGCTCCCGCCTGAAGCGCCGCTTCACGCACAGCCCTTTCTTCCACCGCGGTGACTCCCGACGGAACACCCACAACCACCCGCGGCCTGACTAGAAAAGTACGGCTCCGCAGCGACTTGTTGATAAAGTATTTAATCATGCTTTGGGTAACGTCGAAATCGGCAATAACCCCATCTTTCATCGGACGAATCGCCACGATGTTCCCCGGCGTACGGCCGATCATTCTTTTGGCGTCTTCCCCAACCGCAAGCACCTGGCCGGTATCCTTTTGAATCGCCACCACCGAAGGCTCACGGATAACAATACCTTTTCCTTTAACATAAACCAGGGAGTTGGCAGTTCCCAAATCCATGCCCATATCTTTTGAAAACAGACCGACGCGCATATCCCGGCCCCTTTCTAAGCGTAATGCTAAATATAATTGAGATCTAAATAAGCCCTTCTGCTTTAAAGCTGGTGAATTTGTTATCGCCAATAATGATATGGTCCAGGACTTCAATACCGATGATTTTTCCGGCCTCGCTGAGCCTTCTGGTAACATCCAGGTCCTCTTTGCTGGGGGTAGCGTCACCGCTGGGATGGTTGTGAACCAAGACTAACGACGCCGCGCTCCTTTTGATCGCATTGCGGAAAAGCTCCCTCGGGTGTACGCTGGAAGTATTTAGCGTGCCAATCGATACCTCGTCGTTCGCTATAACCTGGTTTCTAGTATTTAACAGCAAGGCCCTGAAATGTTCCCGATCCAGGTGGCGCATCTCCTCCATCACCAGCCCGGCCGCATCCCCGGGCGACTTTATCACCGGACGGGGTTGGCCGGTAAAACGGGAGAGTCTTCTTGCCAGTTCCAGTGCCGCTTTCACCTGGCTGGCCTTGGCCAGCCCGACACCTTTTATCTCGCTCAGTTCTTCGATTGTGGCATCAACAAGCAAGCGGAGGCTTTTAAAACGCGCCAAGATCAGAGAAGCTAACTCCAGCACGGTTGTTTCAGAAGATCCGGTTCCTAAAAGAATAGCCAACAGCTCAATTTCCGACAGTGCTCCGGCCCCTTCTTTCAACAGTCTTTCCCGGGGACGCATATTAACCGGAAGTTCCTTAATTGTCGGACGATAACTTAGCGATGCCAATGGCCCATCTCCCAACAGAAATCCTTGGTTCTACAGCACATCACAACCAAATTTTTTAAGCATTAGAGAAAGCCTGGTCAAAGGAAGGCCTACAACATTCGTGTAAGAACCTTCGATGCGTTCAATAAAAATCGCCCCTATACCCTGTGCGCCGTAAGCGCCGGCTTTATCCAGGGGCTCACCGGTGGACACATACCGCCGGATCTCATCCTCGTCCAACGGCCTGAATATTACCCGGGTTTTATCGTGGCCCACATCAACCTTCCTGTTACCGGCATCCACCAACGCCACACCGGTAAACACTTCGTGCTCACAGCCCTGCAAGCGCTTCAACATTTCCACGGCTTCCCTCTCATTGGACGGCTTGCCAAGCACTTGCCCGCGCCACACAACTACCGTATCGGCCCCGATAACAACCCCGTCCGCCAAACTATCCGCTACAGACATGGCCTTTCTGGCGGCAAGATATTGAACCATCTCATAAGGTTTTAGACCGGGTGGCGCGCATTCTTCCAGTTCACATACAATAACCCGGAAATTTAAACCAATCTGTTTCAATAGCGCCGAACGGCGTGGGGAGGATGAGGCGAGTATTAATTCCTTTATTGTTTCACACCCGCCTGTAAATCAAATAACCCAGGATGAGACCCAAGGCTGTAAGCGGACTCAGGGCAAAGGTAAAGCCAAAAGTCAGGTTAAAAAACTGCAAGTCCAATGTAAATGGCTTTAAACCTATGGTAGAGGTGGCTTTCAACCAGGGCAACACAGGAGACAGTGCGTTGCCGATAGCGCTACCGGTTAATCCGCCGACCAGCAGGAGAAGAACCAAAACCCAAATATTGCCGTAGTTCTTAAAACTCTTTGCCATAAACCCTCCCCCGGTTTTAAAGAGCCTTATACCTGAAGCAAGTACATGCACTAATAAATAGTTTATCATCTATAATATTTAATGACAAGGTTTGACGAAAATATAATAAAAATGTTATTTTAAGTAATTTCTACGACCATCTCTATCTCTACCGCTGCGTCAAGGGGCAGTTCATTGACACCGACTGCCGAGCGTACATGTTGTCCCCTTTCACCAAAAACTTCAATTAATAAATCAGACGCGCCGTTAATTATCCGGGGCTGGTCTGTAAATCCATTGACACTGTTGACAAATCCCGTAACCTTGACTATTCTCTCCACATTATCCAGCGTGCCGAGTACACTTTTTACCGCGGCCAGACAATTGATCGCGCATAGGCGAGCCGCCTGGTAACCTTCTTCCGTTGACAGATCCCTGTCAAGTTTACCAGAAAACATAAGCTTACCATCAGCAAAAGGAAGTTGCCCCGACGTAAAGACATAGCGTCCCGTAAGCACCGCCGGGATGTAAGCGGCAACCGGCTTGGGCACGGTGGGAATGGTTACTCCCATGCTTTTTAATTTTTCTTCATAAGACATTATTGCCGCCCCCCATGTTTAACAGCAATTGCCGCGCTTCCGCCACCATATAGAGCGAGCCGGTAACGCATACCATCTCTCCGGGCCGGACTAATGAAAAAGCTTTATTTAAAGCATCTTCAATATCTTCCATCAGATAAACTTCCGGGGTGTGTCGCCGCACGTGCACGGCCAATTCCCGCCAATCTCCGGCTCGCGGGCTGTCCGGCCTGGTCACCACAACTGCCCTTGCCGCAGGAGCGAGTTCTGCCGCTATTTTCGCCCTCTCTTTATCTTCCAGCATACCGAAAACCATAACCACGTCCCTGTTTGGAAAATAATCTTCCAGCGCCCGGCGCAGGCTCCGGGCGCCTTCATAGTTATGGGCCCCGTCAACCAGCACAAGAGGTTCCCGGCGCAAAATTTCCAACCTGGCCGGCCAACTTGTGGCGGCAAGACCGTCCCGCACGGCTCTGGCGTCTACCGTCAGGCCCCGGTCAACCAGCAGTTCCACAGCCGCTATTGCTGAAACAGCGTTAATTTGCTGGTGCCTGCCAATCAGGGGTAGCCATAAATTCTCGTATGAATACCGGCGCCCTTGGACCGAAAAGTATTGCCCGGCGGGGGATAAAGACAGGTGTTTCCAGGTAATGTCGCGTCCTACCAGCGTCAACGGAGAGCCTTTATCCCGGCAGGTTTCCGAGATCACTTCGAGCGCCTCTCCCGTCGCTGCCGTAACTGTGGGAACACCGGGTTTAATGATGCCGGATTTAACCCTGGCAATTTCTCTAACCGTTTTCCCCAGGTAATCCGTATGGTCAATGCTGACGTTGGTAATAACCGAAAGCAACGGAGTTATCACGTTAGTGGAATCGACCGCCCCGCCCATACCCACTTCCAGCACCAGAAAGTCAACTTTTTCCTGGTTGAAATATAGAAACGCAAGGGCTGTGGATACTTCGAATTCAGTCGGGTGCTCGAAGCCTTCCGATACCATCGCTTCCAGGTGCGGCCGGAGTTCCGTGACTAAACCGGCTATCCTGTGTTTATCGATTTCCTTGCCGTTGATCAGGAACCGTTCACAATAGGAGTGCAAGTGGGGCGAAGTGAAAGTTCCTACCCGGTATCCGGCTGACTGCAATATATTTGCCAGCATGGCGGCAGTAGAGCCTTTGCCGTTTGTTCCGCCGATATGCACGATTTTTAAAGCTTGGTGCGGATTACCCAACCGGTTCAACAATTCTTCGATGCGACCCAAACCAAAATTAACGCCAAATTTGGTTAGATTGGCGAGATAGTCCAATGCTTCTTTAAAGTCCACCAAGAAATCCTCCGAAGCTACAGGTCAGTTATAACATAGTCCAGTATTCAGTAGTCAGTATTTAGAATAAAAGAATAGTTTATCGTCCCGTTATATTCTGAATTCTGACTTCTGAATTCTGACTCCTTATTGTTAATATTTCCAAAGTCTTTGCAATAATTATTCCTAATCCCCTGTCAGCATAGACAGCCTCTCTCTGATGGCAGACTGCTTACCGGCCAATTCATCTTCTTTTTTCCGCTCCTTCTCAATCACGTCGGCCGGCGCCTTACTTAAAAACCCCTGGTTGTTCAACTTGCCTTTTACCCTCGCCAGGTCCTTTTCCAGTGCCGCAAGTTCTTTCCGCAACCTGGCCGCTTCTTGCTCAATATTGATCAAACCCTTTAGCGGGACAAACACTTCCACACCACGGGTCACAGCGTGCGCGGCCTGTTCGGGTTTCTCCTTCAACGACTGATAAATGGCTACTTTAGCGTTTGCCAGACCCTGAACATACCCTGCTCCACGTTCCAGGACGGCTCTGGTCTCGTCCACAGGCACCTCCAGCAAAGCTTCGACCTGCCGGCCCGGTGGAACGTTCATTTCACTGCGGATATGCCTGATAGCCTTTGTTACCTCCATCAACAGCCCCATCTGACGCTCTGCTTCCGGATCAACCAACTCTTTCCGGGCGACCGGCCAGGACGCGCGCATCACCGTCAACCCCCTGCCGGGCAAATGCTGCCATATTTCTTCAGTAATAAACGGCATAAAGGGGTGGAGCAGTTCCAGTGTACCCTTCAGCACGGCTGTTAACACTTCCTGCGCGGTATACCGGTCCTGCGGGGTGGTTTTTCCGTAGAGTCTCGGCTTGGCCAGTTCGATATACCAGTCGCAAAACTCGTTCCAGATAAACTCGTACAGGACCCGGGCAGCCTCGCCCAGCTCGTATGAATCAAGCAACCGGGTTACTTCTTCCGCCAGGCTCTGGTAACGGCTAATGATCCACCGGTCAGCCAACGTGTACTGACCGTGCCGCCCGCCCGGCTCAAAATCCTCCAGGTTCATTAAAACAAACCGGGAGGCGTTCCATAATTTATTGGCAAAATTACGGGCGCCATCCAGCTTCTCAAAGTTAAAGCGCAGGTCATTACCGGGAGTGTTGCTGGTTACCAGCATAAAACGCAGACTGTCCGCACCGTGTGATTCAATAATATCAATCGGGTCCACACCGTTGCCCAGGGATTTGCTCATTTTCCGCCCCAGGGCGTCCAGTACCATCCCGTGAATAGAAACCACCCTGAACGGGACGTCGTTCATAAAAGCCAGACCTGAAAAAATCATCCTGGCGACCCAAAAAAAGATTATATCTCTACCGGTCACAAGAACAGAAGTAGGGTAGTAATAGGCAAGATCAATTGTCTGCTTAGGCCAGCCCAAAGTCGAAAAAGGCCACAGGGCGGAAGAAAACCAGGTGTCCAGCACATCCGGATCCTGTTCTAAATCTGTACCGCCGCATTTAGTACACAGCGATACCGGTTTCTTGGACGCGATCATTTCTTCACAGTCCTTGCAATACCAAACCGGAATACGGTGGCCCCACCAGAGTTGGCGGGAGATGCACCAGTCGCGGATATTCTCCATCCAGCCCAGGTACACTTTGGTAAACCGCTCCGGGATGAAGCGGACGTCACCCGCTTTAGCGGCAATGATAGCTTGTTCAGCCAGAGGCTTCATTTTTACGAACCACTGGCGGGAAAGCATCGGCTCGATAACCGTGTTGCAGCGGTAGCAGTGGCCTACGCCGTGGGACAAGTCTTCAGTTTTTAGAAGATAACCGCCTGCCTCCAGATCGCGTACGATTTTTTTGCGGCAGTCGTAGCGGTCCAACCCCTGGTAACGCGGACCTGCTTCCGCGCTCATCTTACCTTCCTTGTCTATTACAATAATCTGCTGTAGTCCATGCCGGTGGCCCACCTCAAAGTCGTTGGGATCGTGGGCCGGGGTGATCTTCACCGCCCCTGTACCGAAAGACGGATCCACATACTCATCGGCTATGACCGGTATCTCCCGCCCGACTAGAGGCAAAACGAGAATTTTTCCAATCACGCCGGCATAGCGCTCGTCGCCCGGGTGCACCGCCACAGCTGTGTCACCGAGCATGGTTTCGGGCCGGGTGGTCGCTACAACAACATGACCGTCCCCATCTTTAAAAGGATATTTTAGATAATAAAAATGTCCGGGTTTTTCTATATGCTCCACTTCAATATCGGAAATGGTGGTGTGACATTTGGGACACCAGTTGGTAATGTAGTAATCACGGTAAATCAAACCTCGCTCAAATAGCTTAATAAAGACCTCCAGCACCGCCTCCGAGCAACCCTCATCCATGGTAAACCGTTCCCGCTGCCAGTCACAGGAGGCGCCCAGCCTCCTTAATTGGGCCGTGATCCGGTTACCGTACTGCTCTTTCCAGGCCCAGGCCCGTTTCAAAAACGCTTCCCTGCCTAGTTCATGCCGGGAAGTACCTTCCTTTGCCAGTTGCTCTTCCACCTTGGCCTGGGTGGCAATACCAGCATGGTCTGTACCCGGTACCCAAAGCGCGTTATAGCCCTGCATCCGACGCCACCTGGTCAAAATGTCCTGTAAAGTGTAATCTAGGGCGTGTCCCATGTGCAACTGCCCGGTAACATTGGGCGGAGGCATTACTATACAAAAAGGCTCCTGCTCCGGGTTAACCACAGCGTGAAAAAAACCACCATTTTCCCAGTAGGGGTACCACCGGTCTTCCACTGAACGCGGATCATAGGTGGAAGGAATATCTGCTTTAGCCAAAGTGCTCCTCTCCTTACTCTATAATATAAATATAAAACCAAAAACGCCTCCACCTGCTAGCGGAGGAGGAATCATTCGAAATAAAATCATAACTGGCTTCATCCCCTCGGCATATTTTCTCCAGGAAAGGCAAAAATCCTTCAAAAATATTTTAAACGCTTTTCTGGCATGAAAGCTCTTATCTAAAAATAAAGATTTTTATGATTACTATATCAGGTAGTCAGAAGTCAGAAGTCAGAATATTTCAAGACGATAAACCATTCTCTCAATAGATAACGTGGAGGTTGAGAAATTTGCGTCTAATATTTATTATCAAGATAGCCATAATCACCCTCCTGTCTTTATCAGTTGTGTTCGCCTTGCATGGCCGGACAAAACCTGCCGGGATACAGGAGGTTTATACCATCCGGGTATTGGAATCGGTGAGGTCGCCTTACTTCCTGCCCCAATACCTGGCCTTAAACCTGGGTTTTTTTAAAGAGCAAAACCTGGATGTGAAAATTACCACAACTAGTCCGGAGGCCATCCGCGCCGCCCTGGCCGATCATAGAACAGACGTGGCGCTCTGCGGTCTGCAAAAAATAATCTTCAACCCGGATACGCCTGACGGGGAAAAAACTGTTCCAATTGTCTTTGCCACCATGGCCTGCCGCGACGGTTCCCTTCTTTTAGCCAGGAAAGACGATCCCGGCTTTCAGTGGCAAAAGCTGCGCAACCAAACGATCATCGGCAGTCCCCATAATGACAGTTCAGAAATCGCTCTTGAGGATGTACTCAGGCAAGCGGGTCTCCATCCTTACCGGCAGGTGACTATCTACCACAACATACCAGAGACATTGCGCGTCGGCGCCTTTCGCGCCGGGACCGGCAATTATCTGCAGTTGATGGAACCGGAGGCCACTATCGCTGAAACAAAAGGCTACGGCCAGGTGGTTGCCTCGGTAGGAGAAGCCGGGGGTAATATGGCGGTTACTGCTTACGCCGCCTTACCCGGATATATCGAATCTCATCCGGAAATAATCCAAAAGTTCACCAATGCCATATATAAGGCCCAACTCTGGATGAAACAACACAGTGCCGAAGAAGCAGCCAGGGCGGTTTATCCGTCATTTTCAAATATTGAAATGCAGGTATTGATAAAATCCATAGAACGGTACCATGCATTAGAAATATGGTCAGACAACCCGGTAGTCGAGCGGGAACCCTACGAAAGATTCAACACCGCGGCTAAAAATGCCGGTGAAATCGCCGCACCCGTTCCTTACGATACTACCGTTGTCACCAGCTTTGCCTGGCAGGCGGTAGAAACGGTGGTATACGAACGGGAAACAGAAAAGAAAAAAAAATCATTTTTCATGTACTTTCATAAACTTTTCTAAACATTATCATCCCCCTGGGTGATACCTACCCACTGTCCGATTATTCCCAGCAGTTCTTCCCGGCCCTGGCCGGTTGTTGCGGAAAACGGCGTTATAATGTCTTCCCCAGCCGGCAGCAATTCCTTTCTGATTGTTTGCAGAGAACGCAACAGCTTCGAGCGGGACAGCTTGTCCGCTTTTGTCGCGACAACCGCAACCGGGATGCGGTTTTTCTTAAACCAGCCGAACACCTGAATATCCTGGGCTGTCGGCGGGTGGCGGCTATCAACAAGCAGTAAAATACCTTTTAAATTTTTCCTTTCTAACAGGTAAGTTTCAATCATTTTACCCCAGTTTTCCCTTTCACTAGCGGCCACTTGGGCATAACCGTAGCCCGGCAGGTCTACCAGATGAAACAGCCCGTTGATCAAGAAAAAGTTTATCAGGCGGGTACGTCCCGGGGTATTACTGGTGCGGGCCAAGCCCCTCCTGTTGACGATTTTATTCAACAGGGAAGACTTCCCGACATTAGAACGCCCGGCCAGGGCAACTTCCGGAAGTTCCCCGGCCGGGTAGTTTGTTGCTTTAACAGCGCTGGTAACAAATTCTGCCCTGGTTATTCTCATGACGGTACAGGGGCGCCTCCCTCGCTTATTACAGCAGGGTGATAAACATCCGGCGGCAGCACAGGGGGAACAGCGTCAAGGCCTTCAGGCCTGTATTCTTTTTCAGCAAGGGCCGTCTCCAACACCTCATCCATGTTGTCCACCAGGATAAAGCTAATTTTATCTTTTACCTTCTTGGGGATATCATCTAAATCTTTTTTATTATCTTTCGGCAAAAGCACCGTTTTTATACCGGCACGGTGGGCTGCCAGTACCTTTTCCTTTATCCCGCCCACCGGAAGTACCCGGCCCCGCAGGGTTATTTCACCAGTCATGGCCACATCGTGCCGCACCTTGCGCCCGGTAATGGCCGAAGCCAGGGCAGTCGCCATAGTAATTCCTGCCGAGGGACCGTCTTTGGGAATCGCCCCTTCGGGAATATGGATGTGAATATCCTGTTTATCGTAAAAATCCTCATTTATGCCCAACTCGCCGGCCCGGCTCCTGATGTAGCTGTAACTGGCCTGTGCCGATTCTTTCATTACGTCGCCCAGCTTACCGGTTAAAGTCAGCTTGCCGTTTCCTTTATAAATAGTTATTTCGATGGCCAATGTGTCTCCGCCCGCTTCTGTCCAGGCCAGACCTGTAGCCACACCCACCTGGTCATCCTGCTCGGCCACTCCGTAACGGAAGCGGGGAGTACCTAGAAATTGACTCAAGTTTTGTGTTGTCACCAGGACCTTCTTCGTCTTGTCGGCAACAACCTGTCTGGCAGTCTTGCGGCAGATCGCCGCTATCTGTCTTTCCAGATTCCGCACACCCGATTCTCTGGTATATTCCCGGATTATTTTGCGGACGGTATTTTCGGAAATCTTCAGCATGTCTTTACCCAGCCCGTGTTCCTTTATCTGCTTGGGCAGGAGATAACGAATCGCAATCTGTACTTTTTCCTCCTCTGTGTAGCCGGAGAGATTGATTACTTCCATCCGGTCCAGCAGCGGCCTTGGTATGTTATGCTGCACGTTGGCTGTGGTAATAAACATAACGTTAGATAAATCAAACGGAACCTCAATATAATGATCGCTAAAAGTGTTGTTCTGTTCCATATCCAACACTTCAAGGAGCGCCGCCGACGGGTCGCCGCGAAAGTCCATACTCATTTTATCGATTTCATCCAACAGGAACACCGGGTTTCTGGAGCCGGCCTGGCGCATGCCCTGGATGATCCGCCCCGGCATGGCGCCGACGTAAGTACGCCTGTGCCCCCGGATCTCAGCTTCGTCTCGCACCCCGCCCAGGGACATGCGGACAAACTTCCGCTCCAGGGCACGGGCTATGGAACGGCCAAGAGAAGTTTTACCTACACCTGGCGGCCCGACAAAGCAGATAATCGGGCCTTTCATTTTCCTGGCCAACTTTCGGATAGCCAGGTATTCCAGAATACGCTCTTTTACCGTTTTTAAGCCATAATGGTCTTCCTCCAAAATAGCTTCAGCGGCATTTATATCCAACCGGTCCCTGGTAGATTTATTCCATGGTAAAGACAAAAGCCAATCCAGATAGTTGCGCACCACCGCCGCTTCCGCTGCCATTGGCGGCATTTTCTCCAGTCTTTCTACTTCCTTGATTGCCTTTTCTTCCACATCTTTCGGCAGCTTGGCTTCGGCGATTTTTCCCCGCAGATCTTCACCCTCAGCCACGCGTTCATCTTTTTCGCCTAACTCGCGCTGGATCGCTTTCATCTGTTCGCGCAAATAGTATTCCTTCTGTGTCTTTTCCATCTGTTTGCGGACACGAATATTAATCTTACGCTCCAATTCAACGATTTCCAGCTCTTTTGCTACGATAGCGCACAGCTTTTCAAGCCGCTTGGAGATATCTACGGCTTCAAGAATAACCTGCTTGTCTTCAATACGCAGCATCAGATGTGAAGCGACGATATCAGCCAAACGGCCGGGCTCGTCAAGATTTACAACTGAAACAACTGCTTCGGGCGGAATCCGCTTGGACAATTTAACATATTGTTCAAACTGGTAAACCAGACTGCGCATCAGCGCTTCAATTTCACTGTTTTTTTGAAAATGTTCAGAGTACTGCTCAACCTCAACCTGAAAATATGGCTCGTTAGTTACAAAATGTCTAACTTTGGCTCTGGCTAAACCCTCAACTAAAACCCGGATGGTACCACCCGGCAGCTTTAAAAGCTGTTTTACTTCAGCAACAGTACCAATATCGAAAATATCATCCTGCCCCGGATCGTCGGTCTGTGCCTCTTTCTGGGTTGCAA
>Ga0067045_1028538_pt1 | contig 31564 bp, 27 predicted proteins | sample TerdegcTABiofilm_FD_59184 | JGI IMG/M metagenome (GOLD analysis project Ga0067045, IMG submission 59184) | Combined Assembly of (Gp0054472, Gp0054536) Wastewater bioreactor microbial communities from Singapore -Terephthalate degrading...
GGGGTGTACACTTTATTCTTTATGAAATTTTTTAAGGAATTATTACTGTAGTGATTTAATAAAAATTTATTATAGTGATACCTATTTGCAATCTTGATTAGTGTGCATTTTGTTATTATTTTGTGTTAGCATCCGGGATTCTACTTTTCTGATACCAGGATAGCTTTCTAGAATCAGTAGAGTGATGTTTACATGGTGATTTCATTGGTATTTGCATTATAAACACTACAATATGGTGAACAATAAATTTGATCTAACTATGCTCTTAAAATTTAACATAGCTGTAACATATATGCAGCCTTTTGTATTGAATTACAGGGTGCATGCGCTACATATGGTTCTTACCACTAAACAAGTAAAGAGGGTGTTATGTGTGGAATAGTAGGTATAATAAACACTGACAGAACAAAGATTGATGGCAGTTACATCCGTGAAGCAATCCGTATTCAGAATGAACGAGGAAACGGCCTTGGCGGTGGTTTTGCAGCCTATGGCATTTATCCCGAACATAAAGATAATTATGCTGTCCATATTATGTATCAGGGGGGAAGACACAGCGACATTATAAAAAAAATTGAAAACTTTTTAGAACAAAAGACAAAAGTCCATCACTCCGAAGAGATTCCCGTATACCCAACAAGCACTATTCCTTCAGGGCCTTACTTTAAACGCTACTTTGTCAATCCATTAAAGGAACAGATTCCTGTGGGTAAAAATGAAGATGATGCCATGGTTGATATCGTTATGTCCATTAACAGGATGGGCGATGCCTATGTTATATCCAGTGGTAAAGATATGGGGGTGTTTAAAGGTGTGGGGTTCCCTGAAGATATTGCTGATTTTTTCCGCATACAGGATTACAAAGGGTACATGTGGATTGCCCATAACCGGTTCCCAACCAATACTCCGGGGTGGTGGGGTGGTGCTCACCCGTTTACCATTCTTGACAAGGCCGTTGTGCACAATGGTGAAATAACCAGTTATGGCACCAATAAACGCTGGTTAGAAATGTTTGGCTACTTTTGTATGCTCCAGACCGACACCGAAGTCATAAGCTATATTTTTGACAAGCTAACACGAAAAGATGGCCTGAGTATTGAGGATGCCTGTTTTGTGATGGCCCCTTCGTTGTGGGAAGACATCGAATATGAAAATGCAGATAAAAAAATGCTTCTGCGGCAATTATACGGCCAGGCTATTGTGAATGGGCCTTTTGGTATAGTACTCACACATTCGGGCGGGGCGATAGTTCTTAATGACCGAAACAAGCTGCGGCCAGTTGTCTGTGCGCGCGTTGGTTCAACCTACTATGCATCATCTGAGGAATGCAGTATACGGTTACTATCTCCAAAAGTGGATGAACTGTGGTCGCCCAAAGGTGGTGAAGCTGTTATTATTAATATAGCAAAAGAGGAGGCTGCATAATGGCTTCAATGAAGAATAACTGGAAAACCATACCTCCTTTCCACCCTGAGATTGATTATTCACGATGTGACTATAAAAATGGATGTACATTATGTGCGCATGAGTGCTCATGGGGCGAGATTGCGTTAAAACCGGAAAAGTTAGATAATGGCACAGTGGTTTACAAGCCTGTGGCTAACCTTACATCGTGTGGTTCATGTCAACGCTGTGTCAAAATGTGCCCGTATAATGCAATTCATATTGTTAACAGTCCCATGTACACCAGCCACGGTTACTGGACTCCTGATTATGTAGGCAATATCTGGAAACAGGCTTCATCAGAAGGTGGTGTGCTTTTAGTGGGCAATGGTGCAACAGGTCCCCAGCGGCGCTATTTTGACCACCTGATGTTTGATGCCTGCCAGGTTACCAATCCTTCCATAGACCCTTTGCGTGAACCAATGGAAATTCGTACGTATTTGGGCAGGCGTCCTGCACAGTGGGGTGAGGAAACGTTCCCGCTTCTTAAATTAGAAGTCCCCATAATGTTTGGTGCTATGAGTTTTGGTGCATTAAACCTGCGTGTCCATGAAGCCGAAGCAAAAGCAACTAAAGAAATTGGCACATACTGGAATACCGGTGAGGGCGGATTTCATAAGTCATTACGTGAAAAATATGGTGCTAATACTATTGTGCAGGTGGCTTCAGGCCGTTTTGGAGTAAGTGAGGATTATTTAAAATCAGCTGCTGCAGTTGAAATTAAAATAGGGCAGGGTGCAAAGCCAGGAATTGGTGGACACCTGCCAGGCGAAAAGGTTACCCCTCCAATATCCCAAACACGAATGATCCCTGTGGGTAGTGACGCTTTGTCTCCTGCGCCGCATCATGATATTTACTCAATAGAAGATCTGCGACAATTAATCTATGCAATAAAAGAAGCAACAGAATATAAAGTGCCAGTAAGCGTTAAGATTGCTGCAGTACATAATGTTGCTGCAATTGTCAGCGGCATTGCACGGGCTGGTGCTGATATCATTGCCATTGATGGATTCAGAGGAGGTACTGGCGCAACGCCTTTGCAAATACGTCAAAATACTGGCATCCCCATTGAACTGGCAATAGCTGCAGCAGATGAGCGGCTGCGCCAGGAAGGGATACGCAATCAGGTAAGCTTGGTAGCCAGCGGTGGTATACAGTGCTCATCAGATGTGCTGAAGGCAATCTGTTTGGGTGCTGATGCTGTATATGTTGCAACACCGGTGCTTATTGCATTAGGATGTGGCATGTGTCAGAGGTGTTTTACCGGGAAATGTGCCTATGGTATAACCACGAATAAGCCGGGCCTTGCCGAGCGCATTGATGTTGATGAAGCAGCATGGGCACTGAAGAATTTACTTCATGCATGGGCCGAGGAAATAGAGGAACTCATGGGTTCAATGGGTATCAATGCTATTGAGGCAATGCGTGGTAATAGGGACAGGCTGCGTGGCGTTGGCCTGAATGAAGAAGAATTAAGAATTTTAGGTGTTAAGCATGCAGGAGCATAAAGGAGGATGGAACGATGGTGTTGACTGCAACCTTGAATGCTAAAGGCGTTTATTATAAAATGTTAAACCGTCAGATACGGGAACTTGTTGCAAAAGGGGAAACTACTGTAACGCTGGAAAATGTGTTGGGTCAGCGTTATATTGGCGGAGGTCTTAACGCTGACGTAACCATAACCATCAATGGCACGCCCGGGCAGGATTTAGGTGCATTTATGAATGGTCCTGTTATCATTGTTCATGGCAATGCACAGGATGGGATAGGAAATACCATGAATGCTGGTACTATAGTAGTACATGGAAAAGCAGGTGAAATACCAGGACATTCAATGCGTGGCGGTCAAATTTTAATTCGTGATGATGTTGAATATCGAGCTGGTATTCACATGAAAGAATATGAAACACAAATACCTATTCTTGTTATTGGCGGCACTGCTAAGGATTATTGTGGCGAATATATGGCAGGTGGCCGTGTGGTGGTACTCAATCGTTTTGATGAAAAGGAGCCGGTTGGCAATGACATTGGTACTGGCATACATGGTGGTGTCATATACATTCGTGGGAATGTAGATAAACGCCGCCTGGGTGTTGGTGCTATTCTGGCAGAAATGGATAAGGAAGATATTGCTTTTTTGCAGAATGTGCTGCAAACTTTTAAAGCAACGTTCCCGTATATTGAACTATCGCACATAACGTTAAATGATTTTAAAAAAATTACCAAAAAAGGGCACAGACCTTTTGCTAACCTATATGCTCCAGCAATGAATATTAAAACCAAAAGACCTATTCACCTGAATCTGACACCACCATGCACATATGCTTGTCCCAGTGGTATTCCAACACCGGTATTTATCAACTTAATAAAAGATGGAAAAATTAAAGAAGCGCAATTATTAATGGATGAGTACACGCCATTTCGCATGTCGGTGTGTGGGACAGTTTGCCCTGCACCATGTATGCAGGCTTGCAGTCGCAATATGATTGATGGGCCAATGAATATTCCATATTTAGCGCGTGAGTACTATCCCGATTTTAATCCAACAGTATATGGCAAACCAAAGGATAAACGCATAGCCATTATTGGTGCAGGCCCTGCCGGTTTGTCTGCTGCATGGCAACTTGCACGCAGGGGGTACCGCGTCACCGTGTTTGAAAAGACGGCTGACATTGGCGGAAAGGTTCGCCTGGCAATTCCCAAGGACAGATTACCCGATGAAGTTTTGAGCAAGGATTTAAATAGAATTAAAAGCTTGCCTATTGAGTTTAAGATAAATACACCCGTTAATAAAAATCTTTTTGAAAAGATTTACAAAGATTTTGATGCTGTGCTTGTGGCAACTGGTGCGTATGTTTCGCGTAAACTTCAGGTCAAAGGTGGTGAGCGAATTATTTCTGGTTTGGAATTTTTGATGGGAATCAACGAAGGCAATCCAATGGACCTGACGGGTAAAGATGTTGTTATCATTGGTGCAGGTAATGTTGGAATGGATATAGCTTGTGAGTCATGGAGGCATGGCGCAAAAAGCGTGACAGCTGTTGATATCCAGAAGCCACTTGCCTTTGGCAAAGAAAGAGAAATGGCTGAAAAGCTTGGCACAAAAATTTTATGGCCACGCACTATTGATTATCTTGATGATTACCATGTGTACTTTACCAATGGTGAAGCTCTCAAAGCAGATGTTGTGTTTATTAGTATTGGCGAAAAGCCCGATCTGTCGTTTTTAGGTGACACAGTTATGGTAAATGAGCGGGGGGCGATAGTTACTGCTGAAAAATCCTTCAAAAGTTCGGACCCTAAAATTTATGCCACTGGTGATATCATAAAACAAGGACTTATTACCGATGCTATTGGGATGGGTAGATTGGCTGCAATGGAGATACATGCAACGCTTGCAGATGAAGATTTTATCTATCCAGAAAAAACGCTGGTGCCAAAACGGCGAATTAACATAGCATATTTTGGTGGTGAAACACGTGAAGTTGATAGATGTATAAGCTGTGGAACCTGTATTTACTGCGATAAATGTGTAGAAGCTTGCCCACAGGGAGCCATTACACGAAATGGTGAAATCTTTACTATTGATGCAGAACTATGTACAGCCTGCTATACCTGCGTCAATGTATGCCCCCGTGGTGCACTGCAGCCGGGTGATTTTGATGCAGTAGTATCGGATGTCCTTTTTAAGAAGTGATAGAGTAAAAAATTAATTTCTTGCAAATACTATTTAGCAAAGTACTATATGTCTGTAAATAGTGTAGCTGCCTTTAAAGCTAATCCCTAATTTGTTGGGAGGCAATACTACTTGTCATTGCGAGCAAAGCGAAGCAATCTCATTGTTTTGAAGGGATTGCTTCGTCACTTTGTTCCTTGCATTGACGGGGAGGCATAAGTCATTGCGAGTGAAGCGAAGCAATCTCAATATCACAAAAGGCGGGATTGCTTTGTTACTTTGTTCCTCGCAATGACGGTGAGATTGCCACGCGCCTTTGGCGCTCGCAATGACTTTTACTCTGTCATTGTGAATCTCGATATATTACACACTATCGGTAAAATAACAGATTGTTACATAAATGTTAAATATTGTATCATTTGCCATGAATTAAACACTACACTGTTGACTTTTTATGAACACAATATTCATTGAAGCTATTATGACAATATAGTTTAAAAAATCTAAGAGAGGTTTCCATTATGAAGCGTTTTATTAAGAATATTGCGTCTGAGCGGGAATATGTCATTACACGGGAAAAGGAGATGCCTGTTTCCCAGTATTATGGTGAGGATACCTTTAATTTTAAAGTAATGCGTCAGAAGTTACCAGCAAATGTATGTAAAAAACTAATGCGCATTATTAAAGAAGGTGAAAGGTTAGATCCTGAAATTGCCGATACAGTTGCCCATGCTATGAAGGAATGGGCCATAGAAAAAGGTGCTACCCACTTTTGCCACTGGTTCCAGCCAATGACAGGTGCAACAGCAGAAAAGCATGATTCATTTTTAGAATTTACTGAATTTGGTGAAGCAATTGAGCGGTTCAGCGCCGAAACTCTGGTGAAAGGCGAGCCTGATGCTTCTAGTTTCCCTAGTGGGGGGTTGCGCTCAACCTTTGAAGCACGCGGGTACACTGCATGGGATCCTTCAAGCCCTGCATTTATTCTTCGAAGTGGAATAGGTGCTACGCTGTGTATTCCCACCGTCTTTCTTTCATACACAGGGGAAGCGCTGGATAAAAAAACACCACTACTGCGCTCTATCAATGCAATCAACAAAAGTGCACTACGAGTTATGAGGTTACTGGGCAATGACAAAGCAACACGGGTAATTTCAACAGTTGGCCCAGAACAGGAATATTTTTTAATTGATATGGATTACTATTACAAACGCCCGGATCTAGTATTGACAGGGCGGACACTTTTAGGTGCTGCACCAACAAAAGGACAACAATTAGAAGACCATTACTTTGGTAGCATCAAGGAAAGAATATTGTCATATATGCATGATGTGGAAGAGGAACTGTATAAGTTAGGTATACCGGCCAAAACACGTCACAATGAAGTTGCACCAAGCCAGTATGAGATAGCACCAATATTTGAAGAAGCAAACATTGCGGTTGATCACAACCATTTAATAATGGAAACACTGAAGCGTGTTGCACAAAATCATCGTTTGGCTGCGCTGCTTCATGAAAAGCCGTTTGCTGGCATCAATGGTTCGGGTAAGCACTGTAACTGGTCATTGTCGGATAACTTAGGCAATAACCTGCTCAATCCCGGCCATTCACCGCAGGATAATGTGCAGTTTTTAGTATTCTTAACTGCGACAATACGGGCTGTGTATTATCATGCAGATTTATTGCGTGCATCAGTTGCATCCAGTGGCAATGACCATCGGTTGGGTGCCAATGAGGCACCACCAGCAATTATTTCAGTATTCCTGGGTGAACAGCTTACTAAAATACTCAATGACATTGAACAGGGAGTCATAAGCAAGGCAACCAATAAAGCCATAATTGATTTAGGTCTTTCTACTCTACCGGTACTCAGCAAGGATAATACCGACCGCAACCGTACCTCACCATTTGCTTTTACTGGCAACAAGTTTGAATTCAGAGCAGTTGGCTCTTCGCAATCTATAGCGTTTCCAGTAACTATCCTGAATACCATAGTTGCTGAAAGTCTTGATGTACTTGCAGATAAAATAGAAACCAAGGGGGGGGATGTACGGCAGGCAGCAATTGATGTGATTCGTGATGAAATTAAGAAAATAAAACCTGTGCTTTTCATGGGCGACAATTACTCAAAAGAGTGGGAAGAAGAAGCAGCACGGAGGGGGCTGCCCAATAAAAAGGTAACCGTGGAGTCCTTACCTGATTTGATAACTGACAAGGCAATAAAACTATTTGAAAAGTATGGTGTACTCTCACCTGTTGAATTAGAAGCACGATATACTATACGGCTTGAGCGATACATAAAAGAGATGGACATAGAAGCAAAAACCATGCTTGATATGGTGCGCACTAAAATTATTCCGGCAACAATGCGCTATCAAAGCTCAATTGCTTCATCATGTTTACGGATAATTGATCTGCTTGGTGATAAAGCACTTGATACTCAGAAAAAAATGTGTGCAACAATAACTGCACTTAACAATGATATCATCAAAGAAGCAGATGTCCTTGATGAGCTTATTGCAAAAGCTGGCAATATTCATGATGAGCTTGAAAAAGCAAAATTCTATGCATATACTATAAAAGAACAGATGAACACACTTCGTGCTAAAGCCGATATGCTGGAAACACATACAAGTGATAACTTGTGGCCATTCCCTCGATTTTGGGAGATGCTGTTTATATCATAGATAAATAAAATCTGCAGGGGGCTGTCCCAAAAGGCAACTCTGTATAATGATGATTGTCCATAGCGTCATTGCAAGAAGCAATAGCGACGAAGCAATCTTTCCGATTGTAGCAATGAGATTGCTTCGCTACGCTCGCAATGACACATCGGCCAATCCCGTCATTGCGAGGAGCGTTAGCGACGAAGCAATCTCATAGTTTTAATGAGATTCTTCGCTCAGAAAGACAATAAATAATGCACGCATAGCACGTGTATCGAGGTGACCGCATATAACCAAACCCCCGGAGGGGGTGACATAATTGCCAGCAAACCAATGATGGTATAGCCCCACCAAACCCCCAGCGGAGGTGAAATTATTAATGTAGATAAGGTATGCAACCACCCAATCAAACCCCCGGAGGGGGTGACATTATTATAGCAAAGATGACATTATCACCACCCCACCAAACCCCCGTAGGGGTTGAAATTATTTTAACAAAACAATGATGGTGTAGCCCAAACCAAACCCCCGGAGGGGGTAACATTATTATAGCAGGGTAAAATTATTATATGATTCAAAAATAAAAAAAAGCCGCCCACAGTTTGTTTTGGGACACCCCCCTGCAACTATCTAATATAATACATATTTTTTATTTCTTCTGTCAATAAGCTGCACATATTTATAACGATCACCTGACAGTGCATTATCCAGCAATCGGTACCCTTCTTTCTGACATCTATCACATGCATCCAGTGGTATCTCAATACCTAAGGATAATGGGTTAACCGTGGAAGTTGTTTCAATTTTAAGCACTCCGCGGCATTCTTCGCACACCATGATAGATTCTAACTGCATCTCACGGATATTATCAGTGTCATAATAAATTTCTTTTTTTCGCACATCGTAGTTGCCCGGCATAAGTTTAAATGATGGTTTTTTGCATTCTTCATACCGCTTCATCACCTGGTCGCAAACCCGTTTTATGTATTTTGTAATCTCCTTATCCTGAGTAAGGTCTTTTTGCGAATAATCAGGTTCATGTACATATAAATAGTCCAGTCCTGCCATAGCAAGCGTTATGCCTAAATTGACATATGGTAATGCTCCCTGAATGGAATACCCACCTTCAAGTACTGCAATATCAGCATTGAGCATTTCAGTTAGCTTAGCATACCCCAATGCAGAAAAGTTCATGTTAGTGATAGGATCAGAGTAGTGGTTGTCCTGTCCTGCAGAATTAATAATAAGATCAGGCTTAAAATCATTTAAAATGGGAACTACCACACGCTCCATTGCCATTAAAAACCCTTCATCTGAGGTGTTGGGTGGCAGTGGAATATTAATGGTGGTGCCCAGTGCATTTGGCCCACCTAACTCATGGATGGCACCGGTTCCCGGATACAGCGTACGTCCATCCTGATGCATGGATATATACATAACATCCCTGTCGTGCCAGTAGATGTCCTGAGTACCGTCGCCGTGATGACAATCAGTGTCCACAATAGCAATTTTTTTTACATTGTAGTGTTCACGAATATACTCAACCATAACTGCTTCAATATTGATATTGCAAAAACCTCGTGCTCCGTGAACCACCTTCATGGCATGATGGCCCGGCGGGCGCACCAGTGCAAATGATTTGTTTACAATTTTATCCATTACCAGCGTTGCAGCTTTTATGGTGCCACCAGCGGATATTAAATGCGATTCTGTTGTTACTTTTGCAACATCGGGAAAGCAAAAATGTGTTCGCATGATATCATCATGACTGGCAATATCAGGCTTATACTGCATAATACCTTCAATATCAAATACACCTTCTTCATTCAACTGGTCAAGTGTGTATAATAACCGTTCCTCACGCTCAGGGTGCAACGGGTGTATTGCCCAGTCAAAGGCTGGAAAGAAAACTATACCCAATGTTGATTTTGCTTTCATATTTTGAGTATATCCCTGCATTGATGTAAAATACCTGGTTTTACCTGGCAGTGAACTCGGATGTTCTTGCCGGTAGTTTCAAAACCTTCTACCATGTTGAATGAATACACCTGCAAAATTTCAATTTCACGTTCTTTTTCATCAACACCTATTGATTCTAAATACTGCATCATGTAGTTAGTTGCATCCTCAATGGCATTATCAACATCATAGTGTTGTGGTATGCGGATATTGACATTAAGGTTTGGCACCAATAGCCTGCCGCGCTGAGTATCAGCAAAAAGCTCAATATCAACTGTGGTGCGTGCAACAGCAGCACCGATAGCATTGGCCACTTCAGCGTACTGTGGCACTTTGACGTTCCAGCCAAATCGTTGCGTGATGTGATGAGCCAGTGTTTTTGCAGGCCCACCAATAAGGTAGATAGTTTTTGGTTTTAGAACTTTCCCTTTGAGGAATTCATGAATGGTATAGACCGGTCGTGCATTAACTTCATCAATCATCGCCATGACTTCATTATATATAATGTCAAGAGCGTAGGTAATTGCCTGCTGCGCTATATCCTGTGAAGATATTCCTGATTTTTTTTCAAGAGCATACATGCCCTCACGGGAACGTTCAGTATCCTTGAAGTTAATTGTGCCTATAACGTTAAGCGCATCAATAATTGTTGGGTTATGTCCACCTTCTGCCATTGACATACCTAAGCGTTGTGGACCGGCAGTTACCGTACTGCCTTCAACCTTTATTGCCGAATCACCACCAATGCCAATTGACTTTGTCTTTAGTGAACGCACCAGTGTATTATGGGTGTTTAATCGTATGCCGTCTTTTTCAATTAATGGAGCACCATCAGCAAATAGAGCAATATCGCATGATGTACCACCAATATCAAGCATCACCGCATCTTCAGTGATGTTACACAGTGCCATGGTACCAATGACGCTTGCAGCAGGACCGGACAATATTGATTCAACAGGAACAGTGCGGGATACGTGCAGCGGTATGGTACCTCCATCGGCTTTGAGTATATTAACAGGAGCTATCGCTCCCAGTTCCCTCAGGCTTTCTTCAATAGCGTGTGAAAATTTATTATACAGGCGCCACACGGCAGCATTATAGTATGCTGTTGCAATACGTCGCGGGAAGTTAAGATTGCCTGATAATGTATGACCTACGCTGATAAAATCTGCATCGTCAAGTTTTTGCTGTATATATTGTTCATGAACAGGATTGCGGGTTGAAAATTTTGAAATAACGGCAAAAACTTTGATGCCCTTTTTGCGGCACTTTTTTATGGCCTTTTCAAGCTGCTTAAGATTCAGCAAAGTGATTTCAGTGCCCCTGTGATCAATCTGGCCGTCTATGGTATAATACTGTGAGCCAATTGAATAATGGAGTGGATTAATGCCGGGGCCACCGGATACCAGTACGCCTACCTCTTCGCATTTGTTTTCAATAATTGCATTGGTGGTAAGGGTAGTGCTTAAGTTAACTCGCTTTATAAGAGAAGGGTCAATGCCAGATAAAACATTTTTGAAAGCCTGATTTATACATTCAAGCAGGTTATGGTGTGTGGTTGCAACTTTGGTGTGTGCAACAATTCCTGACCGGTGTATAATAACAGCGTCAGTATGAGTCCCTCCAACATCAAGTCCTAAATACATTCCATAACCTTGCGTGCAAAATAAATTTTTATAAGTATCACAACCATTTATTTTAAATAAGTACTCACATAAATAATTTTAACAAACCTGCTATAACTCCTAGTATGGTAATCGTTTGAGCAATAAATAGTGTAACAACCCAGCGTATGGTGCTAACTTTACTGTTGTAAATTTCAATTGTTAAATCCTTTCGCACTGTTTCAATCTCTTTGGTAAGTTTAAGTTCGGTTTCTTTAATTTCATTGCGGACTGTTTCAATCTCTTTGGTAAGTTTAAGTTCGGTTTCTTTAATTTCGTTTCGCACTGTTTCAATTTCTTTGGTTAGTTTAAGCTCGGTTTCTTTAATTTCGTTACGGACTGTTTCAATTTCTTTGGTAAGTTTAAGCTCAACTTCTTTAATTTCCTTACGCGTTTGCTCAATTTCTTTCACCAATTTTAATTCGGTCAAGGTTATATCCTGCCGTGTTGCAATCTGATTGTTGCTAATAGCTTCCTCTACCATCTCAATGAATTCAGCTAATATCTTAGCCTTTTCCTGGTCATCTTTAAATGCTTCATAAATACGTATGGCATATCCCATTAAAGTACTCCTTGTTTTTTATTTTTTTAATAAGTATGGTTATACATGTAGAATATATCCCATGCACATTCTCTGTCAAATGATTTTATCAATAGGTTCAATACTCCCTTCACTACCAGCTACCTGAAGATCCGCCACCACCAAAGCTGCCACCGCCGCCGCTAAAGCCCCCGCCTGATGAAAAACCGCCACCAGAAGAAAACCCACCGCTTGAAAAACCTCCACCGCCAGATTTCATTGATGAAAGGATTATGCCAGCAATAAACCCAATAATGGCCAGTAAGATAAGTGCAGATAAAGTGTATCCAAAAAAAGCTCCAATTATAGGAAGCACTATAGCACCCAATATCCCACTCAAAAGGCGCCTGAAAGCACTGATAAACGACATAACAATAACCGCAATCCACATAAATGCAGCATAGTCAGGAGCTGATTTTTGCGGTTTTAAGCTGTTTGCATCAAACTTTCCCTTTACAATATCAATGATGGCATCAACGGCTTTTGTAATGCCGGCATCATAATCGCCGTTTTTAAATTCAGGGATGATGATATAATCAATGATTCTTCCTGCAAGCAGGTCCGTTAACGTTTCTTCCAGTCCTTTACCCACCTCAATGCGTACCTTTCGGTTATCGCGAGCAACTAACACAATGACACCATTGTCCAGCCCCTTTTGACCAATTTTCCACGTATCAGCTAATCGTATGGAGTAGGATTCAATATCCTCGTTGCCAATTGAAGGAACAGTTGCCACAACCACCTGCGTTGAATCTTCTTTTTCAAGTTGTGTTAATTTTGCCTCTAATTCAGCTTCGGTTGTGGATGAAAGTATATCCGCATAGTCATTGATATGTGCCCGTAAAGGGGGGATGGGCGCTAACTCCTGAGCAATAGCAGTAACGCTTACACCTAACGCACACAGTACTGTGAAAACCCATTTCATTGATTGTCACCAATAATTATATTTTTAAGCTCATCAACATCATCAGGTTTATAGGGATATTCTTTTGATAGCCTGTTGCCAATAGTTTCAATGGTTGCGCACAATGCAGGAATAAACTGCTTTTGTTTAATGCCGGTAATAATTTGTTTAATGCACATATCCCAAAATTGGGGTTCAATTTTTTTATGGGCATCTTCATCGGCAAGAATCCACACCTTTTTTTCAAGAAGTGTTATGTACACAAGCACACCATTTTTATCAGCGGTTTTATACAGGCCATTTTTATAAAATGCAGTGATGGCTGCTTCACGCACTTCGGCATCAACTTCGCGCGGGTTTAAAAAAAGGCGCGTTAAAAAGATGCTTTTAGCAATAGTAACTTTGAAAACAAGAAACAGCAGACTAAAAAACACTATGAATATCCACAGATTGTCTTTGTGAAAATAAAACAATGGTGCAATATAGTGGGTCAGTGCTATGGCAAGTGGCAGCGAAATGACTGCCGAAGCATACACGCGTGCAAGCGGATAATGATAGCTTGCAGTGACAATCATAGGGACAATTTCTGCGCTTGTCTGTTTCTCGGCTTTTTTTACAGCATCAATGATACACTGCGCATCAGCCTGAGACAATATTTTTGCAACCAGGTCTTTCATAGGTAACTATCGCCTATTCAAATGAAACTTTAGGAGCAGCTTTAGCGCCCTCTTCAGCCTTGAAGTACTCCTTGCGCTCTAAGTGAAGCAGAAAATTATTTGTCAGGTTATAGGGGAAAATTCGTATTGACGAGTTGAATTCTTTAACTGCTTCGTTGTAGCGCTGTCGTGCCACATTGATGCGGTTTTCAGTTCCTTCAAGCTGGTGCATTAAATCGGTAAAGTGTGCATCTGCTTTTAAATTGGGGTAGCGTTCTACAACCACCATAAGACGTGCCAGTGCACTTGATAGCTCGCCCTGCGCTGCCTGAAATTTTGCAATAGCTTCAGGGTTACTTAAATCTTTTGGCGATAGTTGAACAGAAGTGGCCTTTGCCCGCGCTTCAATGACAGCCTGCAGTGTTTGCTTTTCGTGCGCGGCATATCCTTTCACCGTGGCAACTAAGTTTGGGATAAGGTCAGCCCTTCGCTGCAGCGCCGATTCTAAATCGCCGTATGCCTTGAACACCTCTTCTTCCTGCATCTGAAGTTTATTATATCCGCATCCCGAAAAGGAAAACAGTGACAGTGCAATAATAACAGGTAAAAGATAGGAAATTTTTTTCATAAGCCCTCCTGATGGAAAAGATAAACCGCTTTTATGCGTAAGATGAAAATATACGCATAAAACAAAACGGTGTCAAGAATAAAAAAATCATGCAGTGCTGGCAAAGTGGGGGTCAGAGCCACATCAAAAGGAAAAGTATATAATCCAAAAAAGGCTGAACTTTTTGTGTCCTGAGCATAAGGGAAAAAATATGCACCACGCAAAGAGAATTAGCTAAAGAAGTTTAGAACAAAAATTATACTTGCAAATAACATAATTTTATTTACTTTATAAAGCAAATATAGTATACAATATATGAATGATGATAGATTCAAATTAAAAATGTAGGAATAAGCAACTAATGAAACTGAGTAGTGTTGAAGAAAGAAAAATATTACTTGATGCTGAGTTGAAAAAAATTGTAGAAGTTCTTAAACAAAAATATGATCCTGAAAGGATAGTACTTTTTGGTTCTTTGTTAGATGGGAATATCCATGAATATAGTGATATTGATTTGTTAATAATAAAGAAAACTTCTAAACGACCAATTGATAGGATTATAGAAGTAGCCCAAATTATTAATCCATCATTGGGGGTTGATTTGTTTGTCTATACTCCAGAAGAATTTGATACACTTGTAAATGAAAAATATAGTTTTTTTATCAATATTTTAAAAAATAGCAAAATTCTTTATGAAAAAAGAAACAGCAGAATGGATTAGTATAGCCAACGAGGAATTAATGGCTGCTAAATATCTGGAAAAACTTAATTTACCAAGAATGGTATGTTATCATTGCCAGCAATTTGTTGAAAAAGCTATGAAAGCATTCCTGGTTGAAAAAGATATAGAATTTCATAGAACACATAATATTCTTGATTTGAAAAATATGATTGTAGCATTAGGAGTTGATATTCCATTAAACAATGATGAAGCTATTTTTTTAAACAGTATTTATAGGTCACGATACCCTGCTGGTTTGGGTTTACTCCCCTATGGCGAGCCCAATAAAAAAGATTGTGAAAAAGCATTGGATTGTGCCACCAAAATGAGTGATTGGTTGGAAAAAAATATAAAATAACAAATATTTTTCACTCTTTGTGTTTTCCTCGTCCTTAGTGTAAGAATAAAAAATCATGCAGTGTTGGCAAAGTGGGGGTCAGAGCTTCATCAAAAAAAACCGTACAGTCATACTGAACTTTTTATTAAAATATATAAAAAAGTGTTGCTATATAATTGTTTTTTTGCACTTTTATTATTATATTGCTGTAATTAATACATATATAATATTCCTACTATTATATGTGTACCAGTTCTTTTTTATAATTGCAATGATGTGTACATGCCCCTGCCTATTGTATATCATGAGCTATAGTAACAAAGCTGTTGTTATATTCTTATAAGGATATAACAAAATAGGTTCTTGCTTATGATGCTTATCAACTTGCCAAAAGCAAAGCCTTAATACTTCTACTAATTGGAGGAAAATTATGAAACGCCACACAGTATTAATAATAGCAACCATGGTAATTGCAACAATAGTATCCTGTAGCTATGAAAACACCGCCACAGTCACCATTGACACAGGAATACGCCAGCAGGCGCACCTCAACTGGTTTGACCGCCTGATAGCTTTTCTTAGCTTTTCGCAGCCACTGCAGGCCGATCCGGTACCTGGTAATGTTAATTTTGATGTCTTAGAATTATCAATAACTGCATCAGACATGTCAACAATAACTTCACGATATACTATTGAGGAATTAATTAATAGTTATGGAAAAATAAAAGTTGAGGTTCCTTCTGGTAGTCAAAGGGTATTTACAATTGTTGCAGGTAATTCAGAAGGTGCAGAAATATATAATAGAATATATGGTGGCATAACCACCGTAGACCTTGCACCGGGGCAAGAGGTTAATCTAAATATTGAAATGGGGGAGTTGTTTGATTATACATTGTATGATGGAAATGCATTATATTATCAAAGTCAAAATCAAATAATTATAACAGCTTATGCACAAATAAATCCAAATGTCATTGCATTTAAATTATATAGAAAACCTGTAGGGAGCAACTTTGCAGAAGAATACTATACAACATTAACCAATATACAATTTACAATGGGTCAATTTCCCATTACATATACTATTCCTGCGACATTAGATTTGGGTTATGATTATTATATTTCAGCAGTTAATAATTTCGGAGAAGGAAATCGCAATTATGTTAATATTCAATAGTTAATAATAATATTGAATAAGTTTATTGATTTATATGAAATTAGTTTAACTTATAAAATATTATCCAAAAATTTTTTATTAATATTTCTTTATAGCAGGTTATAAATGCATACTACTTTTAGATGTGTGAAAATTCCTGGAAGGGATAATTTTAATGAGTTTTCAGGAATGATTTGTATATTGCTAGTAGTGATTGGTTTGTGCGTTTAAAAGTTGGTATTTAGCATATAAAACTTAGGAAGTAATTTTGATTTGAATTATTTTTCATAAAAGAGCGAAAAGAGGCAATCCATACACTGCTTTTTAATGTATTGTAAAAAAAGTAGAGTTGGGAAAGTCAAAAAGTTGTATGAGTATTACAAGCCTGAGATTTTTAAAAAGTTGGATGACAGTAAAAATTACCAGGAAAAACAAAAAAATGGTTGAAAAAAATACAAAAGTGTTGTATCAAAACGCAAAATTATATGCTACTACAGTGGTACCAGCTCAACTACTACCACAAAAGCATATTACACACATTAATTAATAGCAAATGGAGGGAACAATGAAAAGGTTTATTGCATGTATTGCATTAGCTGCATTATGTGTTGCAGCAGGCTGTAGCTACGAAAACACCGCCACAGTAACCATTGACACTGGCATACGCCAGCAGGCGCAACTCAACTGGTTTGACCGTGTAATTGCGTTACTTAGCTTTTCACAGCCACTGCAGGCCGATCCAGTGCCTGAGCTCCCGCATTCCATTACTCAGATAACGCTATTTATAAAAGCTCCTGATATGGAGGCTATAGCACAGGATATACCACTTGATAGTGGGAAAATAACACTGGAAGTCCCCGCAGGCAGCCAGCGTACGTTTGAGATTGTCGCATACACTAATTATGACTTAAATTCCGATGGCTCATTCCATGATAGATATTACGGAGGCATGACCACCGTAGACCTTGCACCGGGGCAAGAGGTTAATCTAAATATTGAAATGGGGGAGCTGCCAGTAAACTTTTACTTTAATATTAATGCTTCAGAGTATATCCTGCAATCAATACAATTCGATAATTTAGTATATAATATTAGAGCTGTAAAGATTTATGATACTAATAAAAATTTATTACATACAATTATAGTATCAGAATCCATGATCGGTTTTGTGTATGGACAAACTGTAATTACCTTGAATAAAGTTTTACCACGTGGAGATTATTATGCTTCGGCTGTTAATGATTATGGAGAAGGTGAATTGTATCAATTCTGGTTATAATAATATAATGAATGGTAGTGAATAATTCTTTCTTTAAAATAAATGATTCAAATTTTACAAAAGGAGGAAACCCAATGAAAAAAATCCATACACTGATTATCATTACTGTGGCGCTGCTTTTTGCAGCAGGTCCGCTTTTTGCTGCCATTACCGTGGTAAGCGTAAAGGGTGAGGCGCTGTACAGTGACGGTGGTGCTTTCAAGCCATTGCAAAAAGGCATGCAGCTAAAAGAAGGGACAAAAATCCAGACTGGTGCAAAATCTAAAGCTGTGCTTGATATAGATGGGCACATTGTAACCATAAAATCACTTACTCTTATCAAGGTGTACAAAAACATTGCCAAAAAGGACGAGTCCACCAACAGCTTGGGCTTAAAATATGGAAGCATCAATGCAAAGGTTAAAAAGCTGCCACAGGTAAAAACAAGCTTTTTAATTACCACACCGGTGGCAACATCATCGGTGCGGGGCACCGAGCAGAATACAAGCTTTGGGCCTGGGTTTGGCATGCAGGTAACAGTTCCTGAAGGTGAGCTTAATGTACAGTCAAATGGAGAAAATAAAAAGGTTGGAGGTAGTCTAGAATACAACAAAGGAGCTGATGATCCGCGCAGTGGTGACCTTACCGGGAATATGCAAAATAACTACATAGGCAAAATGGAACCGGATAACCTTACTGATGAAGAAAAGGACATGATGGGCAAATATGGCGACCAGCTAGTAGATTCAACCCAAACCCCGGCAGATGTGCTGGACAATGTAGGTGGAGCATCATCGATCAATGTCAATTTGATATGGAATGTACAGCCATAGGTCATAGAGCAAGTCATCCTGAACCATGTCCTGAATTTATTTCAGGATTGATTCAGTGCAGTCATCCTGAACTTGATTCAGGATCTTAATGGTGAGAATAAGAGATTCCGGATCAAGTCCGGAATGACGGATGTGCAACAGTCATCCTGAAAGTGATTCAGTGCAGTCATCCTGAACGTGATTCAGGATCTCAATGGTGGGAATAAGAGATTCCGGGTCAGGTCCGGAATGACAGATGACGTAAAGATCCCGGATCAAGTCCGGAATGACAGATGACGAAAAGATTCCGGATCGAGTCCGGAATGACAGGTAGTCAACAAGTCATCCATAACCTTGTCCTGAATTTATTTCAGGATTGATTCAGGATCTCAATGGTGGGAATAAGAGATTCCGGGTCAAGCCCGGAATGACAGATGGCGTAAAGATTCCGGATCAGGCCCGGAATGACAGGTAGTCAACAAGTCATCCATAACCTTGTCCTGAATTTATTTCAGGAGTGATTCAGGATCTCAATGGTGGGAATAAGAGATTCCGGATCGAGTCCGGAATGATGGATGGCGTAAAGATTCCGGATCAAGCCCGGAATGACAAATGGCGTAAAGATTCCGGGTCAAGTCCGGAATGACGGATGACGTAAAGATTCCGGGTCAAGCCCGGAATGACGAATGTACAATAAGTCATACTGAACCTTGTCCTGAATTTATTTCAGGATTGATTCAGTACAGTCATCCTGAACTTGATTCAGGATCTCAATGATGGGAACAAAAGATTCCGGATCAAGTCCGGAATGACGGATGACGTTAAGATTCCGGATCGAGTCCGGAATGACAGGTAGTCAACAAGTCATCCATAACCTTGTCCTGAATTTATTTCAGGAGTGATTCAGGATCTCAATGGTGGGAACAAAAGATTCCGGGTCAAGCCCGGAATGACAGATGGCGTAAAGATTCCGGATCAGGCCCGGAATGACGGATGACGAAAAGATTCCGGATCAAGTCCGGAATGACGGCTATGAAGTGGGTGCATAATACAAGAATTAGATGTAGAAATTCCGTACCATAAGGAGGTTTCATGCGCACAATTATACTATTAATAATGACACTGTGTATGGCAACAGCTGTTTTTGCGCAAAGTGCCATGCTTGCAGTAAAGCTTGCCGAAAAGCCGGTGGCAACGGTTGAAGATGCAGTGGTGCTTTTTATGATGTCAACCGATGGCACCAGTCAGGGGTATGCAAAGGATGCGGAAGCACTTGCTGCAAAAGGAATATTGCCAAAGGTATATGATCCAAAAACGCCTGCCACAATGGGACTTGTTGCCTACATGATGGCAAAACAGGCAAATATAAAACATTCCCTTATGTTTAATATTTTTAAAAGCCAGCGCTATGCGGTGTTTGCGTGCATAGCAGCGGGGTACCTGCCAGCCAATGCAGGGGAAGGCGTTGCATTAAGCGGTGTTGAGCTTATGGAAATTATGGGCAGGTTTGGAGGTGAATAATGAAAAAAATAATAATATTATTTTTGGCGATAGTTACTGTTAATATATCCCCCCTTCTGTATGCACAGGAGGAATACATACCTTTACCCGATGTTGCCGCTGACCCGGATTTAGCGGTTGCCACAAAGCCAGTGCAGCCGTTTACACTGCGCTATGGTGGATGGATTACACCGGTAGTTATAGATCAGCGTACAACTGACACCGATTTGATGACATCCGTAACCACTGCTCGTGTATGGCTTACGAGCACACTGTGGGCAAATGCATCTTTGTATGTGCGTATCAAAGATAGCTTTTTGGCAGTGATCCGCGAGCAGGATGTGAATATTGATAATACCAGCAACGTGTTTGATTTAGATATAGCTCAGGTTACCATTCCAGTGATGAAAAATAAGCTTCGTGTGGTGTTAGGGCGCAAGTATTATGTAACTGGCGCAGGGCTTGTGCTCAACGGCCGCGGTGATGGCGGTGAAGTACAATATTATTCACGCTACGGCGACCTGAAAGCTTTTGGCATGTATTCAGGATTGCTTAATAAAGATGATAACCCGTATGGGTTAAGTTCGCGCGATATAGCCGATGGCGCAAAGCGCATCTTTACAGGTGCACAGTATTCAAAGGATTTTCTGTTCAATAATACCGTTTACCTGTATGGCCTGATGGAGATAGACAAACAGGATGAGGATGCAAATAATAAATCAGCCTACGATGCACAGTACATTGGTGCAGGTGTTAAAGGAGTGGTAAGTGACTCACTGTCATACTATGCAGAATACGTATACCAGATGGGTACATCGTATGCAACCATTATGCCAGGCGTGCAGGAAGAAAGTGATATCAAAGCTATGGCAGTACTGGCAGGATTGCGGTATTTCTGGAAGACAGCCTACCGTCCATTAATTAATCTGCAGTATGCTTATGGTACTGGAGATAAGGATGCTACAAGCTACAGCAATTCAACCGGCAATACCCTTGATGATGATACGCGCTTCATGTACTTTGGAACATTTTTGGGTGGTTTTGCACTGCGGCCACAATTAGGCAATTTGCATGTTATACGCCCGGGAATTGGATTTTCACCATTCTATAATGGCGGTGACCGCATAAAGGCAATGAACCTTGTTGTATATTATTCATATTACATGAAAGATAAAAAAGAATCGCCCATTAGCGGTGGTGAGGCAGAATTGCCAAAATCATTTGTGGGGCAGGGTGTTGATGTGATGCTACGCTGGCCGGTGTATTATGATTTTTCATTCTTTGCCAATTATGGGCTGTTTTTACCAGGTGATGCGTATCCATCCGGCACATCAGAGCGCCATTTCATCATGGCTGGTGTTAATATTGTATTTTAAATATTCAGTCACGCAGGGAACGCAGAGTACACAGAGAAAAGGAGGTGTAGTGTAGAAGCTCTTCCAAATCTCTAAAGCTCCTTGTACTTGGCGAACTCTGTGTGAGTTTAAAGATATAGCACGCAGGGAACGCAGAGAAAAGGAGGTGTAGTGTAGAAGCCTCTTCCAAATCTCTAAAGCTCCGTGTACCTGGCGGACTCTGCGTGAGTTTAAAGATATATCATGCAGGGAACGCAGAGAAAAGGAGGTGTAGTGTAGAAGCTCTTCCAAATCTTTAAAGTTCCGTGTACGTGGCGAACTCTGTGTGAGTTTAAAGATATAACACGCAGGAAACGCAGAGAAAAGAAATGGATGTTAAACTATACAAAATACTTCTATGACTCTGCGTTCTTAATGCTATCAGAGAAGGGTAAAAAAAGTATATCACCCATTATCTTCATATTTATTTACTATTCTTTTTAGTCCTTCTTTTAAGGTAGGAGTTCCAAAATTAATTAATAATCCAACAGGACGATTCATTAATCGAAGATAGGTTAATAATTGCTTATGATGATATGGCAATAACTTTTCAACTGATTTCAATTCAATCATAATTATATCATTAACTAATAAATCAATTCTGAAACCATCATCAAAATGGAAACCTTTAAATGCAAAACTTACTGATTTTTGTCTTTCAACATTTAAACCACGTTCTATCAACATTTTATGTAAAATGGTTTCATAAACTAATTCAAGGAGTCCAGGACCTAATTCGGTATGTATTTCAATTGCACAATTAATTATTAATTTTGTAATTTCATTTATTTCCATATATATTATCCAAAGTATTCCTGATTTTTTAGAATTATTTAGCTATGGTTGTAGTAAAAGTCAATATTTATGTAAAAATAATTTAATATATTTTCTCTGAAGGCACTCTGCGATCTCAGCGTGATATAATTAAATATTTTTTTATTGATAGTAAAAACATTAATGTAAATGTTACATCATATTATTATGAAGGAGAATCCTTGACTATGAATGTAAACCAGCGGCTGTTAATTATAATATTTCTTCTTATCATTACACTCTTTACCATAAACTATCGCCCAATTAATGCAAATCCTTTGCTGGATAATGTGGCTGTGGAGCAATATACGCTTCCCAATGGCATTACCTGTTTGCTGGTAAACAGTGGCTATACGCCAACGCTGGCATTGATAATTTCGTTTAAGGTGGGTTCGGTTGATGAAAATTATCAAACTGCCGGTGCAGCGCATCTGTTGGAGCATATGATGTTCAAAGGCACAAAGACAGTGGGTACTACAAACTTTGAAGAAGAACAAAAATTATTGCAGCAGATTGAAGCAGTGGGTGAAACAATTGACCGTATATCATTAACAAATCCTGATAATGTGCAATTGCCTATATTAAAAGAGCGATTGCAAACATTGCAGCAAAAGGCAAATACGTATGTGGTAAACTCAGCGTATGATGCCATCTACACGCAGGCAGGTGGCATAAACTTTAATGCAAGCACATCACGCGACATGACGCAGTATTACATAGAGCTTCCCAATGATGCGCTGGAACTGTGGGCAAAATTAGAGTCAGAACGTATTAAAGAACCGGTCTTCAGACAATTTTATACCGAGCGTAACACTGTGTACGAGGAGCGCCTGATGCGCTATGAATCCGACCCGCAAAGTAAATTATTTGAGGATTTTTTGGGTGTTGCATTCCTGGCACATCCTTACCGGCATCCCACCATTGGTTATACATCAAATATTCCGTTTTTGTCGTTGAGCCTGGTGCGCAAATTTTATTTTGACCATTATATTCCACAAAAGATGACCATTACCGTTGTGGGTAAACAGGATACATCACAAACGCTGAAAATCCTGAAACAGTATTTTGGGACAATACCACAGGCACCATCGCAGGATTTTATTGCCATAAAAGAAGATAGTAAAAACACTAGAAGGCTTGTAACATATGCAGATGCAACACCGTATCTTTTAATTGGCTGGCATAAGCCCACCATGCAGCATTTTGATGATTATGTATTTGATGTTATTGCTGAAATACTTGCAGGTGGCAAAAGCTCACGGTTGTATAAAACGTTAGTACTGGATAAAAAGCTTGTTTCTCAGGTTGAAGCTTATAACGGGTATCCGGGTTCACGGTATGATAATCTTTTTATACTTGAGGCAACTCCAAAAGATTCTTCACAGTGCGAAGCGGTGGAGGAGCTTTTGTACAGGGAACTTGAAGCACTGGGTACCACATGCACACAGCAGGAAATTGATGCTGCCATACGCCGTTTAGAGTCTTCACTCATTTTTGATATTGATACTAATTTAGGAGTGGCGCGTATGCTTAGCTACTATCAAACAATTACCGGTAATTGGCGTTATATAGCAACGTACAGTGAAATGTTGAAAAAAGTAACACGTCAAGATATCAAACGTGTCATAGATATGTACTGTAAAAAGGAATGGGCTGCCGTTGCAATTTTGAAAAAACGGTGAGAATGGAAATGATATGTCATTCAAGGTACAACAGGGAACGTATCAAGGCCTCTTGGTCCTGGTTGGGGCGGGACTTTAAAGGACTTTGTAATATACAAAACATTTTCAATGGAGAATACATAATGCTAAAGACCATAAAAGCAATAATCATACTGGCTATACTTTTCATACCACTGTTTGTTCCAGCAAATAGTCTTATAACACTTCCACATATTGAAACCATTGATAGCAATGGTGTTCCTGTATTTTATGCGCAGGATACATTACCCCAGTGTACAGTGTATGTTTCTATTGGAGTTGGCTCGTTATATGAACATGCAACTAATGCCGGCATAAGCCAGCTGTCAGCGCTGGTACTGTCACTTGGTGGTTCAAAGAATTACCCCAATATAAATGAATACATTGATGCAACAGGTGGACGTTATTTGGTCAGTGCCTCGTTTGAAACGCTAACTATCAGCATGCGAGTGCATCAGGATGAGGCTGCTAAGGCATTTACAATCCTTGCTGACATCATTGCAAATCCGCTTTTTGATAGGCAGTTAACACAAACAGCACGCTTCATGCTAAAACAGCAAATACAGCAAAAGCAGGATGACCCAATGACTATTGCCATGGAAAAAGCACGGCAATATGTATTTGGCGATAGTGGCTATGGAGCAGTCATGACCCAACAGTCACTGGATGGAATAACCGATGCTGATTTGGAACAACTGTGGAAGCAATACGTTGTTAAGGAAAATGTGCGCATTGGAATTGTAACATCGCTGAATAAAGAAAACGTAATACAATATGTAGCACAAATGACCAACGCTCTGCCTCATGGGTATGCAATCGATTACACAGTCGATATAGAAAAAGCAAAGAACAATATCAGCACTAAAAAGATATATTTTATAGAAAAGGATATACCGCAGTCAACGATTATCATTGCAACAGTTGCTCCGTCAATTAAAAGCAACAATCGTTATGCGCTGGAAGCTGGTAATTACATACTGGGTGGTGGGTCGTTTAATTCATGGCTTATGGATGAAATACGAGTTAAACGGGGATATGCGTACTCCACAGGTTCAATTGTACGAATGCGGAAAAATACTGGTTTATTTTTAGCTTACGCCCAGACATCAGCAGCAACGACTTTGGCAACTATCGCAATTATGGAAAATGTTTTAGCTAATTTTGCAAAAACAGGGCCATCTCAGCAGCAGTTACAATGGGCAAAGGAATCACTATTAAAAAGTTATATATTTGAATTTAACTCATTGCGTGATATTGTACAGTACTACATGTGGCTTGATTATAATAGGCTACCTGAATCGTATATTAAGGAATATCCTGACGGCATTACATCCGTAAAAAACAATGATATTACTATGTCCTTTAAAAGTATTGTCAGTGGCTATGTCATTGTGGTTGTTGGTAATAAAGATGTTAAACAGCAATTGAATGCTGGTAAAATAAACTATACTATTGCTCAATAATAATAAGTTTTACCCAACAAATGATTTACTTGTACTTATCATGTCTTCAATCAGGGCACAGTCAGAAAGGATTTTATTTGCTTCAGCAAGTGTATTGTCTATGGATAGTATTGCATCAGAGTATGTTTGCTTTTGAAACGGCGTCATATTCCTTTTTTCTTCAATGTGCTGCTGTTCCAGCAAAAACCGTATATCAGATAATATTTTTATGATGGTTTTGTATGCAGTCTTCACCTGATACCACATCTCATAATACCTGACATAGCGTAATTTTGATGATTCAGAAGGTATTTCATCAAGAATTTTCCGGTGCTTTGTATCTAATTTTGATTGATAGTAAATTATTGATCGCGGATAGTTGTTGAATTCGTTGTACAATTCAAAAATCTTTTCAAGTGCCTGTATGCCATCCATGTCTAAATTTCTGAAATAGTCATTCATGGTATTCCATGTCATCTTGTCAGTATCCGAAATTATATTTGCGTTTGCTATACTGGCAATAATTCCATTAAGACGGTCTTTATGTGTCCTGGTAATTTCCACAATATGATTAATGCACATTTCGGGGTCAAATTCCATAACCTCGCCTAAATAGTCATCCTGATGCATACTTTCAACTTTTTCAGCTTTGCGTTGCAACTTTTGTGAAAAATATGAAGCATGCTTTCGGGGTGTGCGCATGATTTTTACTATTTCTATTTTTCTTTCGGCTCTATTATATCGTAACCCATACATATTGCCGTATTTATCAATATACCGGTTAGCTAAATCAAATGTACTGATTTTGGATGTATCTATTTCTGATATATCGTCTATGCGGATAAATTTAGTCTTCATCAGTGTTTAAACCTGTGTCAGTATTTCCTCAGGTAATAGTTCATTAAAGCGTATAGCAACGTAACTATCGCCCTTAACTTTCTTTGCTGCATACCGCTGTGCAACTTCGGAAGGGTTATTTTGAATCATTCCTGTGCGTACAATTTCACCTGTTAATTCCAGTTTAGTTTTGTTAATTTTACAGTACAATTTTACCGGCATCTGAACACTGACCCGGCAGTTACATACCATAAATGCGCCGGATGAACTGATGTTAAGAATATATCCTTTTGATCTTATTGTTGGTTTCTGACTTGTTGTAACTTTTTCTGGATCACCTTCAAAATAATCAAATTTGACCTTGATGTTGCATTCCTTGCGTGGATGTTTACGTTTTTCTGTCATGGCATTTTCCTGTATAATAAAAATTTTTTTATTTTTTCTTTACAGAACACAAAACTGTTACTATAGTAACTTCTATGTTTTGTCAAGAATTGTTTTTTTTGGTATCAATTTTGATTACATTGTTACAAATTCTTGACAGGTATTAGTAATTGCTGTTTATAGCTTACGATATAATGGATACTATCTGTTTAGAGGATATATGAAAGACAAAAAAACCAAATTTATTTTTGTTACCGGTGGCGTATGTTCTTCATTGGGCAAAGGTATATCTACAGCTTCATTGGGGCTGTTACTTGAAGGACATGGGTATAAGCTTTCTATCATAAAGATGGACCCGTATATTAACATTGATCCTGGTACTATGAGTCCGTTCCAGCATGGTGAAGTATATGTTACTGAGGATGGTGCTGAAACAGATTTAGACTTAGGATATTATGAGCGCCTGACTAACGCTAAGCTTACCCGCAAAAATTCTGTATCCACCGGCCAGATATACTATGAGGTGATCATGCGTGAACGCCGTGGGGACTATTTGGGCAGGACAGTACAGGTTATTCCCCATATCACCAACGAAATTAAAAAGCGAATTTATGATGTTGCTAATGAAGATGACCTTGATTTTTTGCTTGTTGAGATAGGTGGTACGGTTGGTGATATTGAATCAATTCCTTTTTTAGAAGCAATACGCCAGATACGTCAGGAATTAGGCAAAACAAGAGTGCTCAATGTTCATCTGACGCTGGTGCCAACAATAACAGTGGCTGGTGAGCAAAAGACAAAGCCAACCCAGCATTCAGTAAAAGAACTTATGGAATTAGGTATATTGCCAGATATACTTCTATGCCGTTCATCACGGCCGCTTACTGATGATTTGAAAGGCAAAATAGCATTATTCTGTAATGTGTCGGAACGAAATGTTATCTCGGCTGTTGATATAAGTCATTCCATTTATGAAATTCCTTATATGCTGCATGACAATAAATATGACGAGGTGGTGCTGGAACATTTTGGTCTTCCGGTAAAACCACTGCATCTTCCTGAATGGGATACATTTATTAAATCCCTGATGAATCCAAAGAAAAAAGTCACGATTGCTGTTGTAGGGAAATATATTTCACTGCAGGATTCATACCGCTCAATCTATGAAGCGCTTACTCATGGTGCAGTTGCCAATAATGCAGAACTTGAAATTGTACGGGTAGAATCTGAAGAGATTGAACGCAAATTCATGGACAAACTGGATGAACTTTTTAAAGGGGTTAACGGCATATTAATACCTGGTGGTTTTGGGAATAGAGGTATTGAAGGCAAGATAGCAACTATTGAATATGCACGTGTTAATAAGATTCCTCTATTTGGCATTTGCCTGGGATTACAATGCGCAGTTATTGAGTTTGCCCGCCATGTATGTGGTATGGAAAACGCAAATTCCACCGAATTTGACCCCACAACACCATATCCTGTTATTTCACTTCTGGAAGAACAGGAACTTGTGGATAAATTAGGAGGAACCATGCGGTTGGGGGCATATGTATGTGTATTTAAGGATGGTTCAAAAATTAAATCAATTTACAATGCCAATTCTGCAATGGAACGCCACAGACACCGATTTGAGTTTACCCTTAAATATAAGCAGGTATTTGAGGATAATGGTATGGTACTGTCGGGCTTCCATCCTGAAAATAATCTGGTTGAAACCATTGAATACCGGGATCATCCATGGTTCATCTGTACTCAATTTCATCCTGAATTCAAGTCAAAGCCTGTAAAGCCACATCCTTTATTTAAGGATTTTATCAGGGCTTCGCTGGAAAATATCAGGCAATAATGCAATTTAAATGGACAATTGGGTTGAAATTTTTGTATATTTATGTAAGAATGTGTTGTAGTCAGGAACATCTGAATTGAGGAAGATTGTTGCGAGGGAGTGAATGGCTTTCTTAAAGCTTGATGTGGTACAAACCCAGCGTTTACGCCTTACCCAGAGTCTTAGACAATCTTTAGACTTATTACAAATACCTACACTTGAATTAGAGGAAATATTATTACAGGAACTGGAAGAAAATCCTGTTCTGGAGTGTGACGATACACTTAATGAAGGATTTGAATCCCTGGATACTGTCGCTAAAAAGGAAATAGAAGGAACGGTTTCCCCAAAAGAAGATTTTACTCCCGAATATGAAAGTGAAGATACTCCCACTTTAGATTATGACAAAAAGAATGTTATGGAAATTGTTTCACAGGCTGAAACATTGCAGGAGCATTTATTGGCTCAGGCAAGGATGTTGCAACTTGCACCTGATGAAATGACCATGCTTGAAGAGCTTATTACCAGCCTTGATGATAATGGTTTTTTGCCTGTTTCTATAAAGGATTTGCAAAAAGAATTAGGTGGCGATAGCTCAAAAATAGAAAAACTTCTCAATATAATACACTCACTGGATCCCGTTGGGTGTGGTGCTTCCACTGTTACTGATTCATTGTATATTCAGGCACAATACTTTTATCCTGATGATGTATTGTTGCAACAGATAATAAAGGATTATCTGCCACATATTCAGCGATATGAGTATGATAAAGTGGCTAAACAACTGAATATAAGCACGAAAGAAGTAAAAGAAAAAGCTATACTCCTTACCAGTTTGACACCATATCCGGGTGCACATTTTTTTACCCGTAAGCCATTGTATGTACGTCCTGATATTGAGGTTCATCTGATTGATGATGAAGTTGTTATCAACCTTCTTGATGAATGGATGCCCAAATTATATATTAATGCTCGTTACATTGAGATGCTGAAACAAAAAAAAGTTGATGAAAAAACAAGGGAATTTATACATGATAAAGTTACTGCAGCAAGGAATCTTATAAACAATATCAGCAGGCGGAATGAAACACTTCTTCTTGTTGCGTATGCAATAATGAACAGGCAGAAAGAGTTTTTACAAAAAGGGCCTGGCTATTTAAAACCTTTAATTTATGCTGATTTAGAGTCCGATTTAGGATTTCATGAATCTACCATTGCCCGTGCTGTGGCCAATAAATATGCCCAGACCAGATGGGGTGTTTTTGAGTTTAAATATTTTTTTGTTAAAAAAATTCAATCCGTACATAATGAGGATACATCCTCTGATACTATTATGAAACGGATGAAAGAACTTATTAATAGTGAATCAAAACAAAATCCGTTAAGTGATGAGGAAATACTTGACATATTGAAGGCAGAGGGTATCCGTATTGCGCGCAGGACTATTGCAAAATACAGGGATATGTTATCTATCCCTGCATCACATATTCGTAAAAAATTATATTTAATGAAACATGAGGGTGACCATGAATCTAACAATTACAGGCAGAAATTTTGAAGTAAGCGATAGCATTCGTGAATATGCTGAAAAAAAGTTATCAAAGTTAACCAAGTATTTTCATCAGTTGATTGATATGCATGTATGGTTGCTGATAGAACGTCAGGACCATATAGCTGAAATTACTATTAATGGCGATGGCGTGCAGTTTTATGCTAAAGAAAAAGCTGGTGATATGTATTCTTCTATAGACCTCTTGCTTGACAAGATTGAACAGCAAATAGTACGATATAAAGAACGGCATTCAGGACATAAGGTTACGCCGTTAAGTGAGCTTGAAGATATAGCTACATTTACTGTCAAAGGTGAGCAGAGTTCCATAACAATACGGCAGGTGAGCAATAAACCGGTAGATGAAAAGGAAGCATATCTGCAAATGAAACTGGATGGCAGTGATTTTACTTTGTTTAAGAAGGGCGAGAAATCAATTAAAGATTCAGTTGACTATATGAATAAAAATTATGCTGCAATTTATAAAGATGGCAATGAGTACACAATGATTGAAATACCGTTTGAAATGATACAGGAAAATTCATTTAACCCGTCAAAGTTTAATGAATATACTCTTGAAATCAAGAATGATTCATCAGTAAATCCAGATATTAAATTTAAAAAGAAAAAATCATGTAATATTAAAATGATGGCAATCAATGATGCGGTTATCGAAATAACAAAAAATAACACTCCATTCATTGTATTTTTTAATACTGAAACTAACTATCTCAATATAATTTACAAACACGGCAAAAATTTAGAACTTCTGGTGCCGGCATTTTAATGGAACAATGAAAAAACAACTGCGCATCCGTGATATTTTAGAAAATACACAGAAGATTGACCTGCAGCTTACACTGATCACTGGCAGGGAAGGAATTGATAAGGCTATCACCGCTATTGAAATTAACCGGCCGGGTCTTACCCTGGCTGGTTTTTTTGATTATTTTGCCTATGACCGTATTCAGATTTTTGGATTAGGTGAAACAGCATATATCAAGCAGTTATCTCGTGAAAGGCGAGAGGAAATTTACACTAAATTTTTTTCTTATGATATAGTTTGCTGTGTATATACCCATAATGAATATCCGGATGAGGTGTTTATTGAGTACGCTAAAAAGCACAAGGTTCCAACCTTTGTCACGCAACATCCAACAACCCGGTTTATAAGCTTGTTAAGCCATATCGTTGAGGCTGCATTTGCAGAGTCGGTAACTATACATGGTACATTAATTGATGTATTTGGCATAGGAATATTGCTTATAGGTAAAAGTGGGGTTGGGAAAAGTGAAACTGCCTTAGAGTTAATAGAAAGAGGGCACCGGTTGATTGCAGATGATCTGGTTGAGATAAAAAAAATTGATGAGTCCTTGTTAATGGGAAGCGGCTCTGAACTTATACGCCATCATATGGAGATACGGGGAATTGGAATATTGAATGTTCGTGATATATTTGGTATCAGATCAGTAAGGAACAGAAAGCGTATTGAGCTTGTGGCTGAATTACAGGAGTGGGATGCAAATACCCACTATGACAGGCTTGGTATAGAAGAACAGGTGTATACCATACTTGATATTGAAGTTCCCTATATTATTGTTCCAGTAAGGCCTGGAAGGAATATCCCGATAATTATAGAAACTGCAGCACTTAATCAACGGTTAAAAAAAATGGGCGT
>Ga0067045_1028540_pt1 | contig 31524 bp, 25 predicted proteins | sample TerdegcTABiofilm_FD_59184 | JGI IMG/M metagenome (GOLD analysis project Ga0067045, IMG submission 59184) | Combined Assembly of (Gp0054472, Gp0054536) Wastewater bioreactor microbial communities from Singapore -Terephthalate degrading...
CCCTTCTCCATCCCCTTCTCCATCCCCTTCTCCATCCCCTTCTCCATCCCCTTCTCCATCCCCCCCTCATTCTTCTCACTTCTCTTCTCTTCTTTTCTCTCTCTTCTCTCCTCTTTCTCTGTGCCTCTGTGTCCTACCGCGTTCTTAAATCCTCTTCCTCTGTGCCTCTGTGTCCTTCCGCCTTCTTTACGCCTTCCCCACCGGGTACTTCTTCATGGTCAGCTCCAGGGACTCGCCGATGGCCCACAGGGCCTTGTCCAGGTCCGCGTCCGTGTGCCGATGGGCGATGTACCAGTGGTGGAAGGGCTGGATGAAGAGTCCCCGGCGGATGGTCTGGGTGTAGAAGTACTCCCGCCGGGCCTTGTAGGCTTTCTCCTCGTCCCCCGGGGCCTTGTCGAAGGTCACGAAGGGCATGGGGGGGATGCCGCTGACCGTGGCGGGGCAGCCCGAGTCCGCGACGATCTTCCGCAGGCGCTCCAGGAACTTGGTGCCCCGGGCCCAGATCGAGTTCGGGACGTCCTCGCGCTTCAGGATCTCCAAACACTTGAGGGCCGCCACCATCTCCAGGGAGTTCGGGAAGAAGGTGGAGGAGACGAAGACCTTGGACTGGCAGACGTCCATGATCTCGGCCTTGCCCGCCACGCAGGAAATGGCGTAACCGTTGGCCAGGGCCTTGCCGAAGGTCCCCAGGTCCGGGGTGACGCCGTAGCGCTCCTGGGCCCCTCCCAGGGCGGCCCGGAAGCCCGTGCGGATCTCGTCGAACACGAGGACCGCGCCGTGCTTCTTGACCAGCTCCTTGACCCCCTCCAGGTACCCCTTGGGCGGGGCCATGACCGGCTTGGCCAGGGGGTGCCCGACGGGGGTGACGATGACGCAGGCCACCTTGCCCGCGTGCTCCTTTAGCTTGGCCTCCAGGGACTCCAGGGACCCGTACTCGAACTCGTCGGTCAACGCGAGGGTTTCCTGGGGAACGCCGCCGTGGTTCTCCACGCACCAGTCGTGCCAGCCGTGGTAGCCGCAGCGGAGGACCATGGACCGGTCCGTGTAGCCCCGGGCGATCCGGACCGCCAGGGTCGTGGCGTCGGAGCCGGTCTTGACGGGGATCACCTTCTCGGCGCAGGGGACCACGTCGATGATCGCCTGCTCGAGCTGGTTCTGGGCGGGCTGGACCAGGCTGAAGCAGAAGCCCCGCTCGTCCATCTGGCGCTTGACCGCGTCGTTGATCTCCTTCTCGTCGTAACCCAGGATGACCGGGCCGTAGGCGCAGAGCATGTCGATGTAGTCGTTGCCGTCCACGTCGACTATGTGGCCCCCGTAGCCCCGGTCGATGAAGATGGGGTACTCCCCCTGGATGAAATTGTAGGGTCTTCGGATGCCCATGACGCCGCCCGGGGAGAGCCGCTGGGCATCCTCGAACATGGCCATGGACTTGGAGAGGTTCAGTTTCGGAAATTCGCTGGCGGGCATGGTGGCTCCTCCGCAATGGTTGCTTAGAAATGCGCCACAGAGACACAGAGGCACAGAGAAGAACAAGATGGAAAGTTGGGAAAAGTTGAGCCTGCATCCATATCGCAAGCCTCACTCTCTCCTCTCTCCTCTCGCTTTCTCTCTCTCCTCTTTCTCTTCTCTCCCTCTTATCTCTGTGTCTCTGTGCCTCTGTGGTTCCTTCTTGTATACAAACCCTACTTGACGTAATTCTCCTCGAATACCTTCCTCAGCGCCGGGTTTTCCCGGAGCTCCCACAGGGTGATCTCGGCGTGGTCCTTGGTGTAGCCGTTTCCGATGATCATGTTCACGTCCTTGCCGATCCCCTCGGCGCCCAGGGCGGCCCGGGTGAAGGAGGTGGCCATGCTGAAGAAATAGACCGTGCCGCCGTCCCGGACGGGAAGGATGCTGGCCATCTCGCAGCCCGCGATGTTCACGCAGTTGATGGCGATGTCGAACTCCCGGCCCTTGTTGGCTTTGAGCACGGCGTTCATCAGCTCCACGGGCTTGGTGGCGTCGCCGACCACGATCTCGTGGGCCAGCTTGAGGTCCTGGATGACCTTGCGGGACCGTTCGGAGTGGATGTTGGCCACGACGCGGCCCGTGGGACCCGCGCGCTTGATGGACTCGTAGAGGCACAAAAGGCCGGACTTGCCGCCCGCCCCCAGGACCAGGACCGAGTCCCCGGGTTTCACCAGCTTCGCCGCCTGGGCCGGGGCGCCCGCCACGTCCAGGGCGGCCAGGGCCAGGCCCTCGTCCATGTCCGTCGGGAGCTTGGCGTAGATCCCGCTCTCGAAGAGGATCGCCTGTCCCTCGATCTCGACCCGGTCGATCTCCGGATGGACCTTGAGGATCTTGTTGATCTTGAGGGGGGTCAGGGAGAGGGAGACCAGGGAGGCGATCTTGTCCCCCGGCTTGAGGTCCCGGTCCCTCAGGGCCGAACCGATCTTGGCCACCTTGCCGATGAACATCCCCCCGGAACCGGTGACCGGGTTCTGCTGCTTGCCCCGGGCCGCGACGATCTCCAGGATCTTGGCGCCGATCTTCTGCACGTCCCCGCCCGCTTCCTGCTCGATCTGGGTGAAGCTGGCGGAATCGACGTTCAAGGCGATCACGTCCACCAGGATCTCGTTGTCGTAGAGGATGGACATGTCGTTGTTGATCTTCTGCGCGGTCTGGGGCATGGCTCCGACCGGTTCGATCACCCGGTGCGTACCGTACTTGCACCCGAGGCTCATAGGTTCCTCCTTTTCGCTAAAACGATATCGAAACGTCTCGGAGCGCCCCCAAGGCCGCCCCGTTTGAAACCTGGAACGTTTAGCTTTTTATTTAAATATTTTTATATTTAATGTTCATTATACAAACACACTGTTCAAGATACAATCACATTATATACTATTTTCACGAATACGCAACCGGAAAAAGAAGGAGATTTACCGATACCGAAGACGGGGGCGGGAAGAACAGGATCGGACGGTCGGAACGGAGAGGGATCGAGTGCCTCGGCCTCCCCCTAGGGCATGTTCCTCTCGATCTGGCTTTGGTAGCTTAGAAGGATGTCCTTGACCCGGTTCAGCTTGGCCTCCCAGCCCTCGCCGCGGTAGAAGCCCACGGCCACGCAGGCCTTGATCCGGCCGTTCTCCCCGAAGATCGGGATTCCGACCCCCAGAATGTCGATCCCCAGCTCGTCGATGCTGAAGGAATAGCCCCGCTCGCGGATCCGGGCGTATTCCGCCAGGAGCTCTTCCTTGGTGGTGAGGGTGTTGTAGAAGGTCTTCTCGAAGACCCGGCCCGAGAGGGTGCGCTCGATGTACTCCGGGTCCTGGTAGGCCATCAGGACCTTGCCGTAGTTGCCCTTGTTGGGCGGGTAGTACCGACCCGGAACGTCGTTCAGCTTCATGGGCTGGTGGACCTCGATCTCGATCAGGGACATGATCTTGTCCCCGTCCATCACCGCCATGCCCACGGATTCCTTGATGATGTCCGAGATCTCCGAGAGGATGTCGATGAGCTTCGAGTGGAAGTTGTTGTTGTACAGGTAGGTGGTCCCGATGTGGTACATCTCCGGGCCCACCTTGTAGTAGTCCCCGCCCTTGTCGGAGATCACCAGGTCGCAATCCTTCAGGACCTGGAGGATCCGGTAGACCGAGGACCGGTTCATCCCCAACTTCCGGGCCAGCTCCCCCGCCTTGTACTCGTAGGGCGGCACGGCCAGCTGCTTGAGGATGAGGACCGCCTTGTCGATGCTCGTGGAGGGCATACGGGGAAGCTCCTGGTCGTCAATGGACGGTGGACGGACGTGACGCTTCGGGAGGTCGAATTCCATGCCAACCGTGGTTGGCGGCCGCCCTCTGCAGCCTCTGCCCGTTCACCGTTTTCTGTTCACCGACAACGACCTGAACAACCCATACAGCAAGGCGGAGATTTTGTCCAGTTTTTCGAGATAGAGGCTAACTGTTATGGCGTGGGCTTGCTTGTAGGCTTCCAGCCGTTGAACAGACGTTGTTTCCATGCCGGGATACCGCCGAGAAACCGGCAAATGCTTGCGCTGGGGTGGACAGTGGTCGGAAGTGAGCCCACTCCGCGGCCGAGCTACCGCCAATCCGTGTTCGCCGGTCCTGCACGGGAGCCTGCTTCTGTCCACAGTCCACTGTCCACCGACCACAGAAAAGGCCGCCTCCCACGCCTAAGCGTGTTCAGCGGCCTCATACGGAAACCTACTTTTGTTTACTGTCCACCGTTTACAGAATAATCTTCGCCCCCGCGATCAGCTTGAGGCGGCGGAGGGGGTAGGCAGAAAGAGTGTAGGTGAATGGCCCACCAGTAATATTTCCATCGCCGTCATACTCGTAATATTCGCCTTCAACACCACCCATCGGGAAAAGATAGAGACCCTTGATGAAGATCCCCAGGCCCCCGAGGTTTATCCCGAAGCCCCCGCCGGCTTGAAAATAAGTTGTAGCTTGAAGCGGATCATCGCTCGGATCTGGAACGGTTTCATCGGCGAAATCCTTACCCATGATCCCCAGGCCGACCTCCAGGAAGGGGTCCAGGAAGGCCCGGTACTTGATCAGGTGGCCCTGGGCGTAGAGGGTGAGGTCGAAATCCATCATAGACACAAACCAGTCATCCATCGGATCAAATGACCAGTTCTCTGTATAGAAGGAGAAATTCCCGGAAAGCCCCAGGGCGGTCTTGCCCAGGGCCAGCTCCACGAAGGGGCCGTAGAAGACGCCCTCGCCGTTCCGGAGACGGTCCCCGAACTCGTCCAGGGGCATGCCCGTGTCGGAGTAGATGGCGGCGTTGAGCCCCAGGCCTATCTGCGCGAAGGCGCCCGCGGCCGCGACCGTGAGGATCGCGATCGCCGCGAATACTCTCTTATTCATTCGATAACCTCCTAATTCGGTCCGGCGGACTCTATCGGTCCGCGCTCGAAGGCCGGTTCCTGCGCCCGCGCCTTCCGTGAGGATACTATAGCGCATCTCTCAAAAAAAACCAGGCGGAAAGTGGGACAGAATGGAGATTTCACAATCGAGGCTTTTTCAAAACTCAGAGAGTTTTGAAAAAGCTACCTTGGAATCCGCGATTAGGCGCCGCGGTTGCAACGCAACCGCAAGCAATCGCAAAGCCAATTTCAAAAGTGACCGACTTTTGGAATTGGCCCAATCTTCGTAACACCCGGGCGGGTTCGCTCCTTTTCTATCGGAAGCGGAAGAAAGCGGAACCGGTTTTCCGGCCCCCCCGATGGAAACTCCGAGCTCCGCGTCGTATACTTGGTAACGTTGCAGCGCTCCGCTTCCCGAAACCTTACGGAGGAAATCGATGAGAAAGACATTCGCCGTTATTCTGGTCCTTCTGACCCTGGGCCCGATCCCGGCCTTGGCCCAGAACCGCACCTCCCTGAACATCCAGTGCAACGAGGTCGGCGCGGAGGTCTACATCAACGGCCGCCTGGCCGGCAAGACCACCCCGAACTTCTCCTTCCTGGTGCCCCAGGGCAACGTCCAGGTCCGGGTCCAGAAAAACGGATTCCAGACCTTCGAGACCGTCGTCCGGGCCGGAACGACCCCGATCAACCTTCAGGTGAACCTCCAGCGGATCGGCGCGGTCGTCACCCCGCCGCCGCCCCCTCCCCAGAACTACAACCTCCAGGTCAACGCCAACGTGGCCGGGGCCGAGGTCATCATCAACAACGTCAGCGCCGGCCGGGTGCCCTTCACGGCCTCCCTGGCCCCCGGGTCCTACACCCTGGTCGTCCGGGCCCCGGGGTACACGGACTACGTGGAGAACCTCGTGATCTCCGGCAACCGGACGGTCAACGCGGTCCTCCAGGGAGCCTTCGCGGCGGTCACGATCGTCTCCAACGTGCAGGGCGCGGACGTGATCATCAACGAGGGCCAGCCCTTCTCCCAGCGCGGTAAGGCCCCCTTCACGGCCAACCTGCCCATGGGCGGGGCTCCCTACAACATCCGCGTGACCGCTCCGGGCTACCTGGACTTCAACCAGACCGTCTCCGTCACGGGCCCTGTGACCGTAACCGCCAACCTCCAGCCCGCCATGGTGCCCCTGGTCCTGAACAACCTGCGCCCCGGGGCGGAGATCTTCCTGAACGGCGCCCGGATCGGGGTCGCCAACTCGGCCACCTTCACGGCCCAGGTCGCCCCGGGTACCTACACCCTGACGATCCGCCTGGGAGGCTTCCTGGACTTCACCACCCAGGTAACCGTCGGGGCCGCCGCGCCCCAGACCATCGCCCCGGTCTTCCAGCCCCAGCCCGCGTCCTATTCCTTCAACATCCCCGCGAACATCCAGAACCCGGACATGAAGGGGAATCCCTGGAGCCAGATCCGGCTCTTCATCGACGGCGTCGCCCAGAAGGATTTCCGGGGTCAGGTGAGCCCCGGACGGCACACGATCCGCATCGTGTCCGGGGCCTTCGCCTTCGAGACGAGCTTCGACTTCGAGGCCGGCAAGACCTATTCCTTCGAGCCTTTCCTGGGGCTGAATATCCGCTAATCCGAGGCAAAAGGTAAATTAGAGCATGAAAACGGCGTTTCCCGGACCGGGAAACGCCGTTTTCGTTTGACATCGGTGTTCAAGTCCGTGCTATGGTATATCCTCGAAAATCGGGGCCCGATCCGTGTCCCGATACAGGATTTCGACCGAGGTTCTTCATCCATGATGGAAACGCGCGACTACGAACAGCTCGCCCTGGAATCCGGCGTCTACAAGGATATCGAGCTGGATATTCTCATCGACACTCTGGAATCCTGGAAGTCCCGTCCCGGCAGCCCGTTCTCCCTGGTGGAGGTCCGGGACAGCCGGGAGCCCGCGGGGTTCTGTCTATTCCAGCGCGCCTCGAATACGACATCGACCTTCGACATCCACACCTTCCTTGTGGGTCGGGACTACAAGGGCAAGGGCGCCGCGGACAAGCTTCTGGAGCTCCTGACCGAGGAGATCCTGTCCTCCGTCCGGTCGGCGATGATCCGGGTGGAGGTGTCCTCCATGAAGGAGAACGCCGTGGAACCGGGGTTTTTCACGGCCCGGGGCTTCGAGATCCTCGGCCACATCCCGGATTTCTACGGGCCCGGAAACGACTACTGGATCTACGCCAAACAGGTGAACCGTATTTGAGCGTCCCCGGCGTCCGGTTCCCGATCGGCCCATCCCTTGATTGCCTCTGTACTTTTCTCCCGTATCGGCCGAGAATGAAGGGAAGACTCGAACAACCCGCGATAGGATCATAACCATGAGGACGAGCGTGGAAGCCTATTCCCTACGTAATGCCGCCGCGATAGTGTACGAGACAAGCACGAAACGCGGGAACCTGAGCGTCCAGTCCGGGAAAATCTCGGCCGGAAAGGCCTCCGGTCCCGAGATCGACCTGGGCGGTTCGTCCTTCCTGTATCCCGCCCTGGTGAACATCCACGACCACTTCCGGGGCAACTACGTGCCCCAGGTGGGTCCGCCCGGGGATGCTTTCTACATCAACTGGAGTCCCTGGGACAACGACCTCAAGGCCTCCCCGGTGTACAAGGAGAGGGCCAACATCACCGTCGAGCAGATGTACTTCCTCTCCTCCTACAAGAACCTCTTCAGCGGAGTGGCCACGGCCAACGATCACTTCCCCCACGAAATCAACGAACCCTTCCTGCCCCGCCTGCCCATCCGGGTGATCGGGGAATACACCCTGGCCCATGAATGCTCCTCCTTCGACCTCAAGTGGGGGGACGGCATCGAGATCGAGCACAAGCGCGCGGTGGAGCGGAACTGGCCCTTCATCACCCATCTGGAAGAGGGATTCGACCCGGAATCCCAGGACGGGATCGGCATCCTGGAGCGCCTGGGCTGCCTGGACGAACACGACGTATTCATCCACTGCATAGGGTTTTCCGACCAGGATATAGCGAAGACGGCCAAGGCCGGGGCTTCGATCTCCTGGTGCCCCGCCTCGAACATGCTCATGTTCAACGTCACCTGCAAGATCCGGAAATTCCTGGAGGCGGGGGTCAACGTCTGCCTGGGCACGGATTCCACCCACACGGGATCCGCGAACCTCCTTTCGGAGATGAAATTCGCCCGCAAGGTCTATCGGGACATGTACGGAACGGACCTGTCCGCCAAGACTCTCTTTTCCATGGTGACCGTCAACCCCGCCAAAGCCTTCCGAATCCGGGACCGGACGGGCTCCCTGGACGCGGGCAAGTCCGCGGACCTTTTGGTGCTGAAGGCCGTCCACGACGACCCCTACGAATCCCTGGCCCGGGCGGAGCCCAAGGACATCCGGCTGTTGACCCTGGAGGGCGTGCCCCTCCTGGTGGAGGACGCCCTGGCGGAACCCTTCCGGCCGATCCTCTCCATGGGGTACGAGACCCTCTCCGTCGGCGGCCGGAAGGTCCACGTTCGCGGAGCGCCCGCGGCCCTGTACCGGGAGGTCCGCAAGGCCATCGGCTTCGCAAAGAAGCTGGATTACCTCCCCTTCGAGCCGTGATGCCGGAAAACTCGGCGGATCGGGTGGAAAACTCCGCGGACGTCCACTATACTGCTACCGCACGCCGCAAGACGGCGAGAGTGGAGTGAGGAGCAATGCCGAAGGCAGCCAACTACCGCGCGAACTCGGTCATCTACTTCCAGGGGGACGTGATCAGCGACAAGATCTACATCCTCCAATCCGGCCAGGTAGTGGTGAACTATACGGATATAGAAACCGGCAAGGACCTGCGGGAAGTGATCCAGACCGGCGAGTTCTTCGGCGTCAAGAGCGCCCTGGGCAAGTACCCCCGGGAGGAGAACGCCGCGGTGGTGTCCGACGCCCAGGTCCTGATCTTCACGGTTCCCGAATTCGAGCAGTTCGTCTCCGCCAACACCCGCATCATCCTGAAGATGCTCCGGGTGTTCTCCAACCAGCTCCGGCGCATCCACAAGCAGGTCGAGAACCTGATGGAAAAGCAGGAGACCCTGAGCCCGGAGATCGGCCTGTTCCGCACCGGAGAGTACTACCTCAAGAACCGGATGTACTCCCAGGCCAAGTACGTGTTCAGCCGATACCTGACCTACTACCCCGCCGGAAAGCTCGCGGACGCGGCCAGCAAGAACCTGGAGACCGCGGAGAGCTGCATGGTCAAGTATGGGGACGGCAAGGGCCCCTCTCCGACCGTGGCGGGAATGCCCGCGGCCGCCCTGCCGGCGAAACCCGGCCCCGGCCCCGCCAAGCCCGCCGACACCCTGCGGCCCCAGGCCGGACAGGCCCTTTCGGACACGGCCAAGGAGTACTACAACGCCGTGAGCCTCTTTTCCCAGGAGAAGTACAAGGAAGCCCTGGGGGAGTTCAAGCGAATCGTGGAGGCGAACCAGGATCCCGAATACGTGGTCAAGGCCGCCTACGACATGGGACGGAGCGTCTTCATGCTGGGACAGTACGACGCCGCCATAGCCCACTTCACCCGCATGGTCCAGACCTATCCCAAACATCCGGACCTGGCGGACATCCTCTATTACCTGGGCCAGTCCTACTCCAAGAAAGGGGACATCGAGAGGGCCAAGGGTTTCTTCCGGAAGATCCTGAGCATGGAAAAGGACGAGGACAACTCCACCTATATCCGCGCTAAAAAGGCCCTGCGCAGCCTGGAGGAGGGCCAGAATGGCTGACCTCTCCACGTTCACCCGCTTCGCGCGGACCTACCAGGCCGGAGAGATCATCTTCGCGGAATACGAACCCGGGGATTCCTTCTACCTCATCCAGTCGGGCAAGGTGCGTATCGCCAAGATCGTGGGGGACATCGAGAAGACCATCGACGTCCTCCAGCCCCCGGAGATCTTCGGGGAGATGGCCATCCTGGAGGGCACTCCCCGCTCCGCAACGGCCATAGCCGTGGATACGGTCCGAGTCCTGGAGTTCAACCGGGCCAACTTCGAAGTCCTCATGATGGGCAATCCCCAGATAGCCCTTCGGCTCCTCAAGCTCTTCACCAAGCGAATCTACGACCAGAAGCGCAGGTTCATGATCCTGACCCTGGAGGATCCCCAGGCCCGGGTGGCCGACGTCTTCCTGATGCTGGCCGAGACCCAGGCCGCCGCCACCGCCGGAGCCGAGCAGGACGGGGAAAAGCGGGAGTTCCGGGTGACCATCGAGGACGTGGCGCACTGGGCGGGCATGGGGGCTTCCGAGGTCCAGACCATCCTGGGGCACTTCGTCAACCAGCGCAGGGTGGAGCTCTACCCCGACCGGGTGGTGGTCCGGAACATCAGCGACTTCTCGCGGTTCGTGAATTCCCGCAGGAAAAAATAGGGTTCCCGTTTAGATCCAACAAGATGAACAAGATGAGGACACGATCAACAAGATGGAGAAATACCAAGAATCTCCCTCCAACATCTTGTCCATCTTCTTTCTTAATCTTGCAGATCTTGTTGGATCTATGGTTACCAAACTCTCCTATCCGTAATACTCCGTAGTTCAGTCCGGAAACATCCTAACGGTATCCGATCGCGACAGAAAGCATCAGCAGTCCCATCGTCAACGCGAAGGCGGCGGCCTGGAGGGGCAGGACCCACCGGGCGTACTTCGTCCAGGACACCCCCGCGATGGAGAGCGAGATCAAGAGCACCGCGTTCGTGGGATAGAGCATGTTGGAGAATCCGTCCCCGAAGGCGAAGGCCTGGACCGCGATCTGCCGGGAAAGGTTCGTAAGATCCGCAAGCGGGGCCAGGAGGGGCATGAGCAGGAAGGCCTTCGCGCTGGCGCTGCCGATGAAGAAGTTCAAGACCAGGGTCAAGAGGTACATCAGCGCGGCGGCGCCGTACCCGGACGCGCCGGATACCGCCTGGGCCGCCCCGTGAAGGATCGTGTCCAGGACGCCCCCGGACAGGACGATGCGCTTAACGCTCAGGGCCATGAGGATCAGGATCCCCGCGGGCAGAACGCCCAGTGCGCCACCGCCGAAGGCCGAAAGCCAGCGGCGAACCGGAAAGCCCGAGGCCCGGGTGGACGCGAAGCCCGCGGCCAGGAAGGCCAGGGCCATGACGGGAAGGGAATAGTCCGACAGGCCCGGCACCAGGGCCACGGCCAGGACCACGGCCAGAAGACCGGCCATGGAAACGCCGAAAGCCCGGGCGCCGCGGTAACTCTCGGCCGGTAGCTCCGGTTCCGCCGGGGAGGACGCCGGGACGGAGCCCGGGACGACCGCCGAACCGGAACTCGGAACCCCGGAACCCGCGGCCGCGGGCAGCGCCCCGGATCCTTTCAGCTCCAGCCGACGGGCGTACCGGGTCAGGAAACCTACGTACAACCCGTAGCAGGAGGCCAGAACCAGGATCCGGAACGGAGCTCCGGAAAACATGGGAATCCCGGCCAACCTCTGGGCGGTTCCGATCGAAAAGGGATTGGACACGGCCGCGGAAAACCCGAACCCGACCGCCAGGACGCTCATCCCCAGACCCGTGAGGGCGTCCCACCCGAAGGAGGCCGCCAGGGCGCCGGCCACGGGCAGTAGGAGCACGGACTCCTCGAAGACACCCATAAGGGATCCCAGGAGCATTCCGAACAGGGACACCGCCGCCAGCAGGCGGAACCTTCGGGCGCGGTAGCGACGGGCCAGGATAGCCACGGCCGCCTCCAGGACCCGGGCTTCGTTCAGCCCTGCGAAAGAACCTCCCGCGATCGCGATAAAGGCGATGATTACCACCGCCGTCAACGCGTCCGGAGAGGCCAGCACCTCGACCGGGGCGGTCAGCCAACGCCAGATCGGGTAGTCCGGCCGTTCCAGGACCCGGTAGGATCCCGGAACCAGGCTCGTCCCGTAGGGACCCTGGATCCGCTCGTACGCGCCCGCGGGCACGACCCGGGTCAGCACACCCGCGGCCACCATCAATCCCGCCATGATCAGGGCCGAAACGACGAAGGCCTTGGCGCTGATGGAAACGTTCTTCATGGTGCCCTCCGCGGCGGCCCGGCTTCGGAGCCTTCGGGCCGGACAGGGAGTATACCATGCCCCATCCTTGGTGTTACAAACCTTGTGATGCGGAGGCATATTCTCGGGTTCCGGGAAGCGCGGCGGCGATCCGGAATCCTGGGGGTTCGCGTTTTACATTTGAAGCTTTTTCAAAACTCCCTTAGTTTTGCAAAAGCCTCAAGCGACCGACTTTTGAAATTGGCCCAATCTTCGTAACACTATCGGAGGTTTCCGTGCATCCCGTCCCGGCGTCCATCCTGATCCTACTTGGCTCCCTGTCGATCTTGGTGGCCGTCCTATCGGCCCGCGCCCTTGGCACCCCGCGGGCTCCGGCCCCGGGGACCTTGGATCCCGCGCAGCTCGCTCCGTTCACGGGGCTGGAGGAGAGGCTTGCCGCCCTGGTGCGCCTGCCCACGGTGTCCCGGTTCGAGGCGGCCCAGGAGGACGCGGCGCCCTTTTTGGACTTTCCCCGGGAACTGGAACGACAGTTCCCCGTACTGCACGCCCGGCTTCGCCGGGACGCGGTGGGAGACCGGGGGCTACTCTACGAGTGGCCGGGCTCCGATCCCTCCCTGTCTCCGGCGATCCTGGCCGCCCACTACGACGTGGTCCCGCCCGGGGAGATACCCTGGACCCGGCCGCCCTTCTCCGGGGACCTCGCGGAGGGTTTCGTCTGGGGCCGGGGTTCCCAGGACACGAAGGTCACCCTGGCAGGGATCCTGGCCGCCGCGGAGCGGCTCCTGGAGGAGGGGTTCCGCCCTACTCGGACCCTGTATTTCGCCTTCGGGGGGGACGAGGAAGTCGGGGGCGCCCGGGGGGCGGCGATCCTGGCCCGGACTCTGCGCGAACGCGGGGTGAGGGCCTCCTTCCTCTCCGACGAGGGGGGTATCGTGGCGGACGGAATGCTCTCCTTCGCGGACCGACCCCTGGCCCTGATCGGGATCGCGGAAAAGGGGTACGTGGACGTAGAACTGGAAGCCAAGGGAGCCGGAGGGCACGCGTCCATGCCGCCCCGGAGCACGGCGGCCGGGACCCTGGCCCGTGCGGTGGCTCGCCTGGAATCCCGACCCTTCCCGGCCCGACTTACCTACACGGTGAAAAGTTTCCTGTCCGACCTTTCCCCCTACGTTCCCTTCGGGTTCCGGCTTCTGTTCCGCAGCCCCGGTGTCTCGGCCCTTGCGTTGATCAAGGCCTTCTCCGCGGCGCCCGCCACCAACGCCCTGATCCGGACCACCCAGGCCGCCACCATGCTTTCCGGCAGCGACAAGGAGAACGTCCTGCCCGACCGCGCCCGGGCCGTCATCAACGTCCGCATCCTCCCCGGCGAGACCGTAGCGGGGGTCCTGGCCCGGATCTCCTCGATCGTGGCCCGGGACGGGGTTACAGTGCGGCAAGCCCACGAGGGACTGGCGGTGGAACCTCTGCCGGAATCCCCGACGGACCACGAGGGCTATCGGGCGATGCGTTCGGCCCTGGAGGCGTCGTATCCGGAAGCGGCCGTGGTGCCCTTCCTGTTCAGCGCGGGAACGGACTCCAAGCACTACGCGGACATCGTCCAGGCCATCTATCGCATAGCCCCGATCCGCCAGACCTCCCGGGACCTGGCGGGGGTGCACGGCCCGGACGAGAGGATCTCCTTCGAGAACATCCGTCGCTGCGCCCTGTTCTATTACAAGCTCATGAAGGGGATGTAGCGCGCCGGCGGCCTGCCTTACTCCGATAGAATCGCCGAAGCGAGGCTTCGGCGCGTTGAAGGGCGGGTCGCAGGCCCGCCCTTCAACGAACGACCGCGAAGTCGCTGAACCAGAGTTCCCGTATGCGCCCCAGGGATAGTTGGGCGTTGAGCCGATCCCGGAGCTCGGACTTCAGGGCTCCCTCGAAGGCCGGATGAAGGGATTCGGCGCTCTTTTCCGCGAAAAAGGAGGCGCAGGTTTCCCGGAGGCGCGCCGCCTTGTCGTCCAGCTCCTCCTTGAACGCCCGGTCATCCGCGGGATACGGGAACGCGATGGTGACGGCCACGACCGCCGGGGGCTCTCCCCGGGTGGAGGCGCGTATCGTGCCCAGCCGGGAATACACCGCCTCCCCCTCCCGGGGAAGGTCGACCCGGGGCCCCGGAGAGGATCGGGAGGCCCGGCCCCGGGAGTCTGTCGCCAGGGCGTACACGGTTCCCAGGATCAAAACCGCCGAGAGGACCAGGATCAAAACTCTCAGCGCGCGCTCCACGGGACTTCGGGCCGGGCTGCCCCGGTCGTCCGCCGGTCGGTCTCGATCCATGCGACCTCCTGGGTCTACGTCAACCCGCGTCCCCGGATTCCGTCCGGGTCGCCGGTTCGGCGGGGGCTGAATCGGATCCGAAGGTGATGCCGTGGGAGGAAGCCCGCACCACGATCAGTCCTGTGCCCAACAATATAGCCGAGGCGGTGAAGAAAACGAAGGGATATCCCGCCCAGGTCGCGACCACGGCCCCCACGGCGGGCCCCAGGGCCATCCCCGCGCTGGAGACGGAGCTGGAAAGGCCGTACGTCGCGCCCTGCTTGCCCGGATCGCAGAGCCGGGCGATCAAGGCGTTGACCGAGGGCATGGTCCCGCCCAGGAAGATCCCCGCCCCGATGCGCAGCCCGAGCAGCTGGGACGGCGTTCGAGCGAAGCCCTGGAATACGTAGAAGAGGAAGGCTCCCGCGATGCAGCCCACCAGGGTGCGTCCGTACCCTGCCCTTGCCGCGATCCTGCCCACCGCCGCGGCGGATAGGGCTGCTGCCAGGGATCCGGCGCCTATGATCAGCCCGCTCCGGGTACCGACGTTGGTTTCCGTTCCCGCCATATGAAGCACCACGAGCGGCAGTATGGGCACGGCGATCGCACTGGCGAACTGGACCGTGAAGGTCACCAGGAGCAGGGCGGCCAGGGCGGGATTCTTGAAGGCCGGGGAAAGATCGGGCACCGCGTTCCGGAGTATCGACCCGGGCCGCGGTGAGGGGGTGAAGTCCTCTCGAACATAACGGAGCACCAAAAAGCCCGCGAAGGCCAGGATGGCGCCGGTCGCCAGGAAATTCATCCGGGGACCCGCGGAATCGGCCACGATTCCCCCGAACAGGGGTCCGACGGAACTGCCCAGGAAAATGGCCATCTGCAAGAGTCCCAGGCGATAGCCCGCCTCCTCCTTGGGCACCGAGGAGGCGACGAACACCGTGGCCGCCGCCACCGTGCCCGTGACGCAGCCCTGCAGGGTCCGCAGGGCGAATACCTGCCAGGGTTCCGTTGTCAGGGCCATCAGGCTGATCAGGACGGCCCCTCCGAACATGGCCCGCAGGATCATGGGTTTTCGTCCGTACCCGTCCGCGATGCTCCCCCAGATCGGGGCGAACAGAGCCAGGGCGAGAGCGGAGGCGGACTGGGAGAGGCCGTTCCAGTAATTCAGGGATCCGGCATCCGTTATCCCGAGATCCCGGAGAAACAGGGGGATGATGGGGGTGGTCGTGTTGAATCCGGCTATGGCGATGAGCTCGGCGAACCAGATTACGTAAAAGGAGCGTTTCCAGATCGGCATGTCGTTACCAAAATCTAGTCTATCCCTAAGAATGCGGGATAGACAACCTGGAGCGGTCGCGTCCCGGATCGGTCCGGCGGAGCCGGTCGACGCGGGTTCGGCGGGGGATTACACTAGCGATGGAGGGTTCCGATGCCCGCGAAACGTCCAACCCGGGAGAATGAGGGCCGACCCGCGCCGCGCACGGCCGTCGCCTTGGCCGCCGCGACGCTCGCGGCCCTGGCCTTCGTCCTGATCATCCGCCGTCCCGAGACCCAAAGCCGTTTTCTATTCTACAGGGAAGGCCGGAATCTCGTCTTTCTGGACAAGGCCCTTCCGAAGCCCCTGCGGGACGAAATCCTGCGCGACCGGACACCCCGGACGGACGCCTTCCTGGCGGCCCTGGGCTACGGCGGGGGAAGCGTCGCGGAACGGGACCTCGTAGTGGTCGCCGCGGACGGCGATTACGGATCCCTGGCCGCGGACGATCCCGTGTTCGCCCGACGCCTTGCGGGAAGGGCCTCCGCGGAGCTTTTGCTTCTGGCCCGGATGTCCCGGGACTTCTTCGCCAATGAGCCGGTTTCCCGCTCGAACATCTCCTCCGACGGCCGGTACATCTTCCTGGACGCCCGGGAACCCTGGGAACCCTCGTGGATCCACGCCCTGGCCCACTCCCTCCTGGTGGGTTCCCGGGGGAGCGAGGCCCGGGCCCGGGTCGAGGCCGGGGCGGATCCCGGGCTCTTCTCCCCCGAGGCCGCCCGGGGCTGGGAGTTCCTGCAGGAGTCCGCGGCCCTCCTGGCGGAGGGGCTCTTCGTCCTGTCCGGAGGGGATCCCCGCCGGTTGACCGAAGCCGCCGCAGGCTACGGCCCGGCCGGCGCGGCCCGCTTCGGGCCCGAAGGTCCGGTCCGTTCCGAGCTGGCCCTCCGGGAGGCCCTGGCCGTCCCGCCCCCCCGGAAGGACGCGGCCTGGTACGAGGCCTGCCACGGCTTCGGGGCCTGGCTCCTGGCGGAATACGGCCTGGACGGGGTCCGCAGCTTCCTGGGCCGCGGCCTCGGGGGATCCTGGGATACCCTGGACGACTTGGTCCGGCCCTTCGGAACGGACTTCCCCGGCCTTATAGACCGGTGGAGCGGGGGGAGAGGGCTTCCCCCCTACAGGAAAGGTTCATGACCTGGTGATACGAAGCTTGTGCATCCCGGGGCCGGGCGGTACCCGGCCCCTGAGGGTCGTCGGCCTAGGCGCCGAGCTCCCGGCCCGCGGTCTCCTCCTCGTCCTCCTCCACCGCGATGCCCTGGGTCTGGAGGGCGTACAGGTCCGCGTAGGTTCCTCGGGCTTCCAGGAGCCTCTCATGGGTTCCCCGTTCCACGATGCCCTCCTCGGTCAGCACCAGGATCTCGTCCGCCCCCCGGACGGTGGAGAGCCGATGGGCGATGATCAGGGTGGTGCGCCCGCGGGTCAGGCGCTTCAGGGCTTCCTGGACCGCCTGCTCGCTTTTCACGTCCAGGGAGCTGGTCGCCTCGTCCAAAATCAGGACCGCGGGATCCTTCAGGAAGGCCCGGGCTATGGAAAGCCTCTGCTTCTGGCCCCCCGAAAGCTTGATGCCCCGCTCCCCGATATCCGTGTCGTACCCCTCCGGAAGGTCCCGGATGAACTCGTGGGCGTTCGCGCTCCGGGCCGCGGCCTCGACCTCGGCGTCCGAGGACTCGGGCCGGCCGTATCGGATGTTCTCCCGCACCGTCCCGGGAAAGAGGAATACGTCCTGCTGGACGATCCCCACCGCCCTCCGGAGATCCGCAAGGCGGTACTCCCGGACGTCCCGGCCGTCCAGCAGGACTCGTCCCTCCCGGGGCTCGTAAAACCGGGGGATCAGGCTGCAGAAGGTCGTCTTCCCCGCGCCGCTGGGCCCCACCAGGGCGACGGTCGAGCCCGGGGCTATGTCCGCGGTCAAGCGCCGGAACACATGCCGGCCCCGGGCGTACCCGAAGGTCACGTTCTCGAAGCGGATTCCGCCCTTGGGCCGTTCCAGGGGCAGGGCGTCCGGGCGGTCCCGGATCGCAGGCTCCTCGTCCAGGATCTCGAAGTAGTTCTTGAGCCCCGCGGCCAGGCGCTGGGTGGCCTCCACGGTACGGGTCAGCCGATCCACGGGCTCCAGGATCAGGTTGGCGTAGAACAGGAATGCCACCAGGGTCCCCGGGCTGATCCGCCCCTTCAGGGCGAACCAGCCCCCCGCGGCGGTGACCACGAGCCGGGCCAGATCCTTGAGGAAGTCCGCGCCTCCGAAGAAGGCGCCTAGGGACCAGAGAACTCCCCGCCAGGCTTCATAGATGGCCCGGTTGAGCTCCCCGAAACGCCGGATCTCCTGGGGCTCCCGGGCGAAGGCCTGGACGGTCCGCATCCCCGAGACCACGGACTCGATCCGGACGCTCACCCCGGCCACGGCGTCGTTGGCCTTCTCGAAGCCCGTCAGTATCCTCCCTCCCAGGGGGCCGGAATACAGGGCCGCCAGGGGGATGGGCAGGAAGGAGATCACCGCCAGGGCCGGGTCCAGGGAGGCCAGGACCGCGAAGGCACCGGCCGTCGTGGCCAGGGTCAGCAGGATGTCCTCGGGAACGTGGTTCACCGCGTCGGAAACCTTGTTGATGTCGTTGGACATCCGGGACATGAGCTCCCCGGTCTTCCGGTCGTCGAAGAAGGAAAAGGACATCCGGGTAAGCTTGTCGAAGAAGTCCCGGCGCAGGTCCCGCTCCATAGCCACCGCGAAGGCATGGCCCGCGTAAAGGGTAAAGAAGTTGGCGGCGAATTTCCCCACCGAAAGGCCCAACACGAGGGCCGAGAGTCCCAGAAGACGGCGGGCGTCCCCGGAGGGTACCACCTCGTCCACCAGGGAGCGGAGTACCATGGGCAGGGCAAGGGAGAGAGCGGCGGCGACCAGGACGGCCAGGAGATCGGCCGCCAGGGTCAGGGCGTAGGGCTTGTAGTAGGGCACGAGGCGCAGAAGGACGGCGCCGGGTTTGGTTCGTTTTCGTTCCATGATGCGTCCATGGGAATCCTCGGCTGCGACGGGCGGCCGAGTGTTCCGGTATCCGATGACTCGCCCCGGAACGATTCCGGAGACGAAAGCCTAGACCCAGGGAGGGCCGAGCCTTAGACGAGATACCGGTTGGACGCCGAAGGAGGCCGGGCGGCCTCCGGATCGGACGGCGGGGGAAACCGGTTCGTCAGGCTCGGGGGGCGCGAATTCGGGTCGCGCCGGCCAAGACACTGTAACCGTTCCTCATCGTATACCGCTCCTTTGGGGCCCCTAAGGGCCCGGATCCGTTCAATGGAACCGCATTATATCCCTCCCCTCGGGACGTATCAAGACGGCGACAAGCGATCGCGAAGCCAATTTCAAACGTCGGCCGGGTTTGAAATTGGCTCAATTGCCCGGGGGATCCGGATTTCGTATACTGGAATCACTTGAGGAGGATACGATGAAGCACGAGATTTCCTGCGCATGGGCCGGCGATATGGCCTTCGAGGCGGAGGTGTCCGGACACAAGGTACGGTTGGACGCGGACGAAGCCGTGGGAGGAAAGGATACGGGCCCCCGTCCGAAACCTCTTCTGTTGGCCGCCCTGGCAGGATGCTCGGGGATGGACGTGATCTCCATCCTCAAGAAAATGAGGGAGCCGATAACCTGGTTCGACATGCGGGTAAGCGGGGAACTCACCGAGGAGCATCCCAAGTACTATTCCTCGATAAAGATCACCTACCTGTTCAAGGCCTCGGACAAGCTCAAGGACGAAAACGTACGCAAGGCCGTGACCCTATCCCAGGAGAAGTACTGCGGCGTCAGCGCCTTGCTGAAGAAGGCGATACCGGTGGAGTGGGAGATCGTGTACAAGTAAGGTAACAGGACCCAGGAACCGAAAGTCCCGCAACCTCGACGAAGCCGTACGGCTTCGTCGCCGCGGGGCGCATTGCGCCCCGCGCGGCCACTTGAAACTTCTCCCCATCCTCTATACACTGCGGACGGGTTACGGTTTTTCAAAGGAATTACGGAAAACCGCAAGAACTGCAACTTAGTGTGCGTTTTCATCCCCTTAAAGTTTCGTTGGACGCGAGGAGCCGGGGCCGCTCGGTGACGGGCCCGTTAGATAGAACCCCATTCTGCGAGGTAGAGGAAGAGCATGGCTTTCGACGTGAAGAAAATGCGGAATATCGGCATCAGCGCCCACATCGACTCGGGCAAGACGACTCTTTCCGAGCGCATCCTGTTCTATTGTCAGAAGATCCACGCGATCCACGAAGTCCGGGGAAAGGACGCCGCCGGCGCGACCATGGATTTCATGGAATTGGAGAAGGAGCGGGGGATCACGATCCAGTCCGCGGCCACGAACGTGACCTGGAGGGACCATACGATCAACCTGATCGACACCCCCGGCCACGTGGACTTCACCATCGAGGTCGAACGGGCCCTCCGGGTCCTGGACGGAGCCGTCCTGGTCCTCTGCGCCGTGGGGGGGGTCCAATCCCAGACCCTCACGGTGGACCGCCAGCTCAAGCGGTACCACGTGCCGCGCCTTGCCTTCATCAACAAGTGCGACCGGGTGGGCTCCAACCCCTACAGGGTCAAGAGCCAGATCGTGGAAAAGCTCGGACTGAACGCGGCCTTCCTGACCCTGCCCATCGGCCTGGAGGACAAATTCGAGGGCGTCGTGGACCTGGTGGACATGAAAGCCGTGTATTTCGACGGCCCCAACGGGGAGGACATCCGCTACGCCGAGATCCCCGCCCATATGGCCGCGGATGCGGCCAAGTACCGGGAAGAGCTTTTGGACACGGCCTCCATGTTCTCCGACGAGCTGGCGGAAGCCTACCTGGAGGGCACGGAAACCCCGGAGATGATCATCTCCGCGGTGCGGGCCGGCACGATCGCGGAGCAGATGGTGCCCGTGTTCGTGGGCTCGGCCTATAAGAACAAGGCCGTCCAGGTCCTTTTGGACGGGGTCGTGCGGTACCTGCCGAATCCCACGGAGGTCAAGAACGTGGCCCTCGACCTGGACAAGGCCGAGGAGCCCGTCGTCCTGAAGGCGGATCCCGAGGCTCCGACGGTCGCCCTGGCCTTCAAGCTGGAGGACGGGCAGTACGGCCAGCTGACGTACGTCCGCGTCTACCAGGGCATGATCAAGAAGGGCGACGAGCTTTTCAACACCCGGTCCCGGAAGAAGTTCAAGATCGGACGCCTGGTGCGCATGCACGCCAACTCCATGGAGGATATCTCGGAAGGCCAGAACGGGGACATCGTGGCCCTCTTCGGCATAGAATGCGCCTCGGGGGACACCTTCTGTGATCCCAAGCTCAACTACGCCATGACCAGCATGTTCGTCCCGGACCCGGTCATCTCCCTGGCCATCGAGCCCAAGGACAAAAAGAGCGCGGACCAGATGGCCAAGGCCCTGAACCGCTTCACCAAGGAGGACCCGACCTTCCAGACCTTCGTGGATCCCGAATCCAACCAGACCATCATCAAGGGCATGGGCGAGCTCCACCTGGACGTCTATATCGAGCGGATGAAGCGGGAGTACAAGTGCGAGGTCGAGACCGGGATGCCCCAGGTGGCCTACCGGGAGGCGATTAGCCAGCGAGCGGACTTCAACTACACCCACAAGAAGCAGACCGGAGGCTCGGGCCAGTACGGCCGCGTGGCGGGGTACATGGAACCCTGCGAGGACAAGGTCTACGACTTCGTGGACATGGTGAAGGGCGGAGCCATCCCGACGGAGTTCATCCCGAGCTGCGACAAGGGCTTCAAGGAGTCCATGAAGAAGGGGACCCTGATCGGGTTCCCCATCGTCAACGTCCGCTGCGTGGTCAACGACGGCCAGAGCCACCCCGTGGACTCCTCGGACATAGCCTTCCAGCAGGCCGCCATCGGCGCCTTCCGGGAGGCCTACGAGAAGGCCAAGCCCGTCATCCTGGAGCCCATCATGAAAGTGGTGGTCGAGGGTCCGACGGAATTCCAGGGCAACATCTTCGCGTCCATCAACCAGAGGCGGGGGATCATCCACGCCAGCACGGAGGAAGCCTCCTTCTGCCGGGTGGAGGCGGAGGTCCCCCTTGCGGAGATGTTCGGCTATTCCACGGTGCTCCGATCCATGACCCAGGGCAAGGCGGAGTTCTCCATGGAATTCCAGAAATACGCCAAGGTCCCCACCAGCGTCTCCGAACAGCTCCGAAAGGACTATCTAGAGAAGCGCAAGAAGGAACAGGGCCGCTAAGACATCCGCTTAGCCCGGCTGGCGGACGACGGTTTTCCGTTGCCGGACGGCAAGACTGGACCTATACTTTATTTGAGAGACCGGGCGGCCGCGGTCGCCCGCGTCACCCTTACCTGAAAAGGAGTTCCCATGCTGAAAGAGGAGCTTATCAAGAAGAGTCCCGTCCGCATCCTCGAGCGGGGCATAGAGGGCGGACTGAAGAACGGAAACATCGGGGTGATCGCCAGCCGGAAAGGCATCGGCAAGACCAGCGTGCTCGTGCAGCTGGCCCTGGACAAGCTCCTCCAGGGGAAGAAGGTCGTGCATGTCTCCTTCACCACCCACACCAGTTATGTCATTTCTTGGTATGAAAATATTTTTTCCGAACTGACCCGCAAGCGCAGCCTGGAGAATATGGAGGACATTCACGACGACCTGGTCAAGAACCGGGTCATCATGAACTTCAACCAGCAGGGCATCTCCACGGAGCAGATCCTCCGCTCCCTGAGCGCCATGATCGTGGACGGAGGGTTCAAGGCGGATTCGGTGATCATCGACGGCTTCGACTTCACCCGCTCCACTCCGGATCACCTGTCCAAGATCAAGGAGTTCGCCGCCCGGATGAACCTGGAGGTCTGGTACTCCTGCACCATGGTCGGGGAAGAACCCCTGACGGACAAGCGGAACGTGCCGGTCATACTCCGGGAGTTCCTGGACAGCATCTCCGTGCTCATCGTCCTGGAACCCAAGGCCGAGTATATCCACTTCCTGGTCGTCAAGGATCATGAGCGCATGAACCCCGAGGATCTCTCCATCAAGCTGGATGCCAAGACCTTGCTGATCGCGGAGACCTGAGCCCCCCGAAGGGGTAGCGGGGAAAAGCGGTCCGTCCGGAACCCGGGCGGGCCGCTTTTCTATTGGAATTCCATCGGCGCCGCTATATCCTTATACGGGTACTGGGGAGGATGTTAACCCCCCGAGGGTTTAGAGAAGACCTAGATTCCGCGATTCCTTGAGATCGCGACGCACGCGCAAGCGGTCACAATGCGGACGTAAACGTGACCGACCTGGAACATCGGTTCAGGCAACCTATTTGCATCGAGGCGTTTAGCTATGAAATCTATCCAGGCCAAAATGCTGATCCTGCTCATCCCCGGGACATTTATCCTGTTCACCTCGGCCGTCGCTCTTCTGGGATACGACACCTCCCGGGCAATCACCGATTCCGCTTACCGATCGGCGTCCCAGTATGCCCGGGAAGGGGCATCCCTGACGGAGCGCCGCTTCCGGGAATCCCTGGGCATGTTCGAGGACATCGCACGGTTCACGGAGACCCTTAAGCGGGAGGGCCGCCCCGACCGGGCGATTCTTCCCGCGGTCTTCCGGGATACGTTGAGGGCCCATGAATCGGCCTTCGCCCTTTGGGCCCTGTTCGAGCCCGACGCCTGGGACGGCCGGGACACTCGGTTCGCGGGAACCTTGGGTCCGGGGGATACGGGGGCCTTCGCGGTCTGGGTATACCGGGACGAGACCGGGTCCGTTGTGGTTTCCGAGGAGGCCTGGGCCGAGGAGGCCTACGGGGAGGATTACTACGCCGAACCCTTCGCACGCTCCGGGCTCTGGCTCAGCGATCCCTACGAGGAAGAGGTCGAGGAGGGCCGCACGGTTCGAATGATCACCCTGGCCCGCAGGATCGAGGACGGCTCCGGAAAGCCCCTTGGGGTGGCGGGCGTCGATTTTTCCCTGGACTTCCTGGAGGGGATCCTCGGCCAGGTGGACGCGATGAGCGGCGGGGCGTCGACGATCGCGAACTACGAGGGACTGATCCTGTCGGACACCCTCGCCGGAGGGCAGGGCTCCTATCTGTCGGATTTCCATTCCGCGGACACCGTGTCCGCAGCCTCCGAGCTGACTCGACCGGGGACGGCCCGTGCCTCCACGGTGGAGACCGAGATCGGCGGTCGGCCGGTCCTGCAGATGATAGAAGGCGTCCATCTCCACGAGAGCCTGGACCCGTGGATCTTCATCGTATCCCTGCCCAAGGATAGGATCCTGGAGGTTCCCCGGCGGATCTTCCTGGAACTCGCCTTCGCCGAACTGGCCGTCCTGATCCTTTTGACCGTCCTGATCGTGACGGTCGCCGGGCGCATCAGCCGGCCTCTGGTGGACCTGACCCGGACCTTTGACGTCATCGCCGCCGGGGATCTTCGCCCGGTCTCCCAGGTCCGAGGAAAGGACGAGACGGGACGTCTGGCCGAAGGGTTCAATCGCCTGACCGACCGCCTGAATACGGTGTTCACGGACCTTAAATCCGCGCTGGGCGCCCTCGAGGCCGACGCTTCCGACCTGGCCTCCGAGATGGACCGAACGGAACATGCCCTGGCGGGGACGGATCGGTCGGTGGAAACCGTGATCCGGCGGGGTGCGGAGATCGACCGGGAAATCAAAGCGGTGGCCGCCTCGGTGGACGAAATCCAGGAGAACATCCGGAACCTGGAGTCCCGATCCCGCGGGGAATCCGGGATGATCCTCCAATCCGTGGCCGCCATCGAGGAGGTCCTGGCCAACATCCGTTCCGTGACCGGAAGCGTGGTAAAGGCCAGCGAGCAGTACAATCGACTGAACGAATCCTCCGCCCGGGGGGAGGAGCTGCTTTCCGAGGTCATCGATCGAACCCAGCATATCCTTTCGCGGTCGGAATCCCTGCTGGAGACCAACACCGTGATCGCGAACATCGCCTCCCAAACAAACCTCCTGTCCATGAACGCCGCCATCGAGGCCGCCCACGCGGGGGAGGCCGGAAAGGGCTTCGCGGTGGTCGCGGAGGAGATCCGCAAACTGGCGGAGAACGCGGCCGAGCAATCCAAGGCCGTGGAAGCCATGCTGGGGGAAATCGCGGGCGCCATTCGAGCCATCGCGGATTCCTCGCGCAGGGCCGGCGAGAATTTCGGGGAGATACAAACCCTGATCCGGACGATCACCCGGCTGGAAGAAGAGGTCAAGCTCGCCATGGAGGAGCAGAGCGCGGGTTCCAACCAGGTTCTGACCGCATTGGACGGGATGAAGACCGCCTCCGCGGAGATGGACAGGGAGGCCGCAGGGGTGGCCGGCAAGGCGGATCTCATCTCGGAGGAGATGAAAACCCTCAATCGGTGCTCGGAGGATATCCGATCGTCCATCGAGGAAGTCCGATCAAACGGCGCGATCCTGCATTCCGCCTATGCAACGACCTCGCACCTCGCGGAAAACAACAAGTCCAACTCGTCCCGGGTCGCAGAGGGACTCCGGACCTTTCGCCTCAAGGGGGAATAGATGCAACGCCTTCGTGCCCTTACAGCGGTCGCCGCCATCGTCCTGGCCTCCTGCGTATCCTCCGGAGGGGACCCCGCGCGCCTGGTTCCCGAGGACGCCTACGCTGCGGTCGTCGTGGAATCCCCGGCAAGCCTCTTCCGCTCCGCACAATCCTTTTTCCGAGCCGCGGGCTTGGACCGGTTCACCAAGGGTCGGTCCCTGGAAGAACTCTTCCGGGACGAGACGAAAGACAAGGAGTCTATACAGGAAGCTCTCGAAGTCCTGGATTTCCGTCGCCCCGTGGTTCTGACGGTCGTTCCGGATCGCAGGGGCTCGGAAAGAACCACGGGAACGGTGCTCTGGCTACCCTTGAGGAAGGATAAGGACTCCTTCCAGCGCCTGCGTTCCGCCATGACCGGCTTCGAGGGTGACGCCTCCTTCGTGGACGGATACGCGGCCCTGGGACTGGAGGGTTCAGCCCCCTCCGCCCTGCCCTCCCGTACGGCGGACCTGGGCGGGCTCTCGGCCTACCCGGCCGACTCCGTGAAAGCCTGGATCCATGTGGAAGCCCTGCTTAGGGATTTCCCGAAGCGCTGGAAATCCGCCCTGAAGGAAGCCCTAAGGATCGGGGACGGAGCCGACTCGCCGGAGACCGGAGCGGAGGAGGATGCCGACGGGTCGTACAATTACAACGAGCGGCACTTCGACCGGGAGGAATACGAGCGGGGATCCGGCGGCTCCGGCCTCGCGGCCGCGGGCATCGTGAACGGCGCCGCGGGCACAGCGGCCCTTCTGGAAAAAGCCGCGGGCGATATCCGGACCCTGGACCTGGCCCTCGGGGTGGACGAACGGGGATTCTTCTTACGAGCCGGCGCCGTCCCCCGTCCCGACGGGGCCCTCGGAACGTCGGCCGCCGCGGCCGGACAGGCCCGGGGCATTCCCTACCTTAAATACCTGGAAGCGGATGCCCTGGCCGGTGGAGCCGTTTCCCTCGATCCCGGGATCCTCTCCGGCCTGGCCCGGCTGTACATGGAGGCCCTGGGGTTGGGAAACCTCATGGGCTCGGAGTATTTCGACCTCCTGCAGACTTCCTACGCCTCCCTGGGACCGGACTCCGCCTTCTCGTTCGACATAACCGTAGATTCGGACTTCCTGGAGAAGGCGGACCGGGCCCAAAGCCCCGGGGAGATATCCGAGTTGTTGGGGCGTTCCCTGTCCTTCGAAGCCGCGGGCGCCGGTACCCTCCGGGATCGGCAGGCCTACAGGTCCGTTCTGAAGCGCCTCGGGGACGAGAACCTCTTCGGAGCCGCCTTCCGGGAACTTCTGGCGTCCTCCGGCCTTACCCTCGGGATCAAGGCCTCGGAGGGTGAAACGGAGGGAGTTCCCTACGACTCGATCCGGATCCAACTCGGAGGAAGGGCTCCGGGAACCGATCCGCTTACCCGGGCCGTGCTGGACGTGTTGACGGAAAAGCTAACCCTCTACGTGGGGTATTCAACGAACCGATACTACACGGTCCTGGGGAATCCGGCCAAGCTTTCCGAAGCCGTCCGCAGGGACGAAGCCTCGCGGCCCATCTCCGGGGATCCCGCGTACGCGGCCTTCTCGAAGACCCTGCCCAGGGATACGAGAGGGGTATACTACCTTTCCCTTCGGAGGATCTTCGGGTTGGTCTCGGCCTTTTCCAAGGACAAGGGGAAGGTGCCCGACCAGGGACTGGACCGCCTGTACGGGTACTTCGCAGCTTCCCGCGGCCGCCTGGAAACGGGGATCTTCCTGGGCTCCGGGGACATCCGAGCCCTGGCGGGCCTCGTGCCGGAAGGCCGGGGCACGGAGCCGGCGGTCTTCTAGTTCCGACTCGGGACAAGCCCGGAGCGGTCATGCCTCCGATCCGGGTCGTGCCAAGCTTCGTAACACCGGGGAGGACTTGCCTCCCCGGCCCGCTTTGCGGCAGAGTGGGCGCATGAACAGCCCCGACGCCTTCGAACGCCTTCACGGTATCGTCCGCACCCTCCGCTCCCCGGAGGGCTGTCCCTGGGACCGGGAACAGACCCCGGAAAGCCTCCGGGGCAATCTCTTGGAGGAAGCCTACGAGCTGGTGGAGGCCATCGACGAGAAGGATCCCGCCCACGTTCGGGAGGAAGCCGGGGACCTTTACCTCCTGGTGACCATGATCGCCCACATGTACGAGGAGCGGGGACTCTTCACGGTGGCCGACAGCCTGGATTCCATATCGGACAAGCTGATCCGCCGCCATCCCCACGTCTTCGCGGACAGTGACGCATCCACGCCGGACGCGGTGATCCGTCAGTGGAACCAGATCAAGGAGACCGTGGAGGGCCGCAGACCCAAGGACTCGGTCCTGGACGAGGTGTCCCGGGCCCTTCCGCCCCTGGAACGGGCCTACAAGCTCCAGAAGAAGGCCGCCAAGGCCGGCTTCGACTGGACCGACGTCCGGGACGTCTTCGCCAAGCTCCGGGAGGAGATAGCCGAGACCGAGGAGGCCCGGGCCGAGGCCGACCGGGAAGCCCTGGAGTCCGAGATCGGGGACATCCTCTTTACGGCGGTGAACCTTGCCCGCGCCCTGGAAGTGGACCCCTCCGTCGCCCTGCACGGGGCGGTTGAGCGCTTTTCCCGCCGATTCCGGCACGTGGAACAGGGCATGGCCCGGGAGGGTCTTCCCCTCGCCCGGGAAAACATGGCCCGGATGGATGCCCTGTGGAATGACGCCAAGGCGGGCGAAGTCCGCGGACCATCCTCCCGGTAGTCATGGCAGTCTCCCGCCGTCTGGCCGTCCTGGCCTCCCTGACGGCTTCCTTTATATGGGGCTTTACCTTCATAAGCATCAAGGTCGCCCTGAGCGCCCTGCCCCCCATGAGCCTGGGGCTGGCCCGATTCGCCGTAGCCGCGGCCCTTTTGGCGGGGCTCCTCGCGGCCCGGGGGCGTCCGCCCCGGCTGGACCGCCCCGACGTCGCCCGGATGGCTGCCAGCGGGTTCGTCGGGGTGACGGTCTATTTCTTCTTCGAGAACAACGGGATCCTCCGGATTTCGGCCTCCGAGGCCAGCCTCATGACGGCCACCATCCCGGTGTTCACGATCCTGGCGGAGAGTCTCTTCCAACGTGTCCGTCTCTCGGTCTCCAAGGCCGCGGGCGCCGTGTTGAGCGTGGCGGGGATCGGCCTGATCGTCGCGGAATCCTTCCGGATCAGCCGGGCTCCCGTCGGTTACCTGTACATGCTCCTGGCCGCCTTCGCCTGGGTGGGGTACGGATTCTTGACCCAGCCCCTGGCGTCCCGGTACGACCGTCTGGAGATCACCTTCTGGCAGAGCCTCTTCGGGATGGCGGGCTTCGTGCCCTTCGCCCTATTCGAGACCCCGGTCTGGAGCGCATTCAGCCCCGTGGTCGGAATGAACGTCCTGTTCTTGGGGGTCTTCGGCTCCGCCCTGGCCACAGTCTTCTACGTTACGGGCTTGAACGTCCTGGGGCCGGGGGTCGTGAACGTGCACATCAACCTGATCCCGGTGGTTTCCGTGGCCGCGTCCTTCGCCCTGCTGGGGGAGCGCCTTACCCTGCTCCAGACCGCGGGGGGGGCCGTAGTCGTCGCGGGAGTCTACCTGGCCACGAGGGTCAGTATCCGTCCGACAACGAGCGGTTGATGTCCTTCTGGTATAGCTCCTGGTAGACGTAGCTCCGGGTCTTCAACTTGTCCTTGAGCTCCTGGGCGAAGGGCATGTACCGCCAGAACACCCCGCGGATCTCCTTGTCCAGCTTCTGGATCCCTTCGCTCTCCTTGGTGATCCAGAGGATATAGTCCTGGATGAAGAACTCCTTCACGTCCCCCTTCATCTTCTTGGAGGTGAACCACTGATAGTAGTTCCCCGTCAGACCTTCCTCCATCCAGTAGTACGAGGCCTTTTCCTTGGCCACCTGCCACCGGAGATCCGCGACGGCGGTCACGACCGCAAGCTGAAGGCTTTTCGGGTACATGGGAATGGCGAGCCGGCCGCGGCTTGTGGCGCGGTTGAACTTGTCGAAGGGTTCCCAGCAGACCCCGTAATCTCCGTAGGTCGGCAGGATCACCACATAGGGCACAATCCGGTTCAGGGTGTTCTTGTAGGGCCGGCAGAAGGCCTGGGTATCGATACCCTCGATCCACGCCAAAAGTCGGGCGACGTTCTCCCGGGTGCCGATGTCCCGGGGTCCGCCGTGGAAGTATTCCCGGGTCAGGATCGGGAAGTGGTTCCCTTGGCGCCCCACGCAGAGCTTGGTCATCTGGCGGGCCGTCTCGAATTCCTGGGCCAGGGCCTGGAAGTTCGCCTTTACGTCCTCCTCCAGGCCGTCCATCTTCTGGCTTATCGATTCCAACTCGGCGACCGAGTCCTTGAACGCCTCGATGGAGTTCCCGAGCTCCTTGTCCGCCTGGAGCATGGCCCGGAATACCTCCTGGAATTCCGTCATGACCTTCTTCTGGGCCTCGGTATAGGGAGCCGGGACGTGGTAGAAACCCGGCACGGAATCGTGCTGGGCCAGGAGGTCCAGCTTTTCCCGTAAAAGGCCCTCCAGGGTGCGCCGGGTCTCGGCCTTGGCCTTCATGAGGCTCTCCGCGGTATCCCTCTTGCCCTGCACCTTCTGGAGGATCGCGTTGAACCGGGCGCGGTCGTCCCCTCCGCGGGATTTCACCTCGTCCGTAGCGCTCTGCCCAACATGTCCCAGCGCCACGGCCCGGAGCCACTCGTCCAGGTAGTAGAAGGGCTCGTCCAGTTCCTTCTTGTGGACCACCCTCTGGATCATGTCCTGCTGTTCCGGGGACAGGAGGGTCGGGAGAAGCACTCCGTACCGGAGCAGAACCTGTTTGGGTATCGGGAAACCCGGGGAGGCGCATTTCAACGCCACCCGGTGCAGGAAATTCCAATAGGCTGGGATGAGTTGTTGACGGTAGACGCCGCGATCCTTGGGATCCTTCGTCTGGAGATACTTGGACAGTAAAGCGTGGAGTTTCTGGGATTCCTCGCCCTCACCTACCAGGGCTTTCCGATAGAAGTCCGGGTCGGAGAAGAAATCGTTCGGAACGGATTCCTGGTCCTTGGTCACCGGAGCGATCCGGGCCCGGGTCAGGTCCACCTCGAATTCCGCCTTGTTCCGCTCCTCCACCACGACTCCCGTCTCCCCGAAGAGAGATTCAAAATCGGGATTCATGGCCACGGAATCGTGGCTCTCCTCGGCTTTAGGACCGGTATCCGTACCCAGCAGAGCCGCTATTTCAGGATCTATTTCGTCGGACACGTCACACTTCCCCGCGGGGTTTCGTTTTTTTCCCGAGCATCGCCGTCAACCCCGATACCGTACATTCTATGCCCTCCCGTCCGGGTACGCAAGCTCGCGACCGGACCGGGGCCCGCAGTCCCTACCCGTTCCCAGCACGGGTGTTCCAATACGGCGGCCGCTTCTCGGGCACCCCGCGCGCCTTCCGGATTCCACGCGTGGTCGGAACCATCCCTGTCTGATATATGAACCGCCTCTCCTTCCCCATCCGCCCGTATTTCTTTATTCTCCCGGCATGGACACTTCGAATTCAGCGCGGACCTTCGGCTTCATGGGAGCCGGACGCATCGTCGAGATACTCCTGGATTCCCTGGGCCCCGCGATCGGCGAGGGTCGAGGGCTCATCTGGAATCGCTCCCGGCCCCGGGCCGAGCGGCTGGCGGAACGACACGGCCTTTTAGTCCAGGAGAGCCCGGAAGACCTTGCCCGGAACTCGGACCGGGTTCTGTTGGCCGTCAAACCCAAGGCCGTAGCTTCCCTGCTTACCCAGGCCGCCCCGGGAATGTCCCCGGACACGCTTCTGGTCTCCATGGCCGCGGGGGTCTCCATCGCCCGACTGCGCGGCTTTTTCGCGACCCCTCCCCGGATCATCCGCATCATGCCTAACATCGCCCTGTCCGTGGGACTGGGGATGACGGCGGTCTGCGCGGACGAGGGGGTCCCCCCGGAGGAGGTGGAGGAGATCCTGGGGATCTTCCGCCAGGCCGGCCGGGCCCGCTTGGTCGAGGAGGAATGGCTGGACACGGTGACCGCCCTGTCCGGATCCGGGCCCGCCTTCGTCTTCCTGTTCATCGAGTCCCTGGCGGACGGGGCGGTCCTGAACGGCATGAGCCGGGAGGCGGCCTACGAGTTCGCGGCCCAGACCCTCCAGGGGGCAGCCCGGATCATCCTGGAATCCGGCATGCACCCGGGAGAACTCAAGGACATAGTGGCCTCCCCGGCGGGCACCACGATCGCGGGCATCCACGTCATGGAACGGAGGGCCTTCCGGTCCATCGTCATGGACGCCGTGGACGCCGCCGCCCGCCGCAGCCGTGAAATCAGCGCCTGACAGGGTTTCAGGAGTCAACCGAGTCGTTAGTGTTACGAAGCTTGTACCAAGGCAGGATATGCAATCCTCGCCTGATCAAGCACAGGCATACGCCGGAAGGTACTCCGGCCTGTTTTTCAGGGGCGTGGGATACTCCTTCATCCAGATCCTCCGTT